>Ga0181539_1002679_pt1 | contig 17424 bp, 13 predicted proteins | sample PEATcosm2014_Bin_46_FD_119767 | JGI IMG/M metagenome (GOLD analysis project Ga0181539, IMG submission 119767) | Peatland microbial communities from MTU Mesocosm Facility, Houghton, MI, USA - PEATcosm2014_Bin23_60_metaG | ecosystem: Environmental > Terrestrial > Soil > Wetlands > Peat | place... | reverse complement strand
TAGCCTTGAAGGCCGCACTGTGTCGTTTCCGTTTTGCTTTCATAAGTCTGCTCTTTCTTATCTACAGCAAACCGGCAAAAATCGAGCTTAACCAGTGGTCTAATTTTAGGGGTCCACCTCAGTTTGCCTTGAGGGCAGCATCCCTGAGCTCATCATCCACTTCCAGAACAGGAACTCGAATTTGCCGGAGGGTGCAAAACCAAGTGCCCAGGCGCAAATCGATTGAGGCAGCGCCACTGTTCTTCAGTTCTTCAAGATTTGGAAAAGGCGTGATAACAAGCGGATCCTTGGTGTGCTCTTCTGCCGGAGATGTGATCCGATTTGCAATCTGGTTCGCCTTGAGAATCATAGTTACTTTTGCAGAATTTGTTCGATTTCCAACACCTCGACGTTCTTCAGAACAAGCTCCTTCAGCACACGGTGCGGATCAGTGAGCCGCGTAATATGCTTCCAGAAACCCCGGTCGTGGTAGACGGCCCAAGCCGCGTTCAGAATATTGCAGAGACTAAGAGCATTGGGAGCGGGAACAACAAATTTGAAGTGCTTGAGGATGCGCTCCTTTTCTGCAGAAGAAAGCTGAGGAACATGAGACGAGGACAAAAGACGGTCAGCTTCGTCCATCAATGCAGTTGTCAAAGAGGCAGCGCCGGCGTCAGCAAGCGAAACGAGGAATTTTTTATGTTGCTCCTTAGCAGGCACCTCAGCCATGTCTTGGAAAAGATCTGAATAATCTTGAGGCACAGTGTATGCGGAATTGCTCTTGGCCCTGTATCGTCCAGCCGCCTCAATTAGCTTGCCAACTCGCGTAAGGGTATTTGGATACAAAACGGAACGCTGACCAGCCATGTGCGGGGCGAGCAAATATGCGAACGCATGAAAATATGATTCGTCGAAGAGGTACAGGCCCACAAAGTCGCAAAAATGCTCCTCACATTGCTTGAGAGCCCACTGAACCGGCATCGCAATATTCTGTTTGACAAAAATATTCGACTGGACCTGGTTTTTTTGCACGTAGTGAAGAGGAAACAGGGTGTTGTATTCGTTCAAACGTGATTCAATTCGTGCAAAAATCGCCTCTTCAATTCGTTGGACATACTTCGAAGCCAGTAACCGAACCCTCCAAATTGTGTGCCCAAGCTCATGGCCAGCCAAAGGGATCAGGAGCGGATTTGAAGATTCGGGTGCGGGAATACCAATGAGGACAAAATTCGGCAACGGGGCAATTTCCCGAAAAGTAAACGGTGAATACTGTTCCCACTCGCTGGAGATTATAAGCTTGGTGTCCGGACCCAAAACATGCTGGGAAAGGCGCAGCAAAGGACCATAAAGCTCGAAAGCGTTTCGGACGTTCGTGGATCGGAGAATGAAGCCGAGCAGAGGAACGTACTTGAACAGATCGGTTAAAGTAGCCGAGCAAAGAGGATCGACAATCGAGCGGTTTTTCCCAAGTGGAAGGCTGGAAAGCGAGGAATGATGCTGTAAAAAGAGTTCCTCGAGACGCTCCAACGCCTCGCGAGTGTGCAAACAGGGAAACTCCGATTCCTTGAGTCGGCCAATCTCCTCAATTACACTGTTCAGCCTGCTTAGCGAATAATCAAGAGGCGACACATTTAGATGTGGAAAGGATGGGCCGGCCGCAGTTCAAAAATGGACTGCTGGTAAGCAGCGGCAGCACCTGATAGAGCAATGCAAAAATCCCTGAGAGATCCCAAACCACTGTGGTCCCCACCATTCGTCGAGGTCTCAAGGGTGCTCACTATTTCGGTGGCCCGTTTGATTAAGTCCTCAAGAGTCGCAACATCGCCGCCAGGGCCCGATTCGTCAATCGCGTGTGAAAAGACGGCCACTGTGCCAGAGTCCACGAAGCAATTAACGGCGCCGGTGGTGGGCGGGAGCCGAAAGGACTTTTTCAAGACGTCAGCCAGACGGCGAACCGAGTCCAGAGGCGTCGCGCGACCTTCGATGATCTCATCAAGCTCATTCGCCGCCTGAATGGCCAAGAGAGGGATGTTCGCGTCAGTGCTGCTGAGTTCAATCTGATCATTCTCAAATCCACAATTTGTTCTCACAACGAGGTCCTTTCTAATCGCTTTTCGCGATCGTGCAAGCCGAACTTGTTCACAGGTTCGACGGGTCTTTCCGGACGAGCGTTCCCTCCCGAATGAGATTGCGGATTGCTTCAGCCAGCAAGCGTTCGGCGGCCTCCGCTTTGGTTCTGCCGAAATATCCGGTCGCAACCACTTTGTCCAAGTCACGACGCAGAGCCGGAGAGGTCGAAATCGTGACTTTGACGGTTGGTTCCGTGTTGGGTGATCGTGGCATATCAATTCGGGTCGTTCAGCTGAAAACAAGAATATATTTAGCGGTTAATTAGACCTTTGCAAGCATTTTTTTGAGAAATTATGTGAAAACTGAAGGCGTTGTCGCTGGTTCTGGCGAACGAGGTGGCTGCAAAGGAAAGAGGGGAGAAGAGAATGGTGAAGCCCTTTTTGCAAATCTGGCGGTTTCATGTGGCGGGATACGGCACCCAGGGCATTGCCACAGGAAGCAGGGTTCACCCATAGTTTGGTTCATTTTGCTTGCGAAAGTTCGAGAGAACCAGAAAACGGGTTGCCATGCCGGGCAAAATGGCGGCGGGATATGCCGGAGCCATTTACCATGTGAGGAGCCGTGGCGACGGGCGGGAGGACATTTTTCTGGATGATGTGGACCGGCAGGATTTCCTGAGGACCCAACGAGGAGGGAGGGTTGATGGCGAAGAGGGCGGCGAGGAAGGACTGAGAAGCCATGAAAAGCGAACCAAAATAATGGGTGCCCCCTTTTCCTTTTCTTTTCGGAAACTGCTGAACTGCATGGTGAGCATTTTGGCAGTCAGCAGGCTTTGCGTTTCTTCACGGGTTGGTCGCGCAGGACATCCACGCTCGACGGCGCATCCGCATATTTGAGGCCGAGGCGGCGGGCATACTTTTTTCCTTGCTCGTTGAAGCCAGCCCAATACTTGTCGCTGCCGACGCGCTTTTCTTCGGCCATCATTTCCGCGCGAATCCGGCGCAATTCTCGGATCGCGCTGGATTCTGGCAGCGCGTCCACCAAGGCGCGGCGTTTGGCCGCTCTGGCCGCGATGCCTCGGGGTTGCGCCGCGCGCCGCGGAGAGGGATGCAGGGCCATCAACTTCGCGGCGCGTCCGCGCAAGGAACAGTAGAAGGCGAAAACGCCCTTGTGTGCAATGCGCCGCGCCATCCGTTCGCGCACGGCGCGGAGTTCCATAGTCACCTCTGGCTCTTTAATCTTCATAAATCAGATGCTCCGGCACGTCCCAACTGTGCGTTCCTCTGTGCGCGGGAGGGTATCAGGTTCGCCGGAGGAGTGGCAAGCGTGGCATGGTGGGCGCGAGGGCGGGGAGCGGCAGTTTTTCCAATTTTCCGCCATTTTGTCATTGATTCGATGAAGCTCTGGCAGTATTCTGTGCCAGTGCCAAAGCCGGTCATCGGACGAAAACTGGACGCGCTCATGGACAAGCGCGAGAACCGGGGCGCCGCGCCCTCGATTTGCTCCCCTGACCCCCGGCCCTCCGGCGCGGGGGTGCGCTCGCTGATGAACGGCCAGCCGGCAATCACGCCGCCGCCGCGAGCGCGCGTTCCCCGGTGGTATCTCTTTGGCGCGGACCTGCTGCTGGTGGCGGTGGCGCTGGTGGTCTTGTGCAAACATCCGGCTCCGCTCACCGGCATTGAGAAGCTTTTCGGCGTCGGGGCGGTCGTGATCGGGGCCGCTCTGGCGGTCATCGCGACGTGCATGAGGGACCCCAAGGATTCGTGAGGCGAGGCGGGGATGGTCACGGGTGAAGACGGATTAGGATTAGGAATAGGAGGAGGGAAGGCTTTGCATGGGCTTAGGAGCCGGCAATAAATTAAGGTGTCAACCTGACTTGGTCTTTTGGCGTCTGGCGGCGTTGCTCGCTCGTTGCAGATCCATGCGGATATGCGCCTCGCTCGCGCCTTGCCAGCCGCCAAGATCCCGGCGTCATCCTGCCCCCTTAATTTATTACCGACTCCTTACGCGCTGGCGCTGGTGTAGTGTTTGACGGAGAAGCGCCAAAAGAGTTCCGAGAGGGCGAAACAAGCGGCGCTCATGGCCACCAGCCAGAGCATGTCCAGAGGCGAATCCAGGGGCTTGATGAGCAGCTTGACGGGCACGTTGGCCACCAGGAGCATGGGGATGCCAAAACGAAAGAAGGCCTTGAAGAAGCCGTGAAAGGCGGCGTCGGGCAGGCGGGCGATGTTAAAAAGGTTGTAGTAACCCCAGACAATTCCCTGTGCCCGGACGGTCCAGAAGGCGACGCTGGCGAGGAGAAACATCAAGGAGTAATGGACGAGGATCCCCACGGCGGAGAGCAGGAAAAAGCCGCCGATCTGAGCCGCGGAGGGGGCCAGACGCAGTTGCCAGGCGGCGTAGCCCATCACGCCCAGGGCGGAGGCGGCGTTGACAAACCCGCCCAGGTCCACCTGGCGCAGGGAGATGAGGAAGCGGGTGTTGACGGGCAGGAGGAGCATGAAATCCAGCCGGCCGGTGCGGATGAGTTCGGAAAGCTGGGTGCAATTGGTCAGGAAAAAGGCCTGGAAAATCTGCTGGATGAACTGGCTGGCCCCGACGAGCATCATGACCTGCCATTTGGTCCAGGAGCCGATGTGGTCGGTATGCAAATAAATCACGCCGATGAAACTCAACTGGAGGCCGAACCACAACAATTCGACGACGATCCAGAGCAGGAAATTGCTCTTGAAGCTCATTTCCCGCGCCACCGAATTGCGCCAGAGCGCGCGGTAAACGCCCAGGTGGCGGCGGGCCGCGGAAGAAAAAGATTCCACGACGGATTTAGATGGAACAACAGGAGGATGCGCATCAGAGATGCGAACGGATTTCAGGGATAAAGACCGATGAGGAGGGGGAATTGCCATACAAGGGGGAATTCTCAGGGCTGAGGCGGGGAACCGGCATGGTTGAAAAAAATGGCGCTCACATCATCCTCCGACCGCGGTGTAAGTGCGGATGCCCCGCCGCCACACCCACCGCGCCACAAAGTAAAACAACAGCACCCAGCCGGCCTGGATGGCCAGGACGTGCCAGAGGGCGGGGCCGCTGATGTTGCCGAGGTAAATGCTCACGGGAAAATAGAGCAGGCAGGGGAAAGGGGTGCAATAAAGCGCCGCGGCCAGGCCGGGGGGCAGGATGTTCAAGGGAAACAAATGGCCGCCGGCGATGTATTCGACAGCGAAGAGAATGAAGATGATGGTGGAGACTTCCAGCAGCCAGAAGGCCAGCAGGGCCATGGTGTAGGACATGAAGAATTGGAGCAGGCCCGTGAGCAGGAGGGAGAGCAGAAAGCAGGCCGACATCCCCCATCCCGGCGGCGGGACAAAATAATGGCGGAAACAAAAGATGAAAATGCCGACCGGCACGAGGGAGACGGCGGTGAAGACCAGCTTGCCGGAAAAAAAGAGGCAAATCCGGTAGGTCAGGTAATCAATGGGTTTGAGCAGGAACTGGCTGATGTTGCCGTCCTTGATGTCGGCGGCGATTTGCCAGTCGTCCTCGTTGACCGCGGTGAGGGTATCCACGATGGTGACCAGGAGGTAATAGGAAATCATGCCGGCGAGGGTGTAACCGGCCACCTCCGGCTTCTGGCCCTGGTAAACGGTCTGCCAGAGATAAATGGTGGCCAGCAAAGGGAGCAGGGAGACGGCCGCGCGAAAGAAGAAATTGAAGCGATAGACCAGCGTGTTCTGGACGCCAATTTTCATGACATGCAAATACTTTTTCATTTTTCGCGCGGACCCTTGGCGGGGATGCTCGCCCAAACCGGAGGCCGCCGCCAGCTTAAAGCCCCAGGCGCGGGGGTTCGGGTTTGCGCATGGGCGGCGGGCGGTGGAGGCCGATGGCCGTCGGCCTGGCGGCGAGGCCGGCCAGGAAGGCGTCCAATTCCACCCGGAGCCGTTCCAGAGGCAGGCCGACAACGTTGGAAAATGAGCCGGAGATGGATTCGACGGATTCCACCAACGCGCCTGCATGTTCCTGGATGGCGTAGGCGCCAGCCTTGTCCAGGGGGTTGACCAACTGGTGGTAGCGGCGGATTTGCGAAAGGGTCAGGGGACGGAATTTGACGTCGGTCTGCTCGTAAAAAGTCTTCTGGCGGTGGTCGCGCAAATAAATCAGGCAAACGCCGGTGGTGACCTGGTGCGTCTGCCCTTGCAAGAGGAGCAGCATGCCGTGCGCCTCATCCAGTGTGCGCGGCTTGCCGAAAAGCTTCCGCCCCAGCGAGACCAGCGTGTCCACGCCGAGGATGAGGGCGTCGGGAAATTTTTTGGAAACGGCGCGCGCCTTGCGATAGGCGTTGACCTGCGCCAGTTCTACGGCGCTGAGGTTTTCGTCGTGGACCTCCGCTGCGTCGCTGGGGACGACCTCAAAACGGGGCCGCAGTTGCCGCAGCAATTCCGCGCGCCGCGGCGAGGCGGAAGCCAGAATGAGAGTCGGCGTTTCCATGGCTGATATGGTCATTCCCGCAGGGAATCCGGGCTTAATTTAAGGCCGGCCGGGATTATTTGCAACCGGCGGCTTTAGGCGGCATTTCTTCTTCCGCCCGCCGTTGGATACGGTCGAATACTTCGCTTTTCAATTAGATTAAGGAGATCTTCCGGTTCGTCCGGGGATGAACAGGCATGAGCTTGCGAATAAAGAGGGGTTGACGGAACCGCCGGCGGGGATTGAATTGTCCCATACGTTCGCTGACTATGGGCTTCATAATCGAAAACCTGCGGCTGCAAGATTTGGTGGCCATCGTCCGCCAGAATCAAAAATACTATGAGGACCTATGAGGACTTCTGCGCGTATTTGAAACAGCATGGCTACCAAGACGTTTACTTTTTCATCAACGAGCCATCGGATGCGAAAGCGACGCGGGCCATCAGAAATTATTTGGCCAGGCAGAGTGACATTCCATTGCTTGATGGTTTGGGCAGACCTTACAAAGATGCGACAGCAAAATGGTATTTCCTCGCGTGGATTCTAAGGGACGCGCCCGCTCAAAGGCTCCAGCCTCTTTTGCGTTCAGTTGCAGGCGGATCCGTGGATGAAAAGCGCGCAAACCTCTTGAACCAGTTGCGGAAATTCGTTGGACCATTGTTTCCGCAGGCCGAAAGTTGGTCGTGGCCGGCGTTGTCGGAAGTGATGTTGGCAAGGCTTGAGGGAAGTCGCCGGGCACTCAAAGGAACGAAATTTGAGGAGCTTGTTCGCAAAACATTCCGATTAGTGTTTGAGAGACACTCCGTTGGACTTCAAATCGGAGACGGCGAAAAGCGAATCAAGGAAGAAACATTCGATGTGCAAATCATCGGCAAGAGGCGAACGATCCTTGTGCCGGTCAAAACACGCGAGACGATGGGCGGCAGCCACGCCAATCTGTTCACGCGAGACATTTTCAAGGCAATTTCAGTGGCGCATGAGAATGGATACGAGTGCGTGCCTGTCATCATCGCGGAGTCTTGGGGCGGAGACCTGAAATCCCTGCAGTGCGAGCATTGGATTCATCTTCGCGCCAACCCAAACCAGACCAAGGCCCTCGCACCGATGCTTGAGAATGAAATGGAGAAGTTGATTCCATTTTTCAAGCGGTTCGTCTGAATCAGGTCAGGCTAAAAGCCAGCTGGCTCTTTTGGAGACGCTTTTTGGCTAGAGCGCAGTATTTCTCGTTGCAATCAATTCCGACGAAGTGACGACCGAGCCGCTGGGCGACGATCGCCACAGTGCCGCTGCCAGCGAAGGGGTCCAGGACCAGACCGTTTGGGCTCGTCGAGGCCATGACACAGGTTTCAACCAACTTTTCCGGGAACACCGCGAAATGAGCCTCTGGGAATTTGGACAGGGGAATCTGCCAAACGGTTCTCTTGTTTCTGCCCAACGGATGAAACGCCTGGTCCCAGCGCCCATTGTGGAGATTGGGATTTCCGCCGTTCTTGCCTTGCTCCGGAGTCCCTCCTCGTTTTCCGAAATGGCCGCGCCCTCCCATCATTCTGCTTTTTTCCGTGAAGGTAACGTGCGGCTCACGAATTGCGTCGGCGTTGTAGAAATAATCCGGGGACCTGGAAAACATAAAGACGTATTCATGATCCGTCGTCGGGCGGTTCTTCACCGAAGCGGGCATGGCATTGGTTTTATGCCAAATGATGTCAGATCGAAGAATCCAGCCGATGCTTTCCAATGCGAAAACCACGCGCCACGGCATTCCCAACAACCGTCCATCCTTGTATTTGTCTCCAAGGTTCAGCCACAACGTGCCATCCTTGGCCACCACGCGGAAACATTCGCGGAAAACGGCCGCCAACTTTTGCACGTAAGCTTCTGGCGAAGATTCGTTTCCAATTTGCAACCCCGCGCCGTAATCCCGCTGTTGGTAATAAGGCGGACTCGTGACAATCGTGTTGGCGGATTCGGGCGGCAGAGCGCGCACCGTGGACTCCGCATCGCCGCAAATAATTGCATCGGCGTAATTCCTAATCGTCATTGATTGGAGGCCTTTTAACTGCGCTTCCTCTCGAAGAATATGGACTGAATGCTGTCGGGTGAGCTGATACGCGGTTTCTTCTGTTTTGCGCACGAAGCAAGTTTACAAGGCTCGACAGATTCATCAAGCTGATTTTGAATGGAACTGCCTTCTCTCCCATGCGAAGGCGAGTTTTTACCGTTTTTTGAGATTAAGGCACTCCTGTTTTTGGCGGCGTCTTTTTTGGGGATGCGACGGGGCGGGTTTGCGGTTAGATTCTTGCGGCGATGAGCATGGCTTTGATCATAATATGCGGCGGGTTGATCGTGACAAGGTGGGTCGCGCAGCTTTTGCTGGAATGGATGAATCAACGGCATGTGCGGCATCACGCGGGGGAGATTCCGCCGGCTTTTGTCCAGGCGATCACGCCGGAGAATTACGCCAAATCGGTCGCCTATACGCTGGCCAAAAGCCGGTTGGAAATGGCGGAGGCGACCTGGAGCGCGGCGGTGCTGGCGGCGGCGCTGTTTAGCGGGGCGCTGCCCTGGCTGTATGCTGTCTTTGGGCGGGTGGCGGGTACTTCCGCATGGGCGGGGGCGGGATTCCTGGTGACGGCGGGGGTGCTGCTGGCGGCGCCGGATTTGCCCCTGGAATGGCACGCGCAATTCCACCTGGAAGAACGGTTCGGCTTTAACACCACGACGCCCGCCACCTGGGTCGCGGACCGGGTGAAGGGATTATTGCTGGCGCTGGGGCTGGGGTATCCGTTGCTGGTGTTGATATTGAAGCTGGCGGGCTGGCTTGGGGCGGGGTGGTGGTTTTGGGCCTGGGTGTGCCTGGCGTTGTTCCAAGTGGTGATGCTGGTCGTGGCGCCGGTCTTGATTTTGCCGCTGTTCAACAAATTCACGCCCCTGCCCGCCGGCGGTTTGCGCGACGGGCTGCTGGCGCTGGGGGAACGGGCCGGCTTTCGGGCGCGGGACATCCAGGTGATGGACGGGAGCAAACGGTCGCGGCACTCGAACGCGTTTTTCACCGGGCTGGGCCGCTTCCGCAAAATTGTTTTGTTTGACACGCTGGTGCAACAGTTGGACGCGGGGGAGATGGAGTCGGTGCTGGCCCACGAGATCGGCCACTACAAGAAGGGGCATGTGCCCAAAACCATCGCGCTGGCCCTGGGCGGGTGGCTGCTGGCTTTTTATCTGGTTTCGGCGCTGGCGCGGCAGGGCTGGTTCCTGCCCAGCTTTGGCTTTGCGGCGGGGGGGATGGCGCCGGCGCTGCTGATTTTTGCCCTGTTGTCCGGGGTGGCGACATTTTGGGTCTCGCCGCTGTTCCACTGGTTTTCGCGGCGGCACGAGTATGAGGCGGACGCCTACGCGGCGGGCCTGGTCCAAGGGCCGCGGAGCTTGATCGGCGCGCTGCGCAAACTGCACGAGAAGAACCTGGGCAATCTGACCCCGCACCCGATCTACAGCGGGTTTTACTATTCGCATCCGACGCTGGTGGAACGGGAGGCGGCGCTGGGGCGGAAGGCCGTTTAAAGGCCATCTTAGGAGATGACTTCCAGGGTTGAAGGGGTTATGAAGAAGGGGAGCAATGGAATTGTACCACCTTAAACTGAAGCGATTTGTCGTTGCAAATTACCGCAGCGTAAAAAACATCGGGCTGGATAATCTGGACAACATGGTCTGGCTGACCGGCCGGAATAATGCCGGGAAATCCAACCTGCTGGACGCCTTCCAATTTCTGGCGGACGCGGCGACGAGTTTCGAGCACGCGCTGGCGTCGCGCGGGGGCCAACTGGTCCAGGTGATCCACCGGAAGCGGCCGCATCTGAAGATGGAGTTTGTGTTGGAATTCGTGCTGGCGGCGGAAAAGCGCAGCGAATTGGTTCATCAGCTTTTCGCCGAAAACAAGCGGATGACGGCGGAGGAGGCGCTGGCCAGCGATTTTCTCTCGGCGCTGACGCTGAAAGTGGTGATAGGGCGGGAGCGTGTGACCGAGGAGCTGTCGGCCAGCAATTTGCGGGGCGGGCGGCCCTGTTTGATATTCTCCATCACGAGCGTGCCGCAAAGAACGGAGATCATCTACGGCCAGCTTGAGGCGTTGTGCCAGAGGTGCCAGGACGAACTGCCCTCCGAACCGATCGTGCCCGAACTTCCTCCCGAGCCGAGCGAGCCGTTCCGGCTGCGGCTGGGCCGGCCGGAGACCGGCGCGGTCTTCCCGGTTTCCAACGAACTGGCCGATGGGGTGCGGCGGCAGTTCGCTGTGCTGGAATGGGTGTCGCCGCCCAGCCAGATCCCCAGCGGGGAGGGGCGGGAGGCGTCGCAGTTGGCGGAGGAGGCCACATTGCCGGAAGTGCTGCACTGGGTGTATAACAACAAGCCGAGCCAATTCCGGAGGATCGAAGCGCAAGTGCAGAGGCTGGTGCCGCGCCTGGGCAAACTGCACACGCCGACGCTGGGCGGGGAGACCACCCTGGCGCTGATTGATCCCCGCGATGACGAACTGGTCTATACGCTGGGCCAAATGAGTTCGGGCACGCGATCCCTGGTGGCGTTGATTACCAAGGTCGTGCTGGCGGCGCCCGGGGCGTGGATATGCGTGGAAGAGCCGGAATACTGCCTGCATCCCCAGGCGCAGGCCCGGCTGATGCAGTTCCTGCGAGCGGAATCGAGCACCAAACGCATTTTCGGCGCGACGCACGCTCCGGGCATTGCCGCCGCCTGTCCTCTCTCTTCCTTGTTTCTCGTCCGGCGCGACGCGGACAACTGCACGGTCGCCGTGCCGGTGACGGCCGACAACGCGATGGCGGCGGCGGAGGAGTTGGGCGTCAGCGCGTCGTTCCGTTTCGAGTGTGAGGCGGTGGTGTTCGTGGAGCAGGCGGACCAGGTGCCGGTGTATGAGGCCTGGGCGAAGAAGCACGGTTTGGGCGTGGGCGTGCAATTTCTCTCCTGCGACGGGGCGGACAATCTGAATTACCATGCCAACGCGCGGGTGGCCTTGAGCCGGTTCGTGCATACGCTGGTGATGGCGGTGTTTGGGAACGGGAGCACCGAGGCGCGCCGGACCATCACGCGGCATTTGGAGCTGGCGGAGGATCAAATTGTGACGCTGGATTTTCCGGAACTGGAAGGCTGGCTGCTGGACGCCAAAGCCATCCGCAAGGCCTTTCCCGCCATCACCCTGTCCGAGACCGAATTGGAGGCGCGGCTGGATCCGGCCCTGGTTTTGCTGGACCAAAAGAAGGCGCTGCGCGAACTACTGGCCGAATTCAAGATTGGCGAGTATGAGGGCCAACTGGGCGGGCGGATCGCGGAGGCGATGGAGAGAGTCCCGCCGGATGTGGCGCAATTATTTGAGAAGATCGAAGCCAGGGTCAAACCGTTCTGGGAGATTTAGGAGTTGAGATTCGAAGGCGCCTTGGAAAGAGCAACCGTGAAGCACGTTTGTGCCTGCCGTGGAAGGCAAAATAAGCTGCAAGGAGGGCAAAAAAAAGCCGCACAAAAAGCATGAATATGGAACTTGCATATTGTGCCTGATCGCTTATGCTTAGAGCATATTTAACCAAAGCAGCCCAGCAAAAAAGCCCAGACTTTCCCGTTATTATGAAGACTAGAGTAGTTATTCGCCAGTGTTGTTTCTTTGTCGCAATGCTGTGTTCAAGTTTGCCCGTCGCACGGGCAACCAGTGTCACCAACGCGGATACTGGCGGCCCGCTAACCGTCGGCTCATCGTGGATTGGCGGGGTGGCGCCGTCGGCCACTTCCGTGGCGGTTTGGGACACAAACATCACCACCGCCACGCCGGGCAATGCGACCAGCACGCTGGGCGGGGCCGCGAGCTGGGAGGGAGTGCAGGTGTTGAATCCGGCCGAGCCAATAGTCATCGGCGCGGACGGCAACACCCTGACGCTGGGGGCGTCGGGCATTGACATGAGCATGGCCACCAACAGCCTGACGTTAAGCTGTCTGGTGGGTTTGGGGGCGAATCAGAACTGGAATGTGACCAATGGCCAGACGCTGACGATTGGCGGCGTCGTTTCGGGAACTGGAATTCTGACCATAAATAACAATGCCCCCACCAACGGGACGGTGATCCTCAACGCCTTTGACAACTACACCGGCGGCACGGTGATCAATGGCGGAGTCATAGTGCCCGGTTCCGCAGGCAGCTTCAGCACCGTCGGAGGAGTGACGATGAATTCAGGAACAACCTTGCTGCTGAGCACGCTTGCCTCCGGCGGCATCCTTACCAATGCATTTACAGTGAACGGAACGTGCGTGATAGACACGTTCAATCGGGGCGTCTCTTTGGTTCTTGATGGTCAATGGTCCGGCAGCGGCACTGTGATTGTTACCAATGCGGCGAGTGGTTTGACCCTGACATTCGGCGGCAATGGATACAACGCCGCGGGAACCGCCACCTCTGGAAGCATGAATAACTTCACGGGTGCAATTGTGGTGACGACAAATGCTTCCGGCACGGCCAGCGCCGGCAACATCCGCTTCAACAACGGCGGCAGCAGTCCGAACCTGGGCAATGCCTTGATGACGCTGGACCTGGGCAGCGGCAGTTGTCATTTCACGGAAAAGAACAGCGGGACGACGACCAGTTTTGGAGCGGTGTATGGCGGCCCCAACACGGAGTTGGCGCAGCCGGAAAATTATGTCATTGGCGGGCTGAACATCACCAACGCGTTTGGGGGGACAATTCAAGGCGCCTCTTCGCTCACAAAAACCGGCACGGGCATCCTCATATTGACCAACGTCAGCCCCTATACAGGAGCCACCACCGTCAGTTCGGGCGCATTGCAAATCGGCGACGGCAATGTGGATGCAAGCTTGGCGGGCGCCAGCGGATTATCCGGCACCAGCGGAGTGGCTATTTCCAGCGGGGCATCCCTGATTTTTAACCGGCCGGATAGCTATCCGGTTGCCTTTAACATCAGTGGCGCGGGCGCGACCATTATCACCGGGGGCGGCACCAACACCTACTCCGGCGCGGACACCGCCTCCGGGACGACCAGCATCACCAACGGCGATCTGGTGCTGACCGGCAAGCTGACAAGCCCGATTTACGTCGCCGGCAGTGGCACGTTTGATGTGTCGCAACTGGGCAGCGGCTTCACCCTGGTCCAAGCGCTGTCCGGCACGGGCACTGTGACCAATAACGGCCCGTTTCTGGCCGGAAGCGGCAGCTCGCTCAGCCCGGGCGGCTCCGGCACGGCTGGAACCTTGACGATTGACGGCGGATTGACCGAAAGCGGCAGTGTCAACAATCAGTTCAGTCTTTCTGCTCCCGGCAGCACCAATGACCTGATCGCCGTCGCCGGGAGTCTTGCCTTGAGCGGCCTGAATACCATCACCCTGAGCGACTTTCGCGGAGGCTCGATCCCCAATGGAGTTTATCCGTTGATCACCTACACCGGATCATTTAGCGGCACTTTGACTGGGGCAAACTCGAATTTGACTATTACTGCGGTCGGGGTCACTGGCACCCTGACCAACATCACCAGCGTGACGCCGAATGAAATCGCGGTCATCATCAGCCCGGCGTCGCGCCCGGCGACCAATCTGACCTGGGTGGGGGACGGGGTGAACAACTATTGGGACACCAGCAGCAGCGGGGATTGGAAAGCCGGAGGCACCTTCTTCACGTTCCAGGCCGGGGACAGCGCGCTGTTCACCGATGGGGGCGCCCCGAACACGAACGTGGTGCTGCAGGCCACGGTGCTGCCCGGCGCGGTGGTGGTGAGCAACTCGACGCTGGAGCATTACACGTTCACGGACAACGGCACCGGCCTGGGCATCCTCAGCGGCGCCACCGGGCTGATCAAGACCAACAGCGGAGTATTGACCATCCTGAACACCAACAGTTATACAGGAATCACGCTGGTTGAGGAGGGCGCTCTGGAGGTTACGAATGTGGTCAACGGCGGTCTGGACAGCCCGATCGGCGCGGCGACCAGCGATCCGTCGAACCTGGTTTTCTCCGCCAGCACCTTCCAGTTTTCAGGCGCTTCGGCTGCCATGGATCGCGGGATTACGAGCCAGGGTGGAGTGATCGTGAATGTCACCAACGCCAGCACTACCCTCACCGAGAATGGCGTGGTGGCGGGCGCGGGGGCGTTGACCAAAGTTGGCTTGGGCACCCTGACTCTGGCGAATGCCAACACTTATGCCGGCGGGACTGTCATCAGCAACGGCGTTTTGGCCGCGGCCAATCAGACGGCGAATGCGTCCGGCTTTGGGCCATCCACCAGTCCGATCACTTTCTATGGCGGGACCTTGGCGTTGTACCACAATAATGGCGATGATGGCAGCACGACATTCTCCTTCTCCAACCCGCTGATTGTTCCCGCCGGGCAGACGGGCACTTTGGAAGTTTTTCAACGCGGCGATGAAGGGGGCCCGCTGACGGGAGCCGGAACCTTGAATGTTTCCGCCACAGGCGTGCGCGGGGCCTTTTCGGGCGATTGGTCGGCCTTCACCGGCACCATCAATATCACCGGCAATTTCCGCATTGCCACCACCACGGGATATTCCAATGCGGTGATCATGCTCAATGGAGGAGCGGACCTGGACGGCGGCACGGACGCTGGAACGTATTCGTCCAATCCGAATTTTGATATCGGCGAGTTGGACGCGACCAACCTGACCACGCTCGCCACGCTGGGCGCCGTCTCCAAACCTACGCCAAATCCGACTTGGCGTGTGGGCTGGAAGAACACCACGAGCCTGTTTTTCGGGACCATTGAGAATCCGAGTGGCGGCATTGCTTCCATCACCAAAGTCGGCGCCGGCGCCTGGTTTCTGGGGGGCCAAAACACCTATACCGGGGCCACCACTATCAGCAATGGCACGCTCCTTTTGACCAATGTGACAGGCTCGGACGGCTCCATCGGCGACAGCACCAATATCTTCATAAATGCCGGAGCGGTCCTGGATGTTACCGGCGTGAGCACCGGCTCGCTGGCGCTCAATTCCGGGCAAGTCCTCAGCGGCAGCGGATCAATAAATGGGAGTCTTTCTCCCGCGTCCGGCAGCACCATCATCCCGGGCGGTTCCAGCGCGACTGGAACATTGACGATTAACAACGGATTGACCGAAACCGGCGGCGTGAACCATCAGTTTATGCTGAGCACCGGCGGCAACCCCGACCTCATCAATGTCGTGGGCACGCTGAACGTGTCCGGCGCCAACACCATCACCCTGAGCGAATTGGGCGGCGGACAAATTCCCCCTGGCGTTTACCCGTTGATCAGCTATGGCGCCATCAATGGAGGGACCAACAATTTCACCCTGGCGGATGGCGGGACGGTGTTTTTCAGCGGCGTGGTGACCAACATCACCAGCGTCACCCCCAATGAAATTGGGGTCGTCATCCAGCCGCTGCCCCCGGCGACAAATCTGACCTGGGTGGGTGACGGGGTGAACAACAATTGGGATTACCTGACGACCGATTGGGCGGCCGGGAGCACCCCCTTCGCGTTCGAACCCGGGGACAGCGTGCTCTTCACGGATTCCGGCTCGGCGAGTCCGCCCGTGAATCTGACCACCACCCTGTTCCCGGCCACGGTGGTGGTGAGCAACTCGGCGGAGAATTACACCTTCACCGACAACGGCACCGGCCTGGGCAATCTGAGCGGTTCCACCGGTTTGATCAAGACCAACACCGGCACATTGACGATCCTGAACAGCAACAGCTATGCGGGAGCGACGATTTTTGGCGAGGGCGTCGTGGAGGTGACCAATATGAACAACAGCCTGGAGCCCAGCCCCCTGGGGGCGGCGAACAACGATCCGTCGAACATGGTTTTCTACGCAGGGACATTGCGTTTTTCTGGCGCCTCGGCCGGCACGGACCACGGCATGACCAGCCTGGGTGAAGCGACGGTGGATGTGACCAACGCCACGACGACCCTGACCAATAATGGGGCGGTGGCGGGGGCGGGCGGGTTGATAAAAATCGGCCTTGGCACCCTGGCGATGGGGGGCGCGGGCAGTTACACCGGCGGCACGGTGATCAGCAATGGCACGCTGGCATTAGCCTCCCAAAATGCCAACAATAATGGAGCCGGGAAGTGCGCGCTTGGGTCCACCAACAGCGCGGTCACATTCATGGGCACCAATTTCCCCGCCCTTCAATTGTACGGATACGGCCTCCTCAATTCCGATGATTACAACATTTTTTACAATCCCTTGGTGGTTCCCACCAACCAGACTGGAACGCTGCTGATGTACCCGCGCACGGCCAGCAGCCCCGGGCTGTTAAGCAAGTTGACCGGAGGCGGCACGCTCACGGTGGTGGCCAACTTCGTGCGCAGTTGGATGGGCGGCGATTGGTCGCAGTTTACCGGCTTGATCATCGTGACCAACCTCAACACCGGCCAGAGCGCAAACCTGGCGGATGCGTTTGAAATAGACAACACCAACGGCTACGCCAAAGCCACCTTCTGGCTGCAAGGCGTGACGGTGATGGACTACGCCTACGGCGCAAACGGGACGATTAATATTGGCGCGCTGAGCGGGGACCCCGGCACGGTCATTGGGGCCGGAAATGAGACCCCGGCAAATCCGAACTATACGGTGGGCTGGTTAAACACCACGACCAACGTGTTTGCCGGGACCATAATGGATCCGACGACCAACACCGGGCCGTTGGCGGGTTATGCGACCTCCATCACCAAAGTGGGCACCGGCACCTGGTATCTGGGGGGCACCAACACCTATACCGGCAACACGATCATCAGCAATGGCACACTCGCACTGACCAACGTGTTGGGCATTGCCAATGGGGGCGGCGACGCATCCATCGCCGACAGCACCAATATCTTCATCAATACCAATGCCGTCCTGGATCTTTCCGGCCTTGGCACGCCCACGCTGGCG
>Ga0181539_1002670_pt1 | contig 17456 bp, 12 predicted proteins | sample PEATcosm2014_Bin_46_FD_119767 | JGI IMG/M metagenome (GOLD analysis project Ga0181539, IMG submission 119767) | Peatland microbial communities from MTU Mesocosm Facility, Houghton, MI, USA - PEATcosm2014_Bin23_60_metaG | ecosystem: Environmental > Terrestrial > Soil > Wetlands > Peat | place... | reverse complement strand
CGGCCTCGATGACGGCGAGCGCCTTTTCGATGCCCAAGGCGGGGCGGTAGGGCCGATGGGCGGTCATGGCGTCCACGGTGTCGGCGACGCCGAGGATGCGCGCCTCCAGACAGATCGCATCGCCCTTGACACCTTGCGGGTAGCCGGAACCGTCGAGACGCTCATGGTGCTGCCGCACCATTGTCGCCACTGGCCAGGGAAAGTCTATCTCCTTGATGATCTCGTAGCCGATCTCGGCATGCGTCTTGATGATTTCAAATTCCGGCGCGCTCAGCCTACCCGGCCGGTTGAGGATTTCGGCCGGGACCGAGATCTTGCCGATATCGTGGATCATCGCGCCGAGGCGCAACCCCTCGATGCGGTCGGCGTCCAGCGATAGCTCGCGCGCGATAGCGCAGGCCAGATCGGCTACGCGGGTCTGATGGCCGGCGGTGTATGGGTCGCGCATTTCGGCCATGTGGGCGACGGCGCGGATGGTGCCGAGGAGGGCCTCCTTGAGCCGGTCCAGACTTCTGAGATTCTCCTGCTGATAGCGGTCGCGCTGCTGGCGCGTGCGCAACGTCAGGACCCCGAAGGCGAGATCGCCGGCAAGCTCTTGCAAATACCGGACCTCGTCGTCGTCGAAGGCGCTGGGCTCCGCGGCGCAAATGTTCAGCACGCCGAAAGCCTGGCCGCCATCTTCCTTGAGCGGCAGCGCCAAACACGAAGCATAGCCATACTTGAGCGCATGCTCGCGGGAGGGGGCATGTTGTGAATCCGCGAGAATGTCCTTGGCGATCTGCGGCGCGCCAAAACGCACTGCTCGGCCAGCGGGGCTCTGGCCGCACTCGTTGTCGGCCCAGCTCATCCGCGGCGAGTTGAAGCAGCCCGCCTCATGGCCTGCGCCGGCCACTTGCCGCAGGCCCTTGTCGTCGTCACGCTCTGCGAACCCGATCCAGGCGAGAAGGTAACCGCCTTGCTCGACGACTGCTTGGCACATATCGGCCAGGAGCTGCGGTTCGCTCGTGCTATGAATCAGCGCCATGTTGCCTGCGGTGATCGTTCGCAGCGCACGGTTTGTGCGTTTCAGCGCCTCCTCCGCCCGCTTGCGCTCGGTGATCTCGCGTACAATACCCAGGGCATGCCACTCGCCGCTCAGCTTTACGGCCGAGACGGAGAGTTCAACGGGGAATTCGGCCCCATCTTTGCGCCGCGCTTCGAGCTCCAGCACCTTGCCGACCGCTGCTCCCCGACCATCCCTGGCGAACCGGGGCCACGCCGCAGCTTGAGCATCGTGATAGCGGGCGGGCGCGACGAGGCGATGATTCTGGCCAAGCGCTTCCTCTGCGCTGTAGCCGAAAATGCGGCTGGCCGCTTCGTTCCACAAGACGATGCGGCCGGCGTTATCGAGCAGGAGGATGGCGTCCTGCGCGGCGGCGTTGATGGCTCGGAACGTCTGTTCGCTTTCGCGCAGCCGAGCTTCGGCCTGCTTGACTTGGCGCAGATCGCTTTGGGTCACTACGTAAGCGACAATATTGCCTCGAGCATCCGAGATCGGAGCAATGGTCACGTAAGCAGGGATTGCGACGCCGTTCTCTCCTGGCGCCACCGCCTCGCCGCTGACAGATCCCCGCTCCCGTATCCACGCCTCGAACGCGACGTGATCCCCCGGCATCCCCGGAAATGGTGGCTGGCCGAACTGCGCAACGGGCTTGCCGACCAATTCCTCCGCGGCGCGGCCGACCTGCCGGCAATAGGCGGCATTGGCGTAATTGATGCGAAGCTCCTTGTCCAAGATCAGGATCGCCTCGGTCGTTTGGGCGACGGCCTGGGCCAGGATCGTCTCCCGTTCAGGCTGGCGGCGGCTTCGCTCAAGGCGCTGGAGCGTTGCCGGCTTTGTGCGCGGGGTTTCCGTTGATCCGACCTCGCTTGCTGGCGCAGCCTCCTGGCGCGCCTTCAGGCGTGTCTTTTCTTCACAACCCAGCTCCAAAGAACCCGTCTCCAACTTCGATTGAGCCCTATCTGTCGTTCTCATTGTGACCGGTCGATCTCATGACGAGCGGTTCCCCAGGCAGTAGCTGCCGTCGGAAAGCCCGGGCGCCGACGCAGCCGCGAGGTGCATGTAACCCAAAACCGTTAAGTTACCGTGGATGCGCTTCCCCAGTTATGGAACGTCATTTCGAGGATGATTGTACGCCGCGATTGAGTGACTCCCCGAACCTCGGCATCAAGACCTATCTGAGCGGCGCACTCGTCGGCAACATCGTGCTCGACACCAGCGCCGCCGCCACTGACAAGATCGACTATGTCGCGAACGACGGCCAAGGCCTCACGAGCACTTCGACCCGCACCGTCATCGTGGAACCCGCGACCGTACCGCCGCCTGCGTCATCGGCCAACGCGAGTTCATCGGCGACCTCAACTGTGCAGTAGCGCATAAAGCCATTTTGCCGAAGCTACTCTGCGAAAAACCAACGCCGCCGCGGATGGTCTCTGCGCCGAGCTGTGGCCCTTGAAGCCGGGCTACGGCTCTGACACGTCTGTCAGCGCACGTAGAGAACCTTAACTATTTTGAGTTCTAAATGCCCAAAGCGCTTTGACTGGCGCTTTCGTAACTGTTCACATCCCCCTCCCTTCGCGCTCCTTCCATTAAGAAGCCAGCTGAGCATTTTCCGTAGGTTAGCCAGAACGTGCGGCATCCCGCCGCAGGGGGATGTGAACGCTTACGGCGCTTTGGTGTTCGAAAGGCAAATTCTACCGGGCTTCGCGTACCGATTGACTAGTCAGTCTCCATTAAGCGTTGTCCGTCGGTTGCAAGCGCGCTGATAGGCTTCCATCCATCGCGGGATGACCGATGAATGCGTCAGTAAGTGGTATCGCATGGCCGGCCGACCCCGCCGTGCACGATCTGATTCAGCACTTTCCTTTCCCGATCGCGCTGCTCGATGACGCGGGCGGCGTGCTAGTTCTGAATGATCGTTTTACACAGACTTACGGCCCACAGGCGCTCGATTCGGCGCCGCTCCAAGATATGATCCGCAAAACGGCCTCCGACTGGCAGACGGTTCAAGTGCCGGGCCGCGGACAAGATCAAATCGAGGTCATGGCTCAAGTCCTTCGAGTCCAGGGCCATCCGATGCTGATACTCGACGATGCGGCCGATCCCGCGTTACTGCGGAAGCTGGATCAGTTGAACGGACAAATCACCGAACTTGAGCGGGCCAGCTCCACCGACCCGCTGACCAGGGCCTGGAATCGCGCTCATTTCGATCGCGTGGTCGCATCGGAACTGGACCGTAGCATCCGGTTCAGGCAACCGGTCTCGCTTGTCTTTCTCGATTTGGACCACTTCAAACGGATCAACGATACTCACGGTCATCAGGCTGGCGATTCCGTGCTGCGCGAACTCGTCCAGGTGATCGGAACCTCGATTCGATCGATCGATGTCCTGTTTCGCTGGGGTGGTGAGGAATTCGTGGTGCTGGCCTCATCGACTGGCTACCGGGCCGGCGCCACGCTGGCGGAGAAGTTGCGCAGCAAAGTCGAACAGCATCGCTTTGCTGGCGTCGGATCGGTGACGATCAGCCTGGGCGTGGTGGAACATCTTGCAACGGAGAGCGCGGAAATCTTGTTCCGGCGGGTGGACCAAGCGCTCTATCGGGCGAAGAACGGTGGGCGCAATCGAGTCTACGTCGATGAACGAGGCAGTTCTGACATATGGGCGGCAGAGAGCGGCCCGTCCGCCATTCGTCTGATATGGCAGGAAGCGTATGAATGCGGCGAGCCCACGATCGATCGCGAGCACCGGGAACTTTTCGAGCTGGCGAACTCGCTGTTCGACGCTTCGTTCAAGTCGAAATCGTCGCCCGAGGCATTCGGCGCCGCGTTGGACAAGCTCCTCGCGCATGTTGTGCGGCACTTCGCCGACGAAGAGGCCCTGCTCGCCCAGAATGGTTACAAAGGCCTCGCCTCGCATCGACGGGCCCACGCCCATTTGCTCGCGCGAGCGGCGGAACTGAAAGCTGCCGTTGCGGACGGCAAGACCACCTTAGGTGATCTGGTCGAATTTCTCGCGAATAAAGTGGTTGCGCAGCACCTGTTCAAGGCGGACCGGTGCTTCTTTCCGTTGTTCAAGAAGCAAGCCGCATAGAGAAAAGCTTTCACGTCTCAATCATTCTGCGGCATCAAAGGGGCCTGCACGTCAGGGCTGTGCATGTCTGGACGGCGCCCCTTAATCAAGGGATTTCTGGAAGCGATATGACATCTCGGGTGCGGTCATGTCTCCGGCCTGTTGGTGCAGGAAAGCCACCCTGCTGGCCCTGATGATTGGTCCGCTCGGTTCTTAGCCCCATCAGTTCAACGCGCTCGTATCCGGCGCCTACAGCCCTTTGGACTTCCAGAACCTGTCCGTTCACTCACATCACCCCGTCAGTCACCCTCGATGCGTACTCGCCTTGCGGCGAAACCTCTTTCCGCCAAGCCCTTTGCGGCCGTCAGGCCGCGACAGGCCGGTCGTCGTAGACGCCGTCCGAGCGCAGGATGGCGAAGGCGATGCGCGCCAGCTTGTTGGCCAGCGCCACCGCCGTCAGCTTGAATCCGTACTTAAACCCGCCCTTGCGTTCGAGCAGACCCGTGGCCCAACGTCGCAACGCATCTTTGTGGGTTCCGGCGCGGTAGAGCACGGATGTCGCTCCGACGACGAGGAGTTTGCGCAAATAACGGTCGCCCATCTTGCTGATCCGCCCCGACCGCTCTTTGCCGCCGCTCGAATACTGGCGCGGCGTCAGGCCGAGGAAGCCGGCGAACTCCCGCCCGCTGGCGAACGCTCCGAATTCGACCACCGTCGCGGCGAGCGCGGTGGCGGTGATCGGTCCGACGCCGGGTATCGTCATCAGCCGCCTCGCACGATCGTCGGTTTTGGCGACCTTCTCGAGCTCGGCGTCGATGGCGGTGATCTCTTTGTCGAGCGCGTCGATTTGACCGGTGAGCGGCGCCAACGCCGCACGAACCTCGTCGCATACGACGATCTCGCCATTCCCGTCGGCTCCGGTCGCGGCGACTTGCTTCAAGTCATAGGCGTATTGCGCCCCCTGTGGCGCGATGACTCCGACCTCGCTCAAATGTCCTCGCAGCGCGTTCAAGAGCGCCGTGCGCTGTCCGACCAATTGTTCCCGCACTCGATGGCGCATCAGAGCCGCTTGATTGGCGGCCGAGCGCACGGGCACGAACCGTTGTCCTGGCCGCACCGCCGCCTCACATATCGCCGCCGCGTCGGCCGCATCTGTTTTGTTGCGCCGCACATAGGGTTTCACATGCGCCGGCGGAATGAGCCGCACTTCATGCCCAAGCGCAGCGATCTCCCGTCCCCAGTAGTGCGCGCTTCCGCAAGCTTCCATCGCCACCAAGCAGCTCGGCAGCTGAACGAAAAACCCCAGCACCGCGCCGCGCCGCAGTTTACGCGCCACGACGACATTCCCAGCCGCGTCGATGCCGTGAACCTGAAAAACGTTCTTCGCCAGATCGAGGCCAATCCGCGTGACACTCGCCATTTTCTCGCTAGAATTCGTCATGGACGGCGCTCCTCAGATGGGGTTTTGACAACGACCATCTTGGCACATTCGATGCCGTTCGGGGCGCCGTCCACCCCATCAGTTCTCATGCTTTCCCCCTGCGCCGCAAGATCGGGTCCAATAATGACCCCGCCCTGGATTGGCGTTTAGCCGTTGATGCACCTACGGGATCACGCGCCCAATGGGGGTCGCGGTAGGACGGGAAGCGCCGATCCAAAGGAGCACATTATTCTTCAACGAAGCCAATCGCTTGATCGACACAGGCGGCGGGGTCATTGTCGGGTGCGATTTTACATGCTGGCAAACGCATCCTGGTCGGCGCCATCACCGGGATTCAAGCGACGGCAAAGTCCCGGAACGTCATAAGCCTTCGCTTCCGAGATTGCCGAGACAAGCAGGTGACGGAGGTTTTTCAGCATCAAAGGCGAAATCATGCCGGTCATGGCCGTGGTCGCGGGCGCTCGTGAAGTCTGCATTCTACACGATACCCCACGCACGATACCGCCCGCGCCCCGTCGCCTCGCGCAGCCCGAGTTCGGCGACGAGGTTTTGCGCGGCGCGCGGCGTGACGCCGAGCTCTTTGGCGATCAACCCGTCGCTGGCGATCGGATGGGCGAGGACGAGGTCGATGAGGGCGGCGAGGTGCGAGCTCGACCGCCGCCTGGTGAGCTTGCACTCCAACTGCCGGCGCGCCAGAGCCAAGCGGTCGTGATCCTTCATGCCCGCCTCCGCCGCGGCGGCGACGGCCTCGCCCCAGGCGACCAGCCGCGCCGTGCGATCCCGCGCACGGCGGCGTTCGCGGGCGACGAGGCGCAGGCCGGCGTTTAGACAGAGCAAATGGGTCTTGGTTTTCTTCAGCGCGCGCATCGCCGCGGCGACGAGCAGAGCGCCGAGCCAGGGGCGATGCTGCAGCGGTTCGATCCGCTCCCAGGCCTCCCACAGAAGCGCGCCGGCCAGCAGCGGCGGCAGGATCCGGGTCTGATCGCGCACGCCCCGCCACGCTTGCAGGCGCTCGTCCTCATTCCAGTCGAGATCATAGACGAGAGAATCGCGCGGCCGCGGCGCCGCCGCTTCGCCGTCGATGACGCAGCGCGACCGCGCGATCAAAGCGTCGACCGCCGCAAATTCGGAATGGAGACCGTCCGGCCGGCGCTCGCCGTCGTCGCCGATGGGACTATCGTCGTCGTCGTCGGCATCGGCATCCAGATCGCGCCCCATCGCGCCGGAAGGCTCTCCCGACGGCCCGCTGCCCTGTTCCGGCCCGGCCCCGTCGGCCGCGTCGCCCCGCAGCGCGGCAAAGCCGGCCCCCGACAGGGTTCCAGTCGGCAGGCTCGGCGGCGATGCGCCGGCGCGCCCGCAGCACGGCGTGGGCGCGGATCAAGGCGGGGGTGCGCGCGCACACGTCCATGCCGGCATCGTGCAGCATGAGGTCTTCGAGGTGCACGAATTCGCCCTCGAGCCACAGGGCGGCGCAACCTTCGGTAAAATGCGTCCTGGCGATCCAGCCCTCGCGCACCGGGCTTCTCGCTAAGCGTTCGTCGAGGCGGGCGAGCGCAAGTGGCGCAAGCTCGCGGCGCAGCAGTCAACACCCACACCGCCGGTCTGCACGGCTTTGCACGATGCGGTCATGAACTCGGCCCCCTGAAATCCCGGTCGGCGCCCTCCGACCCCGCGCCCGAACGCCATCGCGGGCGTCTTCGGCGATCAATCTGGCTGCGGCTCGTCGGTCTCGATGGCCTCATCGTCGCCGTCGTCGCTTGTCTCGCGGGCGCCGAGGACGTCGGGAAAGCCGTCCGCCAACAGCTTGTCCTTGCTGAGCAGCCCGGCGTCTTCGAGCATCTCCATGTCGGGCAGATCGCGTAGCGTGGCGAACCCGAAATGGCTCAGGAACGCCTTCGTCGTCACAAACGTGTACGGCGCTCCGGGGGTTGGACTGCGCGGTCCGGCCGCGATGAAGCCGAGCGAGCGGAGGTGGCCGATGACGTCGCGGCTGACCTCCTTGCCGAAGAACGCCGACAGGTCCGCGCGGGTGACCGGCTGGAAGTAGGCGATGCACATCAGGATCAGCGCGTCCGACCGGGACAGCGGTCGCACAGTCTCGCCGAGACCTGTGGCGGCCCGGATCGCATCGGCGTAGCCTTCTTTCGTGCGGTGCTGCCAGCCGCCGGCGACGGCGACAAGTTCGTAGGGCCGGCCGCGCAGCCCGTCGCGGATGTCGTCGATGATCAGGTCGAGATTGCAGTCGCGGCCGACGACGCGGGCCAGCGCCTCGCGTCCGACCGGCTCGGGCGAGGCGAAAATCACCGCCTCGACGCGGCCCATCCATTCGCGCCAGCGCAGCTCCGCCGGCAGATCGGCGAGTTCTGTATCGAGCCCTTCCTTCGCTCGCGCGCGCCGGCCCATGTCAGAGCCCGTACAGTCGGAAGGTGGAGCGGCCGGTCAGTTCCCGCACGGCGTCGAGCGCCACCAGGCGTTCGAAGAGGCGACGGGCGCTACGGTCGCTGGCGTCCTTGCCGGCTGCCGCCGGCTGGGCGTCTTCCATCAACAGGATCGCCACCATCCGGTCGGCGTCCTTGCCGCGCAATTTTGGCGCAGCCGCCAGCAGGCGGTTGGCGCGCCGGACGAGGTCGACATAGAGATCGGCCGCCGCCGCGGCGCCCCGCGCATAGCCGAGCGCGCAGGCGCGCGGCCACGCGGCGTCGGGTCCGCCCTGCTTGCCCGCGGCGCGCAGCTCGGCCCGTCGGACCTGGCCGGCGAGGAGCGGCACGGCCATCGGCCAGTTCAGGCGATGAGCCAGCACCATGTCGGCGAGCCACAGCGCCAGCTGCTCGCTCTCGGGCACAAAGCGCAGGCTGACGGCGGCGATCTCGGCGGCGGCCGCGACCGCGCTCCCCTCGCCTTTCGCCAGCTTCGTCGCGACCGAGACCACGTCCTCGAGCGCGGCGTCGGAACGCAGCTCGAACAGCGCCGACAACGCAAGCATCCAGCCCTCCGGGATCATGGCGGCGCGCTCGCCAAGGTGGCGCCACGCCTTGAGGATGCGTCCGGCCGGCCCGGGATCGTCGCTCTCGCGGCGCAGATACCAGGCGTCGCGCAGCGCCGCCTCGTCTTCCGGCCGCCCGCCCTGCCGCGCAAGAAGCGCGGCCTTGGCGAGGGACAGACGATGACGCCAGAGCAGGCCGAGCGGGTGCTCGCTGCGCGCGATCGGATGAATGGCGGCGAGCGCCGCGCCGGCGAAAAACATGGCGTCGCCAACACCGTCTGCGGACGCGGACAACCGCGCCCAACCGGGAAAGGGCGGGAAGGCGGGCGGCGGGTCGGGGATGATTCGCGCGCGCGAGGGCATGCGGAAGGGTAGCCCAGGACGGCGCTTTTGCCTATCCGGCGGGAGGAAAACCGCCGCGCTTGTCGAATCATAATCATGTCCGATAATGTTGTATTATCGGACGTCATGGTCTTTATATAGAGACATGCCCGTGTCGCGGCCCTTGGATGGCTGGAAAGGCCCGCCGGGCGTCGATTTTCCCGCCCCTTTGGCCGCCGATCGATGGATTCCGGTCTTTGGATCGCTGGACCGCCAACCTGAGATCCCTGGACTGCGACCGTCGACCAGCCCCGCGACGAGCGCGCAACGCCTTGATATTGCAGCGGGCGCCGAGAACGGCGGGGAACATCGAGCGGCGCGGATCCCGCGCCGACCCGCCAGAGCAGCGCGAATTCCAGCGGCGCCTCAGTCCCACAAATTTCGACTCGCTTTTGTCCGCCAGTCCAATGAATTTTGACTCAGTCTCACCATTTCTGAATCGACTAACCCGCTGAAATCGCTCGATCATGAGTCTCACGAATTCCGACTCGGGCTTGTACGCCAGTCCGATAAATTCCGACTCAAGCGACGCTGTCGCCGCCTTCGAGGCGCGCGGCGCTAGCCGAGCGCGCGGTTCACGAGCCGACCGAGCGTTCGACGGCGCGCGATAGCAGACCCTGTGCGAGCGTTTCGCCACTCCTCGCTGGCTAGAATGGTCTGCGCGAGCCTCAGGTATTCCTCCGGAGCGCGCGGCGGCGCTCCCAAGCGGATGGGTCCGACCGCGACCGCGCGAGCAGAGCGAGGCCAAAACGCGGGACGGGCTTCGCCCGTCCATTCCGCCAGCTGCTCGAGCGTGAACGGCGCGGAACCCAAACCTCGCCGCGCGCCGCCGAGATCGAGGAGTTGCGCGACGCTGAGCAGCGTCACCATCCGCCACCCCAGGGAAGCCGTGGCCAGGGGCTCGCTCCGGTCCTCCGCGGCCCCGGTCAGCGGCGGAAGGGGACCGCCAGGTCCGACGCGCGCGATGAAGGGGGTCTTGCTTCGGCCTCGCGCCCGAGGCGAGGCCCAGAGCAGCCGCGCGGCTCGCAACACCGCGCACGCCGTCGAGGGAAGGTTGTCCATGGCCTCAGCGAGTGTGGAGGACAGCATGCTGAAAAACCCCTGAATTCCCGGCGATGCCGCGGCGCCCGCGACGGCGAGACCTCGCACGACGCCTTGGCACCGAATGCAGACCAGACGGGCCGCGCCGCCGCGGTTCCGAAACCGAAATCCCAGAAGGCTCGGACAATGCGCGCACGTTTCCGTCAGAAATCGACCATGCCGGTCGCATAGGCAGCTCTCGACCAAAGCCCAGGTCCGGCGAATATGATGGTCCCGGCCGGCGCCGGCGTCTTCGTCCAGGCAGGCGGGACAAACGGGTCGTCGGATCGCTCCGGCCACCCTCCCCTCCCCCCAGACGTACAAGCCTATCGGTCTGCGCCGTCTCGAGAGCGCCATATCCCGCACCCACCCTTCAGGAAGCCGACACGCTCTCGCCCAGATCGACACGGCGGCATCCGCGGGCGCGAACTCTCGACCCGAAAAGCCTATAGGCCTGTCATGAGGCCCGACGCCAAGCCGTTCCGAGAGATCGTCGGCGCAGAGGTCGTATCGGCAGGCGATCCGTCCCTGCCAGGACGAGAGCAGTTCATCCTCGAACGGCCTCGGGGCGACCGGCAGAAAGTCCCCAAGAATCATCCCGCGGCCCGCCGCCGTAGCCGCTCTTCGGTCTTTCGGGTCATGGCGACGAGCGGCAGCACGAGACCGTCGGCCTCAAAACTCTCCTTCGTGATGCATTCGGCCCCCGAACGGATGGCCTCGGCGGCGACGGTCTCGATCAGGCGGAAGATCCGCACCGTCACGCCGTCGGTCAATTCGAGCACGCGCTTGCGAACCGAGGTCGTTTCCAAGGCCGAGGGCCGACGCAGCGGCAATAACGCGCCTAGGCTGGACAGCAGTTGCGCCAGAAATCGGTCGTCCGCCCATCGCCGCAAATGCAAGGCCTCGAAGCGTTCGGCCAATTGCGGATCGGTCAACAACGCCTGGCGCGCAAGATCCGTCCCCGCGCAAACGAGCGGCGCCTTGAGGTCGTTCGCGAGGAAGCGAATGGCGTTCAGAAAGATCCGCTGCTGCCGAAAACTGCCGGCCAGCATGGCGTGGACCTCGTCGATGATCAGCATGCGCACGCCCATGGAGCGCAGGAGGCCGCGGCAGAGTTCCTTCTGCCGGTGCGTCGCGCCGTCGATCGGTCCGGACATCCCGAGACTGACGAGCAATTCGCCGTAGATGTCGCGCTCGATCGGCTCCGCGGGCATCTGCATGGCGACCACCGTCATCGTCGTGACGCCCGTAGCCTTGTCGAAGGTGGCGGGATGATCGCGCAAGAATTTACGAATGATCTTCGTTTTGCCCATGCCCGTATCGCCGTAGATGAGCAGGCAGGGCATGCGATCGCGCGGGGGATAGGAGAGCAGGTCCTCCAGCCGCCCCAGCGCCCCGCGGGCTTGTTCGAAATCCAGCCAGCGATCCGCCCGTATCCAGGCGATCCGCTCCTCGTCGGGCAGGCCTGCCTGGCGACGATAGGCGGGCAAGAGATGGCCGTATTCGCTCAAGACCACTCCTCGATCTCGAGCAACGGCAAATCCCCAAACGTCTGTTCCTGCGCGTCGTTTTCCGCCTCCTTGGCGCCAGCGCCCATGGCCGTCGCCGACAACGCCGAATTCCTCCGCGCGGATAAGCGTCGGGCTGATTTTGTTGCCGCGGCCGCCGTCTCGACCAGTTCGCGCTGCGCCTCCACCGTGTCGAAAATCAATTGTTCGTCGACCAGCCGGACGCCGCGCTCCCTCAGGGCGGTCAAAGCCATCCGGTGCTCGCCCAGGGTAATGCGCGGGCGGCGCAGATCGGCGAACCGGACCGGCCAATGCTCGCCGTCCGGCCCCTCGACGAACACGCGCGAAAGATCCCGGGGATCGTATTTGATCCGAAGCCGACGATCGAGCCGTCCCGCCCAAGGGCTCAGCACGTCATCCCAATAGCGAAGCCCAAAGAGCCGCACGCCGTCTCGTCGGATGCTGCGTTCCTCGAACGGCAGGAAATCGTAGAGAAACTGGGTATCGTCCTGCGGAAATCGGAAGGGTTGTCGGCGCGCGGCCACGGCGTCGCTCCAGGCCGTGATCGGCGGCAGCAGCAGCGTGCCGTGCACTTCGGCGTGGTAACGGCCGACGATCTGCAGCGCGAGCCATCGTTCGAGCTCGTCGAGCGTCATGGCGGCGTGCTTTTCGGGATCATAGGCGCCGCGATCGGCGATATTGCTGAAAGTCGTGCCCGGCAGCAGATGGACAGCGCCCATCATCGTGCCGATCAGGCGCTCGATATGTCCCCCATAGTGCGGCGTGGCGACCGGACGATGAACCAGCGAAACGCCGTATTCCGCGGCCCCTCGTGCGAGCGCGCGGCTGCGAAACTCGCGCGCGTTGTCGACGTGAATCACGTCAGGCAAGCCGGAGACCGGCCAGTCTCCCTTCACCCCGCGCGCCGCGAGCCACTCGGATTTAGGCGTCACGAGATGGTGGATCGCCAACGCGACCGACGCCGACGATGGCGCTTCCAGACTGAGGTAGAACCCCGCCACCATGCGGCTCGCCACATCGATCGCGAGCGTCAGCCACGGGCGCTGAATCGGCCGACGGTGCACGGCGTCGACGACGAAAACATCGACAGGCGTGTGGTCGATCTGGACGATGTGAAGCGCGTGGTCGGCGCTGTATTGCCTCACGACGGGCTTGAAGCGATCCCGCGCCGCCTTCGCCCCTTCCCTGGCGCCGACGAGCGCGCGCCGGTCCACGGACGCAACACGCGCACGAACCGCGTTGCGAGACGGTATCGCGACCCCTCGGGCGCGGCACAATTGGCGAATATGATCGTGGAGCGCACTGACCGAAGGCCTCTGACGGCTTAGATAATAGCTCGCGATCGCCTCTTCGATCACGGCTTCGACGTCGTCGGCGAGGTGGCGCGCTCCCCTCGGCGGACCCGGCTTCGCGCCAAGCATCGAACTCGTCACCGGCTCACGTCGGTACCGCTCGATCAATGCGTAGAGCCGGGCGCGGCGAAGACCGAGCGCGCGGCACGCCGTTTTTACTTCCGTAGGCGACAATGGTCCCCCGCGGGCGAGCGGCCTGATGATCGCCTCCCGCGCGACAGCTTCCCGCCATCGGTCGTCATCGACATCGAGCTTATCGATATTGCGCTTCACCCATCACCAAACGTCGCGCTCGCCCCATTCCAGCGAATCAGGGATAAATTCCAGCTATCTGAGCAGAATCCACTCAACCTTGGCCAGAGAAAAGTGTTATGATTCAACGAAAGCGAGTCCATTGAACTTGAGCAAACGACAGCCCGATTCGAGCCCACCAACCGACGAAAACGACCGCGAAATCGGCGCTGAAGCCCCGCAGGCCGCGCCGGCGAACGTCCCTGAACCCAGCGGACGCACGGCCGCAGGCCTGCCGGCGCATCTGCAAGACCTGGCGCAAACCGCGCGCGACTACGCCAAAGCCTCGAGCTCGGGCAACACGCGAAAAGCCTACGCCGCCGATTGGAGACACTATTCGGCCTGGGCGCGGCGGCAAAACCTCCCTGCCCTGCCCCCGGATCCTCAGGTCATCGGGCTTTACGTCGCCGCCTGCGCCTCGGGGGGCGCGGGCCCCAAACCCTGCTCGGCGCCCACGATCGAGCGCCGGCTTTCGGCGCTGATGTGGAATTTCGCCCAGCGCGGCGAGACATTCGACCGTTCCGACCGCCATGTCGCCACCGTCCTTGCCGGCATTCGTCGCACCCACGGCCGGCCGCCCGTGCAGAAGGAGGCGGTGCTGCCCGAGGATCTCCTGGCGATGATCGCGACGCTGGATCTCGGCGACCTCAGGGGCCTGCGCGACCGGGCGATCCTGCTTTTGGGATTCGCCGGTGGCCTGAGGCGCTCGGAAATCGTCGGCCTCGACTGCCGCCCCGAGGACGGCCTCACCGGAGGCTGGATCGAATTCTTCGACGACGGCCTGCTGCTGACGCTGCGCGGCAAAACCGGCTGGCGCGAGGTGGAAATCGGCCGCGGGTCTTCCGACGCCACCTGCCCGGTGGTCGCGCTGGAAACGTGGCTTAAATTCGGGCGGATTTCTGTCGGGCCGCTGTTCCGGCGGGTGGTCGGCGGAAAAGTCGGCGCCGACCGCCTGACCGACAAGCACGTCGCGCGGGTGGTGAAGAGGACCGCGCTGGCGGCGGGCGTGCGCGGCGATCTCACCGAGGGCGAGCGGGGGCGGAAATTCTCCGGGCACTCCTTGCGCGCCGGCCTCGCCTCGTCGGCCGAGGTTGACGAACGCTATGTGCAAAAGCAGCTCGGCCACGCCAGCGCCGAAATGACCCGCCGCTACCAGCGCCGGCGCGACCGTTTTCGGGTCAATCTCACCAAGGCGGCGGGGCTGTGAGCGGCGGATTCGGAACCCATCCGGAGATCCCCCCTGCCCCGGTGTGAACCGCTCAAGCCGAAATGGAGCGCGGATTTCTGCGCAAGCGCTTCAAATTGAAATCGCCAAGCAGAAGCAACAGTCATAGCGCTATCGTCTGGCGCAGGGTTATCGCTATCGATAAGTACTCCTTATCGATAGCGATGGACAGGCGCACGGAAATCGGCGATTCTGGCCCTCCGCAAGCCCGCCGGCACCGTCGGCCGGGCCTCTCGAGCGACGAGAGACGCCATTTCCGGAAGCGTGGTAAAGACGCCCGCCATGACCATCGAGCCCATCCGCCTGCCCGACGCCGCCGCCGTCGAGACCGTGCTCGCCACGCTCGCGCCGGCGTCGGCCGACCGGGACCTCGCCGCCGCCCTCGGCTGCGCCTTTCCCGGCTTTTCCTTCACCGTCGCGGCGATCGACGACCCCTACTGGCGCGACGCCCGAACCGTCCTGGGCGCCGATGGAGCGCGCCTCGGCGATCATCGGGCATGGATCGCGCGCGAACTCGACGCCACGGGCGGCGATCTGACCGCCTTTTGGGAGAGGCGCCGAGACGGCGCCTTCCAGTTCGCGGAATGGCGCGGCTGCAGCGCTTTCGCCACCGCCGCCACCGGTCCGGGCACGGCCGACTTCGTCCAGATCGCCCTCGGCCGCGAGACCGAGTGGCTGGCCGGTCCGGTCGTCGATCCGCACTATCGCCCCTCCAGCGTCGAGCATCTCATGGAGCCGTCCTGGGTGTCGCGCGACGCCCCGACGGCGGCGCGGCCGCTGGCGGGGCCGGTCTATCGTTTGCTCGGCCGAGCCGGCGGCGCCATCGTCCATCTGCGCAGTTTTCTTGGCCGCTGCGCGCGGGTCGAACGCGACAACCGGGAAGCGCGTCGCCCGCAACTCGAGAGCCGCGCGATCCATGAGGTCGCTCGCGACGGCGCGCGCGAGATCACTTTCCTCGACGCCATTCCCGGCGGGTTCGACTTCGTCCCGCGCGAGGTCCGCTTTTTCGAGGATTGGGAGCGCTCGAGCGCGTCGGCCGAGCGGATTTTTACGCATTGGGCGTTCGACATCCGCGACGACGACTATCGAGGTCGGCGCGAGGTCGGCTTCATTCCACGGCCGCTGCGGGCGCCGGCCGAGAAGCTTATCGCCGACGACACCCTGTCCGTGCATCGGCTGATGGAGCGCGTCGAAGCCGTCGATAGCGAAATCGGGCTGCCGTTCGGCTGGTTTTTCCTGATGACGCATGGACATTGGATCGACGCCGACGTCGGCCACGCGATCGCGGCCGGCCTGCGCGCGCAACGGGTCCGGTTGCCGGATCGCGACGCCAAAGTCCTGCTCCGTTGGGACGACGCCCGCTACATCTTCTGATCGGACAGTGCCATCATGGACGACCTCGCCCGCCGCGCCGATCCCGAAACCCGCCGAGCCCTCCAACTCGACGCGCTCGCCGCGATCCTGCCGATGGACCGCCGCGACCGGCTCGCCCAGATTCTCACCGACGACGACGTCGCGACCCTCAAGCATTTGGCGCGCGAAGGGATGGGCGAAAACTCCCTGCGCGCGCTCGCCTCCGATTTGGCCTATCTCGAAGCCTGGGCGCAGGCGGCGACGCGCACGCCGCTCGTCTGGCCGGCCCCCGAAGGCCTGGCGCTGAAATTCGTCGCCCATCACCTTTGGGATCCCGCCCAGCGCGAGGTCGACGCCGCCCACGGCATGCCGGCGGACATCGCCGCCGCGCTGACCGCCGCCGGCGCCCTGCGCGCGAACGGTCCGCATGCGCCCTCGACGGTCAAGCGCCGGCTCGCCAGTTGGGGCGCCCTGCATCGCTGGCGCGGGCTCGACGGGCCGTTCGCCTCCCCCGGCCTGCGCGCCGCGGTGCGGCTCGCTGTGCGCGCCAGCGCACGGCCGCGGCGGCGCAAGAGCCGACGCGCCGTCACCCGCGACATACTCGATCGCCTCCTCGCCACCTGCCGCTCCGACCGGCTCGCCGATTGCCGCGACGGCGCGCTGCTGCTTATCGCCTTCGGCTCGGGCGGGCGCCGGCGCAGCGAAATCGCGCGCCTGCGCGTCGAACAGCTGAGCGACGAGGCGCCGGTCGCCCTCGACCCGACCGATCCCAAATCGCCAAAACTGCCCTGCATGACGATCGCCCTCGGACGCACGAAAACGGTGCAAGCCGACGACGACGCCCGCGTTCTGCTGGTCGGACCGCCCGTCGACGCCCTGCGCACCTGGCTCGAGCGCGCCGACATCGCCAAGGGCCCGATTTTCCGCGCCATCGACCAGTGGGAGGGGATGGAGGATCGGGCCCTCACCCCCCAAGCCATCAACTTGATCGTCAAGCGCCGCTGCGTCCTGGCCGGTCTCGACCCGGCGGAATTCAGCGCCCATGGCCTGCGCTCGGGCTATTTGACCGAGGCGGCGCGCCGCGGCGTCTCGCTGCCGGAGGCGATGCAACAGTCGCAGCACCGCTCCGTCCAGCAGGCGGCGCGCTATTACAACGACGCCGACCGGCGCCTCGGCAAGGCCGCGCGTCTGGCCGTATAGTGCGGCCTTCGACGGCAGGGCGCCGGAAGACACAAATGACGGGCCACGCTTGAAAGCAACGGCGGACAGCAGCACGGAAGTCTTTGCCGGGCTCGTCGAACGCGTGACGTTCCATAACGACGAGAATGGCTTTTGCGTGCTGCGCGTCAAAGCGCGGGGCAAGCGCGATCTCATCACCGTCGTCGGCCATGCCGCGACGATCTCCGCCGGGGAATTCATCCAGGCCAGCGGCGAATGGTCCAACGACCGCACGCATGGCGTCCAGTTCCGCGCCCGGTTTCTCAAGGCCATGCCGCCGACGACGGTCGAGGGAATCGAGAAATATCTCGGTTCCGGCATGATCCGCGGCATCGGCCCGGGCTATGCGAAGAAGCTCGTCGGGGCGTTCCGGGAACAGGTCTTCGACGTGGTCGAGGCCGAGCCGCTTCGGCTGCAGGAGGTGACCGGCATCGGCCGCAAACGAGCGGACGCCATCATCGCCGGCTGGGCGGAGCAGCGGGCCATTCGCGAAAT
>Ga0181539_1002652_pt1 | contig 17541 bp, 15 predicted proteins | sample PEATcosm2014_Bin_46_FD_119767 | JGI IMG/M metagenome (GOLD analysis project Ga0181539, IMG submission 119767) | Peatland microbial communities from MTU Mesocosm Facility, Houghton, MI, USA - PEATcosm2014_Bin23_60_metaG | ecosystem: Environmental > Terrestrial > Soil > Wetlands > Peat | place... | reverse complement strand
GCATCACTTGGTCTGAACCTGGCCGGTCGCCTGCACGTAGCGGAAGCGCAGCTCCGTCAGCGAGTTCTCCAGGTACCGCTGTTCTTCGATGGCCAGGTTGCCCCTGGTCTTCTCTGTCAGGATTCCCAGCAGGTCGATGTAGTGCTGGGCGGCCGGGAGGTCGACCGGCGGCTTTTCTTCCTCCAGAGGCAGGAGCCCGAGGTGCATTTCGGCCTGAAAACGCAGGGAGAAGATCAACTCGCCGAAGGTCGCGGGCGGCAACTCGCGGCGCTCCGCAGCGGGCGCTTCCTGGTGCTCGGTGTTGGGGGTTTCTTCGCTCATCAATTCCTCATTTTAGCTTTCCGCGCTGGCCGGGGCAGGGCTGGGAAGTAAGGCGCGGCGCCGGCGCGGCAGGCTGAGAGCACGCGCCACGAGGCTCGTCTTACTCCGCCAGTTGCGCCAGCCGCGCCGCCAGTTCGGGGTGGCCGCCTTCGGCGGCGAGGTCGGCGGCGGTTTTACCGGCGGCAGTGCGGTGGCGCGGGTTGGCGCCGTAGCCGAGCAGCATCTCGGCGATCTCGCGATGGCCATGGAAGGCCGCGCTGTCGAGCGCCGTGAAGCCGGCCGCCTGCTCCGCGCCGGGGTCGGCGCCGCGCGCCAGCAGCGTCTCTACCAGCCGGGCGTTGAGCCGCGCTGCGGCGGCGTGCAGCGGCGTCACGCACAGGCCGTTGCGCGAGGCCGCGTTCACGTCGGCGCCGCTCTCGAGCAGCATTCCGGCGATGTCGTCATGGCCGAAAAACACCGCCAGGCCCAGCGCCGGGAAGCCGTCTTCCGAGTATTCCCGGATCAGCGCGGGAGCGGCATCGAGCAAGGCCGCCACCCGCGCCCGCCGGCCCGCGGCGCAGGCTTCGAACAGGTTCAACGCCACGCCGCGCTCCTCGAAGAGCTCCACCAATTGCGGATGGCCGGAGTAGATCGCGAGTAAGACGGCCGAAGCGCCGTCGGCCGCCCTGGCGCCGGACAGGCTGGGAGCCGCATCCAATAAATCGCTCAGACGCGAGGCGTCGCCCGCTCTGATCGCCTCGAATAAACGCTCTTCGGAGTACCAAACCGGTTGCGCAGCGCCCATGCCCCCCTCCTGTTACTGCAAGGGTAACATGTGCCTGTCGAACCAATCCAGCGAGCGCCGCACAATATCGCGCTGGTGCTCCGGCTCGACGATCGCGTGGCCCTCGTTGGGGTAAATGACCAGCTCGGTTTCGACGCCGAGCGTCTTCAGGGCATGCCAGAACTCGCGGGATTGCGGCGCAGGGCATTCGGCGTCGCGCTCGCCCACGAGCACCAGCGTTGGCGTCTTCGCGTTCTTGATGAACGCGATCGGCGAGCTGCGCCAGTACACTGCGGGATCGTCGTAAACCGACGCGCCGAAGAACGGGATGAGCCACTGGTCGATCCGGTTCTCGCCGTAGTAACTCTGGAAGTTGGAGAGTCCCGCGCCCGCCACCGCGGCGCGGAACCGTTGGGTCTGGGTCACCGCCCACATCGCCATGTAGCCGCCGTAACTCCAGCCGACGATGCCCACGCGGGCGTTGTCGACGGGCAGCTTCCCGACCACCGCGTCCACGCCCGCCAGGATGTCGCGGAAGTCGCCGTAGCCGAGGTCGCGGATGTTGGCCTCGGTGAACGCTTCACCCGCGCCGAAGCTGCCGCGCGGGTTCGGCAGCAGGACGAAGTATCCGCCCGCGGCAAGCATTCCCTCGAGATTCGCGCCCAGCCAGCGCGAGCGCTCCATGCCCCCCGGCCCGCCGTGCGGCGCCACCACCAGCGGCCAGCGCCGCGCCGGATCGTATCCGCGCGGATAGAGCAGCCAGCCCTGGACGCTGCGGCCCTCGCTCAGCCAGTGGATGCTTTTCGCCTCGCCCCAGGCCGGACGCACGTCGCGATTGACGGCCGAGATCCTCTGCCAGGCCCCGATCGGCCCCGCCCAGACCTCGGGCGGCGCATCGAACGAGCTGCGAACCACGGCCGAGGTCTTCCCGTCGCGCGCCAGCGACAGGTCCGGGGTCCATCCGCCGCGCGTCATTGAACCCGGCCCGCGCCACAGCGTCTCGATGCGGCCGCTGGCCAGGTCCAGCACGGCGAAGCCCGAATCGCCGTCCACGTGTTCGGAGATCAGGATGCGGCCCGGGTCGAGCCACGCGATGGCGCTCGCCGAGGCGGGTATGCCGGGCGTCGCGTTGCGCGGCTCGCCGCCCGCGGCGGGAACCACGAACACGTCGCCGCCGGTCGAGCCTTCATCGCTCATCAGGCCGGAGATGTAAGCGATTTGCGCGCCGTCGGGCGACCAGCGCGGCACGGCGATCTGGCGGGCGGGCTTCACCACCACGCTGGCTTTCGCCGCCGCGGCGTCGATGGTGTACAGCTTCGCGACGAACCAGTTGTCATCGCCGGGCCCGGGCGCCGCGGTTGCAGCGAAAGCTTTGCCGTCGGGCGACCAGTCGTACTCGTAGACGTGCAACTCCGGCGGCGAGACCTGGCGCACCGTGTGCGTAGCCAGGTCGACCGTCGCGATCCGCTGGTTGTAGATGCGCTCGCCGATCACGCCGGTTTCGGGTGCGCTTGGCTGAAGCGGGCCCGCCGCGGCCGGGGCGTTTTCGGCGAAGAGCACGGCGATCGTGCGGCCGTCCGGAGACCAGCACGGGTCGGTCACGTGCCCGGTCAGCCCGGCAAGTTTCTTCGGAATGCCGCCGCCCGCATCCACCGTGTACAGGCCGGCCAGGTGCAGAAACGCCAGCGTGCGCCCGTCCGGCGACCAAGCGATGTCGTGGCCCTCCGCGATCCTGAGCGGCGCCGCATCGAGGCCGGAGACGAAGATATCCGAGACGTCCTGTACCCAGGCGACGCGTTTGCCGTCGGGGGCGATGGCGGTCTCGGTGATGGGCCGTGTGGCAGTGAGCGCGTTATAGTCGCGGTCGAACTGCGTCTGGCTGTGAGCCGCCGCGGGGAGCAGGACGGCAAGAACGAAGAAACGAAGGGTCTTGAAGGGGTCCAAATGAGCAGTGTAACAGCCGGGAGGCCATCAGCCGATGGCCGCGAACGCGGGTATTGACGTCATATCACAATCCGTGATATGTATATTGCAATAAGCGATATGAGACTCGGCGAAAAGCTCCGCTACCTGCGCGAGGTCGAGGGAACGCTGCGCGGCCTGGGCCGCGAGCTCACCCAGCAAGAAGTAGTGCGGCTGCTCAAAAAGGAGCTGGGGCGCGCCATCAGCCAGTCGTATCTGTCGCAGATCGAGAGCGGGACGCGGCCGCACCTCACCAACTCGACCCGCATGCTGCTGGCCACTTTTTTCAAGGTGCATCCGGGGTACCTGGTGGACGATCCGGAGGGCTATTCGACCGAACTCGTTTCCAGCCTCGGCGCTCCGGAGGACAAGCTCGATCTGTGGCTGGTCGCCGGCGCCGAGCGCTTTCACCACGATGCCGAGCTTTCGGGCGCCCTGGTGAAGGTTTCGCGGCACGACGATTCGCGCATGTGCCTGATCCTGCTTGGCGGCATTTTGGAAAACCCCGGACTGGCGGAACGGCTGTTGCAGGTTCTCAAACCGGCCGGGGAACGGAGGCGTTTCCGATGACATGGGCGGATTTCTACCTGACCTGTTTCCTGATCGGCTTCCTGCTGAGCCTGATCTCGCTGCTGACCGGAAGCGCGCATTTGCATCTGCCGCACATGCACGTTCAAATCCCGCACGTACACGTTCCGCACGTGGGCGGCGGCAACGTGCCGGTTTTGAACTTCGGCACTCTAGCCGCGTTTCTGACGTGGTTCGGCGCCACGGGTTACCTGGTAATCCGGCTTTCGAGCTTGTGGACGTTTTTCGCCCTGGGCATCGCGCTTGCGGGCGGCCTGCTGGGAGCGGGAATCATCTTTCTGTTCCTGGCCAAGGTGCTGATGCGCAGCGAGGGGGAAGTCGAACCCGAGGACTCGGACATGGTCGGCGTTCTGGGCAGGCTGAGCGTTTCCATACGGCCGGGCGGAACGGGAGAAATCGTGTTCACACAGGGGGGCACACGGCATTGCACGGCCGCCAGGAGTGAAGACGGCACGGCTGTGCCGAAGAATACCGAGGTGGTTGTGACGCGTTTCGACAAGGGCATTGCCTACGTCCGGCGCTGGGAAGACCTGACAGGCGAACCCGCAGAGGATGCGGAGAAGGACTGAGGAGAACCTATGGACAGAGGTTTGCTTGCGCTCATCATCTGTGGAGCTGTATTCGTAATTTTCATCGTCCCGATGACGTTGGCGCGGCTGTATCGCAAGGCCGGCCCACACGAGGCCCTGGTGGTCTATGGCATGCGGCACACCCGCGTGATCAAGGGCCGCGGGACAGTCATCTGGCCGATGGTGGAAAACTGGCGCTGCCTGTCGCTCGAGCTGATGTCGTTCGACGTGGCGCCCAAACAGGATCTCTACACCAAACAAGGCGTGGCGGTCACGGTGGAGGCGGTGGCGCAGATCAAGGTCAAATCGGACGACGTCTCGGTCCTCACCGCGGCCGAGCAGTTTCTGACCAAGTCCGACAGCGAGCGGGAAGGCTTGATCCGGCTGGTGATGGAAGGCCACCTGCGCGGCATCATCGGCCAGCTTACGGTGGAAGAGATCGTCAAAGAGCCGGAGATGGTAGCCGATCGAATGCGGTCCACCTGCGCCGACGATATGAACAAGATGGGCCTCGAGGTGATCTCGTTCACCATCAAGGAAGTCAAGGATCAGAACGAGTACATCTCCAACATGGGGCGGCCGGACGTGGCGCGCATCCGCCGCGACGCGGACGTGGCCACGGCAGAAGCCGAGCGCGACACCGCCATCCGGCGGGCCGTGGCGCAGCGGGAAGCCGCCATCGCCCGAGCGCAGGCCGACCAGGAACGCGTGCTGGCGGAGACGCAGTCGCTGGCCGCGCAGGCCCAGGCGCAGCGCGATCTCGAAGTCAGGAAGGCGCAATACCTCGAGACCACGAAGAAGCAGCAGGCCCAGGCCGACAAGGCCTACGATATCCAGACCAACGTCATGCAGCAGCAGCTCGTGGCCGAGCAGGTGAAGATCCAGCAGGTGGAAAAGCAGCAGCAGATCGCCGTGCAGGACGCCGAAATCCAGCGCCGCGAGCGCGAGCTGATCGCCACCGTGCTGAAGCCGGCCGAGGTCGAGCGGCGCAAGATCGAAACGCTGGCCGAAGCGGAGAAGCAGCGGCTCACGATTCAGGCCGAAGGCCAGGCCTCCGCGACGGTCGCGACCGGCGAAGCCGAAGCCGCCATCATCTTCAAGAAGGGCGAAGCCGAGGCCCGGGCGATGAACGTCAAAGCCGCGGCTTACCAGGAATGGAACCAGGCGGCGGTGGTGGACAGGCTCATCACCAGCCTGCCCGAGGTCGCGAGGGCGCTCGCCGCGCCGCTCGCCAACGTGGACAAGATCACCATCGTTTCAACCGGCGACGGCAGTGCCGCCGGCATGCACAAGATCACCGGCGACATGGCGGCCATGGCGGCGCAGATTCCGGCGCTGTTCGAGACGCTCTCGGGTATGCAGATGTCGGAGCTGTTCTCGAAAGTCAGGACGATCGGGGAGAAGAAAACGCAGCCCGACTCCGGCGGCAAGGGCTGATAAGGCGTGGGGCAGGCGGAGCGTGGCAGGCCAGAGGCCTGCCCCACATGACAAGAAAGGGGCAAGCGAAATGGCACTACTGGAACGTGTCTCCACTTTGATCCGGGCCAACCTGAATGACCTGATCGACAAGGCCGAGGACCCGGAGAAGATGATCAAGCAGGTGATTCTCGACATGCAGAATCAACTGTTGCAGGTCAAGACGCAGGTCGCGGTCGCGATCGCAGATCAGCACGTCCTCGAGAAGAAGCAGAAAGAGACCGCGGGGAAGCACGCGGAATGGACGCGCAAGGCCGAGCTGGCCGTCGACAAGGAGCAGGACGACCTGGCGCGGGCCGCGCTCGATCGCGCGGTCAGTTACAAGCAGATGGAGGAGAGCCTGGCGCAGCAGATCGCCGACCAGAAGGTGCAGGTGGAAGAGCTGAAATCGGCGCTGCACAAGCTGGAGCAGAAGCTGGCGGAGGCGAAATCGATGAGCGACCTGCTGATTACGCAGCACCGGCGTTCTCGCGCGCTCTCGAAGGCGAGCGACGCGCGCATGGCCGTGGCGGATGGATCGAGCGCGGCGGCCTTCGACCGCATGCAGAAGAAGGTGCAGCACAGCGAAGCCGTAAGCCAGGCCAAAGCCGAAATGCTGGCCGACAACACCGAGGAGCAGCTTAGCGCGCTCGAGAAGACGGATCGCATCGACCAGATGCTGGCCGAGCTGAAAGCGCGGCGGGGGAAATAGCTCGGGCGGAGGCCGTCAGCCCGACGGGCGACGAGCGGTCTACTGCGCCTCGGCCCGCCGCAAGCGGGCCTGCTCGTTCATGCGCGACTCGGCGTGCACGGCGCGGACGGCCTTCTCCAGTCCATCCCGGGGGACCACGATGGAGATGGTCAGTTCGCTCGATCCTTGGGCAATGGCGATGATGTTGATGTTCTGGCGCGAGATGGCGGTGAAGATCCGTCCGGCCAGGCCGGGCATGCCGCGCATGCCTTCGCCTACCACCGCCAGCAGGCCCACGTTCTCATCCACGTCGATGGGCCGGAGGTAGCCGTGCTCGAGCTCCAGGGCCAGCGCCGACTTCAGCGCATCGAGAGCCGCCGCCAGTTCCTGCCCGCGCACCAGCACGCAGAAGCTCTGCTGGTAGGACGAGCTCGAGAGCATCAGCACTTCGATGTTGGCGCGGCCCAGGGCGTCGACCGCGCGCCCCATCACCTGGGTGCCGTTGAGCACGGCCGAGGCCGGCTCAATCGAAATAAGGGCGACGTTGGCCGTGGAGGTCACGGCGCGGGCGCCGACTGAGACCTCCAGGTGCGGAACGATCTTGGTCCCCGGCTTCTCCGGGGCGAAGCTGTTCTTGCTCCAGACCGGGATGTGGCGGTCCACCAGCGGGGCCAGCGTCCGCGGATGGAGCACCTTGGCTCCGTTGTAGGCGAGCTCGGCGGCCTCGCGGTAGGTGACTTCTTCGAGGACGGCACAGTCGGGCACCAGGCGCGGGTCGGCGGTCATGATGCCATCGACGTCGGTCCAGATCCAGAGCTCGGAAGCGTCCAGCACGGTGGCGAGTATGGAGGCGGAAAAATCGGAACCGCCGCGGCCGAGCGTGGTGGGACGGGAGTCCGCGGTGGCGCCATTGAACCCGGTGACGACGGGCAAGACGCCGGCTTCGAGCAGCGGCAGCAGGCGAGCGCGGGCCTTTACGCGGGTCGGCTCGAGCAGGGGCGTGGCGTTGCCGAACAACGCATCGGTGACGATGACCTCCGCGGCATTGACCGATTCGGCGCGCGTGCCGCCGGACTCCAGGCGCGCGGCGATCAGCAGTGTCGAGAGGCGTTCGCCGGCCGCCACGGCCTCATCCACCGAGCGCGGCGGGGCCTCGCCCAGAAGGCAGATCCCGTTGGCGATGCGCTCGAAGTCGGCGACGATGGCCTCGATCTGGGCCAGCACCGCCGCCTGCCGGTCCTCGGGCAACAACTCGAGACACGTTTCGCGGTGGCGTTTGCGCAGCTTGACGATATCGGAATCGATGCCGGCCTGATCGCCGGCCTCGGCGCGCTTGACGGTCTCGAGCAACAGGTCGGTGACCTTGGACATCGCCGAGACGACGATGACGACCGGCCTGCGGGCGCGCTGCTCCGCGGAAAGGCGGGCGGCCACCGCGATGCGCTCGGCCGAGCCGACGCTGGTGCCGCCAAACTTCATTACGAGAACGTTGGACATAGAAAGAAGTCGTCAGCCTTCAGCCGTCAGCCATCGGCCAGCGGCTGGCGCCGTGCCTGATGGCTGACGGCCGATGACTGATGGCTCTCAATGACCTTCAGGATAGCCTGCTCGACCTGGTCGAGGGAAAGCGCGGTCGAGTCCAGGCGGACGGCATCCGGCGCCGGAACCAGGGGGGACTCGGCGCGGGTGCTGTCCCGGTGGTCGCGCTCGCGGATCTCGCGAGCCACCTCGGCCGCGGGCGGGGCCTGCCCCTTTTCCTGGAGCTCGCGGAGACGGCGCGCGGCGCGCACGCCGGGATCGGCGTCGAGGAAGATTTTCACCTCGGCGTTCGGAAACACGACTGTCCCGATGTCACGGCCTTCCATGACCACGCTCGCGGCCGCGCCCATCTGCCTCTGCTTTTCGACCAGCGCCCGGCGCACGCCGGGGATGGCCGAAACCTTGGAGGCCGCGGGCGAGACCTCGGGTTTGCGGATGGCCTCGGAGACGTCCTCGCCGTTGAGCAGCGTGCGGGCGGTGCCGGCCTCGAACTGTATGTCGGCGGTGCGGGCCAGCGACTCCAGCCGGCCCGCGTCGGCCAGGTCCGTGTCCGACCGCAGCGCCAGCAGGGCGACGGCGCGGTACATGGCGCCGGTGTCGATGTAGACGGCGCCGAGCCTGGCCGCCACGCGCCGCGCGATGGTGCTTTTGCCGGCTCCGGCCGGACCGTCGATCGCGACAATCATGGAAATCCCATTGTAGCGGCGCCGGCGGCCGTCAGCTCACGCAACCAGCCGGAGCGTGTGCGAAGATCGGGGCATGGCACGCCCTTCGGTTCTGGTCACCAAGCGCATTTTTCCCGAAGCGGTCGCGTTCTTGAGAGACCGTGCGGAGGTCGAATACGTGGATTCCGACGATGGCCTCGCGGCCGAGGAGCTGATCGCGAGGTCGCGCGGCAAGCAGGGGATCGTCAGCCAGCTTACGGACAGGTTCAGCGCCGAGCAGATCGCGCGACTCGAAGGCGTGCGTGTGGTCTCGAACGTCGCCGTGGGCTTTGACAACGTAGACCTGGAAGCCGCGACGCGCCACGGAGTCCTGGTCACGAACACGCCGGACGTGCTGACGGATACGACCGCGGATCTCGCGTTCGCGCTGCTGCTGGCCACGGCGCGGCGCATCGTCGAGGGGCACCAGTTTGTCCATTCCGGCCAGTGGCGGCGCTGGACCATCGACCTTCTGGCGGGGCACGACGTGCACCACAAGACGCTGGGGATTTTCGGCATGGGGCGGATCGGGCAGGCGGTGGCGCGGCGGGGACGGGGTTTCTCGATGCGCATCCTGTACCACGACGCGAGCCGGGCGCCGGAGGCCGTCGAGCGGGAGCTGGGCCTGGAGTTCGTGGACCGCGAGCGGCTGCTCGCGGAATCGGATTTTGTGAGCCTGCACGTGCCGCTGACGGAGGCGACGAGGCACCTGATCGGCGCCTCGGAGCTTGCCGCGATGAAGCCGACGGCGATCCTGGTGAACACGTCGCGCGGGCCGGTGGTGGACGAGGCCGCGCTGGCGGAGGCGCTGGCGGCGGGGCGCATCGGCGGGGCGGGCCTGGACGTTTTCGAACGCGAGCCGCAGGTCGACCCGAAGCTGCTCAAGCTCCAGAACGTGGTGCTCGAGCCGCACATCGGCAGCGCATCGATCGATACCCGGCGCAAGATGTCGATGCTTGCGGCGGAAAACTGCGCGGCTGCGCTCGACGGCCGGCGCCCGCCCAACCTGGTCAATGCGAGCGCGTGGAAGGAGTAGCCGGCGCTGACCGCCGATGGCTGACGGCTGATCGCCCGACAAGCACCACTTTTCGTTGGTGCTGCCGCGGACTCCGGGTTTACACTCGAAATGGGGGTGGCCAAATGGCTGAGCACAAAGATCCTAAAGATGGCACGCACCCGGCGCGGCAGGCGACGGCCGTCCTGACGCGGGGATTCGACCCGAGACTCTCGATGGGGTCGGCGCGGCCCGCGGTGTTCCGCAGTTCCACTTACGTTTTCTCCACACCCGAGGCGGCCGAGCGCGCCTTCGACGTGGCGAGCGGGCGGTCGCCGCAGCGGGAGGGCGAGGACGTCGAGCTGATCTATTCGCGGATCTCGCACCCGAACGCCGAGATTCTGGAAGACCAGATCGTGCCGCTTGAGCGGGGAGCGAAGTCGGCGGCGGTGTTCAACTCCGGGATGGCCGGCATCATGACGGCGCTCATGACGTTCCTGCGGCCGGGCGACACGGTGGTCTACACCAAGCCGCTGTACGGCGGCACCATGCACCTGATCCACGACTATCTGAGCCTGTTCGGCATCTCGGGGATCGGTGTGCCGGCGGGACGGACCGCGGATCTGGACAGCGCCATACGGCGGGCGGAGAATCTGAGCGTCGTGTTCCTGGAATCGCCCGCCAACCCGACCATGACGATGGTCGACATACGGCGCGCGGCGGCGACGGCGGCCGAACGGAAACGGCGGCCGCTGGTGATGGTGGATAACACGTTCCTGGGGCCGATTTTCCAGCACCCGCTAGCGCTCGGCGCGGACCTGGTGCTCTATTCCGCCACGAAATTCCTATCCGGCTTCAGCGACATGCTGGCGGGGATGGTGCTGGCCAGAGACCCGCGGCTGGTCCAGCAGATGCGGGGAACGCGGATCCTGTTCGGCAACATTCTCCAGCCGGACGAGTGCTGGCTGATGGACGGCCGGCTGCCGACCGTGTCGCTGCGCATGAACAAACAGAGCAAGAACGCGCAGCGGATCGCCGAGCGGCTGGTGCGGCACCCGCGCATTCTGGCGATGCACTACCCGACGCTCTTCAACGACGCCGAGCAGATCCGCATACGGCTGGCGCAGTGCGACTTTCCGGGCTCGGTGTTTTCGTTCGACCTGGGAACGAAGGAGGCCGCGTTCGCGTTCCTGCGCAACACCAGGATCGGGAGCAATGCGGTATCGCTCGGCGGCGTGGAGACGCTGGTCTGCCACCCGCGGACCACCACGCACTCCGGCCTGACCGCGGAGGAATACGCCGAGATCGGGATCACCGACGGCCTCGTTCGGGTTTCGGTGGGGATCGAGGACTGGCGCGACGTGCTGGCGGATTTCGAGCAGGCGCTGGACCGGGTTCCGGCGGAGGCGAGCGTCGAGGCTGGGGCGTCCCTGCGAACGAGCTGATATATTGAGACCTTGTTCGCACGGAGAATCGCGTCGCTGGTGGCCGTTCCGCTGGGCGTCGCCGGCCTGCTGGTGGCGCTGCGTGCCCTGGCTGGACGCCCCATCATCTCCCCCGTAGCCATTCGAGCGCCCCTCAATCTCGAGAGCGCCGCGGCCATTCTCCTGCTCTTGAGCCTGATCCTGCTCGGCCGCGGACCGAAAGAGAGTCTTACTCCCCAGCGCGCCGGTCCGCGGGCTCTCGGCGCACTGGCGCTAGCGTTGCTCGTCACGCTGGCCTGCTACTGGAAGAGTCTGTGGTTTCCGTTCACTTCGGACGACTACGTCATCGTCGTGCGCGCTCTTCGCGGCGAATTCCTCGGCCGGGTGCTCACCGAGGGCGACGCCGGCGTTGCGTTTCGCCCCCTAACCCGGTTTCTGTTTGCCGTCCAGGGATGGTGGGGAAGCGCCGATCCCGTTTGGTGGCACAGCGTCGGAGTGACCTTCCACCTGGCCAACTGCGCACTCGTGTTTCTGCTGGCGCGCTGGTTTGTCGCTCCCGGCGCAGCCGTCTTTGCCGCCGCGGTCTTTGGACTTCATGCCGCCCATCCCGAAGCCGTGAGCTGGATGAACTCCCGTTCCGACGTCCTGGCGGCATTCTTCCTGCTGAGCGCCCTGCTGGTGTTTCTGGCGCATTGGAAACGCCCGCACTGGGGCCGCCAACTGGCCGCCCTGGTCTTGGTTGCGCTGGCGGTGCTTAACAAGGAAAGCGCGTACGCCTTCGCTCCGCTCGCCTGGCTACTGCTGGCGGCGAAGGAAAGACCCGGCTGGAAGGGCATCCGCGCGCTTGTCCCCTTCGTGGCGCTGGAGGCGGCGCTTTTCGCTTACCGTTGGTGGGTGCTGGGAGGCATAGGCGGATACGCCAGCTCCGCAACGGGCCGCTCGATGTTCCTGTCTCTGGATCTGCTGCACATCGTGAAGACGCTTTGCTGGCGCATGTGGGCCATCCTGTTCTTCCCTATCGACTGGGAGGCGCCCACGACGGTGTTCCTCGGCATCACGCTGTTTTTGGCCGCGGCCGCCCTGCTGCTGCTGAGCAGGGCGCGGACTTGCCGGCGCACGCTGCTGGCGCTGGCGGCCTTCGTGGTGGTGTCCATCCTTCCGGTCCTGCCGCTCGCCCTGGTCGGTCCGAGCCTGCTTGGCGCGCGCCTCTACTACCTGCCATCCGTCGGGTTCGCGCTCCTGCTGGGAGTGGCTGTGGATGCCGTGCGCCCAGAGACGCTGCGCGCCGGAGCCGCGGCCGCCCTGGTGCTGTTCCATTTTGCCGCGCTGCGGCACGAGCTGGATGTCTGGCAGTCCGTCACCGGACTGGCCCGGCGAACCTGCGTGGATGCGGCAACGTTGATTGCCCCGCTTCTCGGCTCACCGGTTCTGATCAACGGCCTGCCGGACACCCTAGACGGCGTCTTCTTCCTGGGCAACGGCTTCAAGGAGTGCGTCGAGCTCCAGGCCGGCCGCCGCCTGCCTGCTCTTGTGGTCGGGAGGGGTCAGCCGGCGAGTCCCTCCGCACGGGTGTTCCACTGGGATCCGGCGCAGCGCCGGCTCGTCGCCGGCAGCCCCGAACGCGCCGGCCCGTGAAGGCGATTGGGCTCGCGCCGGCCTTCACCACCTCCGGCGTTCCGCGACGGGCGACGGGACATAATGGAGACAGGCCGTGCGCATCCTCCTGGTTTCCACGTATGAACTCGGGCGGCAGCCGTTCGGGCTGGCTTCGGCCGCGGCCCGGTTGCGGGCCCGCGGGCACACCGTCCAGTGCGCCGACCTGGCGGTCGAGGCTCTCCCGCAGGCCGGCGTGCGCGAGGCGGGCGTCGTCGCGTTCTTTCTTCCCATGCACACGGCCACGCGCCTCGCGGTGCGCGCCATCGAGCGCGTCCGCACGCTCAACCCGGGCGCGCGCCTCGGCTGCTTCGGCCTCTACGCGCCGCTCAACGAGACCTACCTGCGCAGCCTCGGCGTCGAGATCGTGGTGGGCGGAGAATTCGAGCAGCCGCTGGCCGACGCCATCGAGCGGAAGGCCACAGCCCCCGCCGTTTCGACCGCGCACCAGCAGTTCCTGGTTCCTGATCGCACGGGCCTCGCGCCGCTGGCCGGCTACGCCCACCTGCACGTGAACGGCTCCGTCAAGGTCGTGGGCTACACGGAGGCGAGCCGCGGCTGCAAGCACCTGTGCCGCCACTGTCCCGTCGTCCCGGTTTATAACGGCCATTTCCGCATCGTCCCGCCCGAAGTGGTGCTGGAGGACATCCGCCGCCAGGTTGCCGCCGGCGCCGGCCACATCAGCTTTGGCGACCCGGACTTCTTCAACGGTCCAGCGCACGCGCTCCGCATTGTCGGCGCGCTCGCCGACCGGCACCCGGAGCTGACCTACGACGTGACGGTCAAAGTCGAGCACCTGTTGAAGCACCGCGATCTGGTTCCGGTGTTGCGCGAGACCGGCTGCCTGTTCGTCACCACGGCGGTCGAGTCGATCGAGGACGAGGTGCTTCGCCGCCTCGAGAAGGGCCACACGCGGGCGGACTTCATCGAGGTGGCGCGCGCCTGCCGGGATGCCGGACTGGCGCTGGCGCCCACGTTCATCCCGTTCACTCCCTGGACCACGTGGGCCGGCTACCGCGAACTGCTGCGGCTCCTGGCGGAGCTGGAGCTGGTGGACCAGGTGGCGCCGGTGCAGCTCGGCCTGCGGCTGCTGGTCACCTCGGGCTCGCGCCTGCTCGAGCTGCCCGAAATCGCGGCCGCCATCGGCGAATTCGACCAGGCAGCGCTCATCTACCCCTGGCGCCACGCCGACCCGAGCCTGGACGAGTTGAGCGCCACGGTACTGCGTCTGGTGGCGCGGGAGCAGAAGAGCCACAGCTCCCGCCGCGAGATCTTCGCGAAGATCTGGCAGCTTGCGACGTCCGACCCGCTGCCCGAGAATTACGAGCTGCTGCCTCGCGCCGCCATCCCCTACCTTAACGAACCCTGGTATTGTTGAGCGGAGCCGACATCGGAGCAGTTGGCTCTGATATAGGGTGTTTCAGTACAACGGCTGATTGACGCCGGGCGGCAACGGCTCCCGCTGAACCTCGCGCCAGCGGTTGTTCTCCCAGACGAAGTAGTACGTACCGCACATGGCGACGCCCCCAGAACAGATGTCCGGCATGATGAACAATCTGCTATTAAGGCGGTACCGCGGTGGCTCCGTGAACCTTGTCGGATAACAGAAATATGCACTCCCTTTCGACGCAAACGGCGGTTGGTAGATTCGCCCGGTCTCAGCATCCACAATCGCCATTTCACCGCAATCGGTACCGCATCCCCAGTTCACTATGGTGTATTGTCCGGCGAAGTTCGGTCCCGGCCGCGCCACCGAATCTCCCGTTTCTCCGTCTACGACGGCATACCCCAGGTTGACGCCTTCACGAATTGCTGTTCGGAACCTTCGCTCCTCCGCCCTTGTGAAGACAGGCGCAGCTGGTTTGCCTTTGAAAACCTCCGAAACCGGGTATTCGTCGAATCGCGGCAGGTGCTTCAGCCACTCGGCAGGCGGCTTGACTAGTGGCGAACGGGCCCATGTCAGAAGATCGAAGTGATCGCCTTTCCAGTTGAAGTAGTAAGTCCCGCACTGTTGCGTAGTCACTGGGCAGGCCTGCTCCAGAATGAGCAAACTGCTGTCAAGGCGGAAGCCAACATTCATCTCGCTGGTTGGGTCCATCGGCACGGTGTATTTGGGACCATTCCCGGACAGGGGGGGATCGTAGACGGTTGCGGTCCTGACATCAAGGACTGCAGCCATCAAGCACTTCGAACCACATTCCCAACGAATCAGGGTATAGGTTCCGGCGAAGTTCGGCTCCGGGAGCCGAAGGTCACTTCGCGGCTCGGATTGTGGAACCGTGACCGGGTAGTCCTCGAACCTTGGGATCGGGTCACCGGACCCTCGCGCCCACGCTGAGATTGCCAACACAAAGATCAGGGGGACACCAGAACGAGCGTTCACGCTCTCAGAATAGACCAGATGTAGCCGCCTGAACATGCGGATTGCGCGGCGCCGGTCGACAACATCGGCAGCGTCACGAACGGAACGCTGCCATCCCATTCCACGAAGACCATTGGTGCAGCGTTTGACACTGCCTTTCCCGGTGGCAGGTGGACAACATATGAAACGGCGACGTTGCCGGGCATGGGAATGACAATTGTGCAGCTCGATGCGACCACGACGGCGGAAACGCTCGAAGCCGGCGGCGTGCCCGGCATCGATCGCGCGCAGTGCATCGACGGTGTCGAGCGCCCGCGTCGTTTTCTCGTGAGTTTTCAGCTCCTGCTGTCGGCGGACACGAAGAACATCGGATTCACTTACGTTGAAGGGCAGGACCGCGTCACATCGGACGCCAAACTGAACGCTCTCCCGGCCTTCGTCTTCGGCCGCTAACCTCTCGCCCCGCCCCGTCCAATGCGCCCGTGGAGAAGAGCACGCACCGCGGCGTCCGCGCCGCGCACGATGTGAGCGCGGCGGCGGGCGCGGAGGCTGAACTCATAGACGATCGAGCCGGCGATCAGCGCAACGAAGCCGAGTACGGCGATCCCGAGAGCCCCGTTTGTGAGGTTGAGCCACGCCGTGTCGGAGATAAGAGAATACGGCATCAATGTCTTATTCTATCACTGCACGCCTCGGCCGAACGTCCGCGAAAGCTACAATGATTCTTGTGGGCGGGCCTGCGGAAACTCGGGGCTCGGCGCGCGCGCCGAAGGCAGCCGAGGCCGCGCCCATCGATCGCTACTTCGAGCTTTCGGTCCTGGGCCTGGTGCTGAGCGGATACCTCGCGGTGCTCGGATCGGGGTACCTCGACGCGCCGACCGCCGTCTTCACGGCCCTCGGTCTGCTTCTGCGCGGCCTGATGGTGACCGGCGCCATCCGATTGCGGGTCCCGCGCTTGACCACGGTAGCGGTCGCTCTCGCCTACATTGCGTTCTATCCGGCCGATATCTTCCTGCTGTCGCGCAACTTCATCGCCGCAACCGTCCATCTGGCTTTCTTTCTCGCCGTGGTGAAAGTGCTGACCGCGCACGCCACGCGGGACTACGTGTTCCTGGGCGTGGTGGGTTTTCTCGAGATCCTTGCGGCGTCGGTTCTTTCGGCCAGCCTGACGTTCTTCGTGTTCCTGGTCCTGTTTCTCGTGTTCGCCGTGGCCACGTTCGCCAGTTCCGAGATCCGCCGCTCGATGCGCAAGCCGCACAACCTGGCGCGCAGCGGTGTGCGGCGGCTGCAATGGCGCCTGGCGGCGCTGACCGTCGCGATGTCGGCGGGCATTCTGGTGCTGACGGCCGGGCTGTTCTTCCTGCTGCCCCGCACGGCGCAGGCGGCCTTCCGCCACCTGGCGCCGCAGCGCTACCACCTCCTCGGATTCTCCAACGAGATGGCGCTGGACGAAATCGGGGAGATACAGAAGCTCCAGACCGCCGTGATGCACGTGCGCATTAGCGGCGGGCGCGGCGCGGCGGGATTGAAATGGCGCGGCATGTCGCTGGCCGAGTTCGACGGCCGCAGGTGGTTCAATCGCGCCGAGCCCGGCAGGCCGCTCCGCGTCAACCAGGGATTGCTGCAACTGGCCGACCCGTACCAGCAGTGGCGGCCGGGGCTCCGCATCCAGTACGAAGTGCAGCTCAGCGCGATGGCGTCCGACGTGATCTTCTTCGCCGGCCGGCCCGAGGCGGTCCTGATCAACTCACCACTGGTGATTGAGACTGCCGGGGACAGCTTCCGCCTGGCCTCGGCCAACACGGAGGGCCTGCGCTACGGAGCCTACAGCTATCTCGAGGACTCGACGACGCCGCGGGACGCGCCCCCAAAGGCGCCCCTTCCGCTGCGGCTGGCGTATCTCGAACTGCCCCCGCTCGACCCGCGCATTCCGGCGCTGGCCCGGCGCGTGACCGAAGGCGCGCTGACGGACGAGCGCCGCGCGCGCGCCCTCGAACTCTATCTACAGACCAGCTACCGCTACACCACCCGGCTGCCCCAACGCCAGGTCGCGGACCCGCTGGCACACTTCCTGTTCGAGCGCCGCGCGGGCCACTGCGAGTATTTCGCCTCCGCCATGGCGGTCATGCTGCGCTCGCTCGACATCCCCTCGCGCGTGGTGACCGGGTTTCAGGGCGGCATCTACAATCCGGTGAGCGGATGGTACGTGGTGCGTGCCTCGGACGCGCACAGTTGGGTGGAGGCTTACCTGCCGCGCCGCGGCTGGACCACGCTCGATCCCACGCCGCCCGCCGCGGACCGGTCCACGGCATCGCTGTGGACGCGCTTCGGCTTCTACCTCGACGCCGCCGACACCTTCTGGCAGGAATGGGTGCTCAACTACAACCTCGACCGGCAACTGATCCTGGCCACGCGCATGGAAGATTCCGGCCGCACCTTCGGCGCCGAATGGGTCTACCGGCTTCGCACCGGCGCGCGGCGCTGGCGAGCGGCGGCGGTGGCGTGGGGACGCCGCT
>Ga0181539_1002651_pt1 | contig 17542 bp, 9 predicted proteins | sample PEATcosm2014_Bin_46_FD_119767 | JGI IMG/M metagenome (GOLD analysis project Ga0181539, IMG submission 119767) | Peatland microbial communities from MTU Mesocosm Facility, Houghton, MI, USA - PEATcosm2014_Bin23_60_metaG | ecosystem: Environmental > Terrestrial > Soil > Wetlands > Peat | place... | reverse complement strand
TCCGGTCCATTGCCGCCATAGAAGTTTCTCGCGTAATAAATGCCGTAGCCACCTCGCATCACCAGCTTCGGCACCAGGGCCCACTCGAAGCCAAGGCGGGGCGCCAAATCATTCAGGTTCTTCTGGTACAGACCGCGATTTCCCGGCGTGTTGTAGACGGTCTCACCGTAAACCGGGATTCCCGCCGCCGCGCTGATCGGATTAAGGGCGTGCAAATCGAAATACGCCTGCTGGTTATGCCGGGCTGTTGGCGGCATCTGAATCTCATAGCGGAAGCCCAGATTCAACGTGAGATTCTTGCTCGCCTTCCAATCATCCTGAACGTACATCCCATGCAGGTAGTACGTTGGCGCGGGATATGCGTTAAATCCCGTGCTGCCAGCCGAGCCGTTCCCGGAATTGCCCGCGCCCGCCATAAAGGAGGCAAATGGGTCCCCGTTTGTGTTTACCGCCGGGTTCAGTGGGTCGGGACCTGCCGTCATGGCAACTGAGAAGTTGAATATTGTCGGTACCAGTCTGCCGCCGTCGTCTGTCTGCCAAACGCCCAGATACCCGAGCGAGACGGAATGTGCTTTGAAAGCCTTGTTCACGTCTATGCTCAGGCTGCCGTTATTCTGCGGGAAGTCGGCTTCGCCGGAGTTTTGTGTCGCTCCCAGGGGAGCATCGGGACTCCCGGCAAAGGTGTTCCCAAACTGAACCTGTGGAAATTGCGGCGTCCACCCATCGAGCTGGGCCGGCAGCCCGAGCGTGGACGGTTGGAACGGAAATCCCTGGACCCTGTTCCCCCCGGGATTGCGAATGAAAAACAGGCTGCTGGTCAGGACAAATGTTGGCGTGAACACGTGAGAATAGCCCAAAACCCCAAACATGCGGTTGTTGGGGTCGTAGTTGTAGGGCCCCGCAATATCGTTCGGTCCGTAAAAGGCCCCCGTTTGGACCTTTCCCTCGTGCTTGTTCGAGAATTGCCCGTAGATTCGGTCATTCGCACTGATGTTTTGGTCGATGCGAATTCCCCACTCGTTCGAAGTCGTCGGCGCACTCACCGAGGAGTAGAAGTTGTAGCCAGCGCCCCCATTCTGTGGGGCCGGCCAGTACTTTCCCGTGGCAAATTTGTTCGCCAAAGCGTCGATCGCCCCCACGCCGGTTTTGGGTATTATGTTTCCCGGATAGGGGTCGCGGATGTAAACGGTTTGTCCGACGGAGTTATGGGCCGTAGCGCAGGTAGCCGTGACCGATCTGGAGGTATAAGGGTTGTAGATCGCCCCGGCGTAGACGGGCCGACACAACGCATCCGTTGTAAATCCCCCAGAATCTTTCGCTAAGTTTGTAGTCAGTTCCGACGAGAAGTCGGCCCCGTTCCCGCTCAGCCCCAATTCGGCAGTGGTAGGCACATTTGCGCTGTAGCTTAGGGCGCCGTTGAGCCGCAAGCCCTCATAGTTGGCGAAAAAGAAGGTTTTGTCCCGCTGCTTATAGATGCCGGGGATATACAACGGCCCGCCGCCGGCGATTCCGAATTGATTGCGATGGTCGTCAGGCCTGGGCTGGCCGTGCAGTTTCTGGAAGTAAAGGTTGGAGTCCAGGTCCTGGTTGCGCATGTACTCGTCAGCAAGGAAATGGTAGTCGTGGGTACCAGCCTTGGTGGTAATGCTGATCGCATTGCCGGTGCTGAATCCGTATTCGGCTGAAAACGAGTAGCTGGTTTCCTTGACTTCGGCCGTGTCCTCCGGGGCAGGCACATACAAGATTCCTCCCCAGCCTTGGGCTACATCGTATCCGCCTTCAAGGAGGAAGAGGTTGGTCCCGAAATAGCCACCTCCAAAATTCAGAAAGGAGTAATCCTGGTCGGCCGTATCTTCACTCCCACCCGCCGCCAACAACTGCCGGTCGCCCTGCACGTTCACGGCGGAATCCAATGTCGCGAAGGCGAGGTCATTTCGGAGGTTGAGTGGAAGTTCCTGAATTTGCGCGGTGGAGAGTTCGGTGTTGACGTTCGCGTCCTGTGTTTGCAGCAGCGGCCCGCTTGTATTGACGGTCACCTGCTCGGTCGTGCCGATCGTCAGGTTGATCGTCAGAGTCACAGTATCGCCGGCGGTGAGGACGATCCCGTTCTGCTTGGTTGTCTTAAATCCCGGAGCGCTCACCTCAAGGGTGTAGGTGCCCTCCGGCAGAAAGGAAAACGAAAACTCTCCGACTGCAGTTGTGGTGTCAATTCGGTTGATTCCATTTTCTGGATTGGTGAGCCTCACCGTCGCTTTCGGGACTCTGGCCCCGGACGGATCGGAAACAGTACCCGACAGTGAGGCTGTAATACTCTTTCCCTGCGCGTTGAGCTTCGAAAGGAACGTCAGTCCGATGGCAGTCATCAGGACCGCCAAAACTGCGAAACGTAACCTGGTCATTCTGCCTCCTAAGATTCTTCTCTGTTGATATCGCTTCCGATTGGCCTCAGGTCTCCGAAGAAAGATTCAGAGCCTCCGCAGACCGATTGATGTGGTGATCTCTCCGAAACAGACCCCCAAGGACACACCTTTTTCAAGCACGCATGAAGTAAGCGCTAACTTTATGGTTATTGGCAAGGTACAGTACGGTACTGTTCGAGAGCGTTCTCGAACGAAATGTGGACTTTGTCTTCCTCAATTCGTTGCAACACCGTACTGCGAAGCCGGGAGCTAGAGTCGGGTTTCCGGTGCAACACACCCCTGAATCCAATTAGACTCTGCTCATGCAAAGCAGAAATGAGCCCCGCATCACCCCTTGGCATGCAAAAAATCTGCTCGGCTAATGATGCCATTCTCAAATCCGATGGAACGGACAATGGTCTTCTAGAGCAACGCAGAATGCCGGGAAGCAATCGCTAACTTTAGCTTTATTTTGCAGCGTATAATCGGCGTGGCCCGGATGTCAAAAACTCAGAAAACAAGACTTTCAATCGTGCGCTATGCCTGACCGGGCGAAATGAGCGCGCGGTTGCGGGATTGGAGGCATCGCTCGCCAGATTCACAGAAAGGTCTTTGTGCTTGCACTCGTTGTCCATCTTCACCGCATCCGCGAGGGTGTCCTCGTCTTGCGCAGCACATGGATCCATTGCGCTATGAGGAGCAGCCGCAAGCCGGCGGCGTCGCTGGTTATGCTGTTTTACGTTACGGTACGGGCGTTCCATAGGATTCCTATGATCCTTCTTCTTCTCGCTCCTGTCTTGATAGGGGCATCCGGATTATCCGCCCAAGAATTGCCGTCCGCGGACAACGCGACCTCGCAATCGAGCGCAGGGAGCGCCGGGAATCAAGTGCAACAATCCCAAGGCGGTATGGCGACTGCTGGTCCGCACGAGGGCATTTTCGACAGTCAGCACCGTCCCATCACTGCCGGAGGGTTCGTCAAGAGTGGTCCGATCGTGTTCCAGAATGTCGCGGCAGCGGCTGGCCTCACGCGGTGGCATCATACGGCCGGCACTCCCGAGAAGCGATTGATCGTGGAGGCCAAGGGCCCCGGTGTTTGCCTGCTGGATTATGACAACGACGGCTGGCTCGATATTTACCTTGTGAATGGCTCGACCTACGATGCTCTGGCGGGCAAAGCCGTTCCTCCGCATGCAGCTCTCTTTCGCAACAATCACGACGGAACTTTCACCGATGTGACGCAAAAGGCGGGTGTGGCCAATGACCGCTGGGGATACGGGTGTGCGGTTGCAGACTACGACAACGACGGCTGGCCCGATCTTTACGTGACCAACTACGGAAAAAACCGGCTTTACCACAACAATCACAACGGAACTTTTACAGATGTTGCCGAGCATGCGGGGGTGGCGCTCGGAACATGGTCAACAGGCGCAACCTTCGGCGACTACGACGGTGATGGCCGTCTTGACCTGTTTGTAGCCGGCTACTTGCAACTCGATCTTGCCGATTCAATCCAATCGGGAGGGAAGGCAGGCTCTTTGGTCTGTCAATTTCGCGGAGCGCCTGTGATGTGCGGCCCGCGCGGGCTGAATGGGGAGCATGACCATTTGTTTCACAACAATGGCGACGGCACCTTTACCGACGTGAGCAAGAAGCTTGGCGTCGACGATCCCAATGGCTATTACGGGCTGGGTGCCCTGTTTGCAGACGTCAACAACGACGGAAAGCCGGACCTGCTGGTAGCCAATGACTCCACACCAAACTATCTCTACATCAACAAAGGCAATGGAACATTCGAAGACGACGCTTACCTGAACGGCTATGCGCTGAATGGGGACGGGCGCGAGGTCGCCAATATGGGCATCGCGGTCGGAGACTATGAAAACAACGGGCACCTGTCGGTGGTGAATACGACCTTTGCCGACGACTTTGACGTGCTCTTCCGGAATGATGGAACCGGTCTCTTCGACGATGTCAGCTATCAGGCCGGAATCGCACAGCCAAGCATTCCGTTTGTCGGATTCGGAGATGGATTCCTCGATTACGACAACGACGGCTGGAAGGATCTGCTCATCATCAATGGCCACGTTTATCCGCAGGCGGACCAGCACCCGGATTGGGGTCAAAGCTATGCCCAGCGCCCCCTGCTCTTTCACAACCTGAAGAACGGCAAATTCGAAGTGGTCCCACCGGTTGAAGGCACCGGACTCGCGGAGGTAATGGTGGGCCGCGGCGCGGCGTTCGGCGACATCTTCAATGATGGCAAGATCGACGTCATCGTCAACAATATGGACGGAGTCCCGGTGCTGCTGCGCAATGTGAACCCCGATCGCCACCACTGGGTCGAGCTGAAGCTGATCGGAGGACCTAAGAGCCCACGCGATGCGGTTGGAGCGACTGTGTACCTCAACGCTGACGAAATCCGCCAGCGCGAGGATGTTCTGAGTGGCGGCAGCTATCTTTCTTCGAACGACATGCGTGTTCACTTCGGCCTGGGAGACGCCACCGACGCCGGAACGGCGGAGATTCACTGGCCTTCAGGCAATCGAGAAACGATCAAGCTTCCTGCTGTCGATCGCATTTATATCATCGCTGAGGGGCAGGGGATTACGGGCGCACTCTGCGGCGGGAACCCCTGCCACGAGTAGGGACGCGCCGATGACTGAGATCATTTCGTGCGGTTTGGCCTGGCGCGAAGAGGATAGACAAGACCAGATTCAGTTCGTGAGCCCGCGGCATTGATGCGAATTCGTTATGAAAACGATTTCTGGATTGGGGTTGAGAAAGAGGCTTTTCGTTGCATCGCCTTACCCAATACAATGCCTATGATTCAAAGGAGCGGTCTTATTTCGCTCGATCCAGTAAGCGCTTTCTTGCTAAACGCATTCCGGACAGCACCGGCAGCGCGGGAATTGCACGGGAGACGGACAGCGGATTTCAAGCGAAGCAAACACGAGAGACAGAGTCCGGTCGGGAAAAGAAAGAAATGAGCGAAAGAATCGGGAGGGGACGAATGAAAATGCGAATTGCCGTGCTCGCGGCGCCGGTGTTGTCGATGGGGTTTGCGGCCGCGGCCGCGGCGCAACAGGCCGGGCCGGCGGTTCCGGATAAGCTGGCGGTCACGATCGACACCCAAAAAATCGCGGCGCCGGTTTCGAAGTACGAGTTCGGCATGTTCATCGAGCACATCGGCCCGCTCATTTATCGCAGCCTGTGGGCCGAGATGCTCGATGACCGAAAGTTCTATTTCCCAATCACATCCAAAGAAGAGACGGCGCCGGCGCGGCAGGGCGGCGGTTTCCGCGGAATGCCGCTGCGCAAATGGCGTTCCGTGGGTCCGGACGCAGTTGTCATAATGGACAAGGACCAGCCTTTTGTCGGTGACCAGAGCCCTCGGATTGAACTCGACTCGAGCACGCCGCACGGAATCCGGCAATCGGGCCTGGCGCTGGTCAAAGGCAAAAAGTATACGGGACGGATTTATCTTCGCGGCACATCGGGCGCCGGGGTGAAGGTCGCGCTGATTTGGGGCGAGGGTGCGAACGACCGGCAGACCATCTCGATTGGCGCGCTCACCAGCGAATACAAGAAGTTCCCACTCAGCTTTACGGCGCATGCGGACACGAGCGATGCGGCCTTCGAGATCATCGGCACGGGCAGCGGGAATTTTCACATCGGCACTGTATCGCTGATGCCTGCCGACAATATCGAGGGATTTCGGCCGGACACGATTGCGCTTTTGCGCACGCTGCATTCCGGGATGTGGCGCCTGCCCGGCGGCAATTTCCTCTCTGACTGGAGCTGGTACAACGGCGTGGGCGACATCGACAAGCGCCCGCCGACGTTTGATTACGCCTGGAACGCCATGCAGCCGAACGACGTGGGCCTGGACGAATTCATGACGCTCTGCAAACTGATCGGCGTGGAACCGTATGTCACGGTGAACGCGGGATTCGGCGACGCGCACTCGGCAGCCGAAGAAGTGGAATACATGAACGGCGCCGTCACCACGCGGCTCGGCGCGATGCGCGCCAAGAACGGCCATCCCGAACCATACCACATCAAGTTCTGGAATATCGGCAACGAACCCTGGGGATCGTTTCAAATGGGCTACACCGACCTGAAGTATTACGTACTCAAGCACAATGAATTTGCCAAGGAGATGCGCAAGGTCGATCCGTCGATCACCCTCATCGCGTCAGGAAGGATGCTGGAGGCGACGGCCCTGACGGGTGAAGATCGCGCCAAGTACGTGGACAACATGCAACCGCTGTTCGGGTCGGATATCGACTGGACGGGCGGCTTTCTGAAGAACTGCTGGGGGAACTTCGACGGCATCGCCGAGCACTGGTATGAGTCGCCGGGCCGGCACTTCGATGTTGAAAAAGCCAAGAGGCTGCCGCAGGACGCGCCTTCAAACGACGCGTGGGTGACATATGACCCGACAACGCTCGAGTTTGCGCGCTATGCCGGCGACATCATCGAGCGCAAAGCCGAAGAATGGGAGGGATACCAGCAGCGCTTTCCGGCGATGATCGATAAGAAGATCTTCCTTTCAATCGACGAGTACGCGTACTTCGGCGGAGGCAGAATGATGGGGCCGAATCTTAAAGTGGCTTTTGCCTACGCAATGCTCTTCGACGAAATGATGCGGCACACCGATTTCCTGACCATGACGGCGCACACCATGGGCGTCTCGACGCTCGATATCAGCCCGACCTCTTCCGTGCTGAATACGACTGGTCTCCTGTTCAGGATGTACGGCAATCATTTTGTCGGAACCATTCCGGTTGCGATCGCGGGGAATTCGCCGCAACCGGAGACAGACAGCCAGCGCTATGCCGATGAGCCGAAGAAAAGCTCCGGCAGCCCGACCTATCCGCTCGACATGTTTGCGGCGCTCACGCCGGATCACAAGTATCTGAACCTCGCCGTCGTGAACGCGACGGAGTCAGAGCAGAAGTTCGATCTGAGCGTGATCGGCGAGCATGTCGCCGGGCCAGCGACACTGTGGCTCCTGACCGGGAAAAGCCTGGATGCCGCCAACCATGTGGGCCAGCCGCCACAGGTTGAAGTGAAGGAGATTTCGGCGGGCGATGCTTCTTGGACCATCACGGTTGCGCCAATCAGCGTGAACATCTATCGGTTCTCGGTCGCGCAGTGAGGGGGGTGAAAATGCAGGACATGAGGCAGTGCGGAGTCAATACGCGGAGATTGACCGGAGCAAGGATGATGCGATTCAAATTCGTTGGCTTGTTTGCAGTCCTGGTTTTACTTGCCGGTGCCAGCGCGAGTTTGTGTCTGGCACAGGTTCAAACCGAAGTGCCGCCAATGGTCCCGGGTGCAAAGCCCGTGACCGTGGAACACATTAAGATTCACGGCAAATCACTCGACGGCAATCTGGAAGGAGACGCCGTCGACCGCGACGTTTTTGTCTTCCTTCCACCCAGCTACAGCAAAGACAGGCATAGGCGTTATCCCGTCGTATACGCTCTGCATGGCTATTCCATCGGTGCCGAGCAGTGGACGCACGAGATCCATGTGCCTCAGACCATCGAGGGCGCCTTCGCGCAAGGCGCCAAAGAGATGATCGTCGTCCTGCCCGACTCCAAGACGGTACACAACGGCTCCATGTACTCGAATTCAGTCACGACGGGGGACTTTGAGGATTACATCGCCCAAGATGTCGTTTCCTACATCGATGCACATTACCGCACTATTCCCAATCGTTTGAGCCGCGGCCTCGTCGGCCACTCCATGGGCGGCTATGGCGCCTCCCGCATCGGCATGAAACACTCCGATGTCTTCGGCAGTCTTTACATCATGAGCCCCTGCTGCATGTCCGCTCGAACGGCTGGGCCCGCGAATCCCGAACTCGAAAAGTCGTTGGATGCAGTGAAGTCGCCCGAGGATTCTGCAAAGCTCCCCTTCTTCGCTCGCACCCAGCTTGCCTCTGCGGCGGCATGGTCGCCCGATCCAGAGAATCCCCCTCTCTATCTTGATCTGCCGACTAAAGATGGAGTAGTGCAACCGGAAATCGTTGCCAAATGGGCGGCCAACGCTCCGCTGGCTTTCATCGATCAGTACATTGGGAATCTGCGCCAGTACCGCGCCATCGCTATCGATGTCGGCGACCAGGATGGCCTACGCTTCGATACCACAAAGCTCCATGAAGTGCTCGACACCTACGGCATCGCAAACAGCTTCGAAATCTACCACGGCACGCATACCAGCGCCGTCGCCGACCGCTTCCAGAATCACGTGATGAAGTTCTTCAGCCAGAACCTCTGTTTTAAGGCTAGCTGACAGTAATTCGGGCTCGGCGCGGCGTGGGATGTTCTGTTAGCTGCGACCCCGCGGGGCCACAGCGCGGGGCGAGTGTCGACGTGACTCCATGCGTTCGGCGCTGGACTGACCCCACAAAATGAGACATTTCTATTTGCGACACTTGGCAGGGAAAGGAACTGCAAGTGGCAAAGAAGCGAGTTGGGAAATACCCTCTGTCGTTCCGGCAGATGGCGATGGAGCGGATGAGGGACTGTCCCAGCGTTTCGGCGTTGGCTGATGAGCTGGGCGTCCACCGCACCATTCTGTATCAGTGGCAACGGCAGCTTGAGCATTCAGGTGAAGCCAGCGCCAGGGTCACGTCTCCGGTCCGGGAACTGCGCAAGCAGGTTCGGGATCTGAAGCGCGTGCTAGCGGAAAAGACGCTGGAGACAGATTTTTTCAAAGGTGCCTTGCAAAGAGTCGAGGCTCGGCGCCAGAGCAGCAAGGGCTCTGGCGGGACGGCATCTACGACCAGATCCGGGAGGTGATGCCGATGCAAGGCGGCCTGAGTATCGGGCGAATGTGCCTGTTGGTGAGGGTGAGCCGGGTGGGGTTCTACCGTTTCTTGCAAGAACGCCGACCTCACGAAGAGGAGACCGAGGTCAAGTCGACCATCCGGCAGATCGCACTCGAGCACAGGCGTCGCTATGGCTACCGGCGGGTGGCTGCGGAGCTGAAACGTCGCGGCATGCTGGTGAACCACAAGCGAGTGGCGCGGATGATGCGGGAAGATAACCTGCTCGCCGTCCAGCCCAAGGAGTTCGTGAGCACTACAGATTCCGATCATGGACTGGAGGTCTATCTGAATCTGGCGCGGCGCATGCAGCTCAACGGGATCGATCAGCTCTAGGTAGCCGACATCACTTACATCCGGCTGCAGGCCGAATTTGTCTATCTGGCGGTGATCCTGGACGGCTGCTCACGCAAGGTTGTGGGGTGGAAGCTGGATCGCACCCTTACGTCCCGCCTGGCCGTCGATGCGTTGCAGCGAGCAATCGAGCTACGACATCTGGCCTGCCCGATATTTTGTACCAGAGTGAGTGTTAGTGTAGCGCAGCGGTGATCGGACCAGGTTTTTTGCACCAAGCGGAATGTTAGTCTTCGGCGGTTTTAGGTTTCAGTCAGTACGCGGCTAGCCGCGTACTGACTGGCGAATTCACTCGGCGTCCTGTCCTCGAGAGCCCTGTGAGAACGACTGTCATTGTATTCCTGCCGCCAAGCTTCGATCAGTTGCTTGGCCTCGGCCAAGGTTTCGAACCAGTGGACATTCAGGCATTCATCGCGGAAGTGTACGCGCCGGAGCAAGAATAGACCACATCGCGCCGCGTTAGCGGCGTGATGTGGCGGAGTAAAAGTAGTCCACCGCCACATTCTGGTTTCACAGACCATGAGGGCTCTGGGGGTAACGGAACAGGTTCTTCGCAGCCCGGTTGCATACAACGTCATCAGCATGGTGCGATGCATCAGGTTACGTGCCGAATCAATCAGCCGCGCCACCTCTTCCGGACTGAGTACGGTCGGCAGCTTCCTGGGGCGCTTGGGAAAAGGAATCTCGTCGAGCAGGTAGGGGCGTCGAAGGGTCTTGACGAAGAGAAACCGCAGAGCCGTACAACGGCTCTGGATGGTGCCAGGCGACAACTTCCGATCGCGGAACAGATGCACCTGGTACTCACGAATGTGGCTTGGACTAAGGCGCTCAGGCGAGCGGTGGAAGTATTTAGAGAAATCCGTCACCGCGTGGATGTAGCAACGGACAGTGCTTGGGGAATAGTTGCGACGCTGGAGCTCATCCAGCATCAACTGCCGAAGATGGGTCACAGTAAACCTCCTGTGACCCAAGCCTTACACCGTCAACAATGCCCCGGGACGTCCCATGCCGCAGCGTCCGTCGCGCCAGCGACTTAGTTCAAACGCCGATGGCGACTTTAACGTGTCTGGTTATCCAGAAGATCGATGTATGGCCGGCGATCTTGCTGCTGAACCTTCTCCGGCGGGCTCGATGAGCGACACCAGCTGTTGGCAACATCCAAGACTTGGCGTCGCAGGTGCCGCTCCGCCTTTGTAAGGCTCTTCCCGTTTTATAAGGTAAAAGAGCTGAATAGGGTGGACTGTAATCTTCTGGCACTAAAGATCTGCGGGCAGGATCTTCAGCTTCTCGTACTGCTCCACCGAGAGGTTCAGGAATATGCCACCGCGGCCGGTTGCGATTGCTTGATTCAGCATCAGCCGACTCTCCTGATCAGTGATCCCGCCACCACGCTGAACGAGTTCAATGATCTTGTCGGATGAGGCGAAGTGCAGCTTCCTGGGCAGGGGAGGCTTCAAATCCTGCTCGAGGAACTGGCAACGCCAGCCATCGCGGCACTGGAAAGAGATGTATACCGTCTCTCAACAGTCGCCCACTCAGAATAAGTGTTAGCGTAGAAGAGGTTATTTTGGTGGCTTTTTGGGCTCTGTTCCTGATGGTGCTTGTATGTCGACCCTGAACGAAGTTCTCGATCAGCGCGTTGGCGAAGCGGCACGCGAATTATACGAAAAGCTGGACTGCAACCGGGTTCGCTGCTATGCCTGCGGACATTGCTGCCCCATCGCCGACGGGCAGGCTGGGGTTTGCAAAGTCCGCTTCAACCGCTGCGGAACGCTCTACGCCCCCTGGGGCTATGTGGGTGGGGTACAGTGTGACCCGATTGAGAAGAAGCCGTTTTTTCACGCATACTGTGGTGCTCTCGCTTACAGTTTCGGCATGCTGGGCTGCGATCTCCATTGTTCCTACTGCCAAAACTGGGTGACCTCGCAGGCGCTGCGCGACCCTTATGCAATGGTTCCGCCAGTGGCCGTAACTCCGGAACTGCTGGTACGGGAGGCATTTAAGCAAGGCGCCCGCATCATGGTGAGCACATACAACGAACCGCTGATCACATCGGAATGGGCGGTGGCGATCTTCAAGGAAGCGAAGGCGGCCGGCCTGGCAACGGCTTTCGTGTCGAATGGCAACGGCACCCCTAAAGTACTGGAGTACCTGCGTCCCTGGGTGGATCTGTACAAGGTCGACCTTAAGAGCTTCGACGAGCAGCATTATCACCAGCTTGGCGGCCGCCTGCAGCCGATTCTCGAGACCATTCGTCGCCTCTACGCGATGGGCTTCTGGCTGGAAGTTGTTACGCTGGTGATCCCGGGATTCAACGACTCCGACCAGGAACTGACCCGTCTGGCAGAGTTTCTGGTCAGCGTCTCGCCGAATATCCCTTGGCACGTCACTGCCTTTCACAAAGACTACAAGATGACGGATCCGGACGACACCGGCCCAGAGACGCTTGCGCGTGCGGCGCAGATTGGCAGGAAGGCCGGGCTGCATTACATCTATGCCGGCAATCTCCCTGGCGAAGTAGGCGACCTCGAGAACACCCGTTGTCCCAATTGCCAGGAACTCCTTGTGGAACGGTTCGGGTATCGCATCACCGATTACCGCCTGACACCGGACGGCCGCTGCCCGATGTGCAGGACATTAATCCCAGGGCGATGGGACTCAGTCTTTCGCGGACAGATCACTGACCACCCGTATGTCCCACGCTGATGCCACAGGTTCGGGGAGTCCTGAATCGCAAGGTACAGGAGCGTGAGATCGGCGGATTTCCATGTGTCGCCGCCGAGGAAGTCAATGCCAGTTGCAACGACCAGGCAACTGAAGAGGGCCAGACGGGCTGCGCCAATTCGGCTTCCCTGCAAGCGGCTTCCGAAGCTGCTTGCACCGACAAGCCCAAGGTCAAGCTCGACAAGTCAGCTCGATTCAGTGAGAGCCTACAGCCTGGCACGGTCGTGTGGGAGTGCCACGGTGAATGTGCACGTCACAATAGGCCATCACCTTGTGGGGTTCTGGAACCTGTGGCGGCGGTTGGTGCTACCGAAGGGAGTCGAAAAGTGGTCCCTGACCAGTTTGCAGCAACGGCTGGTGAAGATGGGCGGACGGCTGATCAAGCAAGTCCGCTACTACTGGCTATTGTTGGCAGAGAGCCATCTGACGCGGTGCCTGTTTGGAAACATGCTACGGCGGATGGAGGGTTTGCCGCTGCCAGTCGGATAGACGCGGCAGCCAGGCGAAACCAATCTGGACGGAGGAGGGGAGTTGACGAAGAAGTGTCCGAGAAATCGCTTCGAAATGGGGCAAATCATGGCTTCTTGGTCCTGGCAAAGGCCGTGTGGCGCACAACCGGGTCTTTGGCTTTGGAACCAATGCAAGATAGATTGCGAGCGGAGGCAAACGGGGATATATTGGTTCGCAGCCGAAAGGCAAAACGGAATTCCGGATCGAGGGAGGCAGATCATGGAACGCCGCGAATTTCTTCAGAAGGCCGCCATCACGGCAGCCGTCGCATCCTCCGCCAAGGTCCACGCCGCGGCAAAGACACCCTCCAATCCCATCCAGTGCCGCACTCTCGGCAAGACCAGCGAAAAGCTCTCCATCATCGGCTTCGGCGGCATCGTCGTGATGAATGAAGAGCCCGGCGCCGCCAACAACATCGTCGCCGAAGCCGTCGACCGCGGCATCAACTACTTCGACGTTGCGCCCAGCTATGGCAACGCACAGGAACGTCTCGGCCCCGCGCTCGCGTCCTATCGCAAGAACTGCTTTCTTGCCTGCAAGACCGACGGCCGCCTGAAAGAAGACTCGCGCAAGGATCTCGAGGAGTCGCTTCGTCTGCTCAAGACCGATCACCTCGATCTCTATCAGTTCCACGCGCTGACCAAGATGACCGATCTCGACAAGGTCCTCGGTCCCGGCGGCGCCATCGAAACCATGGAAGCCGCGAAGAAGGAAGGCAAGATTCGCTTCATCGGCTTCTCGGTGCACTCGGTCGAAACCGCGCTGGCCGCGCTCGACCGCTACAACTTCGACACAGTGCTGTTCCCTGTGAACTGGGTCTTGTTCTCTCAAGCCAACTTCGGCCCGCAGATCCTGAAGCGCGCGCAGGAAAAACAGATGGGGATTCTCGCGCTCAAAGCCATGGCGAAAACCACCTGGCCAAGCGACCAGGCGAAGAACCATCCCGAACCAAAGTGCTGGTATCAGCCGGCTGCCTTCCCCGACGAAGCCTCACTCGGCCTGCGCTGGACGCTGAGCCATCCCATCACGGCCGCCATCCCGCCCGGCGACGAGCGCTACTTCCGCTTGGCCATGGATGTCGCGCAGAACTACAAGCCGATTGAGCCGCATGAGGAGCAGGCGCTGCTCGCCGGCGGCAAAGCCCTCGAGCCCATCTTCCACCTGCACAACGACGTATAAGAGCGTGTCGACTCCGGCGCGCGGCGACTCCGCGAAGCGGCTAAGAGCTTTAAATTGTTTTCCACAGAATGAGCAAGAAAAAGGTCCTGGGGCTTTGGAGCCCAGGGCCTTTGTCGTCTCAATTGTCGACTCAGTTCAGTTTGGCGTATTATTCGGCCGTCAGGTTCAGGAACACTCCACCTCTTCCAGTCACGATAGCCTGGTTCAACATCAGCCGGCTCTCCTGATCGGTGATCCCACCGCCCCGCTCTACAAGCTCGACAACCTTGTCCGGCGACTTGAAGTGCAGCCTTCGGGGCAGAGCAGTCTTCAAGTCCACTTCCAGAAATTGACAATGCCAGCCATTGCGGAGTTGGAAAGTTAGGTACTCCTGATGGCGCTATTCTTGAGGAGGCATGGAGCGAGTATAGGAGAACAAGAGGCGAAAGCGATCCACAGCAAGCAGAGAGCATCAGTCATCGAAACTGCTGCTCAGATTCACTCACAGTTGCACTCACCGAATGTGCTAAAAGGGGTCATCTTCAGTGTTTTCGGGTATCGCTGAGTGCATCTAAGATCTTTACAATGCATCACTTATAGCTTTTAGGAATAATGCCATCTTGTACGATCCGATCCTACTTGGCCCTCCTTTTGGACCTCGGTCTGGCTGCGGCGGCCTTCAGGGCCGTCCTTGCCCATTTGCCTGACAACTTAGAGGAGGATTTAGTGCTTGTACTTGCCGGCACCAGCAGCGGAATCAGTTTGCTGGCGATTGGCGACCCAAGCCCGGCGCAGGCATCCCATCCAGACCCAGCCGAAAAAGCCCCGTTGTTGCCCTGGGTAATGTCGTTGAACGCCGAGACGGCCTTTGCTGCGTAGATGGCTGGCTGAATGAACCCAACCTGAGTGCCGAGCTGCTGATTGGCAACCGCCACAAGCCCGGCCCAAAGTGGAGCAACTGCGCTGGTCCCGCCGATCACGGTCGTCTCGCTGTCTACACGAATGGTGTATCCCGTAGTCGGATCAGCATCGCCGGCCACGTCCGGCACGCCGCGGCCACCTGTGCTTGTGCTCGGTGCGGGAACGTTTGCGTTCGACTGCCAGGTGGGTAGTGCAAACACCGTGCTGACGCCGCCGCCGGTTGCGCCCTCCTTGTTGGCCAACTCGTTCCACACCACTTCAGAAACGATTGTTGCTCCATTGGCATCGAGTTTCGTTCCCCCGCAGGCCAGAACGTGAGGACTTGACGCCGGAAAGTCGACGTTGTTTCCCGTCAATCCGTCCGTCGACCCGTCGTCACCCGCCGCAACCGTAATCGTGATGCCAAGCGCCGCGGCCGACTGGCACGCAGCATCCAGCGCCGTCAACGACTGCTGAGTCCAGGTAGATTCCGGGCCGCCCCAACTGATCGATATCGCGCTCGGCTTGTTGGTTGCGTCGTGCACTGCGGTCGTGATCGCATCGATAAACCCCTGGTCCGTATTGGGCGTAAAGTAGACAGCGACCTTCGCCCCAGGCGCCACCGAGCCGGCCACTTCAATATCCAACATCACCTCCCCGTCGGAGCTACTGGCCGTCGACGGGGCGTTTTTCCCGCCGTCGACGCTGACGGCGGTGATGCCGGGAGCGGCGAGACCGAGCGTCTTGAAGTATGCACTGAGATCGGTTTGCCGGTAGCCGCCGCCGAGTTCGATGATGGCGATTGTTTGTCCTGCACCGCTTGCGTTTCCAGGGAATTGATAGGCTTCGGCGACCTGGGGCGGGGTGTAGCTGCTGGGCTCGGCAGCTGGCTGGGGCTTTGGATTGCGGACGCGAAAGTGGGGCTGTGCCTGAGGGCGGTTGTCCAGCCCCAGCACAGCCTCCACGACTCCTGTCAGAGACGCCGGCAGGTGAATCCCGCCTTCGCGCACACGGAACTCCACCCCATTGATTGTCTTCTGTTCCAGCACCACGCCAAATGCCTTCTGAATATCCGCAGCTGTGCCGGTAAGCTGAATCGTGCGCCGCACCGCCGAATTCGGATCGGGCTCTACCTTCAGGTTGAACTCCCGAGCAAACGCCCGAACCAGCTTCATAGCGGAGGGATCAGCGGCGTGATGCTTCCGAAACTCAGTCCGGCTCACACGAACCGGCCCGTTCGCCCGGCCGCCTCGCCGGTTGATCTTCAGCGGCTCCTTGCGTTTCACGATGACTGACGCGGTCACCTTTGACCTGGCCGGTGTAGCCTTCAGCGGAATCGCATTCGGAGCTGGCGCTTTCTCGCTGCCTGCCAGGACGACGCGTGCTTGATCCGCAAACCTTGAAGGTTTGGTTGAAAGGGATTTCACGCGGGGGGATTTTGCCATGACTGACCTCCAACTTGAACTGGCTTCGGAGTCCGATCCACCGACTGGTGACACCAAATGATAGTTCAGCTTCTCGCAACAGCGTACGATCACACTCAGCAAACAAGCACTTTGGTGATTATTTCGAACTGTCCAGGCCTTTCCAGAGCAAACATCGGAACGGGCTCAGGGAGATGTGGTGACGGGTGCCCCGTCGTTGTCATGCAGCCCTGCCTTTCTCATGCAAAAACCGGCCTATAGGACCGAATTGGACGTACAATCGGGACATCGTCCACATCACAGCATGTCGCGGAGAATAGTGCTAGACTCCGTCCATTAGAGAGTGATCTCTCCTTTCCATTAGACTGCGTAGAACAAAGGCCTTGGGACATCAGATCCCGGGGCCTTTGTGTTTACCGACGTCTTGGGAATTGCTAATCTACCGGTGGTCTATCAGCACAAATCCGGTTGTGTTGATCAGTGCTCCGGTGTCTAAAGGAGCAGCAGATAATCATGGCCGCAGAACGGACATATTGGACGGCGTTTTTCGACGGGCTCAGCGGGGAAGGAATCTTCGGAGATGATGGTCGACTGCACGTCAGCTAGATTCTTGGTAATACATCCCTTCTATGGTAATGCAAAAGTGGGTGAAATGAGGGAATTGGATGGCAATGCAGGGCACCAGATAGAAAGGATGGAACTCATCCAAAGCTCCTTCTTTCAATAGATTATGCTGATTTTAGTGGTGCGCTTCAGGAATGCTGGCGGTGGATGGAGTCAAGAGCGAACCGCTCTCTGGGCCCAATTCCCTGCTAACAGGGAAAAATACAGGGAAATTCGCGAATTCGACCTCCAAAACTAGCTGACATATTCCTCTATGTTGCTGAATAAAAGCGAATAGTCAAAGAACATACGCAGTTCAAATGGCGCACTGAACAGGGAATTATCACCCACCTATCAGGGAATTGCATTTCCCTGATGCCGCCATCTGAATCCCTTCCACCAACTCCTCCCAATCGAACGCTCCAGCGACACAACAATCCGCCACCTGCGAATCGCGGCCAAGCCAAACTCATAATGTAATATTCGAACGGCCGGGGACTCAGTACCAAGTGTAAAGTCGAGGTGTGGCGCGGTGGTTTAGGTGCGGCCTATCTGTTTCCGGCCCTTTCGTCTGCCGGTGTCTCATTAGCTGCGCCATGCCCCGTTTCCACACCCCGCTTATCGAACCG
>Ga0181539_1002640_pt1 | contig 17583 bp, 9 predicted proteins | sample PEATcosm2014_Bin_46_FD_119767 | JGI IMG/M metagenome (GOLD analysis project Ga0181539, IMG submission 119767) | Peatland microbial communities from MTU Mesocosm Facility, Houghton, MI, USA - PEATcosm2014_Bin23_60_metaG | ecosystem: Environmental > Terrestrial > Soil > Wetlands > Peat | place... | reverse complement strand
TTCAGTTGCAGCCAACGCGTCGCCTTGCCCTGCGCATTTGCCTCAATGCCGTCGTGGGTTTCGCGGCCTTCGGACTCAAAGCACAGGTCGCCAGGCGCATAGAATTCACTTGCCGTGCAAAAACTGTCGGGAGCCTGAATAACTTTGGGATAGAAGAACGGCGCGCGCATGTGGAAGAGCGCGGTGGTCAGCAGAATGCGCTGGCCCGGTTCATACTTTGCGCCCACTTCCGCCTGGCGCGTCATGAAAGCGGAGAGAAACTGGCTGGCGTTATCCACCCACCACGGCCCTTGCGGACCCAGCGATAACATTACACTGTAATTGCCGTAGAGGGTTAGGTAGCTAACCGGATTGAAAGTGGCAGCGTATTGCGGCAGCCAGATGGGCTTGTCGGTGATGGTGGGCGGCGTTCCGGGGCTGGTGGCGGTGAGCGAGTAGTTATGGTCGCGCAAGGAATCGTACCGTCCGCCGACAAGCAATTGGATGCGGCCGGGGAGATGAATCCGGTCCTGCATCACAGCAGACCTTTGATGATTGTCTTCCCACAGCGCGCACGGGCCGGCGGATTGCTGCGGAACCTCGATGGGAAACGGCGCGATCGGCTGGTAAATATTCTCAGAGCCCACATAAGTGTAGACAGCGCCGTCCTGCACCGTGGAAGGCGCATCGGCAGGCGGCGCGCCGGGCTGCTGCACGCTGCGCCGGAAGAGCTCGACTCCGCCGGCCAAGTCGTGAGTTATGGCGCCGGTCTTGACGTGGCCAGTTACCAATGCTTCGGCCTGCGCGTCGATGCGCAGCTCGCCGGGATCGCGATAGTCGTAAATGTCGTAACCCCCATCGGGAGCAAAGAAATAACTCGGCGCCGTGCCGCCGCTTCCCTGGCATAAAGCCTCATACGAGCAGCCGTAAGCATAGATCACGTTGTCGTCGATCAGCGAATGGCTGTAACTCGCCGCCGCAAAAGCCTTCCATCCGCCGGTCAGATCGTAGTCCAGGCGCGCATTGGAGTTAGAAACATCGAAGGTATTGGGTTTGGCCCAGGGCTGCTCGCCCAGCATCGTGGAGGGATGAACCTGGCTGAGATCGGGCACGACCGTGCCGCCCAGCAGTTGATAGCCGCAGACGGAGCGCTCCACCTTGTGCTGAAACTCGAAGTCGCCCTTCAGAATTGCCTTCGGACTTATTCTCCAGTCGGCCGCGCCCGCGCCCATCGCGCGCCAGCCGTTGGCGTCGTTGACATAACTCTGGATATCTTCTCCGGCCAGGTTTACGCGCGCGCCCACCTGCTTGCGGCTGCCGAACAGATGCCCCAGATCGACCGCGCCGTAACTGCTTCCGCGATGATCGGTGGCCAAATCCACAGCCTTTACCAGAGCCGGCCGCTTGGTGACGTAGTTGATAAGCCCGCCCCCCGAGGCCACGCCGCTCTCCACGCCGGCAATGCCCTTGAGTAACTCGACGCGCTCCTTGTTTTCAAGGGGAACGTCCTGCTCGCCGGCGATGGTCATGCCGTCGATCTGGAGTCCCGTGGCCAGGTCGATGGGAAAGCCGCGAATCTCGTAGTCGCCATAGTAGCCCACCGGCGCGTAATCCTCGCCAATGGAGGCGTCGTTCTTCACCACGTCGGAGAGCAGGCGCGAGACCTGATCTGTGAGCAGATCGCGGGTCACCACGGTTGCCGAAAGCGGCGTCTCCTCAAGGGCGGCGCCGTCCAGAGTTCCCACGGTGACGGCGTCGGGAAGATAGTCGTCCTTTACCTCGCCGTGGACCACGACGGTGGTGGTGACGCGCTGAATCTGCTGCTCGGGCTGTGGCGCGGCAGGCGTCTGCGTTGCGGCGGCCGGCGGCGCGGCGTTCTGCGCAGATGCGCAAAGCGAAACGCCCAGGCAGCAGATCAGCATCAGGGCCTTGAGTGCGGCGCTTGCAAATGGTTGTGAGGTTGTGCGAAGCGTTTTGCCGGCGGCGGTTCTGAGCATGGTTCTCCCTGTCTCCAAATTCAATGAAACAGGAGCGCTCACGCTGCGATTCGAGGAAGAAGGCCGATCGGCTTCGAAAGCTTCCCACGCCGGTATTATCCGGATCGGGTTCTAGGGTATCTCTCAGCCCCACTTCGAGTGGAGCACCCCTGTTTCAATACTTCGATTGAAACACTCCGGGGCGGGGCAGCGCAAATCGGGCGGCAAAGCCGAAGATGCGGGTTCAGGGAAGAAGCGCGATTTCGGCAAATCATGCGCCATGACGAGCGGAACGGAGCCCCTGGACTTCGGCTCTTCCGGCCGCCGCAAACGCTGCGCAGATTTTTTGTAAATAAATGCCGCCATATGCACAGCCGCAGGCGCTACATTTGTATAGAAAACAAACCAAAAAAGCGAAGAAACGGCGTTACCTCTGTCATCTTTCTTGAAAGGCATGATCATGTGCGGTCTTTTTTCTCCTGTCTGCTTCCGCCGCGGGTTCCGTGCGCGGCTTGTAATGGTCTTTTGCCTGATTGTGTTGGCGGCCGGCAGGCTGCCGGCGCAGTCCACCTTCGGCGCGATTCTGGGCACGGTGCGCGACTCGAGCGGGGCGCTGGTCCAGGGCGCGCAGGTTACGCTGGCCAATACCGGGACCTCGGCCACGCGGGCCATGGCGACCGACGCGACGGGAAGCTATGCCTTCAAGAACGTCGAGGTGGGCAACTATGCGCTCACCATTGCGGCGCCGAACTTTGAGAAGGAATCGCTGCCTGAGATCGTGCTGACCGCGCGCGAGACCAGGCGACTGGATGCGACGCTCAGGCCGGGCGCCGCCAGCCAGACAGTGATTGTGCTGGACGACCCCGCGCCGGTGATCACCACCGATGTTTCCAGCCTGGCCGAGACCAAGGTGGGCGACGAACTGGTGGAGCTTCCGGTGGCCATCTACTCGCGCTCGACCGGTTCCACCAGTCCCATCTCCACGCTCACCACCGAAGCCGGGGTGGAGACCGACGACGGCGGAAACCTGGCCGTGATGGGCACCACCGCTGCCCTGCTCAGCGTGACCATCGACGGCATCTCCAGCGTGGGCGTGGAGTACTCCGGCCCGGTGAACGAGATGTTTCCCTCCTTCAACTCGATCGAGGAGATTCGCGTCAGCGAGTCGAACAACAACGCCGAATTCGGCGGCGTGGCCGACATCACCACAGTCTCCAAGGCGGGCACCGACCGCTTTCACGGCGGCGTCTTCGAGAACCACGAGAACACCGTTTTGAACGCGAACAATCCCTTTGCGCTCTCCAAGCCGAAGATCATCATGAACGACTTTGGCGGAACGCTGGGCGGGCCGCTGAAGGTTCCGGGGGTGCTGAAAGGCCTGGACCGGAGCTTCTTTTTTGTGAGCTATGAGGGGCTGCGCCTGCCGCGTGAGACGCCGATGGTGCTCAGCGTGCCCAGCGCGGATATGCGCAGCGGCAACCTCACCGGCTATCTCGCCGGGCAGGGAGTCCAGGCCATATATCAACCCGATGGAGTTACGACCATCGATCCGGGCAACGTGCCGGTAAGTCCTATCTCCGCCAACCTGCTCACCTACCTGATGCCCACGCCCAACTACGGCGATCCCAGCTCTTACGCCAACAACTACCAGATCAACTTTCCCTCGCCTATCTCCTCGAACCAGGGCGATGTGCGGCTGGACAAGGAGATTTCTTTCAAGCAGAATGTGTTTGCGCGCTTCTCCTATAAGAACCGGCAGGTACTGACGGCGCCCTCCGCCGCCTGCACGTACTCCTATTGCGCCGAGGCCGGCAGCCCGCTGCAGGGCGCCTACAACACACCGGAGATCGACGAGGGGCTGACCTTTGCCCATAACTACGTCTTCTCGCCGCGGCTTCTGAACGAGTTTCGCGGCGGCTTCAACGCGCAGCACACCTCGGAGACGCAAAGTTACTCGACCGCCTCGCTGCTGACGCAGACCGGACTCAGCGTGCCGCAGCCGGACCTGAGCTGGTCCGAGGCTCCGCAGGTGCTCATCAACGGATTCATGTCCACCGGCGCGGGCAACCCCGGCATGCAGCGCGGCCAGATCATTCAGGCTCTGGACAACGTGACCTGGACGCGCCGCAACCACTCGTTCAAATTCGGCGCGGACTTCAAGCGCCTGAGCGACCACGACGACAACGTCTACGGCAACTATCGCTCCGGCTGGTATGTCTTCAACGGCTCGTCGGATGTGGGCCAGGCCATCGGCGACCCGTACACCGCATTCCTGCTGGGGCTGCCGGATTACACCGAGGTCAGCTCTACCAACAACCCCGTGATGGATGGCCTCGGCTACGGGTACGCCGCCTTTGCGCAGGACGACTGGAAGATAACTCCGCGCCTCACGCTGAACCTGGGCCTGCGCTACGAGTTGCATCCGCCCATCCGGGAGACTAACTACAACACCGCCGTCTTCCAGCCCACCTATAGCGCCACCATCGGCGGTCAGGCGGTGAGCGGCGCGGTGGTGGTTCCCAACGCGCAGGCCGAATCGTTCGAGTCCACGCAGTTTGCCCAGGCCATCGCGCCCACGCCCATCCTGACCGCCGCGCAGGCCGGGATTCCGGAGTCACTGCGCTACACGGACAAGACGGATTGGGGTCCGCGGCTGGGCTTTGCCTGGCGGCCGCTGGGCAACGACAGGACGGTCTTGCGCGGCGGCTGGGGACGCTTCATTGAGACGCCGCTGGGCTTCTCGCTGGTCTCCGGCTGGGCCGTCCATGCCAGTTATCTGGCCACTTACAATCAGGACTACGAAAGCAATGGAGTTACACCGCTGCTCTCGTTCGCCAATCCCTTCAACACGCTTGCCGGCAGCTCCACGGGAACCGCCAACTTCGACTATGCCTTCCCCATCCATTACATCGACCCGTCGGTGCAGCAGTGGAACCTGACCATGGAGCAGGATGTGGGCCGCAGCGTCGGCGTGCGCCTGTCTTATACCGGCAGCCACGGCCAGAATCTTGAGGCCATGGAGGATCTCAACCAGGTGCCGGCCAACTCCCTCGGTTATGCCCAGGCAGCCGGCAGCCGGCCCTATCCCAGCTGGGCGGTGATTCAGAGCGTGATGAACGCCGCCGAAAGCAACTACTCGAGCGGCACGGCCGAGGTCTCGCGTCACAGCGGCAAGTCGATCACCTTCGACGCAAGTTACACCTTCACGCGCGACCTATCCAACGCCGGCGGAGCCACGCCCAGCGCCTTTGCCGTGGCTGGCGGCAGCTTTCTGACCGACCGCTTTCATCCGCGCATGGATTACGGCAACGTAATCTACGACCGCAGGCACCGTTTCCTGGTCACTTACCTCTACGACCTGCCCTTCGGCCACGGCCAGCGGTGGCTCCCCACCGGCGCGCTGGCTAACGGCCTGGCCGGCGGCTGGCAACTGGCCGGGGTCACCATCCTGCAGAGCGGCCCGTTCCTCACGCCCTTCGAGCAGACAGTCGATCCGGCCAACACCAACATTCTCACCACCGTGGGCCAAGCCCGCCCCGATCAGCTAACCACTGTCCCGCTCTATGCCGCCAATCGCACCACCGCGCAGTGGCTCAATCCGGCCGCCTTTCCCTATCTCAATCTGCAGACCGCAAGCGGCACCGGCATCGGCCGATTCGGCAATGCTCCTGTGGGCGGCGTGGTGGGGCCGGGAACCGACAACTTCTCTCTCTCGCTGATGAAGAACTTCGCGCTCTACGAGAAGTCGAAGTTCCAGTTGGGCGTTGAAGCCGCCAACCTCTTCAACCATCGCAACTACGAGCCGCCCAACATGCAGGTGGATTCGTCCGGGTTTGGCGCAATTACGGCTCTGCAGACCGCCGAAGGCGCCGGCCCGCGCAGCCTGGAACTCACCGGACGGATTACGTTCTGAGCCGCGGATGGCGCAGCCCCAAATGGCGTCCGCGCCAAGGTTCGCCATTGGCCGCCGAGGCTATTGCTCATGCCTCAAAAGAGGCGGCGCGCATGGGCTGTTCATCAGTTGCAGGTCAGGCTGTGGGGCCAGCGGCAGCCGGGCCGGGCGCGCCGGTCTCGGGGCTTGCAGAGCCTGGACCCGCTGCGCCGGTGTCGAGCTTGTCCATGAGCATCCCGGCGAGGCTTTCAAGAACCCCTTGGCTGCCCCCGCCGCCAACGACCAATATCCTGGGCATGAAAGCGGCATTGCCCACCGCGAGTGCCTTGATGGCGTTCACCATAGCCGTGGGTCCTTTGCCCAGCGCTTCGACCTGTCTCTCATAGGCCTCGGCGTTGGCCAGGCCTACGGCGCGAACTTCAGCTCCCTTGGCGGCGCCGGTCTGCTGGATATAGGCGGCCTCGCCCTGGGCTTCCTTCATCCGGGCCTCGGTCTTGTTGATCTGGATGTCCACGCCGACCTTGGCCTTGGCAAGGTCCACCTGCATTTCGGCGGTGCCGCGGGCCTTCTCGGTCTCGATGCGCTGGTCCTGGGCCTGGCGCTGCATCTTGAATGTCTCCACCTGCTGATGCGCGACTTCCCGCTCCGTCAAAACCGTGACCAACTGCTGCGGGTAGATGACATCCTGGATATAAACTCCCCTGGTCTCGATTTCGTACTCGGCGAGCTTTCCCTGGATGTAACGGAAGGCCTCTTCCTGGACTCTCTGGCGCGTCTGGATGAACATAATGGCTTCCATCCCGCCAATCTTGTCGCGAAAGAGGTTGCCGACGGCAGCCTGGAGGACCTCGTTCACCAGGTTCTCCATGGAACCGACCATGGAAATGACGCGCGGGGCTCTTGTGTCCGGAACGTGAATCAGGACTTGCAGGTCGATGCTGAAGACGAAGCCCTCATTGCTTTTGGCGATGATGGGTTCAAGGCGCGCATCGAGGCCATGAGCTCCGGTCACATCCCTCGCCCAATCGAGCTTGAGAATGGCCGTGAGAACGAGCTTGGCGTCGTAGATGCGGGGATTGATGGGGTACTTCCCGGTTCGCACCGCTTCCTGCCAGATGCCCTGGTGGCCGGGGCGAACCAGGCTGCCGAACTTGAAGCTGGCGCCGGATGTGTCCTGTGTGGGCAGTCCCACGTAGGCCTTGATAACGGCGACCTGACCCTGTTCCACAACCAGCATCGGCACCTGTTCCACGCGCAGCAAGAACGGGTTGAGGTTGTAAGCGCCATAGAGCAGCGGGTCGTGCTGGAGACCGATCTTTCCGCCGGCCTCAAGGAACTTCTGGAAGTCCTGATAGTTGTTGTGCTGATCGTTCTTGCTGCCAAGGATCAACCCCATAAGCTGGAAGTCCGTCACGCCAGGTTGCTGTTCGAACTCACTGACGTCCTTGAATCCGCCCAGCCGGCTGGCAATGGCGTTAGCCGGCAAGGGTTCGCCGTCCAATGCGGTGACCACTCCGATCATGTCCATGACCTTGCCGCCTTCGCCGGCCGGCTTGGGCGCAATGCGCGTCACGTCAAGCTGTCCCTCTTCAAGGCCGAATGCCCGGAAGGTCAGCTTGCCTGCGTTGGCGAGGATCCTGTACTCGTCCGAGACCGGCACGCCGAAGACCTGCGGCTTGGTGATGACCAGAAAAGCCACCGGGTGGATGGGCGCCAGCGTGCCGGGAGAAAGAACCGGCCGTTGAACGCCCTTTTCTCCGCCTTTCTCGATGAATGTTCGCAGATTGGTGAAGTTGCCGAAGACCGGATCGTACCTGGCCGACTTGGCGCCGATGGGCGTGGGCTTGCCGACCTGCGCGATCACAACGCCAATCTGTCCTGCCGGCACCTGCACCCAGGGGTGCTTGGTCACCGTGGCGAACGGCTTGAACTTGAAGCGCACGCCAGGCATGAGAAGGTCGGCCTGGTAACCCGCTTCTCCTTGAAAAGCCAAGGGGTTGTCGCCGGGCAGCTTCCTGCCAAACCTCTTGCGCACCAGTCCGATCTGGGTGGGGCCAATGCTGTAGAACGACGCGAGGACGGTGGCAACCAGAACAACCGCCACCACGTACATCAAGAAAGACAACAAAGACCCACCTGTCGGCATCAGACCTCCAGCATCCGGCATCTCGAATCTCCTTCTTCAGCCTGATTTTCCTAGATTGTACCGCTCATGGGCCAGTTTCGATCAGCCGGGGAGAGCGTATGCGCATCCTTTCCAGTGATTCATAGGAACAGATGGCAGCAGAAGCGCCCCCAAAACATGACTGGAAGGGCGAGCAAGGCGCTTACCATAATCTCTGTATGCGCCTTTTTGTCGGGATACCTTTGGCGGCCGCGGTTATCGGCGAACTGGCGGCGACTGTGGCGCGGCTGCGATCGGACACGGACGGGCTGCGCTGGGCGGCTCCCGAGTCGTGGCACGTCACTTTGCAGTTTCTGGGCAATGCCGGCCGGGAAGAATGCGACTGCACGGTTGCGCGACTGCGCGAGCTGCGATTGCCGCCTGTCCCTATGCGGCTTGAAGGGCTGGGCTTCTTCGATCGGGCCGGGATACTTATGGTGGGCGTAAGGGTCACGCCCGAGCTGCTCTTGGTCGAGAGGAGTGTTACCGCGGCGACCCGGCTTTGCGGGTTCGTCCCCGAGACTCGTCCCTACCGGCCTCATATCACTCTGGCCCGCAGCAAGAGCAAAGGCCAAGGGCGGGGAATCCTCGAACTCAAAGCCAAGATCGGCCGTCAGCCAAGCTTCAGCGGGTTTGCCGCCGAGGAGTTTCTTCTGTACGAGAGCTTTCTCGGTCCCGCCGGTTCCCGCTACGAAATCCGCGAGCGCTTTTTGCTCGGCGGCCGGTAGACGCGGCCGGCGGCGCGGGCATTCCCAGGTCCCCAAATGCGAGGGACCTGGGGCACCCAGGGCTTCTGCTTGGATTACGAAATCTCATGGACAGAGCACTAGTGGCTGTTAGCGCTTGTAGCCGATCTTGCGCAGCAGATCGTGCCGCCAGGCGATGCCGTCCGGTCCTTCGACGCCTTTGGGCGACTCGCCGTCGATCACGCCCAGCACTCCCCGGCCCTGGCCGGATTCAGCGACAACGATCTCGACGGGATTGGCGGTGGCGCAGAATATCGAACAAACCTCGGGCACATTGCGAATCGCATTCAGCACATTGATGGGGTAAGCCGCGGCAAGAACGAGCACAAAAGTGTGCCCGCAGGCCAGCGCCTGGGCGTTCTTTACAGCAACCTCCTGAAGCGCCGGATCGTTCCCGTCGAAGCGCGTCAGGCAAGCTCCGGAACTCTCATTGAAGGCCAGGCCGAACCGGGCTTGCGGCGCTGTCGCAGCGACCGCTTCATACAGGTCTTCAACGGTCTTGATGAAGTGGGATTGACCAACAATGATGTTGGCATCGGCAGGGAATTCCATGCGAACCGACTTGATCTCGATCATAGCTGGGCCTCCGCCCGTGCCAACAGGATAACTCCGAGTCTCCAACTAGCGCAGGGATGGGGCAGGAACCCTGAGCATATCTTTCGCGGAACAGGACTATTCAAAGCCGTGCGCGAAGGAGGCAAAGCGCCGGGATTACCGTTTGTAGGTGCCCATCCACACCGCTTGCGACAGCACGTGCGGCTTCATGGCGAGTTCGAGTTCGCTCCTGGCGGCGCCGGCCTTCAGGTCGAGCCTTGCGTCGAGGGCGTAGAGCTTGAAGAAGTAGCGATGGGGCTTGCCTGGGGGCGGGCACGGGCCGCCATAACCGACGCGCTTGAAGTCGTTGCGGCCCTGGCGCGCGCCATTGTCGAGCACCTCGATCTTGGGCACGCCCTCCGGCAAGACCGTGGCTTTGGCGGGGATGTTCCAGACGATCCAATGTGTCCAGGTGCCGACGGGCGCATCGGGATCGTCCGCTATGAGGGCCAGCGATTGCGCCCCGGCGGGCACGTCCTCCCAGCTCAGCGCGGGCGAGAGGTCGGCGCCGTCGCAGGTGTACCTTTTGGGAATCTCTCCGCCGCTGGCAAATGCCGTTGATTTCAGCGCAAAGGACATCGCTCGGCCTCCTTGTAACTCGTAGTAACCGGATTTCACCGGGGCGGGAGCGGCGGCCTGGCAGGATGAGTCCGGTCCAGCGCCGCTGAATGGAATCAGCAGTGCCGCGCCGGTGAGAACCAGCAACGTGGATCGGCGCTTGCGCATGGTGCAACTCCAGCCCACAAAAGATTACCACCGCAGCGTTGTTCCTGAGGATGAAAACGGCTGCCAGTCGAGTTTGAGAGGACGGTGCGCGCCATGCGCCTATTCTTCGCGCAGCGCGTCCGCGGGATTGACGCGCAGCGCGCGCCTGGCCGGAACAATCAATGCCGCAATCGATGCAGAAATGACCGCGGCGGCTACCACCAGCAAGGTGATCGGATCGAACGGCTTCACGCCGTAGAGCAAGCTGCTCATCTCGCTTCCCACCAGCAGGGCCAGTCCCATTCCCAATAAGATGCCGGCCATCGTCAGCTTCAAGCCATCCTTGAGGACGGAGATGAAAACCGTTCCGCGCTGCGCTCCCATCGCCATGCGAACGCCGATCTCATGAGTCCGCCTGGAAACGAGATACGCTGTCACGCCATACAGCCCGACGGTGGTCAGCAGCAGCGCCAGCGCTCCCAACGACGCCGTCAGCCACGCGGCCATGCGGTTTTCGTAGGTGGCAAGGCGCATCTGGTCGGTGAGGGTTAGGATTCCCCTGATCATGATACTTGGGTCCACCTCGCGCACTGCCGCACGCACCGCCGGAATGAGCGCGCCAGGTTCCTTGGTCGTGGTGACAATCAGTGTCGTTTCCCACTGGCTATCCTGATTCAGGGGCAGATAAAGATATGGCTGCGGGGTCTCGGTCAAATCGGCGTACTTGCCGTCGTGGACCACGCCTACAATCTCCAGGTCGGCCGGTTGTTTCCGCCCAATCCGCAAATGCCGCCCGACCACATCTTCGCCGCCGAACAGCCTCTTCGCCAGGGTCTGATTTACAATCGCGACCTTTTCGCCGGTTGGCGAATCCTGACTCTGGAATGTCCGGCCGCGCAGCACGGGCACTCCCATCACCCGAAAATACCCCTCGTCGACAGAGTTGAACCAGACCGCGGTTCCCGCCGTCTCCGAGGGAAGCTCTCCGGGCGCCAGCACGACTTTGGTTGCGCCGCCTCCACTGCCGGCGAATGGAACCAGGCGCGCGATGCTCGCATCCTTCACGCCGGGCAACGCCCTCATGCGCGTGACCAAGGCGTCATATTCCGCCGGCAATTGCTCACCTTCCTGAGCCGCGACAATCGGTGCGAGAACCGCGTTCTGGTTACTATCGAATCCCACATCCATGGTTTCGACGTGAATCAAAGTCCTCACCAGCAGCCCCGTCGCCATCAGCAGCGCCATTGACACTGCAAGCTGCGCCACAACGAAGATCTTCCGCGCCGGCATCTTCAATCTTGCGCCTGACAAGGCCTGCATTCGCATAGCATCGAGCGGCGATGTGCGGGTGGTTGCCAGGGCCGGCGCCAGTCCGCAGAGCAGGACAGACACCACGCCCGCGGCAGCGGTGAATGCCAGAACACGATGATCGATCCGGAAATCGAATCCCAGCGGGAACCCAATGTCGGGCATGAGCGCCGGCACCAGTGCAATCAGCCGCTGCGCTAAAACCACTGCGCCCGCGACACCGGCAACAGCGAGCACGACGTACTCGGTCACGAGCTGGCGGAGCAGCAGCCCCCGCGTTGCGCCCAGCGCCACGCGCATGGCAATCTCGTGGCGGCGCGAGTCGTTCAGCGCCAGCAACAGATTGGCGATGTTGGTGCACGCAATCAGCAGGACGGCCCCCGCAATGGCGAGCAACAGAATGCTGAGCAGCTTCATCGCTCTGCTAGCGGAGTTCGCCTGCCAGTCGGCGGCGAAGTTGCGTCCGCTGTTGGCCTGCGGAAACTTCGCCGCAAGGTCCGCGCTCAGGGCCTGCATCTGCGCCCTGGCCTGGTCCAGGGTCGCGCCCGGCCGCAGCCGCGCATAGATCTCATACTGCCGGTATGTGCGCGACGGGTTCCGCTCGTCCGGATTCCAAATCGCCCAGGTTGATTTCGGAACATACACCTGAGGATCGATCACGCGCTCCGTTCCCCTGAATCCCGCGGGCATAACAGCCAGCACCGTCGCCGGACCGCCCTTGATCGTTACCGTCTGCCCGATCACGCCGGGATTCCCGGCAAAGAGGCGCTTCCACGTTCCATGGCTAAGCACAATGACCGGCGCCTGGGAGTTGCGCAGTTGAATCTCGTCCGGAAGTTGCCCCAGCTCCGGCCGCACGCCCATCAAGGTGAAGTAGTTGTCGCTGACCACATCTGCCAATAGAATCTGCAGGCCGTCGGCGGTCTCCATCGGAACCCCCCGGCGGTCCGACGCCGCGACATCGGCAAAGGCAGGCACCCGCTCGCGAATATCCAGGAACTCCGGAAACGATGACGTGGTGTTGTCTCTTTCGGAATCGGCGGCGGCGTGGCTCTTCACGCTCTCGATGGCAACCAGGTGGGCGGAATCGGCGATCGGCAGCGGGCGCAGCCAGATGCCGTCCACCAGGCTGAAGATGGCGGTGTTTGCCCCAATGCCCAGCGCCAGCGTGACGATGGCCGCCAGGAACGGGAGGGGAGCGCGCCTGAATTTGCGAAAAGCGAAACGGACGTTATGGATGAGGTGGATCACCTTGCTCCTCCCTTGTGCCCCGGCAGGCGGATCGACAACCACTGTGCAGCATTTCGCAATCCAAATGATGGCGATGAAAATAAAAAGGTTATCTGCGACCGAGCCCTTGGTCGATGTCCACAATCGGCGTCTGCTGTCCGAAATCGGACGGGCAAAGCGAGATGGGATTCGATCCTGCCTGCTCCCGCAAAACCGCGCAATCACTCAGGGAGCCGCTCAGGGGCTTTCCGCGGCGGGCCGCGCCGGTTGGGGAAGGGATGGCGGCGCCCCTGGGTGGGCATTCATGCGGCCGGCCCTGGACCGGCCTCTTCCGCCGGTTCGACGCGGACCTTGCCGATGCGCCGACCTTCCATCTCGACCACGGTGAGCCGCCGGCCTTCAAAGGTAACCGATTCGCCGGCCTGGGGGATGTGGCCGAGGCGCATGAGCAGGAAGCCGGCCAGCGTTTCCACGCCGCCGTCGCGGGGCAGGCTCCATTGCATCTGGGTTTCCAGGTCGCGCAGGTTGACGCCGCCATCCATCAGCAGCGCGCCCGATGCGGTGGTGAGGACGGGCAGCGCGGGCGAGTCGAACTCGTCTTCCAACTCTCCCGTAAGCTGCTCGATGGCGTCCTCGGCAGTGACCAGGCCGACGGTCGAGCCGTATTCGTCCACGACGATGGCGATGTGGCGGCGGCGCTGCTGGAAGTCGCGAATCAGGTCGAGGACGGACTTGGTTTCAGGGACGACGAGGACATTGCGCATCACCTGGCTGAGCTTGAAGTCGACAAAGGGAGCGGCGAGGCGAGGGCGCTTCTGTGTCTCCCAGGTCTCAGAAGAAAGACCTGGGGCACCCGGAGCTTTGTGCCGGAAGAACATGAGCCGGGCCAGATCCCTGGCGTAAACCACGCCCACGATGTGCTCGGGGCCGCGGGTTTCGTCGTAGACGGGGACGCGGGAGTGGTGGCGGTCGATGATCTTGGCGCTGGCTGCTTCAACCAGCATGTTGGAGGGCAGGGAGAAGATCTTCTGGCGCGGGGTCATGATCTCGCGGATGGGGACGTCGTCCAGTTCAAGGGCGCGATGGACGAGGGTTTCCTGGTACTTGGGCAGGAGGCCCATGCGGCGGGCAGCGGTGGCGATGAGCTTGAGTTCCTCGGGCGAGTGGACCTGGGCGCGCTCGGTGATGGGAATATCGAAGCCGCGCAGGATGACGGCGGCCGAGAGCTTGAGGGCGCGCACGGCGGGGCGGGCGATGGCCATGAAGATGAGCATGGGCGGCGCCACGGCCACGGCAAGCGCTTCGGCGCGGCGCAGGGCAAGCGACTTGGGGACCAGTTCGCCCACCACCACATGGAAGTAAGTGATGAGGGCAAAGCCGAGCGTGATGGCGACGACGTGGGCGTATACGAGCGCATGGGGATGGGTGAGAGGCAAAGCGCTGAACCAGCCCATCAGAACCGAGGCGGCCAGCGGCTCGCCGAGCCAGCCGAGAGCCAGCGAACAGAGGGTAACGCCCAGTTGGACGGCGGGGAGAAAGTCGTCGAGGTCCTGCTGCAAGCGGCGGACGGCGCGCGCTCCGGGAACGCCCGCGGCCAGCAACTGCTCGATGCGCGTATCGCGGATGGAGACCAGGGCGAACTCGGCGGCCACAAAGAAGGCGTTGGCCAGAATCAGCATGGCCACGGCGACAACTTGCAGCGGGAGAAGACTGTGCATCCCGGATGTGAGGATAGCATTCCCAGGGATCAGAGATCAGAGATCAGGGAGCAGCCGCTATTAGGCCGGAGCCTTGAGGATTGGAGGTCGCCGGGAGCGGTTGGAGCGTTGCGAGAGTGCTTCGGCGACCATTCGCTCACCGGGCCTGGGGCCGTTCGGGTAATCTCCGAGTCCCCGGCGAATGGCCGGCCACTCTGAAACCGGCCCATCGGCAACCGCTGGCGCGGCGCGGTGACGCCGGGGCTCCGGTGCTAGACTGAGCATTGCCCATGGCTGCCTCTCATCCCTCCCATTCGCCCCATTCGGCCATGCCCGCCGCCTCTGCCGTCGAAGTGCGCACCGCTCTGCTGAAGCGCGCCGCGCGCGCCGCCATGGATTACCTGGAGGGCGTGGATGCGCGCGGGGTTGCGCCCACTCCGGAGGCGGTTGCGGCGCTGAGCGCGTTGCGCGGGCCGCTGCCGCCGGGTCCCACCAACGCGGAGGCGGTGCTGCACCTCCTCGATACTTATGGCTCTCCGGCGACGGTGGCCAAGAACAATGGGCGTTTCTTCGGCTTCGTGAACGGGGGCTGCTTGCCGGCGGCGCTGGCGGCGGCGTGGCTGGTGAGCGCGTGGGACCAGAATGCGGCCATCTTTGTGCAGTCGCCAACGGCCATTGTGCTGGAGGAGATTGCGCTGGAATGGGTGCGCCAGTTGCTGGGTCTGCCGGAGGGAACGGGCGGCGCGGTGGTGACCGGAGCCACGATGTCCAACTTCACCGCATTGGCCGCGGCCCGCCACGCCCTGCTCGCCCGCGCCGGCTGGGACGCGGAAGCCGACGGCCTCTTCGGCGCGCCGCCGATTACGGTGGTGGTGGGCGCGGAGGCACACGCTTCCGTGACCAAGGCGCTGGGGCTGCTGGGGTTGGGGCGGAAGCGCGTGGTGCGCGTGCCGGTGGACGGGCAGGGACGGATGCGGGCCGATGCGCTGCCTCCGCTGGACGACCGCACCATTCTCTGTTTGCAGGCGGGCAACGTGAATACGGGGGCCTTCGATGCGGCGGCGGAGATCTGCCCCGCGGCGCGGGCGGCCGGGGCCTGGATTCATGTGGATGGGGCCTTCGGGCTGTGGGCCGCGGCCTCGCCCAAGTACCGGCGTCTGACCAAAGGCTTCGAGCAGGCCGACTCCTGGGCCACCGACGCCCACAAGTGGCCCAATATCGGGTACGACTGCGGTATTGCGCTGGTGCGCGAGCCCGAGGCGCTGCGGGCGGCCATGTCGATTCAGGCGTCGTATCTGGCTTTGGGAGAGCATCGCGAGCCTTCCGACTTCAACCCGGAGCTATCGCGGCGGGCGCGCGGGGTGGAGCTGTGGGCCGGGTTGCGGTCGCTGGGGTGGTCGGGCATGGCGGAGATTGTGGAGCGCACCTCGAGCCACGCGCGGCGCTTTGCCGCCGGGCTCAAGGCCGCTGGCTTCCAGGTGCTGAACGAGGTGGTCATCAACCAGGTTCTGGTTTCCTTCGGCACGCCGGAGCGGACGCTGCGCACCATCGCGCGCCTGCAGGCGGAGGGAACCTGCTGGTGCGGGTCGACCGTGTGGCAGGGGCAGACGGCGATGCGCATCAGCGTCTCGTCGTGGGCCACGACCGTGGAAGACGTGGAGCGCAGCCTGGCTGCAATGGTGAAAGCGGCGGAGGAGTAGAGGCAGGGCTTGGGTCGCTGACCGCGTGATTTCGTGCTTTGGGTTCTTGCTTTCCCAGGTCCTCCGCCTCGGCGGACCGCGGCGGAGGACCTGGGGCACCCATCATTCGTGCTGGTACAAGCGGTCGGGGGCCTAGCCCAACTGCCGGCTTGACAGATGCAGCGTGGCGGCGGAGGCTGATAACCATGCGCAGATTCCTTCGCTTCAGTTACATCGCGGCCGTTCTGGCGCTTTCGCTTGTCCCTCTCGCTCATTCGCTTGAAAAGCAGCCTGCCTCGGTCTATCACGCGCGGCGCGTGGCCCTGGGGGCAAAACTGCGCGGCGGCGTGGCGGTGCTCTTTGCCGCCCAGGAGCCGCAACTGGACTTCATGCCGTACCGCCAGGATGCGGACTTCTACTACCTGACGGGGTGGAATGAGCCGGGGGCGGCGCTGCTGATTGTGGGCGACGCGCCGCAAGCGCCGGCGCCGCGCCGCTACAGCGAGATACTGTTCCTGCCCACGCGCGACCTGCAAATGGAGAAGTACACCGGGGCCAAGCTGGATGCGGTTTCGCCGGGAGTTCGAGAGGCCGCGGGAGTGGACGCGGTGGAGGCGATGACGGAGCTGCCGGCGGCGCTGAACCGGCTGATGAGCGCCGACCGGCATCTGGCGGGGAACCTGTGGGCGCAGCCCGAGGCTCCGCAGGCCAAGGCCCTGCTGGGGTTTGCCGCGGTAACGCTGGGCTTGGACGCAACGTCTATTGCGCCCCATGACGTGACCGGGCCGACCGGGCAGTTGCGGGCGGTGAAAGACGATGGGGAGATCGCGCTGCTGCGCAAGGCCTCGGATGCGTCGATAGCCGGGCAGCGGGCGATGATGCGGGCCGTCAAGCCGGGCGTAACCGAGCGGGCGCTGGCCGGCGCGATGACCGCCGTGTGGATGGAGAACGGCTGCGAGCGGGCCAGCTATGCGCCCATCGTGGGCTCGGGGATCGACTCGACGGTGCTCCACTACTCAGAGGACTCGCGGACGCTGGAAGATGGCGACATTCTGCTGGTGGATGCGGCCTGCGAGTACTCGATGTACGCCTCGGATATTACCCGGACGGTGCCCGTGAACGGCCACTTCACGCCGCGCCAGCGGGAGATTTACAACATCGTGCTGGGGGCGCAGCAGGCGGCCATTGACGCGTTTGTGGCAGGCAAATCGAAGATCAACGACCGCGATCGCCGCGACCCCGATTCCCTCGATAATGCGGCCTACAACTACATCAATACCCACGGCAAAGACCTGCACGGCCAGCCGCTGGGCAAGTATTGGCTGCACGGCCTGGGGCACCTGGTGGGGATCGACGTTCACGATCCGGCGGAATATCCAGCACTGCTCAAGCCGGGGTCGGTCTTTACCATCGAGCCGGGCATCTACATTCCCGAGGAGAAGCTGGGCGTGCGCATCGAGTGCGTCTTCCTGGTGGGCGCCGACGGCAAGCTGATCGATCTGGTGGCCGCGCTGCCGCATACCGCCGAAGACGTGGAAGCGGCGATGCAGGGGAAGTAAGGAAGAAATGGACCCGCGCGACGAGATGGAGCCCGATCAGCTGGAGATGCTGGC
>Ga0181539_1002635_pt1 | contig 17606 bp, 17 predicted proteins | sample PEATcosm2014_Bin_46_FD_119767 | JGI IMG/M metagenome (GOLD analysis project Ga0181539, IMG submission 119767) | Peatland microbial communities from MTU Mesocosm Facility, Houghton, MI, USA - PEATcosm2014_Bin23_60_metaG | ecosystem: Environmental > Terrestrial > Soil > Wetlands > Peat | place... | reverse complement strand
TTTGGCCGCCAAACCCGGCCAGCCCGCGCCGGAAGAATTGGCCGACGATTTGGAAAAAATGGGGCCGACCTTCATCAAATTCGGCCAGTTGCTTTCCAGCCGCGCCGACCTTTTGCCTGAATCCTATTTGAAGGCGCTCGCGCGTTTGCAAGACAAGGTCAAACCGTTTCCTTACGCCGAAGTGGAACAAATTGTCGCGAGCGAACTCGGTGTCCGCATCTCAAAGGCATTTTCATTTTTTGAGGAAAAGCATCTTGCCGCCGCGTCGCTCGGACAGGTGCATCGCGCGGCCTTGCGCGACGGGCGTCCCGTCGTCGTGAAGGTGCAACGCCCGGAAATCCGCAAACAAATCGCGGAAGATTTTGAAGTGCTCGAAGAAATCGCGGACTTTTTTGACGAACATACGGACATTGGCCGCCGTTATCGTTTCGGAAAAATTCTCGCGGAATTCAAAAGTTCCATTTTGCAGGAACTGGATTATCAACGGGAAGCGTCCAATCTGACCACGCTGGCCAATAATCTGAAGGAATTTCCGCACATTCTCGTTCCGCTGCCCGTGCTCGATTACAGTTCGCGCAGCGTGTTGACGATGGATTATGTCAGCGGAACAAAAATCACCGCGCTCAGTCCCATCGCGCAATTGGACATGAACGGCGATGTTTTGGCCGAGGAACTGTTCAAGGCGTATCTGAAACAGGTGTTGATTGACGGCTTTTTCCATGCCGATCCGCATCCGGGCAACATTTTTCTCACGGACGACGGGCGCGTGGCGTTGCTGGATTTGGGCATGACCGGGCGGGTGAGTTCAGACATGCAGGAAAATTTATTGCGGTTGTTGCTGGCCATCAGCGAAGGCAACGGCGATGAAGCGGTGAAAATTATTCTGCGCATCAGCGAAACCGCGGATGACTTCGACGAGGCGGAGTTCACCAAAAAAGCGACGGAATTTGTTTCCGAACAGCGGAACCAGACCTTGGACCGCCAGGACGTGGGCAAAGCCCTGATGGACGTGGCCAGAACGGCGGCCGAAACCGGACTTTATGTTCCCACCGAATTGACCCTGCTGGGGAAAACCCTGCTGCAACTGGAGGGGATCGGGAAAATTTTATGTCCGAATTTCAATACCAATGCCTCGGTGCGCCGGAACGTCGCCGAAATCATGACGACCCGGATGCGCAAAGTCGTTTCGCCGGGGAATTTATTGGGATCGTTTCTCGAAATGAAGGATTTTGTGGGCGGCCTGCCGGGGCGCGTAAACAAGATTTTGGACGCCGTCGGCAATTCTGATTTGGAAATAAATGTCAAGACTCCCGACGCGCGTCATTTGCTCAACGGCTTCGAAAAAATCGCCAATCGAGTCACCACCGGCATTATTCTCGCGGCGCTGTTTGTCGGGGCTGCGCTGATGATGCGAATCGAGTCCTCCTTCCGGATTTTTGGCTACCCCGGCATCGCCATGATTTGTTTTTTGATTGCCATTGGCGGGAGCGGCTGGCTGGTCCTGGGCATTCTTTGGAAAGATTACAAGGACAAGCACAAGCGGAAGGAGTGAATATCTCAATACAAACCGGAGCATTATCGGTATTAAACGTAGGACAAGCGTCCCGCCTGTCTCCATTCATTCAGAGTCAGGCAAGATGCTGACCTACCTCGAAGGCGAACGGCGACCCCGTTCGCCTTTTCATTTCTCGCGGCGGGAAAGTGACGCCCTAAAGTGAAAGGAGCCTGGCCGCCTCGCTCATGGTCTTACAGGTGACCGCCCGCGGTCGGTGCGGGTAATGGAACATGGAAAGGATGTTAAACCCGATGTCTTTCGCCGGATCGGGAATGACGCGGATCACCAGTCCCACACCGTGCTGGTCACACAATTCCATCACCTTGCCGACTTGTGTCGTGCACGCGGGGTCCATGGATTCCAGCCGGCCCAGGTCCACCAGCAAATGGAAGCCGGGCGGCAAATCGGCCAGCAGCGCTGGCAGCTCTTCCAGTCCGCGTTGGAGGTCTTTGGTCCGCACCTGTTGGATGTAACCCAGGTAGAGCAACCGTTTCGATTTGTTCGTCATGGCCAGAAACATGACCACAACCTAAGCCCTCGCGGGCCGGAATTCGACGAAAATGCGTCCATAAAAAAACGCGCTCACACACCCATTGCTGCCGCCAAGCGAATTCAAATCTCAAATCACGAAGGCGAACGGGAAATCATTCGCCTTTTTGGTATTAATGTAATCTGGTCACTCCCAATCCGGTCTGCGCCTGCGTGGGGATGGAAGTGTATCAGAATTAAACCTTTCGCAGTATTGCGAAAACCTGACGAGAAGGTAATCTCCACACAGTGGCACGCCCACTATGTGGCACATGACAACCAAACGCATACTGGTTCTCGCGAACTCGACCAAGCATCATCCGAAGAGTTGTATCGCTGGCCGGGAATTGCTTAACGAGGGGGGCGACAAGACCAAATGGGGCGCTTGGATCAGGCCGGTTTCAAATCACGACGAAGGCGCGTTGGACTTTGTCGAGCGACGTCTAGCGGACGGCAAAGATCCAAAACCGCTGGATGTGATGCAGTTGCCGCTTTCCGGGCCCGAAAACAATCCGCTACAGCCCGAGAACTGGCTGATTCAAGTCGGTCAACCATGGATCAAAGAGTCTTCCTTGGCACCTCAAGTTTTACCATCACTCGTCGAAGAGCCAGATGATCTATGGCTTCAACCAGGTCAGAAAAGCGACAGAGCCAACCCTGCTTTTCTACAACATTTGTCGAATCTCCAATCTTTGTACCTTGTCCGGCCGGAATCATTTCGGTTTGAGATACGCTCGACAACATGGGAAAGCAGGGCCAAGAAGCAGTTACGCGGACCTTTCAAATACAAACGACACCATTACGGCTTCACATTGACCGATCCGCTCATTAGTCGGAAGTACTTCCCGGTATTTCGCCAATCAGCAGAGGGTTATTCCAAACCAAACGACGCTTCCCAGATTCTCCTCTGCATCAGTCTTACCCCGCCGTTTAAGGACGGCCTCCATTACAAAGTCATCGCCACCGTCTTCGAACTTCCCGCATGAACGCCGCTGCCCATCCGTCTGTGTTTACCATCGGACACTCCAATCTGGAGTTTGCGAAGTTCGTGGCGCTGTTGAAACAATACGCCATTCAGGCGGTGGCTGACGTTCGTTCGTCGCCTTACAGCCAATACAATCCCCAGTTTAACCGCGAGCCGCTCCAGCGCGCCCTCCAAGAGCATGGCATCTCCTACGTTTTCCTCGGTGAAGAACTCGGCGCGCGACGTTCCGAACGCGAGTGTTACCTGAATGGCCGGGCAGATTACGAATTGATCTCTCGCACGCCAGCCTTCAAACGCGGCATTGAACGCGTCCTTCAAGGCGCGGCGAAGATGCGCGTGGCATTGTTGTGCGCTGAGAAAGACCCGGTGGATTGCCATCGCGGTATCCTGGTGTCTCCGCATTTGCGGCGACGCGGCCTTGCGGTGTTCCACATTCTTACGGACGGGACGTTGGAAAGCCACGAGCAGACGGAAAAGCGTCTGCTGCGTCTGTTCGCGCTTCCGGAGCGCGAGTTGTTCCGTTCGCCTGAAGAAATCGTTGCCGAGGTTTACAAATTGCAGGGCGAAAAGGTTGCCTACCAGGAAGACGAACTCGTCCTGCGAGAAGAACCGCCGCGTCATGGAAATTGAACTTTTTACCATAGGATTCACCCGGAAGACAGCTCGTGAATTCTTCACGAGCTTGAAAGACGCCGGGGTCAGGCGCGTCGTGGACGTCCGCCTGAACAACAACTCGCAACTGGCCGGCTTCTCGAAAAAGGAAGATCTGGCCTACTTCCTCAGGGAAATCGGGGGCATCGAGTATGTCCACCTGCCTGAACTCGCTCCCACACAGGACATCCTTGATGCGTATAGAAAACACAAAGGCGATTGGGGAATTTACGAAAAGCAATTTTTGGATTTGATGGCCCGGCGGCAGGTGGAAAAGACGGTCCGACCGGATTTGCTCGATCACGGTTGTCTGCTTTGCAGCGAACATTTGCCGCACCACTGCCATCGGCGGCTCGTCGCCGAATACCTCAACGCCAAATGGGGCGGCATCAAAACCAAGCACCTCGTATGAAGCGTAACACGAACTGCGAATGGCCGTCATGGCGGAAGATTTGAAATCATGTATCGCATCGGCATAGACCTCGGCGGCACGAAGATTGAAGGCATTGTTCTGGACGCGTCCGGTCGTGAACTTTTCCGCAAGCGCGTGGAGACGCAGCAGGAAAAGGGTTATGCCCACATCCTGAACCGCATCAAGGGGCTGCATGACGAACTGGCCGCCAGCATCCAGGGCGCGGCGCATACGTTCGGCATCGGCACGCCCGGAGCCATCTCGCCGCGCACCGGCCTGCTGAAAAACTCCAACACGGTTTGCATGAACGGCCAGCCGTTGAAGGCGGACCTCGAACGAATTCTCGGCCGGAAAATTGAAATCCAAAACGACGCCAATTGTTTCGCGATGGCCGAGGCGCTGCACGGGGCGGGCCGGGGAAAGAAACTGGTTTTCGGCGTTATCATGGGCACGGGCTGCGGCGGCGGCATTGTCCACAACGGCGAGGTCATCACCGGCCCACAAGCCATCGCCGGTGAATGGGGCCACATGTCCATCCATCCGGACGGTCCGTTGTGCTACTGCGGCCAGCACGGTTGCGTGGAGACGTACATCAGCGGCGGCGGATTGGAGGCGCGCTACGCCGAACGATTCGGTAAGAAAAGGTCGTTCAAGAAAATCGTGCAGGATTATTACGCCGGCGATGCGAAACTGGTGGAGTTCATGAAAATTTTCTTCCGCAACTTCGGCCGCTCGCTGGCCAACCTCATTGACGTGCTGGACCCGGACGTGGTCGTCCTTGGCGGCGGCGTTTCCAATTTCGATGCGCTCTACACCGAAGGCGTTGCGCAAGTGGCGAAATATGTTTTCAGCGATTGCCTCGAAACGCCCATCGTCAAACACCAGCTCGGTGATTCCGCCGGCGTCATCGGAGCCGCTTTGATCGGGGTTTGATGAAACAAGCCGGATGCCGGTTTTAAAAAGTAGAGCAGGCATTCCTGCCTGCTGGTTGGGCGACATTCTTGTCGCCCGGTTCACACGGGACAGGAATGTCCCGTGAACCCGCAGACAGGAATGTCTGCGCTACAGCACCAGCACGTGCTTGCTTGCGACAAGTGGAGACGACATTCTGTCGTTCGTGAATCCGCGCAGTGTGAATCCTGATCCGCGTCCCCTTGCATCTGGTTTTCATTCCCGGGGTGTTCTGCCCCATCTCAAACGCGGAGGCGCTTCTTACTTTGTGACTTTTCGCCTGGCGGGGACGCTGCCCAAAGACGTTTTGTTGCGCTTCAAAGGCGAGCGCGAAATCATCACGGCACAAGCACTGGCCGCCAAACGCCCGTTGACGTGGCACGAGCAGGAAGAACTGTTTCGCTGGTATTCTGCGCGTGTGGTTAAATATCTCGACGTGGGTCACGGCGATTGCTGGCTGGCACGTCCCGAAATCGCCGACCTGGTTGCGGGAGCAATGAAATTCCACGCCGGTGAGCGCTTTGATCTTCATGCGTGGGTGGTGATGCCGAACCATGTGCATGCCGTGCTTCGTCCAAAGCCGGACTGGACATTGAGCAAGGTGCTGAAAATCTGGAAAGGCTTCACTGCCCGCGAAGCCAACCGTTTGCTTGGGTGCACCGGAACAACCTTTTGGCAGGTGGAATCGTTTGACCACCTTGTCCGCGATGACGACGACCTGCATCGTTGTTGCCATTACACGACAATGAATCCCGTGAACGCGGGTTTGTGCGAACGTCCGGAAGTTTAGAAATGGAGCAGTGCATATCGTCCTGCCATGTAGAGCAGGCATTCCTGCCTGCTGGTTGGGCGACATTCCTGTCGCCCGGTTTACACGGGACAGGAATGTCCCGTGAACCCGCAGACAGGAATGTCTGCGTTACTGCGTAAATTTGGTGTCACAGTTCGCGCAATGCAGCCGCAATGGGCAATCGCGCCGCGCGGATGGCCGGGAACAAGCCGCCAATCAAACCGATCAGCGCCGACCACACGATTCCGCGCACCAGCAATTCCGGCGTGACTTTGAAGGCGAAGGCGATCTGGCTGAAGCTTTGCCAGTTCATCGTCGAAGTATGGAAATTGTTAAATGCCAGCCAGGCCAGCCCGCCGCCCAGAATGCCGCCGACCAGCGCCAGCAGCAGCGATTCCAGCATCAACGAAACCACCACGGCGCTGCTGCCGAAACCGAGCGCGCGCAACGTGGCGATTTCCCGCGTTCGCGCCGCCACCGCGCTGTACATCGTGTTAAGCGCGCCGAACACCGCGCCGATGGCCATCAAAAACGCAATCAAAAAGCCCAGCGTCGTGATCAACCGCGTGATGGTTTCCGATTGCTCGGCGTAATATTCGGATTGCCGGACGACTTTCACGTTGAGCTGCGGGTTCGAAGTCAATGAATCCTTGAACTGCTGGAACGCGCCTGGCGAATTGAGCCTGACGGAGACGGACTGAAACGAGTCACCACGATTATACGCGTCCTGCAACACCTTCGCGTCGGTCCAGATTTCAGATTCCGCAACCCCGCCGTCGGCCGAAAAGATGCCGGCGACCGGCCATTCATAGCGGCCCACCTTTATTTTCGAGCCTACTTCCAGCCCGGCGAATTCCTGGGCCGCGCCGCGACCGACGATGACTTCATCCTTGCCCCAATCAAACATCCGGCCCCGGATGATTTTCAAATTATCACGCACCAGCAATGCAGCGGGTTCCACACCGCGCAACGGCACGTTCGCGTCCGTGCCGGTCGAGCGTTTGGGAATGTTGATGATGACGAACAATTCCGCGGACGCGAGCGGGCCTTGCGCCGTGCGCGCCACGCCCGGCGAATCGGCAATCACGCGCGTCTCGTCGCGCCCGAAGCCGCTGACCATTTCGCTGTCGGCGCCGCTGCGCAGAACGATGGCCCCGTCGGGCGACGCGGAAACGGTCATCGCCTGCCGGAAACCCGCCGCGATGGAAAGCACGCCGACGAGCACGGTCACGACCCCGGCGATGCCGATGACCGTGGCCACCACCGCGCCGCGCCGTTGCGGGATGCTCAGCAACCCAAACTTCGTGATGGAGGCGATTTGGGAAAACCAGTTGATGGGGCCGGCCATGGATTGGTTGAGGGTTGAGGGTTGAGGGTTGAGAGAAAGATCACATTCGTCTTAAAGCGTCGGCGACGCGCAGGCGCATGGCTTGCAGCGCCGGGAAAATTCCCGTGACCAGACCGAGCACGACACTAAGGCCCAGGCCGATGAGCAGGTCGCGCGTCGGGAAAAAGAACATCGGCAGCAGACCGCTCGTGGGGTCGCCACGGGAAATGACCAGCCACGCCAGCCCCAGCCCCAGCGTTCCACCCAGGACCGTCAGCAGGCACGACTCGGCGAGCACCAGCCCGACAATCCGTCCGTTGGTAAAGCCGATGGCCTTGAGCACGCCCAGCTCGCCGGTCCGTTCGCGCACCGCCTGCGCCATGGTATTGCCGGTCACCAGCAGGATGGTGAAAAACACCGCGCCCAGGATGGCGGCGACAATCAAAACGATGTTGCCGATGGCCTTGGCCCAGCCTTGAATGAAGGCGCCCTCCGGCTCCGTCTTGGTTTCCGCCGGCGAATTTTCAAACTCCGCGTCCACCCGTTTGGCCACTTCCGCCGCCTGCGACGGGTCTTTGATGCGGATGGTGTACCAGCCGACCTGTCCTTTGCCCCAGGCTTGCCGCGCTTCATCGAAGTAATCATAGCGGAAGAACATCGGTGTGGTGTCGGTCCCCTTGTCTTTCCCATCGTAAATGCCCACGATGTCAAATTCCCAAGTGTGGCTTCCGTCCGGCCTCGTCCAGATGGTTGATTGAATGGGAACCTGGTCACCGATTTTCCAATGGAAGCGGTTCGCCGTCCGGCGTCCGACAATCGCGCCCGTCCGCGTTGCCAGCCAGGCTTTCTCCTGTTCCGGCGGCAGGATGATTTCGGGATGCATCTGGAGAAATTTTTCCGGCTCGACGGGGTTTTGCATGAAGAAATTTTTCGGGTCCTGGTAAATGCCGCCGAACCAGGTCTGGTGCGTCGCGAAATCCACGCCGGCAATACGGTCCATCCGCGCTTCGTAACTTACGGGCAGCAACTGGATGATGGACACCTTGTGGCGGACGATCAGCCGGTCCGCACCCGCCATTTCCACGCCGCCGACCAGCGCCTGCTGGATGGCCGACAAAAACCCGAACAGGACAAACGCCACCACAATGGACAGCAACGTCAGCGACGTCCGCAGCTTCTTCCGCTTCAGATTGCACCAGATGAGGTGGAAAAATTTCATGGGGATGGAAAAAGACGGAGTGTTGGAGTGATGGAGCAATGGAGTAATGAACCGAAGCGCACCGTTACAATGCCCCAACACTCCAACACTCCATTACTCCATTTCTTCTTCATTTCACCGGTTCGTTGCTCAATTGGCCTTTGTCCAGATACACCGTTCGCGTCGCGCGCGCCGAGGCGTGCGGATCGTGCGTGACCATGATGATGGTTTTGCCGTGCTCCCGGTTCAGCGCCTGGAGCAAATCCAGGATTTCGTTGCCGGCCTTGCGATCAAGGTCGCCGGTCGGCTCGTCGCAGAGCAGCAATGTCGGGTCGGTGACAATGCCGCGGGCGATGCCCACGCGCTGTTGTTCTCCGCCGGAAAGCGTGCGCGGATAATGCTTCGCGCGATGCGACAGTCCGACCACTGCCAGCGCCGTCTCCACGTGCTTCATCCGTTCCGCCTTGGACAGGTGCGTCAGCAGCAGCGGCAGTTCCACGTTCCGTTCCGCCGTCAGCACCGGCATCAGGTTGTAAAGCTGGAAGACAAACCCGACGTGCCGTGCGCGCCACGCGGCCAGCCGGTGGTCGGACAACTGATCAATTCGTTCTCCGGCGACGACCACCGAGCCCTTGGTCGGACGGTCAAGGCCGCCGATCAAATTCAACAGGGTGCTCTTGCCCGAACCCGACGGGCCCATCAACGCGAGGAACTCGCCGGTGGGGACCTGCAAATTCAGGTCCGCCAGCACGTGGATGTCTTCCGAACTGCGGTGGAAGATTTTTTCCACACTCTCAACGCGCACCAACGCGCCATTGTTTGATTGGTTTTCGTTCATAGTTTCCTTGCCCTGACTGGCATTCCATCGTTCAGACCGGCGGGCGGGTCCACGACCACGCTTTCGCCGGCGGAGACGCCCGCGCTCAACACGGAGTCGTCACCTTGCGTGTCAATCACCGTGACGGCGCGGCGTTCGGCGCGGCCGTGCTGGACGACGAACACGACATCCCGGCCATCCTGGCTTTGCATCGCGCTTTTCGGAACCAGCACGGTGTGATTCGCCGTGGACCCGCCGCCGGTTTCACGAAACGCCACTTTCACGGACATCTCCGGCAGGATGCGCGGGTCGAGCTGGTCGAAACCAACGCGCACCTTGACCGTGGACTTTTGCCGGTCGGCGGTTGGGATGATGGCGATGACCTTGCAGGGGATTTTCCATTCCGGATACGCGTCCAGCGTGGCCACGACCGGCTGGCCGGGTTGAACGCGGTTGATGTAGCTTTCGTTGACGTCAATTTCAATTTCCAGCGAGTCCATGTCCACGACGGTGCCGATGCCCGTGCGCGTGAACCCGCCGCCGGCCGACACCGGTGAAATCATCTCGCCCGGCTGGGCGTCCTTGGTCGTCACAATGCCATCGAACGGCGCGCGGATGATCATGTCATCCATCTGTTGCTGCCACATGGCCACCGTGCGGTCTGCCACGGTGACATCCACTTCCTGCTGTGCCAGGTGCGCCTGCAGCGATTTGGCATTCGATTCGGCCAGGTCCAGGTCGGATTGGGATGCGATGTGTTGTTTGGCCAGTTCGGTAATGCGTTGATATTCCTGGTTTGCCTGTTTGAGCTGGGCGCGGGTTTCGTCCAGCGCCGCCCTGGTCGATTCCAACTGGGCCTGCGCCACGTTCAGGCTGGTCTTGATGTTCGTATCGTCCAGCCGCGCCAGAACCTGGCCTTCCTTCACTTTCATGCCCTCCTCGATAAGCACCTCGACTACTTTGCCGGTGACTTTGGAGGAAACCGTCGCCGCCCGCCGTGCTGTGACGTAACCCGACGCATTCAACACCGTCCGCTCTCCGCTGCTGCTGCCACCGATTTCCCGCGCGATGGCCGTGTGTACCTCGATGGCTTTGGGCCGCGTCAGCCACCAAATCACCCCGGCCGCGAGGACCAGGACAAAAACACCGATGGCGACCGGCCGGATTCGTAAATTCGATTCGGGCTTGTCGCTGCGCTTGATGCGCAAGTCGTCCAACGTGGATTTCTGCGGATCCATAAATCTGACCGGGCACAGGAAACCGTTTTTTGTCGTCCGGGTCAATTACGTTGTCCCCGGCTGAGCTGGCCATTGAGTGGCCAAAAGAGGCAGTTCGGCCGGGTAGAGCAGGCATTCCTGCCTGCTGGTTCTGGCGACTTTCCAGTCGCCAGTTCAACACGGGACAGGAAAGTCCCGTGAACCCGCAGACAAGAATGTCTGCGCTACTTTCAAGGCGAACGGCAAATCCGTCCGTTTTTCTCTTCCTCCAATCGCGACGCGGTACATACCTAAACTCATGATGCAAATACAATTGCGGCACAAATACACAGCCGGTGAAACTTCCGGCGACAACAAATAATTTGATTTCGAGCAATCTTTGATAAATTACAAGGAATATAACAATTATGTCGTTTAACTTATGACCAGACGCGACCGGCCAGCCATGATCTCGAATGGGGATGCCGTTTTGGCCCTGACGGCGCCGGTCGCGGTTTATCCCGCATTGAAAGCCATTGAAAAATGAATGCCCCGCTACCAACCAATGAAGCCGAACGACTCGCGGCCCTGAAGGAGTATCACATTCTCGATACTGGGACCGAGCAGTCCTACGACGATATCACCGCCCTGGCGTCGCATATTTGCAATGTTCCCATCGCCATGATTTCCCTGGTGGACGAAGCCCGGCAGTGGTTCAAATCGAGAGTGGGATTGGAGCAGCAACAAACGTCTCGCGACGTCGCGTTCTGTGCGCATGCGATTCTCCAGAACGAACCCCTCATCATCAGGGACGCAACGAAGGACCGGCGGTTTGCCGACAGTGCGCTGGTCACGGGCGAACCGCATATCCGGTTTTACGCGGGCTTTCCACTGATTAACCCGGAAGGATTGGCGCTGGGAACACTCTGTGTCAATGACCGTCAACCGCGCCAGCTTTCCGCCGAACAACTGAAGACGATGCAGGCTCTGTCGCGGCAGGTCATGGCGCTGCTGGAGTTAAGGCGGGTTTCGGCACGGCTGGCGGATGCGCTCGATCAAGTCAAAACGTTGCAGGGATTGTTGCCCATCTGCGCCTGGTGCAATCGAATCCGTGATGATGAGGGATACTGGGATCAGATTGAAGCTTACTTCCATAAACATACGGGCGCTGATTTTACCCACAGCATTTGTCCGGAGTGCCTGGAGCAGGTGCGTCCCGACGAACGGCACAGAATGATCAGCAGTTGAAACTGCGCATGCGGGGACCTGATATACGCCGCGCATCTGCGCGCCGGGCGGCATGAACTGGCCCGTCCCGGTGGGTGTTGGCAAAAAACGTTTCTCTTCGGGCCGATTGTGGTAAGGTCGGTGCAGAAATCACTGGCTTGAATTATGAGCAAACCCTTGCTGCCCGAGGCCGACTCCGAACTGGATGCCATGATCCTCAACGAGATCCAGGTGCTCCTGTCGGAAAAGCGCACCTCGCTTTCCACCATGCGCACCGGCATCGCCGTCTTTGCGTTCCCGCTGTCGGTGTTGAGCATTTTAATCGCCACGTCGCGCATGTATCAACTGCAAGAGGTGATGCAATGGCTGGTGCCATTGCTGCTGCTGAATCTGGGCCTCACCATGCTGGGGGTTTACCTGATTGCGCGTGCGTTCCGGCGGATTCATCACTACGACCGGCTGATTGACGAATTCAAACGCAAGCACAGCAAGCTGGCCGAGTTGCTGGATTGAGGACGGGGTCGAGGGACAAACCCGGCCAGTCCCGCCGCGAGATTTACAAACGAAGCTGATGGGTTGCGCGAAAACGTCCAACTGCTATCGTTTTCGCGTGACGACCATCGTGATTGCCACTCGCAACGCCCACAAGGTGGGCGAAATCCGCGCCATCCTTGGCGGCGTGTCCCAATTCCTCACGCTCAACGATTTTCCCGACCCGCCCAAAGTCGTGGAGGACGCCGGCACCTTCGCCGGCAACGCGACGAAGAAAGCCGTTGAACTTGCGCGCTGGCTTGCCGTCACTTTCCCTCCCACCCGTCACTCGTCACCGCTTTTCGTGCTGGCCGACGATTCGGGGCTGGAGGTGGACGCGCTGGACGGCGCGCCGGGCGTGCATTCGGCGCGCTTTGCCGCACCGGATTCCGCCAAATCCGGCAATACGTCCGACGCGGACAACAACGCCAGGTTATTGCAACTGCTCAAGGACGTTCCGCTCAAAAGGCGCCGGGCGCGATTTTACTGTGTCATCGTGTTGGTGGCGATTGATTCGCAGTCCGTCATTCGCAATCCACAATTGTTTGATGGCGCCTGTGAAGGACGGATTGGTTTCGCGCCGCGGGGAAAAAATGGCTTTGGCTACGATCCGCTGTTTGTGCCGGTGGGATTCGAGCGGTCGTTCGCCGAACTGGGCGAGGATGTGAAGAACCGGTTGAGCCACCGCGCCCAGGCATTGGAGAAGCTCAAAGAATTTTTCATCGCGAACAAGTTGCGGTAGGGCTGCGCTGCCGCGCAGCCTTGAAATTTGGGACGCGCGGCAGCGCGTCCCTGCCAAAATCACTTCAGCAAGCTGCCTAGTTGCAGTTTCCGGCGCAGCCGGCCGTTGTCGGCAACCATGCGGAACTTCCCGCCCGGCGCGGGCCGCGTGTAAAATTCGCCGCCGGCACATTCCACCAGCAACGCGCCCGCCGCGATGTCCCACAAATTGATGGTGCGCTCGACATAGGCGTCCAGCCGCCCGCAAGCCACATAGGCAAGTTCGAGCGCCGCCGATCCCATGATCCGGATTTTTAACGCGCGCCGGGAAAGCCGGTTCACGTGCGGCAGGCTTTTCTCCAGGTTGATTTTGCTCTTGGAAAATCCCATGGCGATGATGGCATCGCTCACGTTCGCGCGTTGGCTGACCCGGACGATGCGTCCGTTGAGCCGCGTCGGGCCGCCGCGAATTGCCGTCCAAAGCTCGTCTGTGAACGGACCATAAATCACTCCCAGTACCGTGACATGTGACGCGTGACAAGTGACATGATCTTGTCTGCGGCTTCGGACGCTTTTCTTGTCACCTGTCACCTGCCACTTGTCACTCCTCGCCTGCAAGGCGATGGAAACCGCCGCGTGCGGGATGCCGAAGGCGTAATTGACCGTGCCGTCAATCGGATCCACCACCCAGCGGTATTCGGCGTTCACATTCCCGGAATCGCCCTCCTCGCCGAGCAGGGGAATCTTGGGAAACGCGGCGCGCAGGGTTTTCTCGATGAGTTTCTGGCAGCGCACATCCAATTCGAGCTTGATGTCGTGGGCGTCGGCGAGGTTGACGCGTTTGGGCTTGTGCCAGTTGGCGCGCATGACGCGCCCGGCGGCGCGCGCGGCTTGGACGGCGGCTTTTTGTGCTTCAATCAAATTCACGCCAGAGTTGATGCCAGCAGAAGGACTCGCGGTCGAGATTATTTGGAATGCGGCGGGAGTTTCAATACCGCTTGGGCAAATCCCATCGGCCTTCAACGTGTTCTCCGCCCTCCACGTCAAAGATCACAAGCTCTAGCTGATTATTAGTCTCGCGCAGCACATAATTACCGGGAGAGTCTTCCTCGTGAATGTGTCCACCAATGAGAAAATTATTCCAATTATCCCAGCCTTTCAGCCCCCAAAATGCGGCGTTGGTTGGATTTGAAACGATGTTTTGAAGTTTGGCGCGAGCTTCAGCCGTGGTCTGATAGTTCACCTCTGTCAGAATCATGCCAAGAGTTGGAGGCACCTCATGCGGTGCAAAATAATAATACTCACCCTTGATCAACTTCACCTCGGTTTTGCCCACAGCGAGATAAAACAATCCGACAAGAACGATGCTGGCAGCCATCACAATTCCAATTCGTCGCGGAAGTTTAGGTTTGTGCCTTTCGTTGGAGAAGGCCGCAAGGCAAACCACGAGCAGGCCGGCGGCCAAAAGTCCCGTTCCCCAATTTAACGCCGAGGTCAATGCCCCCTGCCGGCTGAACAAAATATTTCTTTTCTCCCAAAACGGCGTCCAATTAATCCAGACATCGTTTCGCATATCGTTGCTCGAAAGTGTCGCAGTAAGTTTGGTCGCCACCGAGGAACCGACAACCCATTCGCGCAGAAGCGGGTGAACGATGTTGAGGGGTTCCGGCGACTGACGCGGCCACTCGTCTGACGACACCGGGTAAGCGGGTTGAGTACATCGTTCGACTTTGAAGTGCGACGCTTCCGCTCGCGACGGGCCAAACACATAAAGTTCAACGTTCAACGGCCCATTGTCCACACCCGTCAGCCGCATTGGATAAACGGGCTTGTCGGTTTTGAAGGTGAACGACAACGGATGCGGTGTGCTGGTTTCGTTGTCCGGCTTGTCGCGCCGGACTTTCGTGGCCACAAAAACCCAGCCGTCCTTGACATAGCTGGCGATCACCGGTTCCGCATTGGTCGGCATCGCAAATCTGTTTTCAGACAGCCAGGTTTGCAATGCTCTTGCGTCACGCGAAGCGATGGTTGTGGTTTCAAATATGCCAACGAGCTTGCGGTCGAGAATGGTGACTGCTTGGCTGGAAGTCTCAGAACTCATTCCCGCGGATCTGGATTTGGTTGCGGTGAGCAACAGCGCTGCAAGTATTACAAGCAACAGAAGAACAAGGGCGATTGTAAAAGCGTTTGATACGGATTTTGCGGCCAACCGGAGCAAATAAACGAATCCAAGCGCGAACAGGATCCCAATGTAATATCGCGGAACGTTGTGGATAATCTGTGGCCGGAAAAGATATTGCAGCGTCGGAAATAATCCGGTGGTCGCTTCTTCGATGACCGGCTGGCTCGGCAGCGGTACGACCCACGCGAAGTTGGTGCCCGCGCCGTTGAAGCGTGTTTCGATCACGAGCCGCTCGGCACCGTTGGTGTAGCAAATCAGCGCCCGCTGGTCGGGAATCGTGATTTTGGCGGGATAGGCGATGGTCGGAACCACCATGCCGTCGGCCAGTGCCGCCATCGGCAGGAACAGGAGAAGCAAGAATGAAAAGATTCGTTGCACTCTGGCGGAGAGGCTTATCGCTCCCGGACGTGAAGGCAAATCAAATTTTCTCCGGTTGAAAGGCTGGAACGGAGCGCCGGTCTCCGACCCGGCACGAAGCAGCGGGAAAACACCGAACATCCAACATCGAACACCCAACATCCAATGAATGGTTCGAAGGCAAGAATTGGAAGTTCGATGTTGAATGTTGGATGTTGGATGTTGACTGGCAACCGGCCGGATCGGAGTCCGGCGCTCCGATTACGGAATCACCTCGTTGCGGCCTTCCAACTGCTTCAATTGTTCGCCGCGTTTCTGGTCGAGCAGATTTTTTTCGGCGGCTTCGATGGCGTGGAGCAAATCGGCGGCTTCCAGCAGGCGTGGCGCGATGACGAAACTCGCGCCGGCGGCGTAAAGGACCGGGATGTCGGCGAGCAATTCGGCGTGGACGATGATTTTCGCCTCCAGGTTCAATTCGCGGAGTTGCCGCAGCATTTTCAGGTTGTCCGCGCCCTTGAGCACCATGTTGGGCAGCGAGCAGATGATGATTTCGCATTCCGCCACGCCGGCATGGTGCACCACGTCGCGTTGCGTGATGTCGCCGTAAATGACCTGCACGCCGCGTTTGCGAAGTTGTTCGTAAACCTGCGGGTTGAAATCCACCACGACAATGTCCGGCAAGAGCGCGGATTGGTCACGGCTGATTTCTTCAATCAACGAACTGGCGGTCCACGAGAAACCCAGCAGGCAGATGCGTTTGGGTTTTTCGCCGATGCCATCCGTGGGCGCGGCCTGGTCGAGGTCGCGGAAGCCGATTTTATTCAGCCAGGGGATGGTTTTTTGGAGGATATAATCGTTCTTGAAGATGGCGTAGGTTGAATCCACCGCGAGCAGCGCGAAGGAGAACGCGGCGATGCCGATGATATTGTCCGAGACGTCGCCATTGGCTTTGCCGAGCGCGAGCAGCACGAGGGAAAGCTCGCTCATCTGGCAAAGATTGATGGCCGGCAACAGGCTGATGCGATAACCCTGTCGCATGGAGTAGAGCGCGGGAAAAACCGTGAGGAGCCGGCTGCCGACGAGAAACAGGCAAAAGAAAACAGTCCAAAGCACGTAACTCCACGTCGGCATTGGAATTTCCATGCCCAGCCCGACAAAAAACAGCGTCACAAAAAAATCACGGATGCTCGTGACCTTGGCCACGACGTCGAGCGTGTAAGGAAACGTGGACACCATGACGCCGGCGATGAGTGCGCCCATCGCGGTGGACAGGCCGAGCCAGTTGGCGAACCCCGCCATCGTAAAGCACCACGCCACCGCGCCAACGAGCACGAGTTCCGGCAGGCGCGCAACCAATTTAAAAACCGGCGGCAACACAAACCGGCCGGCCAAAAACGCCACCGCCACGAGCAGAATCACCTTGCCCATCGCCAACGTCAGCACGCCCACGGCGGGATTTTTCAGGTTCGGCTGGATGGCCAGGAACAGAATCGTCGCGATGTCCTGCAGCACGAGCACGCCGAGCGTGACGCGGCCGGCGAGCGTTTCGAGTTCGCGCTTGTCGTAAAGGATTTTGATGATGATGACCGTGCTGCTCATCGCCGCTGCGACACCAAGATAGAGCGCTTCCAGCCGGTTCTCCGCCGGACCGATCAGACCGAAAACGATCCAGCCAAGCAGGACACAGCCGAGAATTTGCGCCGCCGCCGTGAGCATGATGACCCGGCCCGCGCTCAGCATTTTTTTCAGGTCAATCTCCAGCCCAATCATGAACAACAGCAGCGACAATCCGATTTCGGAGATGGTCCGAATGTTCTGGATGTTGGTGATCCACTCGAAACCGTGCGGCCCGATGATGAAGCCGGCGACGAGGTAGGCGAGCAGCACCGGCTGGCGCGCGACTTGCGACAACACCGCCAGAATCCAGGCGGCGATGATGCAAATGGCAATGTCGGTGACTAACCCGTGCTCCATGTGGACGGGAAGTTAAAGGGAACGTGCAATACGAGTCGAGGCGGGAGTTGCTGGATCCGAAAACCGAAAACCGAGGGCCCAAATCCCGCAATGCGCATACGCGTCAACTTAAGCTTCCGAGTTTTTGGTGGAAGTTCGGGCGTTTTCTGCGGCGGTCATAGCGGCAGTGATAGAGGATTTGATTGAGCATATGATGCCCGCCGAG
>Ga0181539_1002627_pt1 | contig 17646 bp, 15 predicted proteins | sample PEATcosm2014_Bin_46_FD_119767 | JGI IMG/M metagenome (GOLD analysis project Ga0181539, IMG submission 119767) | Peatland microbial communities from MTU Mesocosm Facility, Houghton, MI, USA - PEATcosm2014_Bin23_60_metaG | ecosystem: Environmental > Terrestrial > Soil > Wetlands > Peat | place... | reverse complement strand
TTCCACGGTGAGCGACGACTCCAAGATCGAGGGAGAGGTGCGGTTTTTTTGCGGTGAATGCCACAAGGAGATCAAGGAGTACCACGAACACTTCCTGGACATGCTTTTTTAGTTTCGAGTTTCTAGTTTTGAGTTGAAGGAAGAGAAATGAAGTCAACCTCATATAAGGATTTGGAGGTCTGAAAGAAGGCCGTAGATATCACCCCCATGATTAAAGGTCTCATTAAGCACCTCTCAAAAACTATTTAGCAGTCTCATTTCAGGATATATTCCGGAAACTCGAAACTCGAAACTCGAAACTCAAAACTTGAAACTGGGCGACCCGATCACAGGCTGGAAGCCTGTGCCACTGTCGCCCCTACAACTCGAAACGCAAATGCCCGAGCTTCCCGAGGTAGAGGTAATCCGGCGGGGTCTGGCCCCCTGTCTGGTGGGCCGCCGTTTCCTCCGGGTTTCCGTGGGAGAAAAGTCCCTGCGGCGGCAATCGCCGGCCAGGGAACTGGAACGCCGGCTGGTGGGCCGCAGACTGGTGGCTCTCCGCCGCCGGGGCAAATACCTGGTCTTTGCCCTGGAGGACGGCGCCACCTTGCTGGTGCATCTGGGCATGACCGGTCACCTGCTCCTGGGTCCTAAAAAAAAGCCGATGCCGAACCTGCCCCATGTCCATCTCAGCTTTCACCTGGAGGGGGGGCTTAATCTCATCTACCAGGACATCCGGCGCTTCGGCCAGGTGCTGGTCTTCCCGCCGGGCACCGCGCCGCCGCCCCTGAAGGAGGTGGGGCGGGAACCCTTCTCCCGGGGAGTGACCCCCCAGTGGCTGCGGGCCCAGGCCCGGGGCCGCTCCCGGCCCATCAAGACCTTCCTCCTGGACTCCCGGATACTGGCCGGGCTCGGGAACATTTACGCCTGCGAAATCCTGTTCGCCGCCGGTATCCATCCAGCCACCCCGGCAGGAGGCCTTTCCGCCGACGACTGGGGCCGCATCCTCAAGGAAACCCGGCGCATCCTCAGGGCGGCCATCCGCCAGGGCGGCACCACGGTGGCCAACTACCTTAACAGCCAGGGAGAAGCCGGGCTCTTCCAGGTCCACCTGCTGGTCTACGGCAAGGAGGGCGAGCCCTGCCGAAGCTGCGACGCTCCCATCGCCCGCCTGATCCAGGCGGGGCGCAGCACCTTTTTCTGCCCGGGGTGCCAAAAAATTTTGGCATGAATTCATCTTCAGTGGTATTATAAGACTCAAAAGGAATTGCTGGATTGGGTCGAATATCAATGACAGGGAGAAAGGGAGGCGAGACTGATGGCGACCGAGGAAGAGAAAAAAGAATGTGCCCTGTGCGGCTTTACCGCTTCCGGCAAATTCGTCGGGGATATCTGCCCTCAATGCAACTTGACTTATTGGCGATGTAGCAAGTGCAACTTTACGATCAGCGCGGCCAGCGCCCCATTAGAGTGTCCCAGCTGTCACCAGAAATGCGAGTTCCTGAATATCACCTGCTATACGCCGGATTGTGGCGGCCCCGGCCATATTGATCCCCAGTTGTAATGCCGGGAGGCGGTGGGTTCAAGAATTTCAGACAACCTGACGTTGCGCTTGAGCGGCGCGCCCCGCTTTAGGGCGATATTTTACGCCTTGCGGGCGCTCTTTCGGGGCAGCGTTCCCGCATTTCCCGCCTCCGTTTCTCCCGCCAAGCTTGCCTCTGTTCCGGGGACAGGTTATGGAGCCGCGCCCGTAATGCCTGCCTCTGTTCCGGCGACAGTTGCTGACGCCCCTCCCGCATTTCCTGGGAACGTCCCGGCAAATTGTCTGGGCCGTGCCCTACCATATCCTGCCGGGGCTCCGGCGGCCCGTTCTTGGGTTGTTCTCGGACTGCCGGCTGATTCGCGGGCTCCTTGATTGGGTGCTGTTCCTGATTTTCCCGGTGGGTTTCCAGCGGCCCGTTCTTGGGTTGTTCTCGGACTGCCGGCTGATTCGCGGGCTCCTTGATTGGGTGCTGTTCCTGATTTTCCCGGTGGGTTTCCAGCGGCCGGTTCTGGGGTTGTTCTCGAACTGCCGGGCGATTTCCGGGCTCCCTGATTGGGTGCTGTTCCTGAATTCCCCGGCGGGTTTCCAGCGGCCGGTTCTGGAGTTGTTCCCGGACTGCCGGGTGAATTTCGGGTTCCTTGATTTGGCGCTGCTCCTGAATTTCCAGGCGGGTTTCCGGCGTCACGTTGCGAAACTGCCGCCACTGATCCTTTACCTGCTGCCGACGATCCTCGGGAAGGCTCCGGTACTTGTCATAACTTTGCCGGATGCGATCCTGCTGCTCATGGGGCGTCTGCTGCCACTGCTTGAATTGTTCCCGCACCGCAGATCGTTCTTCCGGAGACAGGTCCAGCCATTTATTTGAATTGTTTGCCAGGCGCTCGCGGAGGCCAGCAGGAAGTGAGTTCCACTCATCCTTGTAGGGTGATAAAAGTTTTTGCTGATCCGGGGATAGCTCGCTCCAGGCAGGCACCGGGTTCTGCCCGCTGGCTGCCGCGGCGGCGCCCAGCGTCAGCAGCAGGCAGGCTAAAGTGGCTGCTATGGCCTTGGTAATTGGGTTCATGGTCTGTCCCCGGTCCTGTTGTCTAATTTCTTCTGTTATTGCTTTCACTTACCACCTGGCGCCTCGCCAGCCTAGCCTCCCTTCATGACATCCCGGTTCTTTTCCAGCCAGGCGTAAAACTCCAGGTCCTTAAAAAATTCCAGATTCTTTTCTGATGAGAGGACTGCCAGCACTTCTCGCTGTTCTGCCGTAAGCGGGGGCGGGGTCGAACGGAATGTGCTCATGAGGGCCAGGAACACCACCGCCGCGGTAGCAAGGCCGATTGCCGGCCAGCGCCAAGGGAGGCGCTTCCGCGTGCCTTCCTGGAGCGCGCTGGCTCTCGCCGCGGCAATCCTTGCCGTCGTCAGCGCGTCAAGGTCCTCGGCGCTCTCATCCAGGTGGAGTTTGATGTGATCGATCAGGTCTTGTTCTCGGTTCATGGCCAGGTATCCTTAAGGCTTTCCTGTAACGTGTTCATGGCCCGGGAGTAGTGAGTCTTTACGCTGCCCTGGGAGCAACCCATGGCGGTTGCCGTCTCATTGACGGAGAGCCCCTCCCAGACACGGAGCAGAAAGACCTGCTGCTGCCTGGGAGGAAGATCCTTTAATACGGCTTCCAGCCGTCTGATGGCCTCGCCAGTCTTGACTCCGTGGTAAGGGTCCGGCGCCTCCGGATCCCTCATGGCCTGTAATGGATCTGCATCCTCCCAATCCTGGCCGTGGCGTCGGCTGGGGAGGAGGGTCACGAATATCTTCCTGACTTTGGAACGCCGGCACCAGTCCCTGATTTTATTCTGGACGATGCGGTAGAACAGGGGCTTCCACTGCTCCATGGGTTTATGGGAGTAGGCCCGGACGAATTCAAGCATGGCGTCTTGGAGCACATCGAGTGCATCGTCTCTGCTTCCTGTGGCGATCTCGGCCATGCGAAAGGCGCGCCGCTCAACGGATTTGAGGAATTGCTCCATGGATCCAGTTCTGCCGCCTGGGATCGGGTTTCTGTCGCTTCTAGATCATACCAGACCTTGTCTGCCCGAACCCCTTTTTTCCCTAGTGCTGCAACCGACGCCCAAATTAATGAAGAATACTGATTGCCTGCAAGGTGAGGCGGTCTACGCGCCTGAATTCCCTGCAATTCAGAATTTTGCAGGGGGTTGGGACTTGGCTCAACCCCCCCATCTCGCGCTGCTGGCAGGCGCCGGCTGCCCGCTCTCTCGGTTTGCCTATCTTTTGGCCCATCTTTTCCCATGGTTGCGCACGTCCCGGCACAGGTCAGCCCTGTCCCGATGTCTGTCCTTCCGGTCTTCGCGCAGATCCCGGACATCCCGGTGCAGGTCGCGGCGGTCGGCGCGGCGGTCGCACCGGTCTCTCCTGAGGTCCCGGCGATCCCTGTGGAGGTCGTGGCGGTCGGCGGCCGCGGCGCTCCAATTGCCTGACTCGAGGTTCTGACGGAGCTGCTGGCGGTCCCCCCGAATATCTTGGCGGTCCTGCCGGATATCCTGCCCGTCTTTCCAGAGGTCATGCCGGTCTTGCCGGATGTCCTGTTTGTCTTTCCAAGTGTCTTGCCGGTCCTGTCGAAGGTCATTCACATCCTGTTGAATATCTCCGGCAAATGCCTGGGCGCCCCACAAGATGGCGGTCAAGGCCACAATTCCCGCTATGATTCTCTTCATCTGTTGCCTCCCTTTTAGTAGTTTGCCGCATAATGCTGGTTGCTATCTCCTTCAACGCAGGGAGAGGCGTTTGGTTGACAGGATAATGAATTTTTTTTTGCTAAGTGCGATGATAAGGTATCCAGCATGGTGCACCTCTGACTGGCGGAATGCATGGACGAAGGTGTCGATCCAACGCATATGTGTCAGAAACTGGTGGACCGGGTGGCCCAATCCCGGCAACTGACGGCCGTCGCCGACCCGGAGCTGTTGGTCCTGTTCGAAGATTGGCTGGACGAACTGGAAAACGAGGTGGTCTCGCTGGCTAAAAGCACGGCCCCTTGAGCCCCGAGGACCTGGCCCGTAAGCTCGGGCTGTCTGAGCGGGGAGCCAATTTCCTCATGTCCAATTTGTCGAGGGAAGGGAAAATATCTTAACCGCAATGAGGTAGGCAATGCAGCGAAAGGGAACCACACTTTTGGCTCTGGCGGCCGCGGCCTTGACCTTGGGGGTGCTTTGGTATCTCCAGCCGCCGATAATCACCCAAGAGGCCAGATGGGAGGACGTCAAGGCCGAAGCCCAAAGGGGCGGCTATCGCCTGATCACTACCGAGGAACTGGCGCAGCGCTGCCGGCAGGACGCCGGCAAGCTTTTGTTGGTGGATACCCGGCAGGATTGGGAATACCGCACCGGCCACATTCAGGGAGCGGTGAACTTTCCCATGGAGCCCACCGCCTGGTCACGTTGGCGTTCCCAAGGGCCCCTCGCCAGATTCCTGGGGTCTGACCGGGACCGGCCCATCGTCTTTTACTCAGCGGGCCTGACCTCAGTCCGCAGCGACTCGGCGGCCCGGGTGGCCGTAAAGCTCGGTTATCATAACGTCTATCGCGATCCCTTGGGGTTCCCGGAATGGCAGAAGCGCGGCCTGCCCATGGTCAGAGCGCCCCTGGGCCTTTGCGAACCCTCGGCGGCAGCAAAAGCTCCAGGTCCCCTCGCCGGTTGGACCATGGTCTGGACCTTGCTGGGGATCTTTGTGGGCGGCATGGCCCTCAACCTGACCCCTTGCGTTTATCCCTTACTCCCCATCACCGTTTCTTATTTTGGCGGCGGCAGCGGACAGGGACAGGGGCGCCTGGTGGTGCATGGACTCTTCTACCTGGCGGGCCTGGCCGTGACCAACTCCACCCTGGGGGTCATTGCCGCTTTGACCGGCGGCCTCATGGGGGCCATGCTGCAAAATCCCCTGGTGTTGCTGGCGGTGGCGGCCATCCTGGTGTTCTTCGCCACCAGCCTTTTCGGTTTCTGGGAACTGCGCCTGCCGGGCAGCCTGACCCAGGCCGCTTCCAAATCCTATGCGGGCTATTTCGGCAGTTTGTTCATGGGATTGACCCTGGGGCTGGTGGCGGCGCCCTGTATCGGCCCCTTTGTGCTAGGGTTGCTCACCTGGGTGGCCAGCCTGGGGTCGGTCTGGCTGGGCTTTCTGGTCTTTTTTACCCTCAGCCTGGGATTGGGCTTGCCCCAGTTTATCCTGGCCATCTTTTCCGGCAGCCTGGAAAAATTGCCCCGTTCCGGGGAGTGGATGCTCTGGGTGCGCAAGCTCATGGGTTGGGTTCTGGTGGGTATGGCGGCCTATTTTATCCGGCCGCTGCTGCCGGAATCCGCGGGCGTGCTCCTGCTGGCCGCCGTGGCCCTGGCCGCCTCGGTTCACCTGGGGTGGCTGGACCGCACCACCGCGGGGTTCCGGAGTTTCCAGTGGTTCAAGACCGTGGCCGCCCTGGCGGGCGTGATCCTCGCCACCTTCCTGGCCGGGTCCTGGGCCCTGCAGGGCCCAGGAGTAGCCTGGCAGCCGTATTCGGACCAACTCCTGGCCCAAGCCGTTAAGGAGCATAAGCCGGTGATCATCGATTTCTACGCCACCTGGTGCACCCCCTGCCGGGACCTGGGGGAGATCACCTTCCATCATCCTGATGTCGTCAAACTGGCGAACCAAAATTTTATCATGATCAGGGTGGACCTCACCCAAAGAGGAAACCCCGTGAATGAGCGTCTGCTTGGCCAGTACGGGATCAAGGGAGTGCCCACGGTGGTCTTTCTGGATGGGCGGGGCAACGAATGCGCCGACCTGCGCCTGGTGGATTATCTACCGCCGGAGCAGATACTGCCCCGCATGGCCGCCGCTAAAAAATAACGCTATCTGAAAAGAGGATGGCCATGTTAAAAGTCAGATTCTTTTATAATGAGCCCAACGGCAAGCCCTGAAAGCACTTCCAGGAAATGGTGCGCAGGTTGGGCCAGAAATACCCCATTGACATCGAGGTTACCTCCAAGCCCATTGCCGCGTACCAGACGGATGAGTATTTTGAGCTGGATCTGCCCGCGGCCCCGGCCATCATGGTGGGGGAGGAAATCGTGGTGGAGGGGACGGATGTCGCCGAAGACAGGCTGGAGGCCGTCATCTGCCGGCACCTGGGGCTGCCGGAGCCGGAGCCTCAAAAGAAAGGCTTCCTGGGCCGCATATTCGGCAAGTAACTAACTTTGCTGGCAGGCTGGCAAGCCCCTAGAGGGCAATGAAGCATCTGAGTTCTGAGGGTTAGGTTCTTCAATTTATAATAATTCTTTTCCATTGAAATTTGTGCTATCATGCCGCTGACAAGAGAATTCGGCTTCCAGAACAGGAACTTTGGGGATTTTACCCGGGCGAAGAGGCCCGCAAAACCAATTTTTTACTACTATAGCCAAGGTTGCCGCATAATCCCGGTTTACGAAGAAGGAGGTGGTCTTGCGTCCGTGGTTAAACCGAAGTGCCATGCATTTTTCTTTGGATCGGCAGGCCTTTTCGAATTCGTTATCTCAGACTAAGGAGGTTTTCCGAGATGCCTGAAAGAGAAGTAAAATTGGCAACTGCGGTGAAGATCGGCAATCCGGCGGTAGTGGGGCTGGGAGGATTCGGTATGACCACCCTGATCTTGCAGTTCCATAACCTGGGCTGGGTCGCCGTCAGCCCGGTACTCTGGATTGGTCTTATCTTTGGCGGGACGGCTCAATTGATCGCGGGCATGCTCGAATTCCGCACCGGCAATAATTTTGGTTTTTGCGCCTTCAGCGGTTACGGAGCCTTCTGGATTTCGCTGTGCTTCCTGGTGATCTTCGGCACTAACGCCGATCTGGTCAAGATCTATCCAGCCCTGGCCTTGAAAAATGGCCTTCCCTGGTTCCTTCTGGTGTGGACTTTCTTCACGTTCCTGCTCTTCATTCCAGCCATGAAGCATCATGGGGTGTTGGCCTGGCTCTTTCTCACCTTGCTGCTGGGCTTCATCGGCCTGGATCTCAAAGAATTTTTCGAAATGACTATGATCGGCAAACTGGCTGCCTGGGATCTAATCGTCTGCGCCCTGTTGGCCTGGTATCTGATGTGGCATGTCGTCTGCGCGGAGGCGGGCATCAACCTGCCTCTGGGTAAGGCCTGGCTTTAAACCACGTTAGCCCAGCCTCGGCCGGGTAACGATATCTAACGACAATGGGCTGGATTTCTTCCAGCCCATTGTTTTTTTGGGGGGAATCTGCACTAAAAGCGCTCGTCGCTACTACACTTAAGCCGTGACCCGAGCCTTCGGAACGGTGGCCTGCCTGTTGAGGCGCGGAAACCAAATCGGCGCCTAACCTGCGGCTACTGTAGACTCGCTTCGCTGAGTTCCCCTCTATTGGCAATTCTACTGCCTATATTCATCCAGAGTGGGTCAGCCGAAGATCTCCTGATCCCAGTGTCATTAGGCCATCCCTTCGCCTTCATTCCGATTACCCAACATGAAGAGATTTGGCATAGGATTCAATTGGGCAAAAGTGTCAGGTACTGCTATTGATGTGCTCCTAATGATCCTTCTAAAAGGTTTCACTATGCGGTATCCGCAACTAGTGGGATTTTTTGAGAAGATTCTGTTTTGGCAAGTTAGTTAGCTATCTTCCAATATTGTTTATAAACAATTTTGTATAAATTGACAAAAGCACGAAATTATGCATTTATTTCGTCAAGGAATTGGCCGAGATGAGAAACCATAGGTCAGTTCAGAGCCATAGAAAACCGGGGTACCTCAAAGGGGGATCCCGGTTTTTTTATTGGGAAAGGCTCCGGGCACTGGAAATGAAGTAACCTGGAAGAGATATACAAGGAGAAAGAAAAGTGGAAGCAAGAATAAGACAAAAGGAATGGACAATGGCAGCTACGACTTGGGCTAGGAACATCTGTTATGTAAGTGCGGTATTTTTATTTACCTTCTGCATTATTCTCCGAGCAGAAAAGGTTTGCGGTCAGTGTAACCCCGATGAGGTGCTTGTAGGCGAGGATGACAGGTATTGGTACTGCGCAAAACAGGCGAATCAAGATCAAGTTCGGGGAGTTTTGAAGGATATCGAACGCCGGCTCAATGAAGGACCCCAAGGTATGTTAGGAGAAGAGTGGCTCTTTAGAAAAAAGGTCATTGAGGCAGCGGGACAACTCTTGCGCGATCACTATCCTACTTATTACGGAGGAAAGATTGTCATCAGAAAAAGTGATGGGACACTATTTAATATTTGTGTTGGCGACGACTGCAGTGGATTTACAGGTAGGGGGGTGGATTGCTCGGGGTTTTTAGAATATTCCACATGCTCAGCCTGTATCGCCAGGGGATTTTACGAGGCCTCAGGATGTATCCTGCCTAAAGGGACCGCAGCTGATCAAGCAAGCATCTTCAAGCAATATGGTGCGTACATTCCCCGGTGGGGGTTCCCTGATAGCGGGGATGCCGTCTTCTTCAAAGATACTACCGGTGGGAACACTGGGGAAATAACGCATGTAGCTATTTTCATAGGTAAAACATCGGACGGAAAGAAGATGATCATGAACACCTCTTATAAACTAGCCCATAAACGGGTCATATTTATGGCAGTGCCCAATAACTATGAAGAAAAGATTGATGGATATGGGAATGTTTCAAAACTATTCATGAAAATTTCAAAATAGGGCAGTACTTACTTCCTATGAGAATATAAAGAAAAAATCCACCCCTTTGCGGTGGATAGTCTGATGAAACAAAAGAAAAAAATATGACACGACATAATATTCCCCGCTTAGTACTCCTTGTTCTCTTGATCGTGTTGATCGGAAGTCCGGTAACGACCATAGGCCAGCAAGATGTCATCGCCCGCCCAAAACCATTAAAAAAGAAGGAGTTGGAACAGCAACCGGAGAGTCATCAATTACCGCAGGCCCAGGATCTCCAGAGCATTGCCGAGGTTCAGAAATGCCTTGGGGGCCTGCTACCGGAGCCTCCTCCGACGCCAACCGGCGTTATAGCTCCGCCGCAAGAGCCGCCATCGGAGCCAACCCCAACCCAAAGCTCTCTACAGATGGCAAGCGCCGGGTCCGGAGAGGGTGCAGTGCAACCCACGCTCACGGTGGAACAGCTCTTAAAACGAAAACTGGGATTAAGAGGCTTCCAAAAACGATTGGAGCAGTTTGAAAAAATGACAACGGAGGCCGCCACCGGTCGCGGCGCGCCCATGGCTGACCGCTGGTTTGATAATGCGTTTCCTAGGACCGGTAATGATGACGTACTCCGTCCTTCAGGCACGCAATTTTTTTCAGGCGTATTGATGCCCACAAAAACTGATCAGGTTAAGGGGCTTGTCGAACATTTCGACAGCATGGGGGGTGGAATTTGGCTCCTGGGATTTGCAGATTTGGGAGCCATCAACAACGTTTGGTATGACAGCCGGTTTAATGCCTTCATTGTGGATGATCGGGCGATTTATTTCGTGAGAGTACCTCCCAAGAGCCTCGCAGTACTTTGCCGGGCAATCGATCGGGACAAGAAAGAGAGGGTAGGCGTGTCACTCGGTTCAGCACTGGAAGGAGGGGGGTTGCTCTATGGGGAAGTGCCGAAAGATTCGGATTTGGCTTGGGACTTAAAAATTGCAGATAACTTTCTGGGCGGCATTGTCTTCCCGGGTAATAACAATTGGACGGCTGGCTACCGATTTGGTAACGGTTTTAGGCCTGAAAAACCTGGAGAGAGTTGGTATGGTTGCGTAAACTTCATGTTCACCGCCTTTAATTTTGAAATCAAACAAAAAGAGTTGCGGCTCCGTGATGCAAACCTCAGAGTGAGGCTTGTACCACTTTCTGACTCAGTCGCAAAGGATGGAGGATTCCTCCCGGATTATGATGCAATTCGTCTCGGGCGAATCCCCCAGCAATATGGGCGCAACGGGAACCATGTGGCCCAAAATATTTCGTATTACCGCCGGGAGAGGATCATCGATCGGATGCTTGCCTACTGCGAAGTGGCAGCATTCATCCGCACGTTAAAGCAGGCAGGTTTCGATCTGGAAGATTTAGCTAACAATATTTCAAGAGCTGGACATCCCATCACAGAGGAACGCAGCGCTGGTATAAAGCAAAAGAATTCATTGAATGATCATTGGGCCAGTTATCTCCAGGAAATCCAGGCTGATAAGGCATATCCGAACTGGTCAGGACCGCCGTATGATATGTATATGAAGATTCAGAAAGAGCAGCGAAGAACCTATTGGCTTAGGCAATTCTTCCATATGCTGGTCTACTCACTCTTTTTTTTATTGATGCTGTGCCTTTGGGTGTGGCGAGGTGGTGGAGGTCTACTCGACTGGCCTCCATACATTGTAACCGCACCAGTGCCGTGGCTCAATGAACACGTCAAGTCCTATCCTATTGCTCGCAAGAAGGGCAAGGCTGCGAAGAGGCTAACAGAGGAAGAATTTAAGTGGTCTGAGTCCCTATCGTACATTATAACTGCACCAGGGCGGTGGCTCAATGAACGCGTCGAGTCTATTAGGATTGCTTGCAAGAAAGCCGAGGAGGCGAGGAGATTAGCTAAGGAGCAAGCGAAACGGGCTGAAGCAAAGCGGATCGAATTCGAGAAAGCGGAGGCAGAGAGAAAGGCAGAGGAGGCGAAGAGGCAAGCATTGAAAGTTGCAGAGGCAGAGAGAATTGCCCGGGAGAAGGTGGAGACGGACAGGAAAGTGGAGGTGGTGCGTGGGAGGCTAGTTGCCGAGGCTGAAAGAATTGCGCTCCGCAAGGCCGATGCTGAGAGGGAACTAAAGCAAGCTGAGGATTATATTGAGAGCCTGTTAACAAGCAGCACTTACGACGTTCGCCTGAGAGAGAGTAATATTGCACAGGCAAAATTGATGGAGGAGGTGACGGTTAGCCGAGTGAAAGCGGAAGTGAAAGTCTACGAGGCTGAGATGGTCGCCTGCGAGAAGCTCATAGCTCTGGTTTTGCAAACTGGCGATGTCATCGCCTTCTTGACCGAGGCATTACGCGATCCGGACAGCCATGTTCGGTTGAAATCCGTGGAGGCTCTCGGAGACATCGCCGATGATCAAGCAGCGAAGGTACTTTTTGAGGCAACTCTAGATGAGGATAAATTTGTTCGCCGATGTGCCGTGTCCGCACTTGTGCAGATAAACCTGACGGAAACTATTGAGCCACTGATCGCCCACTTGACCAAGATGCTCCACAATGAGGATAGCGAAGTTCGGATGGAAGCTGTGAGGACACTTGGAGACATCAGACACCAGCGAGCAGTAGAGGTACTTTTTGAGGCACTTCGAGATGAGAATAAATTTGTTCACCGACAGGCCTGGTCGGAAATTATGCAGATGGAAGCGAAGGGGACTATTGAACTACTTGTTGCTCACTTGACCAAGATGCTCCACAATGAGGATAGTGAAGTTCGGCTGGAAGCTATAGAGGTACTTGGACGCATTTTTGTAAGCCCACTTGGAAACATCAGACACCAACGAGCAGTGGAGGTACTTTTGGAGGGACTCCATGATAGGGATAGCAGAGTTCGCTATAGAACTGTTATGTGTACAAGGTTCTTGCGGCCCGTTGAGCCACTGATTGCCCACTTGACTAAGATGCTCCACAATGAGGATAGTGAAGTCCGGATAGAAGCTGTGGAGGCGCTTGGAGACATTGGGGATCAGCGAGCAATGAAGGTACTTTTAGAGGCCCTGCGTGATGAGGATAAGGTAGTCCGCCTTCATGCTTTATCGGCACTCACGCGGATAAAAACGAACTGGCCCGTTGAGCCACTGATTGCCCACTTGACCAAGATGCTCCACAATGAGGATAGTAAAGTTCGGCTGGAAACTGTAGAGGCATTGTCCGCATTTGCAGAAAAGGCGGGGGGACTCGCTCACTCCCCCCGAGCCAGCACGAAGTGGCCCATTGAGCCACTGATTGCCCCCTTGGCCAAGATGCTCCACAATAAGGATAGTAATGTTCGGCTGGAAACTGTAGAGGCATTGTCCGCATTTGCAAGAAATGCTGATGGGCTTGCCGGCTATCCCCGAATCTTGGAGTTACTTACAGATGCATTGAATGACAAAGATCAAAATGTGATTAAAGAGGCCGCTTTTACCATTCACCGTAATTGGCGGAAGTGGAAGCCATCCAAAGAAATGCAGCATAATTTATGGGCGGCTGGAATTACTTTGTGGCCGCGATGGTACCAGAGATTACGGATATGGTCCAAAGAAATGAGCTCATCATCATCAACCTCTTACGGGTCCAGGCCAACATCACATATGGGTGGGGGTAAAATCTTTAGGAGTTGAGTTTGTTAACCTGGCTTAGATTAGGCTTGAAGCCGCAAGCAGTCAAGACTGCCGAGGAGTCCCCGCGTATGGACGCTGTGGGCCCACTAAAAAACAAACATGCCGGGGCTAATATTTGAAAGATGCCTCCGCAACCCTTTGCTGGTTGGCCAGGTCCCCTGCATAATAATGATCCTAACTGGTCCCTATGATTTAGAACCTTATAAAGTGGAGGTGAATTACCATGAAATGTAAGCAAAATGTAAAAAACAACCGAAAAGATTCTCAAGGGAATGTCCCCCGCAGACTTTTTTTGAATTATTGTGGAAAAACTTTACTTATCACCGCCTCGTACCATATTTTGTCTATATTCAGTACCCCTGCAGAGGCACAATTTCCCCCCCCATGCCCCCTATGCCTGGTCCGTTGCACTAGTAGTTGCACTTTGGGATCTTGCACTAGTGGTTGCACTTTGGGATCTTGTACCAGTGGTTGTACTACTTTATGCACGAGTGGTTGTACCACTTCATGTATGACTTTATGCACTAATTGCACTAGTCAATGATCTTTTTTTGTCGCCCCCAAGATTTATGCCTTCTAAAAGAGAACCAACCTTTTTTAAATCTCTGGATGAGACTTTCTAGAACACTACAATAAAGTATAATTCTAGATTAAAGGAGTATATTTTTGAATACAAAAGAGAGAGATACTGACCTGACAATTACCAAAAACCTTATAATTCTCGAACATGGTAAGGATGAATTACTACTATTAAACAGTATTAAACCCAGACCACTATATATCAAAAGAGGCCGACAATATATAAAGCACTTTCTTGAATCAATCAAGGAAGTTCGCACTGCTGAGAAAATAAAGAAAGAGTTTCCTCAGGACAACGAATTGCTTAAGATGTTATTGGCTCATGGGATTATTATTGCTGGGAATAATGGAATAAAGGGTCTTGATAAGGCTAATATAGCTGCTGACAAGAAAGCACGAAATGATAGAAAACAGATATCTCTTTATTTGCTTCTATCCCAATCGTGTAATCTTGGATGTATTTATTGTTTAAACGGTAGACGGACCTACCGGAAGGATAGTAACTTGATGATGAAAGCGGATATTGCATATAAGAGTATAGAGAGATGCTTGGATAGTTTATCTTCCAATGGGAAGCTTGAAATAGTATTCTTTGGTGGAGAGCCCCTTTTAAATTGGAGATTAGGTAAAAATATAATAATGCATTGTGAAAATAATCTTAAGAAGAAGTACTTTGATAAAGAAATTCATTATCATATAACTAGCAATCTTACAATAATACCAAATGACTTAATAAATTGGGCTAGAGAATATAACATAATCTTTCTTTGCGATGTTGATGGGCCAGAAGATATTCATAACGAATGCAGACCTTATAAAAATGGGAGGCTATCTCATGCATGCATTCTAAGAAATATTGAGAGACTGACCGAATCAGGATTGAAGGTGGCGTTGCGTTCGACAATTACTTCCGTGAATCAAGACCGTATGGTAGAAATAGCAAAACACCATAAAGAAATAGGCGGGATAGGAAGTGCTTTTGTTCCAGTAAACCCAGTTAATTCTGATGAAGATATATTGCCGCAAGAATTAATCCCCTCGGCCAATAAGGTAATCAAGGGACTGACCCAAGTTTATAAAAGTAACATATGGGATATTAAGGATTTATTCCCATTCAATGTATATGCATCGCTCATAAGTGGTGGGGATAAGATCGTTATGGGATGTGGCGCGCCTTATGGAAATACACCGGTTGTTGATGTCAATGGAGATGTATATCCATGTATTTATCTGGTTGGAATAAAGAGGTTCTACTTGGGGAATATAGTAAATCATAATTATCCTGACAATAATATCCTTGATTGGATGATGGATTTTCTACATGTGGATAACATAGAAGGGTGTAAAGAATGTGGATGGCGGTATATCTGCGGTGGAGGTTGTCCTGTAGGGAAATTAACTGTTTTTGAAAACCCCAAGGCAAAACGTAAAACTGTTAAATATTGTAATAGTATTCGCTGTGATTATACAAAGAAAATTATAGAGTTACTGCTTTGGGATTTTGCAAAGGAGGCAGCATTATCCGTTAAAAAAAGCCCGAGTAAAATACCTATGGAAATCGATGCTACATTCAAGTGCTGACAATCCACCTCCGGCTCAGCGCTCCGGAGCCAGATAGACGGTGGATAGCCGCCAGTCATCGCTAAACGGGATGTTGGCTTGTAAGCTCGATGATATGGTTGTCCTTGACGTTATGGGAGAGCATTACCGGGCCCGGGGCCATGCCTGGGGGAAATTCCAGGGCCAGCATCAGGGCGCCGCCCCCACGTTCCTAATCCAAGATCGGACGCTTGGCCATGGAATAAATTATAAATATAGCACAACCTAATTTTCCTATTCAATTTTTAGTTTCATTATCTCATAAGGTACTATTACATCATTTGGGCCCTAAGCTATCTTCGCCAGATGAATATGTCAGTTACTGCTATATCTCTGCACTTTGCCACCGGGCTTTTTGCATGCTGTTAGGTTAATCATAGCTGCGAATCAACCTCGTGACATACTTACTCCCTCCCCTTCCTGAAGTTTTCATGGCCTCCTCCAGTTCCTCGTTTACGATATGAATATCAATCCGCCTGGCCCTCAAGTCCTCGTGCCCCAGGGCCTCTTGAACCAGGCGCATTCGGAGCTTAACCAGAAATTTGTTGAGACCTGCCAACCCAGGAAATATACTTAGCTTATATAACTATTAGAAAGGCTAACTATGATCGATTCACCTGATGAGTGTGCTCGACAAATATTGCAAGCCGTTCCCATGGTTATGCGCGCCATCCGCAACGAGATGCGGAGCTATCGGGGATCTGACCTTTCGGTGCCTAAGTTTCGGGTCCTAATTTTCCTGAATCGCAATGAAGGGGCATCCCTGTCGGATATTGCGGAGCATATGGGGCTCACCCTGCCCTCGATGTCCAAAATGATAGATGGCCTGGTAGCCCGAAATATGGTTATACGCCAAATGGATCCCGGAGACCGTCGTCGGGTGACCCTGGCTCCCACTGCTCTCAGCCGGACCGTCATGCAATCTGCCTATGAGGCCACCGCGGCCCGGCTAGCCGAGCGTCTGGCGGCGCTGCCGGCATCCGCGTGCCGCACCATCTTAAAGGCCATGCAGATTTTGGAACCGATCTTTGTGTCCGATCGTGAGGCAAAGACTGCAAAGGAAAATAATTAAATGGCTATTTTGGAGACGAAGGCGCTTACCCGCTGCTTTAACGATTATACCGCCGTGGACGCGCTAACGATTGCCGTAGAATCCGGGGAAGTTTTCGGTTTGCTGGGTCCCAACGGAGCGGGTAAGACCACTACCCTCAAGATGCTCACCACCCTCTTGCCGCCGACCTCAGGGACTGCGTCCGTCGCCGGCTTCGACATCGTTCGGCAAGCCCGGGACGTGCGCCGGGCCATTGGTTACGTGCCGCAGTTGGTTTCGGCCGATGGCAACCTGACCGGTTATGAGAATCTGTTGATCTTTGCCAAACTTTACGATATCCCCCGTGCCGAGCGCCAAGGGCGTATACATGACGCACTGGCTTTAATCGGTTTAACCGAGGCGGGGGACCGCATGGTGCGGGAATATTCCGGTGGGATGATCCGGCGGCTGGAAATCGCCCAGTCCACGTTGCACCGGCCGCGGGTGCTATTCCTGGACGAACCTTCCGTTGGCCTCGATCCAGTGGCCCGCCGGGCCGTCTGGGAGCATATCGAGGAATTACGGGGCGAATATGGCACCACCATCATGATCACCACGCACCTCATGGAGGAAGCCGATCACCTGTGCCAGCGGGTGGCGATCATGCATCTGGGCCGGGTGGTTGCCATTGGCACGCCCGCGGCTCTCAAGGCGTCGCTGGGCGGCGACAAGACAACTTTGGATGATGTGTTCGTCCATTATGCGGGTGGCATAGTCGAAGCCGGAGGGGGTTACCGTGAAGTATCAAGAACCAGGCGCACGGCCGAACGGCTGGGCTAGGCGGCTTCTGCGGCATATGACCTCTCTACTGAAACGGGGCGCCGGATTCGTAAGTAAGACGCTGGTCATTGCCGAATTGGAATTGCGCAAAATTCGCCACGACCCCACCGAACTGCTCACCCGCGCCATACAGCCGGCGCTGTGGCTGTTGGTGTTCGGGCAAGTCTTTGGCAGGACGCGGGCCATCCCCACCGGCGGCCTACCTTACCTGGACTTTATGGCCCCCGGCATCCTGGCCCAGAGTGTCCTGTTCATCGCTATCTTTCACGGCATCGCCATCATCTGGGAACGGGACCTGGGGCTGGTCCACAAACTCCTGGCCAGCCCGACCCCACGCACCGCGCTGGTGCAAGGCAAAGGTATTTCCGCAGGTGTCCGCGCCTTATCGCAGGTGGCTATTGTTTATGGACTGGCGCTGCTGCTGAGCGTCAAGATAAACTGGCATCCCGTGGCGTTGGCAGGCGTGCTGAGTATCGCGATCCTGGGCGCGGCCTGTTTTTCTATCCTCTCCCTGATCATTGCCTGTGTGGTCAAGACCCGGGAACGCTTCATGGGCATTGGCCAGGTCTTGACGATGCCCTTATTCTTTGCGAGCAACGCGATTTATCCCATCTCCATGATGCCAGATTGGCTAAAGGTGATCTCGCACCTCAATCCGTTGACGTACGAAGTGGACGCGCTGCGGGCTTTGATGCTGGCCGGGGGAACGAGCGTTATCGGCCTGGGAACGGATTTGGGGG
>Ga0181539_1002621_pt1 | contig 17657 bp, 17 predicted proteins | sample PEATcosm2014_Bin_46_FD_119767 | JGI IMG/M metagenome (GOLD analysis project Ga0181539, IMG submission 119767) | Peatland microbial communities from MTU Mesocosm Facility, Houghton, MI, USA - PEATcosm2014_Bin23_60_metaG | ecosystem: Environmental > Terrestrial > Soil > Wetlands > Peat | place... | reverse complement strand
TGGAGGCCTCCGGTGTCCTGTGCCAACAGGGAATCCACGAAGGCGCGGATGTCCGCCATCTCGTTGCGGCAGGCCACAACGACCGATACCCGGACTGGCTGGTTCTGCGGCAGGCGCTTCTCCTGGGCCACGGCTGCGCGCGCGCAGCGCGCTTTTCGCACTGTCGCACACTTCGGTGGGTGGTGGGGCGGGCGCGGGGCGCCGCAACGAGCGGGTTCTGCCGCCCTACTTACACGGCGGCGGCTTCGGGCACTGTGCCGAAGCGGCGCTGGCGGCCGTGGTAGTCACGGATGGCCGCTTCGAGGTCGGCGGCCTGGAATTCGGGCCACATACGGGGGGTGAAGTAGAGCTCGGCGTAGGCCGCCTCCCACAGTAGGAAGTCGCTGAGGCGCTGCTCTCCTCCGGTGCGAATGAGCAAGTCGACGTCGGGGGCCGGAGCGGGTGCGTGACAGGCTGCGGCGAGCAGGCGACCGAAGTCGTCACGAGTCGGCTCGCCGGATGGAAGGCGGCTTGCGGCGCGCAGGATCGAGTCCCGGGAGGAGTAATCGACGGCGATCCTCAGGTGCAGGCGGCGGCCGCGGGCGGTAGCGCGCTCAGCGGCCTCGGCGCTCCCGCGGAGCGGCGGCGACAGCCGGTCCCGCCGGCCGATCAGGCTGACGCGCACGCCCTTCTCGACGCACTCGGCGGTCTCCTTGCGCAGGTACTCGAGCAGAAGCCGCATGAGGGCGGAGACTTCCTCGGGGGGGCGCTGCCAGTTGTCGGAGGAGAAGGCGTAGAGGGTGAGGGTGCGGATACCGAGCCGCGGGGCGGCCTCGACGGTGCGGCGCACGGCCAGAGCTCCGTGGCGGTGGCCGGCGATGCGCGCCAGTCCCCTGGCCAGGGCCCAGCGCCCGTTGCCGTCCATGATGATGGCGACGTGGAGGCCGGCTCCGCCATTTTGGTCCTGTAAATAACTTGTCCTCATAAAGTTCACATCCCTAAAAAACCCGCCCGTAAGCGGGCGGGTTCGCGGGGCAGGCGGTTTCGCCGCTCAGCGCTCTCGTGTTGCCCGAATGAGAGCCTCCATGTGGTCCAGATAGCGCTCCAGCGCGTGGCGTCCTGGTGCGGTAAGCCGGAATTCGGTCTTGGGAAGCCGGCCGTCGAAATACTTAGCGCAGGCGATGTAGCCAGCCTCCTCGAGTCTGCGCGCGTGAACGCTGAGGTTGCCGTCGGTGGTGGCGAGCAGCTTCTTCAGGTCGTTGAAGGTGAGGCTCTCGTTAACCGCCAGGGCGGAGACGATGCCCAACCGCATACGCTCGTGGATCAGGCGATCCAGAGCCTGCGCGCCCGCGGCGGCGCGGCCGGGAATCTCGCTCAATTCGGCCGTTTCCGCCACCGGCTTGCGCCGTGCCGCGCCGCTCTTAGCCACCGTACCTCCTGGCAATGATAAAGCCGAAGACCATGTGAAGCCCGCCAAAGGCGGCCGCCATCAGCGCGTCCCGCCACGCCAGCGGCAGGAACAGGGCGGCGGCGCCCTCGGCCATAAAGCACAAGCCCATCACCGGCACGACCCGCACGGAGAAGGCGCCTCCAGTCACAATGCCCGTGCCGTAGAGCAGCATCCACATGCCGGGAATCGCGCTGGCCAATCCCGCCCGATAGAGTGCCACCGTGAGCACGGCGCCAACCATCATGGGCGGGGCGAAGCTCAGGGCGAAGCGCTTTCCGGGCATGGAGATGAGCGGCTGGCGGGAGGCGCGGGCCTTGCGCATCGTGGCGCCGCCGGCGATGGCAAACGACAGCATCGCCTCGCCGAGCCAGATCCCCAGCCACGCCTCCGCGCTGGTCTGGCGGCTAGCCAGAATCGCGGCCGCCAAGGCGGTGACGCCCACAATCAGGACGCCCCAGCCGGAGACCGCGGTGAAAGCGGTCGCGCTCTCCATGGTTTGGCGGATGAACCTGAGATTGTCCATCGCGCGGGCGTGCAGCGCGGCGGGTTCGACGGCAACCGGGCTGGGAGGTCTGACGGCCATCAGTGGCATAGTACGCCCCTTGCTGCTGCCGTGTCAAGTACTTTTTGCAGCAAAGTAGACCCACCGGGAGACGATTGGGCCCCGGCAGGCACTACTCTGGTAACGCGATGTCCTCCATGGGCGCCGATCCCCTGGCGCCCCCTTTTTTGTGGGCGACAGAAGAGCCGCCGGCCTTTGCGCGTCTCTTGTCGACGAGCGCCCTGCGCTCGCGGCAAAACGTGAGAGAAGCCGACTAGGAACGGGAGCGGGGAGCCTCGGATTTCAGGTCGGATTGCGCGACCTTCGCCAGCGTCGTCGATTCCAGAAACTCGACGTAGGCCGAGCGGATGTCGCGCCAAGACTCGTGCGCCGGGCAAGGGTCTTCATCGGTGCAGGCTTTCCCCCCGAGCAGGCAGGCGGGTTTGGCGCGGGCGCCGTCGAACAACTCAACGATGTCCAGCAGCCGGATCTTTTCCGGCGACTTACGCAGGCGGTATCCGCCCCCTGTGCCTCTGGCAGTAGTCAGTATGCCGGCATTCCGTAGCGTCAGCAGGATCTTCGAGAGGTAGTTGGCAGGAATCTGTGCGCTCCGAGCCAGGTCGCGGCCGAGCACGGCGTCCCCGTTGGGGACGCGCGCCAAGCCCACCAGTGCGCGGAGTGCATATTCACAGGTCGTTGAAAACATTATCTTCCTCGCGTCTTACGCGTGTTACGAGCCAGTTCTCACCTGGGCCCCAATACTACAGGCGTACATGACGAATGACCTCCAGTCAATTCATGAGTCTTAATGTGTGCTGCTCGACTGACTTGCCCAAGCTATAAGCCAAATCGCTACAGTGCCTTGCAGATTACATTAAAAAATGCAACTACTTAGCGGCTGCTGCTGCGAGGCGCCTGCCGGCGGCAAGGGCGTTCGGTACAATGGCCTTGGGTGACTCCGGGGGAGTTCGATAAGCTCGTCGAGAAGGCCATGGTCGTGATTCCGGCTCGCTTTCGCCGCAAACTGAAGAACATCGCCTTCATAGTAGAGGCGGAGCCGCCACGGCCGGGGTTACTCGGTCTTTATCAGGGCAGGCCAATGCCTCGCCGCAGCGTTGGCGAGAGCTTCGCGTTGCCCGACCGGATCACGATCTACCAGGGACCGCACGAACGTCTTGCGCGGAACCGGCGTGACCTAATGAGGCTACTCGGCGAGACGATCTGGCACGAGGTGGCGCACTACTTCGGGATGAGCGAACGCCAAGTCCGCCTGGCGGAGCTTCGCAGGTCCCGCGGAGATCGTAGACCGATCACTGGGTAGGGCTGGATGTCCCAGGCTGCTGCGTTCCCTGCTGGGTGGGGAGCTGGCTCCCGAAGGTGGTTCCTGACGTCCCGACCCCAGGCTGAGATTGTGTACCGGCCGGGGATTGCGGTGGCTGCACTCCGCCCTGGGCCAGGATTTCCTGCCGCGGATCGTAGATAAACTCCCACTCGTTGTACTTCGAGTGGTCGTTGTAAACCTTGATGCCTTGGGCCTTCAGCGTGCTAGCGACGCCGGCGATCTGGCTGCCGCCGGTGGTGGACCCGAACATACCCACGGAAGAAGACGTTGAGCCGGATTGAGACAATCCGCTGCTGGTTTGAGTGGTGGCTGCCGACGGCCCGAGGTTCGAGGAGCCGGCGCCGGTGGCCATCCCAGGCAGCGTAACGGGAGGATAGAGAGGCGCATTGGGGTTCGAGAACTGCGCTCCGGGCGGGTAGGGGCGCTGGCCCGGCTGCGGGGCCATTCCCGGCTGATACCCTTGCGAGGCGGACGTGCCGGGCTGGTATCCAGGCTGGCCGGGCAGGATCACTCCGGGGGCGTACCCCGGCTCGCCCGGCTGGGGCGCGCCGGGCTGGCCCGTGCCGGGCACGCTTCCGTCGCCCGGCTGGCCGGGTACCACCGGAACACCCTGCGCGCCCGGCTGCTGCGAATCGTAGGCGGCCTGAGCGTCGGGGTTCCCGGACGAGTCGCCGGGCAGGGGCTGGCCGCCGCGCTGGAGCTGCCACCTTTGCGGAGCCTGCTGGGAGCCGTCGCCCGAGCTCGCGGCGGTTGACGTCGTGGATGACGATGCCATGTCGGAGGCACTGGTGGCGCCCTTGACGGCAGGAGGCTTCATGGTCAGCGAGTCGGTGAAGACGCCGCCGCTGACGTGGATGAACCGCCAATCGTCCTTCCCGGTCATGGGGTCCTTGTAGCGCCGCCGCAGGAACCGGATGTTGTTGGTGTTCTCCAGGTCGCTGATGGCGACCGGGTAGCGGCCGAACCGGCGGTAGAAAAGCTGGATCGCACGCCTATACTGCTCGCCGTGAGCGATCAGGTCGGCCTCCTTGATGCGCTGAGCCTCGAAGGCGACCTGCGGTATCTCCGCGTAGAGCATGATAGCGATGATGGCGGCGGCCGCCAGGACGAACAGCAGGGCAAAGCCGGATTCCTGTCCCTTACGCCGCCGGCGCAGGGTGCGCCGGTCCGGCCGAGGCACATCCGGCATGGCAGGCCCGGAGTGTCGCCGGAGCTCTTTACAGCCCCTCATCCAGCGGCCTCCTTCGCCTCTTCGAGCGGCAGAGTCTGCTGGTGCTTGAACTGCACGTCTTCGACCACCACGGAATTGATGCCGACCCGCACCACTTTGTAGCGGCTCTTTACGAGCTGGCCTTCGGTGGCTACGAGGATCTCATCGCCGTCAAGGAGGAAGATGCGCTTGGCGCCGGAGGGAGCCGGGGCGGCGTATCCGTAGAACTTCAGAGGGATGGGCGGAGGCGGGGGCGGAGGCGCCGGCGCAGGCGGAGCGGGCGGCCCGATCGCGCCGGCAGCGGAGGCGGGCTTGATTTTCGGCTCGGGTGTTTTCGGCAGAGGAGCGGCGCCGAACTGGAACAGGTTCCTGACGCCGCCGGTCATGCCTACCGATTGCACTTTGGCGAGCAGGTCCAGACGCAGGGTGGGGTCGATCGTGGCGGGATCGGGCTGCTTCTTGCTGAACCCCAACTTGAACTCGGGCCGGGCGCCCGGCTGCCCCGGTCTCATCGCCGTTCGCTGGCGAGCCTCCGGAGCGGGCGGGCGGATCATGTCGTCGACGAGTTGGGGGTTGACGGCAGGAGCGACGCGTTGGGTGCGGGTGGCCGACTGTGGTGTGTCGTCGGAAGGCGCCAGCACATTGAGGTAGACGACCACCGCCAGGATCGCGACCATCACTCCCAGCATTATGAGCTTCTTGCGCTCCGCGCCCAGCCCCTTTAGCCGGAAGTTCATTGCTCCCTCCCTGGAGTCAGCGCCGAGGACTGCTCAGACCCGGATTCCCGCGCTGCACCCTCGCGGACAAAGGCGTTCAGCTTGATGGTGACCTCCAGAGCCTCGCCGGCGGGCTGCGGGGTTGCCGCCAGGCTGTCGACGATCAGCAGCCGCCGGGAATGGTCGAGGAGGTTGAGGAAGCGGGTGAGGTTCGCGTACGAGCCTTCGTAGCCGGCGGTGATCTCGGCGCGAGTAAGCGACTCGCTGCCCTCGATGAGCTCGAAACCGAAGCTCACCTCTTTCTGTTTGATGCCGGCTGTGCGGGCCATCTGGTCGAGCTCGTTGAGCAAGGTGGAGGACACCGTGCGCCGGTCGAGCAGGTTGGAGGCCATGAAGGTGTCGCCATCGGTGCGGGCGGTGCTGACTTTGCTGACCAGACTCCGCAGGCGGTCGGCCGTGGCCTGCTTCTGCTTCACTTCCTGGCTCAGCGAGACGGCGCGCCCCGCCAGGGAGTCGGCCGAACTGGCCCAGGGCCTGAGCACCAGGGCGGCCGCGACCAGGTTCGCGGCGACAAGTACGCCGAGGACCAGGCGCGCGACCAAACGAGGGCTCCGGCCGATTCCTGGAGGGCCTGCCAGGCGCTGGCGAAGGCTCGCGATGCTAATGCGCGGCATGGGTTGCACCTCCGGGTGTCAAGGAATCGTGGGGACGCGGGTTTTGCGAAAAATCCTGGGGACACGCCTGCCTTGGTGCGTGGTCCGACCATTGTGCGGAGCTAGCCCGGAGTGTCCCCGGATTTTTCTGCCTTGGTGCGTGGCACGACCGTTGTGCGGAGCTAGGCCGGAGTGTCCCCGGATTTTTCTGGCTTGGTGCGTGGCACGACCGTTGTGCGGAGCTAGCCCGGAGTGTCCCCGGATTATAGCTTCTGGACATAGTTCACACTCACGCGGTAGCGCAGCAGGGGCTCGGATTGGGACGGCGGCCAGCGGTTGTGAATCAGGGTGGCGCCGAAAGAGGGCGAATTCTCGAGACGGGTCAGCAGTTGCACCACCGGCTCGGCGGATTCCGCGCCCACCACCATGTCCAGTTGGATCTCGTTCTGGCCGGCGGCCTGGGGCCGGATGGAAATCAGCCGGACGTTGCCGGGCATCACCTTCTCGAGGTCGTCGAACAGGCGTGTCCAACTGATGCCCTTGGCGTAGAGCAGGCTGTTGAGGAATTCGCTGCGCGCCAGCACCTCGGCGTTCTCGGGCTGGCGCAGCAGGGTTTCGAGACGGGACTGCTCGGCATCGAGAGTGCGCCGCCTGGCCTCGAGGCCGGCGATGGCGTGGCGCAGGTTGGCGGCCTGGCCGCGTTCGCTCACCGACAGCACAACCATCAACGCCAGCGTGCCGATCAGAAGCAGGGCCGCGCCGGCCGAAACCACCAGCATGCGCCTGGTTCTTTCAAACGGCTCGCTGGCGAGGTTGATAGGCAGCCTAGGGGTCATTGGATCTTCTCCAGGCATTCCAGGTATCCCAGCAGGCCGGCGTTGAACTGGTCCGGCAAGCCATAGCGGGAGCGCAAGGGGACGCAGGGCTGGCCGATCTCGGCTGCCAGGTCGTCGCTGGAGCGGCCGAAACCGCAGGTCAGCACCTCCTCCGGACGCCGGCCGAGCTGATCCTCCATGTAGGCGAAGGTGGGATAGAGGTGGGAGGCGATCTCGAAAGGTCCGCCTTCCGACAGCTCGATGGAGCGCAGGAGCTTGAGCACGCCGTGATCGAGCACCGCCAGTGTCAGGGAGCGGCCGCCCAGCTTGGCGACCACGGCCACACCCGCCTCCCGGACCATCTCCAGCGCGCACAGGGTTGAAGTGGTCACCAGACCGGGCTGGAAGCCGGCCGCACGGAACGGCATTTCGTAGCGGGCCACGATTTCGAGCGGCGCCGCCGCGACCACGACGTCCACGCGCTGGCCGTTGGGCTGCGGAAAATAGCTGACGGCGCCCGCGTCGATGTCGAACGGCAGGCTCTTCTTCAGCCGGAAGCGGACCAGCGGCAGTTGCTGTTTCGGATCGGAGGGGAACGCGTCGAAATCGAGCACGGAAACGCGCACGCTGTGGTCGGGCAGGATGAGAGCCGCGCCCAGGCGCCCCTTCTCCCCGCGCGGCGCCAGGGCCCGCACGCGGTCGGTCAGCTCTTCCATGCGCTGGACGTTGTCGTGCACGGGGGAAACCGAGATGACGTCCGGGGCGAGCGGCTGGAAACCGATTTCGGGCGGGGCGGCGACGCGTGCCGCGGCGATGCCGCTCTCGGAGATCTCGAAGGCGAACCGGGGCGGCGGGTCGTTCAACAGGTTCTTCAGGAAGCTCGGCAGCGGCATGGTTCAGCCCTCGATGAACGTCACCTTGTTGATTTCTCTGAGCGTCGTCGTGCCTTGCCTCACTCTTTCGACCGCGCACTCGCGCAGAAACGTCATGCCCTCTTCGCGGGCCAGACGGCGGATCTCGGAGGTTGGCCGCTTGTCCAGAATCATCTCGCGGATGCGCTCGCTGAGGTCGAGCAGCTCGGTGATGGCGCTGCGCCCGCGGAATCCGGTGCCGCCGCACTCGAAGCAGCCGGCGCCCTCGTAGAACGGGACATCGCGCCACTGGGCCGGATCGAGGCCGCTCGCGGTGAGGTCCGAATCCGGGTAGTGCGCCTGGCGCTTGCAGTGGGGGCAGATGAGGCGGACCAGGCGCTGGGCCAGGATGCAGTTCAGGGCCGATACGAAGTTGTAGGGCTCGACCCCCATATTGAGGAAGCGGCCCAGCACGTCGAAGACGTTGTTGGCGTGGACGGTGGTGAAGACCAGGTGGCCGGTGAGCGCGGCGTTGATGGCGATCTGGGCAGTCTCCTGGTCGCGGATCTCGCCCACCATGACCTTGTCTGGGTCGTGCCGCAGGATGGAGCGGAGGCCGCGGGCGAAGGTCAGCCCCTTCTTCTCGTTCACGGGGATCTGCGTAATGCCCTTGATCTGGTATTCGACGGGATCCTCGATGGTGATGATTTTGTCTTCGTCGTTCTTGATCTCGCTCAGGGCGGCGTAGAGCGTGGTGGTTTTGCCGGAGCCGGTGGGACCGGTGACCAGCACCATGCCGTAGGGCTCCTTGATGTAGCGACGGAACTTCACCAGGTCGTAATCGGGGAACCCGACCACGTCGAGGGTGAGCCGGGCGAACTTCTCGCTCATGGACTCCTTGTCGAGCACGCGGAGGACGGCGTCTTCGCCGTAGATGGTGGGCATGATCGAGACGCGGAAGTCGATGAGGCGGTTCTTGTAGCGCACGCGGAAGCGGCCGTCCTGGGGGATGCGGCGCTCGGCGATATCGAGCTCGCTCATGACCTTGATGCGGGAGAGGATGGTGGAGTGCCAGTCCTTGGCGATGGGCGGCATGGCGTAGTGGAGCACGCCATCGATGCGGTACTTGATGGCGACCTCGGTATCGCGGGTCTCGATGTGTATGTCGCTGGCGCGCCGCTCGAGGGCGTTGAAGATCGTCGTGTCGACCAGGCGGATGACCGGCGCGATATCGCTTTCGGCGGCCGTCAGCCGGTCGATGGACAGGGTTTCGTCGGTGCTGTCCTCCTCGGCCACGACGTCCAGCGCGAAGCCTTCGGTCACTTCTTCGAGGACGCGCTGCGACTGCTCGGTCTTCTTCAGCAGGTCGGTGATCTGGGAAAGCGAGGCCACGCGCACCCGCAGCTTCTGCTGGAGCAGGACGGTCAACTCATCCACCAGGCTGAGGTTGCGCGGGTCGGAGAGGGCGATCTCGAGGATTCCATCCTGCGCCTGAATGGGCACGAAGTTGTAGCGGAACATCAGATCGACCGGGATGGAGCGGAACAGCTCATGGTCGATGTGCGCCACTTTCAGGTCGACGAACTCGAAGCGGTATCGCTGGGCCAGCGCCTGGGCCTCGGCGGCCTCCTCGGCCGGATCGGTCAGCTTGGTGCGGTCGGTGGCCATGATTACATCGTCTCCGCGAGAGAGAAGATCGGCAGATACAAGGAGATCAGAACGAAGGCGACGAAGACGCCCATGGAGATCATGATCAGGGGCTCGATCAGCGCCAGGGTCGCGGTGATCCTGGTATTCACGTCCTCTTCGTAGAACTCGGCGACGCTGCCCAGCATGGCGGGCAGAGCGCCGGTGGATTCGCCGACCTCGATCATATCGATGGCCAGGCCGGGAATCATCCTGGTGGCGGCCAGGCCGGCCGAGAGCGCCTGGCCCTCCTTGACCTGCTTCTGGGCCTTGGCGAGGGCCGAGCGAAGCAGCCGGGAGTTGAGCGACTGGCCAGCGGTCTCGAGCGCCTGCACCAGCGGGATGCCGCCCACCAGCAGTGTGCCCAGGATGCGCGAAAACTGCGCCACCTGATATTTCACCCAGATGCCGCCCAGGACCGGCGTCGCGAGTTTGGCGCGGTCCAGCTTGACCTGGGCCGACTCGGTGCGGGCCCAGTAGCGCAACGCGGCGATCGCCAGCGCCAGGACCGCGACGCCCAGCAGGACGTAGCTGCGGGCCGTGGCGCCGACGGCGATCAGCAACTGGGTCATGGCCGGCAACTTCGCATCCATGCTCTTGTAGAGCGATGCGAAGTTGGGCACCACGTAGGTGACCAGGAATACGACCAGGGCGATGACCAGGGAGAACAGCACCGCCGGATAAATAAGCGAAACCAGCAGTTTCTTCCGCATGGCCAGAGAGAGCCGCTCGTAGGAGATGTAGCGGTCGAGCACCTCGGCCAGGCTGCCGCTCTTCTCACCCGCCAGCACGGAGGTCACATAGATGGGCGGGAAGACGCCCTGGGAGCGAAAGGCGTCGGAGAGCAGGGCGCCGTTCTTGACGTCGTCGCGGACGGAGCGGATGTGGCGGCCCAGCCTGGGGTCGGTGAGGCGGTCGGCGAGCAGGTCGAGGGCCTTGAGGATGGGCAGGCCGGCGCGCACCAGCGTGACGAATTGCTGGTTGAAGATGAGGAACCGCTCCAGGTTGAGCTTCTTCTGCCGGCCGGAGAGAGCCGGGGCGAGAGCGGCGATGCCCCCCTTGGGCCGGACCGAGTAGACCAGGAAACCCTGTTCGACAAGGCGTTCGCGCGCCTCCTCGGCGGTCGAGGCCTGAGCGGCCTGCTGGTGCATCTCGCCCCGCGCATCGGCGTACTTCAGAAGGAACTCAGCCATGTCGTTTCATTCCTCCGCCTCCACAACCTCCGCGCCCGGGGGCGTCCGGAACCGAAAGAGGTTCTCAGCCAGAGCCGGGTTGAGCTGCTCCTGGTCGAACCGGTACTCCATGGTGGCGCCGCCATCCTCGGCGACGATGAGCTGGCGGATTTCGTAGGACGGGCTCACCAGGAATTCGACCTTGGTGAAGGGGGCCTTGGCCGAGCGCGGCTCGGCGGCGACCCAAGTGCCGCCATCGCCGGCGTGGACGGTGAAGCGCTTGAAGTCCCGCTCGAAATTCAGCTTGCCCAGGAGGAAGGCCAGCGGGGCGCGCATATCGTCGCTTTCCTTCACCTTGGCGCGTTCCACGCGGTTGTTGGCGGGGGTGTACAGGTAGACGTACTTGCCGTCGCTCACGAACAGCTTGCCGGGAGGCTGGGAATAGCGCCAGTGCATGCGGCCCGGTTTGCGGAGAAACAGTTCGCCCGATTCGGTTTTGGGGGCGCGCAGGGGCGCTTCGTAGGTCTGCTCGAAGCGGACCTGGAGGGTGCGGGCGCGGTTATAACGGCTTTCGACGCCCTTGAGCATGGCCGTCAGGTCGGGGCTGGCGCAGACCGCGGCGGGCAGGGATAGCAGGCAAACCCATGGCGCAAAACGGGTCACATAATTGTGACGCGCGGGCGGGCAGAAGCGTGGAGGAGTAAAGGGGGCAGTGTCTGAAAAGCGGGCTGACAACTAGGCGGCGGACGACTCTCCGAAGCGGGTGGACGGTCCCTGTAAGGCCGTGTCCACAGCGCGCAAGAGATCGGACGCCGAGAAGGGCTTCCCGAGAAAAAAGACGCCCTGGGGGAACTGGCCGCCGGCGGGCACGCAACCCGACATGAGCATGACGGCAGACAGAGGCGAGAGCAGCCGAATCTGTTGCGCCAATTCCGACCCGCACATGTGGGGCATTACGACATCGGACACGACGAGATCGAAGCCTCCCCTGATCCGGATGATTTCGAGCGCCTGCAGCGGCCCGAGCGCAGTCGTGATCTCATATTCGGCCCTTTCGAGAATGGCGGCCACAACCTGCAACACGGTGGGGTCATCATCCACCACCAAAACCCTCGCCTTAGCCACGTTCGCCCCCTTCAGGACAACGGGATACGAGCTGCCACTGGATGAGACGCCCTGCCGGATGGGGATGCCCTGTAACTGTTTGGATTCCTTGGTTTCTGCGCCGGATCAACTTTAATCAGGGCAGATTTCAGAGACGGCTGACGGCCTCCGCGCGCCTTATGCCTGTTTGATCCGGGCGTGGTAGATGGCGGCGCCAGCCCCGATGGTCAGGATGGCGGCGACAGAGACGCCGGGGCGGTGCATGATGCCGTAAACGATGGTCCAGCCGCCAACCAGGATGAAGACGAGCGGGATCAGCGGCCAGGCGAAACTCACGCTGCGCTGGCGCTGCCAGTTCGGGCGCCGGCGGAAAATAAACAGCGAGGCCACGGAGAGCACGGCGAAGAAGGTGAGGCTGAAGCCGATGTAGACGACCAGGTCGGGGAACGGGGTCAGCGTCATCAGCGCCGCGCAGAGCCCCTGGCACAGGATGGCGATCACGGGCGTACGCCAGCGCGGGTGGACGTGGGCGGCCATCTTGAAGAACGCGCGGTTCTGCGCCATGGCATAGTAGACGCGCGGGCCCACGGTCACCTCGGCGTTCACGGTGGCCACCAGGCAGAGGGCGATGAGCGCGCCGAACAGGCCGCCCATGGCAGGCCCGAAGAGCGCGGTGGCAGCGGTCAGGCCGATCTCGACAATCGGCTTGCCGTCGGCGCCTTGCATGCCCGCCAGCGGGAGCGCGTAGAGAAACACCACATTGAGGGCGACGTAGATGGCCGCTACCAGCAGGGTACCGAAGGTCAGCGCCATGGGCAGGGTCCGCTCGGGCACCTTCAGCTCTTCCGCCACGTAGGTGGCCGCGTTCCAGCCGCTGTAGCAGACATAGATCCAGAAGAGGCTGATGGCGAACTGGGCGGCTACGGGACCGGTCGAGGTGCGCGTCACGCTTTCCGAGAAATGAGTCCAGGTCCCCGTTCCCGCAAACAGCCCCAACGCGATGAAGGCCAGAATCACCGTCAGGTTGACGCCGGTGAGCAGGTTCTGGAGCTTTCCCACGCGCCGCACGCCGAAAATATTGACCGCGGTCAGCACCGCGATCAACGCCGCGGCAACCAGTTGTGACGGGCCAAACTGCAGCTGAAAATGGCCCCATCCCAAGTCGAGCGCCATCCAGGTGCCCTTGAGATCGGGCAGGCACCCGGCCAGGCGCCGGACCAGGACCCAATCTGCGCCGCCGTTGCCGACTCCATGCCGCACGGTTTCCTGCACACCGCCGAGGTACCTGGCGCAGGCCAGCGAGGCGGCGGCGATGGGCGCCGAGAAGCCGGCGAAGAAGGACACCCAGCCGGTCATGAAGCCCCAGGTGGGGCCGTAGGCGCGCGTCAGGTAGACGTACTCGCCGCCCGAGCTGGGGAAGTTGATGCCCAGCTCGGAGTAACAGAGCGCGCCCGCCAGGGCAACCAGCGCGCCCACCACCCAGATGCCCAGCACCAGCCTGGGATCGCCCAGATCGCCGGCCAGAAAGCCGGTGGTCGTGAAGATGCCGGTGCCGATCATGTTCGAAATCACCAGCGCGGTGGCGCTGAAGATGCCGAGCTGGCGGAGAAGAGTAGCGGGGGTTTTGCCGAGGTCAGGGATAGCGTGCCGCGCGGGGTTAAGTTTGTCGGCCACTTACGGAATTTCATTGTACATTGAGAGGCTGGCATGCGTTGGGGAATCGTCATCGTCATCGCGGCAAGCATGGCGGCGGGCTGGCAGGGCGACCCGACGGCCGGTGAGCGGGAGAGCATGGTGCGGACGCAGATCGAGGGGCGGGGGGTGCGCGATCCCCGCGTACTGCGAGTCCTGCGGCAGGTTCCGCGCCATCTGTTCGTGCCGGAGGACGTGCGCGCGCAAGCGTACGAAGACTGGCCGCTGCCGATCGGCCACGGCCAGACGATCTCCCAGCCGTACATCGTGGGCCTCATGACCGAGTTGCTGGGGGTGGAGGACACGCACAAAGTCCTCGAGATCGGGACCGGGTCCGGCTACCAGGCCGCCGTGCTCTCGCGGCTGGCGCGGCAGGTCGACACGATGGAGATTGTGCCGGAGCTGGCGCGGTCGGCGGCGGCGACGCTGGTGAAGCTCGGCTACGACAACGTGACCGTGCGCACAGGCGACGGCTACAAGGGCTGGCCGGAGGAAGCGCCGTTCGACCGCATCATTGTGACCGCGGCGCCGCCCGAGATTCCCAAGGCCCTGCTCGACCAACTGCGGCCCGGGGGCAGGCTGGTTGCACCCGAGGGCGCGAGCGTCTTCGCGCAGCAGCTTGTAGTGGTGGACAAGAGCCGGGACGGAAAGCTCTCGAAGCGGTCCGTCGCCGCGGTGATGTTCGTGCCCATGGTCACGGGCAAGTAGCTGATAATGAAAGTCTGTGAAGCAGGCCCGCGAATGGCTGGAATGCGCCTCTGCCGTGGTTGTGCTGACGGGCGCCGGCATCTCGGCCGAGAGCGGTGTGCCGACGTTCCGAGGGCAGGGCGGCCTATGGAAGCAGTTTCGGGCTGAGGACCTGGCGACGCCGGAGGCGTTCGGGCGCAACCCCCGGCTGGTTTGGGAATGGTACGATTCGCGGCGGACGGCGCTGGCGGCCGTGGAGCCGAACGCCGGGCACCGGGCGCTGGCGAGGCTCGAGACGCGCAAGGCACGGTTCACGCTGGTAACGCAGAACGTGGACGGTTTGCACGAGCGGGCGGGCAGCCGGAACGTGCTCAAGCTGCATGGCGACATCTGGACGGTGCGGTGCGTGAAGTGCGGGCGCGAGCGGAGGGAGGAGCGCACACCGCTTCCGGAGCTGCCGCCGCGCTGCGATTGCGGCGGGATGCTGCGGCCAGGCGTGGTGTGGTTCGGCGAGCCGCTGCCGGGCGATGTGTGGGAGCGCGCCGAGGAGGCCACGCGCGAGGCAGAGGTGTTGCTGGTGGTGGGGACGTCGGCGACGGTTTACCCCGCGGCCGGTCTGGTTCCGATGGCCATGAACGCGGGGGCGCGCGTGATTGAGTGCAACATGGAGGAGACGCCGTTTTCGTCCGGGCTGGACCGCTCGTTCCGGGGCCGCGCGGGCGAACTGCTGCCGCAATTGATTGTATGAAGATCTGTTACGTGGACGCATTTTCGGGAATCAGCGGGGACATGCTGGTGGGCGCTCTGGCGGATGCCGGCGCGCCGGAGGCAGCCCTTGCCGAATCGCTGGCGGCGCTGGGAACGGGCGCGACGTTCACGTTCGAGAAGACGCGGCGCTGCGGGATTGGCGCGACGAAGTTCGGCGTTGCCGCGCCGCACGAGCACGCTCATCGGCACCTGTCGCGCATCCTGGAGATGATCGAGCGGGCCAGCCTGCCGCCGCGGGCGAAACAGAACGCCTCGGCCGTGTTCCGGAGGCTGGGCGAGGCGGAGGCGCGGGTACACCAGATCGACGTCGAGCGGGTCCACTTTCACGAAGTGGGCGCGGTGGATTCGATCTGCGACATTGTGGGCGCGTGCCTGGGTTTCGAGCTGCTGGGCGTGGAGGAGATTCACTCGTCGGCGCTGAACCTGGGCAGCGGGACGGTGAAGATGGAGCACGGCGTTTTGCCGGTCCCGGCGCCGGCGACGGCCGCGCTGGTGGAGGGCACGCCGGTATACGCGCGCGGGCCGGAGACAGAGCTGACGACGCCGACGGGCGCGGCGCTCGTGACTACGCTCGCGGCGCGGTTCGGGGCCATGCCGGCGATGCGGATCGTAGCCAGCGGTTACGGCGCGGGCGGGCACGACTTCGCGGAACAGCCGAACGTGCTGCGCGTGCTGGTGGGGGAAAAGACGGGCGCGAGCGAGGCGACGACGGTGGCGGTGATCGAGGCGCACATCGACGATTCGAGCCCGGAAGTGCTGGGCTACGCGATCGAGCGGCTGCTCGAAGCGGGCGCGCTCGATGCGGCGCTGGCGCCGCTGACGATGAAGAAGGGCCGGCCGGGAGTGCTGCTGCGCGCGATCGCACGGCCGGAGGACCAGGAAGCGCTGGCGCAACTGATTTTCGCCGAGACCTCGACGCTCGGCCTGCGCATTTACCCGGCGGAGCGCCGCGTCGAGGCGCGGCAGACGGTGGAGGTCGCCACGCCGCACGGAAAAGTTCGCGTGAAGGTTTCGAGCGAGGGGCACTACGCGCCCGAGTACGAGGACTGCCGGCGCCTGGCGATCGAAACGCGCACGCCGCTCAAAGACATCATTGCCGAGGCCAATCTGGCATATCTGAGATGCAAGACAAATACTATCTGACTACACCGATTTACTATGTGAACGCCGCGCCGCACATCGGCCATGCGTACACGACGATTGTCGCGGACCTGATCAAGCGCTTCAAAGCGATGCAGGGCTACCGCGCGGTGCTGACCACCGGCTCCGACGAACACGGGGTCAACGTGGAGCGCGCAGCCGAGCGGGCCGGGAAGACGCCGAAGGAGTACACGGACGTGATCGCGGCCGAGTTCGAGCGGCAGTGGCAACAGCTCGGTCTGAAGATCGACCATTTCCAGCGAACCACCAGCCCGCAGCACGCGCGCGTGGTGCAGGACCTGTTCGAGCGCTGCCGGGCGAACGGCTACATTTACAAGGGCGCTTACACCGGGCAGTACTGCATCTTCGACAACCTATACGTGAACGAGGCCAAGCCGGGGGATCCGTGCCCGGACTGCGGGCGCGCGACCGAGACAATCACGGAAGAGAACTTCTTCTTCAAGCTCTCGGCGTTCGCCGGGCCGTTGCTGGAGCTCTACGAGAGGGAGCCGAAGTTCATACAGCCCGAGACGCGGCGCAACGAGGTGATCGCGTTCGTCAAGCAGGGCCTGACCGACCTTTCGATTACGCGCACGAACATCAAGTGGGGGATTCCGGTCGAGGGCGAGGCGCCGCACGTCTTCTACGTGTGGTTCGATGCGCTCACCGCGTATATGAGCGCGGTTGCGGGCGAAGGGCTGTGGCCGGCCGATCTGCACCTGATCGGCAAAGAGATCGTGCGCTTCCACGCCATCTACTGGCCGGCGTTTCTGATGGCCGCGGGGCTGGAACTGCCCAAGCGCATTTTTGCGCATGGCTGGCTGCTGTTCGAAGAGAGCAAGATGAGCAAGTCGCGCGGCAACATCGTGCGGCCGGAACCGATCAGGCGGGTGATGGGCGTGGACGCGCTACGGTACTTCCTGCTGCGCGAGGTGGTGTTCGGGCAGGACGGCAGCTTCAGCTACGACGCGCTGGTGGGGCGCTACAACTCGGACCTGGCGAACGGGCTGGGGAACCTGGCGAGCCGGACGCTGACCATGGTCCGGCAGTACAACGCAGGCGCCGTGCCGGTCGCTAGCGGCGCTCCGGCGATTGCGGAGCTGGCGCGGAAGACGGCGGCGGACATGATCGCCGCGTTCGAGGAGTTCGAGTTCTCGAAGGGACTGGAGGCGGTTTGGGCGCTGCTTTCGGCCACCGATAAATACATCGTCGAGCAGGCGCCGTGGACTTTGCTCAAGAAGGGCGAGGAGGGGCGGGCGAAGCTGGACGAGACGCTCTACACGGCGGCCAATGTGGTGCGGATTGCCGCCGCGCTGCTGGCGCCGGTGCTGCCGGAATCGACGGCGAAGATCTGGAAGCAGCTCGGCATGACGGAGCCGCTCGAATCGGTGCGGCTGGATCGGCTCGCCTGGGACCAGTTGCCGGCGGGGCAGAAGATCGGCGAGGTGGCGGGGGTGTTTCCGCGCATCGACGCCAAGAGCGCGATCCCAGAGATGCGCGCGCTCGAAGAGGAGGAGGCCGCGCGGCAGGCGGCTTTGCTCGGCAAGACTCCGGCGCCGCCGGTGCCGGCCGCGGAGGGTTCGCCCAAGATCTCGATCGACGATTTCGCCAAGGTGGACCTGCGCGTGGCGCGGGTGCTGACGGCCGCGCCGGTGAAGGGCGCCAGCAAGCTGCTGCAATTGACGATCGACGTGGGCGAAGCGGAGCCGCGGACGTTGGTGGCCGGCATCGCGGAGGCCTATCAGCCGGAGCAGTTGGTGGGGCGCAAGGTGGTGATCGTGGCCAACCTGGAGCCGCGCAAGCTGCGGGGAGTCACCTCGAACGGGATGATTGTGGCGGCGTCGGTGGAGG
>Ga0181539_1002620_pt1 | contig 17660 bp, 11 predicted proteins | sample PEATcosm2014_Bin_46_FD_119767 | JGI IMG/M metagenome (GOLD analysis project Ga0181539, IMG submission 119767) | Peatland microbial communities from MTU Mesocosm Facility, Houghton, MI, USA - PEATcosm2014_Bin23_60_metaG | ecosystem: Environmental > Terrestrial > Soil > Wetlands > Peat | place... | reverse complement strand
TTGCTGGTTTGCGCGGCGGTGGCCGTGGCCGGCCACCTGCTGCTGATAAGGGGCGCGATCCATCTGCCCCCGCGTGCGGAGGTGGCGCGACCGATTGTGGTGCAGGTGCTGCTCAAGGCTCCGACCCCCGAGCCCGAACCGCCAGCCGAGCCCGAGGCCACGCCCGAGCCGAAGACGCAACCAACGCACCAGGCGCCCGCGCGACGTCGGGCCATGACCGACACGCCCCGGCGCGAGAACCCACCGAAAAATCCGCCACCGACGGAGCGGCCGGCCACTGGCACTGACACCACCACCACGCCGGTGTTCGGCATCTCCATGGAATCGACTTCATCTGCAGGCACGGGGCCGGCGCTGCCGGTGGGCAACACTTTGCAGACAAAACCCGGACACACGAAAGTCGCCGCGGCTGAGGTCAAGTCGCTGGCCGCGCCGGCGGCGGCCTACGAAGTAACCAAGATGCCGCTGCCTGTGGTCCGTTGCACCGGAAAGTTGACCGAGGAGGCGCGCCAAGCCGGACTGGAGGGCATGGTCATTCTCGACATCGTGGTCGGCGAAGATGGTGTGGTTCGCGACGTCAGGGTTGTGCAGGGGCTTGGCATGGGACTGACCGAAGCGGCGATTCGCGCAACCAAAGCCTGCCGGTTCACGCCCGGCGAGCGCAACGGAAAGCCGGTCCCAGTGCGGGTACCGCGGTTCAAGGTCACCTTCCGGCTGGCAGAGTCGGAGTAGTTCCGCCGCGGGGACGAGAGCAAATCGAGCGCGGCGGCACGCGCATCTGGCCGAAGTAGCTAGAGCGCCGCTCTCTTGGCGACAAGCGCGTCCACAATCGATGGGTCGGCCAGGGTCGTGGTGTCGCCCATGTCGTCGTGTTTGCCCGCGGCGATGTTGCGCAGGATCCGGCGCATGATCTTGCCCGAGCGGGTCTTGGGCAGGCCGGGCACGATGAGCACGATGTCCGGCGTGGCAAAGGGGCCGATGTGGTGGCGCGCTTCGTTCTTGAGCTCGCCCAGCAACTCGGGACTCTCGCTCCAGCCCTGTTTGAGAATCACGAAGGCGAAAATCGCCTGGCCCTTGATCTCGTGCGGGAAGCCCACCACCGCGGCTTCGGCGCACCCGGGGTGGGTGACCAACGCGCTCTCCACCTCGGCGGTGCCCAAACGATGCCCGGATACGTTGATGACGTCGTCCACCCGGCCGGTGATCCAGTAGTAGCCGTCCTCGTCGCGGCGACAGCCGTCGCCAGTCAGGTAATAGCCATGGAATGGTCGCAAGTAGGTCTCAATGAATCGCGAGTGATCGTTCTGCACGGTCCGGGCCATGCCCGGCCAGGGCCGTTTGATGGCCAGCAAGCCCGAAACCTCGCCGCCGTCGAGTTCCTTGCCTTGCTCGTCGAGTAGCACCGGCTCGATGCCGAAGAACGGAAGCGTCGCCGAGCCGGGTTTGAGCGGCGTGGCCCCCGGCAGGGGCGTGAGCATGATGCCGCCGGTTTCCGTCTGCCACCAGGTGTCCACCACGGGGCAGCGGCCTTCGCCCACCACCTGGTGGTACCAGCGCCACGCCTCGGGATTGATGGGCTCGCCCACGCTCCCGAGAATGCGCAACGAGGATCGATCGTGCGCCTTGACAAAGGCGTCGCCCTCGCGCGCCACCGAGCGGATGGCGGTGGGCGAGGTGTAGAACTGGGTCACGCGGTGGCGTTCGACCATGTCCCAGTATCGGCCGGCGTCGGGGTAGAGCGGTATGCTCTCGAAGAGCACGGTGGTCGCGCCGTTGCACAGCGGCCCATACACGACATACGAGTGGCCAGTGATCCAGCCGATGTCGGCCACGCAGGCGAAGACATCGCCGTCGTGGTAGTCGAAGACGTAGCGGTGGGTGAGCGCGGCCTGCAGCAGGTATCCTGCCGTGGTATGGGCCACGCCTTTGGGGCGGCCGGTGCTTCCCGAGGTGTAGAGGAGAAAGAGCGTGTCCTCGCTGTCCATGTGCTCGATGGGGCAATAGGTGCGCTCACCGTTCATGGCCTCGCGCAACCAGATGTCACGTTGAGGATAGAAAGGAACCTTGTTGCCGGTTCGCCGGGCCACGAACACTGTGCGCACTGTGGGGCAGGCCATGACGGCCTCGTCGACGGTGCGCTTGAGCGGGATGGTTTTTCCACCGCGCACGCCCTCGTCGGCAGTGATCGCGGTCGTGCAGCGTGCGTCGTTGATGCGGTCACGCAAGCTCTCGGCCGAGAATCCCGCGAACACGACATTGTGTACGGCGCCGATGCGCGCGCAGGCCAACATGGCGTACACGGCCTCGGGGATCATGGGCATGTAGATGGCGATCCGATCGCCTTTGCGTACGCCGTTGTGGCGAAGCACGTTGGCCAGGCGACAGACCTCGCGCTGCAATTCGCGGTAAGTGACCTTGATGCCCTCGCCGGGCGTGTCCGACTCCCAAATTAGCGCGACTTGATCGCCGCGGTCTGCCACGTGCCGGTCGACGCAATTGTGGCAGGCATTGAGGCGGCCGTTCAAGAACCAGGCAATCTGGCCGTGTTCGAAATCGCAGTCGCTTGCCTGGCTGAAGGGATGGAACCACGACAGGTCTTCCTGGGCGCGCTGCCGCCAGAAAGCGTCGGGATCGGCCAGGCTTTCCGCGTGCAGCTTGCGATAACCTTCTAGCGACGAGATGTGCGCGTGCCGGCTGACATGGGCGGGCGGCGCATACAATTGCGGGACGACGTCGGACCCTGACGATGTTGCGGGCATGGGCATCCTTTCCCGGTCTTCGGTTGGATGTCCCAGGCCGGGATTTCATTTCCAGGCGGGCAACAACAATTCAGTCGTCGTCGTGGTGCGAGGCTGGAGCCTCGCGCACCGGCGCGCCGGGGGTGATGGGCGCGGACTGTGGAACACATTTCTCCGTGGCGGCGATGATTTCGCGCAAGCTCCGGTCGAGATCGATGCCGCAGTCCCGGCCGACAAAGGCGTTGATGGCCTTTCTCGCCTGATAGCGGACCAGGGGCAGCGGATGGGCAATCTGCTGGGCCAGAAGCGGCAGGGCCTCGCGCACGCTCTGCTCGCGCAGGCTGATGATCGCGACCGCCTGCTCGTGGGGCTTGCCCCGCGCCAGCGTGGACAGCAGCGGCGACTGCTGCAGATCGCCGTAGAGCGTTTGCAAGACCTGGCGATCGTAGCGTTTGCCCCACCAGCGCTCCATTTCCGACACCAGTTCTTCGGCGTTCTTGCGGGCATGGCAGAGCGCGCACTCCAGCGGCCGATCGGCCTCGACCCGCGCACGCTCGGTGGGCGAGCCGATCCGGTGATAGCGCCCGAGGGTGTAGGTCAGCGCCAGGTTTTTGCGTGGCATATGGCAGTTGATACACACGCCGCCCGCTGCACCGGGATCGTGGTGGCTGTGCGCGCGCAACGCCGCGCGGCCGGCGTAGTCCGGATGGCACTTGGTGCAAGTGGCGTTGCCGGCCGGAGTGGCCAGCGCAGCCAGATCGTCTGGATCGTCGTTGCGGTGCGGATCGTGGCAATCGGTGCATGCCAGTGCGCGGCTGCACCCGCCCATCAGCATGTCGCGCGCCTCGCCCGAGTTGGTGGAACTGCCGCCGGGCGAGCCGCCGTGGCGAAGGCCGCCCTCCCAGGTGAAGGGATAGCGCGAGAACAGAACCTGGTGGCAGCGCGCGCAGGCCCGGTTGATCGATTCGGCGCGGGTGATGGGGCCGCGGCCCGGCGCGGGTTGCACGTTCAGGAATGGGCTGCGCGGCAGGTAGGACGTCGAGACCCGCGGCTGCTGGACGTGTTCGCGGCAGCCGCCGTGACAGGCCTCGCACCCGATGCCGATCTCCAGGAGGTGCGCGGCTGCGAACCGCCGGCTCATGGTCGTGATCCCTTGCCGCAAGGAAGCGGGCACATCGCCTGGCAGATCGCTCGCCTCGCCCAGGAGATGGACCTCGTCTGCGACGGCTGCGCGCAGCGCATTCGCATCGACGACTCGTGATTGCCAGCGCCGGCTTTCGGGCAGAAGCGCGTCCACCAACTCACCCTGGTAGGCGGGCGCGCCCTCGCCCAGCAGAGCCCCCCACAGGGTCACGAAAGTGGGCGCGGTGTTGTGGCACAGCACACAGGACTGATTCCACACGGCGCCGGCCTTCAGCCCCGGACGCTCACGCACCATCACGGAATAGCCCTTGAGCCGGTAGGAAGCTGTCTCGAAGAAGTAGCTGGCTGGCAGGATGACCTCGTCGTGCGCATCGCCGATGCTGCGGGCGTCGGGCTGGGGGCCTGTGACCTCGATGCCCGCGAAGTCTTCGCGGGTTCGCCCGCCGATCACCCGCGTGACCCGGTACAGGTGCTCTCCGAAGCGACGCGAGCGAATACGAATGAAGCGTGTTCCGGCCTGCTGCTCGAAGCGCGCCTCATCGTCTTTGAATCTCCAGGTCCGTCCGTCGAAGGGCGCCCGGATGCTTGCGGTCGTGGGCATGCGGGTCATCTGCCGCATGGGCGACCCGAGCCAGTCGTCGTACAGGCTCCTGTGGCAATTGTGGCAACTCGCGGATCCGGCGTAGTCGGCGCGCAGGATGTTGCTGCGCACGACGCGTGGTTCACCCACGCCCCCGTCCGGAGCAGCCTCCGCGCCAGCCACGCCTCGAATGCAGCCCGACGCCCACAGCGCCGTCGCGACCGTGACGACGCCCGACAGCCGGAAAAGGAGATGGCGCGGGCTCGTCACGGGAACACCTCGACTAGCTTATGCCCGATCCAGGCGACCTTGCCAGTCGCGCTGCACCCAGGGTGCTTTGTCCCACCTCGCGGCGACGAGAGCGATACACTCGGTCCATGCTCTCCCTCCTGCTCGTGTCCTTGCTGGCGACCAGCGCCGCGCGGCCGCATGTCGGTGATCCCGCGCCCGCATTCGAGGCGCGAACCCTGGCAGGCAGGACTGTGCGCGGCGACAGCCTGCGCGGACAGGTCACGGTCGTCGAGTTCTTCGCGAGCTGGTGCGAGCCGTGCAGAGAGAGCCTTTCGGAAATCCTCGCCATCCGAGAGAGTTCCGGGTCGCATTTTGCTCTGATGCTGGTCGCGGTCGAGAGCGACGTGCCAGCCCTGAAGAGTTTTTTTGCAACTCATCCCCTGCCCGCGGGCACCGTGGTTGCGCTGGACGGGGAGGGCGCGCTGGCGCGTGCGTTTGGCGAGGATCGCCTGCCCACCACGTTCTTCGTGGATGCAAGGATGATCATCCGCCACATCAACCGTGGCCACGGCGCAGGCTTTCGTGAACGAGCCACGCGCTGGCTTTCCACCATGCTTGCGCCCAGTCCCTAGCCCTTGTCTCGAACGCGGAACTGCGCGATCCTACAATTAGCCGCAAAAGCGCCTGGTGCGCACGGGAGGTTCCATGCAACGCTTCGCTCTCGTGGTCGTCATGGCATTCATGGCAGGTGAGCTCGGGTGTACGAGCGGAGGGTCGGCGACACGCGACGCCGGATCCGTCCCGGGTGCAGAAGCTGGAGCCGTTCTTGCTCCGGACGCGGGGTCACCCAACGCTTCCGATGGGGCGAGCAGCACCACAGCCATCGACGGCAGCAGCGGCATGGTCACGTCGATCAGCAAGGACGGCGTGACCTGGACCTTCGCCGCGCCGGTGCTCGCGGGCCAGTTCGTGACCGGCGACTGGTGGATCGTTGGTCCGGCAACGGTGAGCGCGATCAGCCCTGCGCCGACCAACGCCACGCCGTTCCTCAACGGATCGGTGGTGAACCTCCCGACTTCCAACGGCAAGAGTCCGTTCGACTCGCGGCTCAACGACGGGACGGACGAGTCGTGGTGGTTCGACGCGAGCTTTCGCGCGTATCCACCGGTGTCGCTCAAGGCGGGCGACTCGCTGGTGTCCAGCGTCAGCCTCGCGACAGCCGCGTCGCTGCCCGAGGTGATGCGCGCGAGCGACGAGAGCTGCAGCCCGGTCAGTAGCGACTCGGTCCTGACAGTCCTGTCAGCGGTTCCGCCCGCGGACGCCTTCAGGCCGTCCTACTGCGACCGGAGCCAGACGCTGTATCGCGCGAGTGCGCTGCACCGCGAGCTTCTGCCATCGCAACCGGCGCCCAACCCGCAGGGCACGCCCACCTTGGCACAGTTCGAGACGCTATTTCGACGTCCGTGGATCGACACCAACGCCTTCCTGTTCGACGCGCCCGCCGAGTACATGCCCAGCTATGGACAGCACGTGGCGTTCGCCGTCAGCTACGCGAGCCTGCTCTTGCTGCTCGACTTTGCCCCCGCTGACAAAGAGCCGCTCACCAATTACCTGGTGCAATACGGGATCGATCTCTACGGCTGCGTGAAGGCGGGTTACGGTTGGCCGGCATTCGGCGGCCACCGCAGCGGGCGCAAGCTGCCCATCCTGATGGCTGGGCTTCTCTTGCAAGACGACGGAATGAAGAACGTCTCGGCGACCTACCCCAACCGATTCGGCGAGGACATGCAGACGGTCTACGTCAATCAGATCCCGGGTGGCTACACCCAGGCCTGGCAAGGTGCGACGGTGATCTACGGCGGGCACTACGGCGTCGATCAGACGAGCGGAACGCCCACCGATACCAGCAGCAACGGACTGTACGCACCCTACGAACAACTGCAGCCCAAGGACTGGCAGATCTTGACGCCGCCGGGAGAGCAGCTCGGTGAAGCGTATCGGCGCTGCTGCACCTCGGTCTCTTGGGTCGGCGAGGCGCTGGCGGCGCACATGCTCGGCGCCCAGGACACCTGGAACCATCCCGCCTTTTTCGACTACGTCGATCGCTGGATGACCGAGGACGACACCCAGGCGGTGGCTGACATCAAGGCGCAGTCCGGGTTCGATTACAGCGCGGATTGGGAGCGACAGGGCCAGACTGCGGCATGGCTGCAGGGCGAATTTCCGCAGTACAGCTTCATCGACGACATGTGGAAGGCCTATCGGAACTGATGAAGCACCGGCACGAGGTACCGTCGCGCAACAACGCATAGCGATGGGATGACGCGACAGGCTGCCTGCACATTACAGCCACCGTCAGGGATCCGATGGTCTGGCGGCCTCATAGGCGAACCGGAAGGGCGAGTCTGGATCAGGCAGCGGATCCCCTGGACTTTTCTGCTATTTCTGGCAGGTTGGATTTGTAACGCCGAGACGTCGGGATGTCTCGATTCGTGGCAGGGACGTGGCGACTACTTCTTCGTCAAACTTAGCAGGGGCGCTGTGGAACAGAGGATCGGTACCACCCATCTTTCGTGGCAGTGGTTGTCACGCCCGCGGTGGAGGGAAATCCTATCTTTAGTAGCTTGGCCTCGGGTCGGAACGCGCATCACAGAGTTTCGTTTCCGGGATGGAGGCGCCAATGAAGAAATCAGCAAACGCCAAGACAATTGCCTCAATCGCCGTGTGCGTGCTCGCGGGCGCGCTCTTGCCCCACTGTGGGCCGACCCAGCCTGTCAATGTTGTTCCTCCCGGAAACGGCGGCAATAGCGGCACAAGTACGCTTCCGGCGACCGGCGGAAACAGCACCGGCGGTCACGCGGGTGGCGCCAGTAGCGCCATAATCGGGACGCTGCCGACAGGCGGAAGCGGCGGCGCATCGAGCAGCTCCAGCTCCGAGGTCGTGCCTCCCACGGGCGACGTCAACTGCGGAACCCAGACGCAAAACCCGACCCCGCAGCCGGTGGACCTTCTCCTGCTTCTTGACCGCTCGGGGTCGATGAGCAACGACATCGCCACCGACACCGCGTGCAGCACGGGGCGCGGTGCTGCCGCGTGCACGACCAAATGGTCCACGATGACGGCGTCCCTCACTCAGGTCTTTGCGACCTCGCCGGCCGGTGTCCAGTGGGGCTTGAAGTTCTTCTCGTCGCCAGGGGGCAAGACGACCTGCACGGTAAACCCAGGGGTTGAGGTCGCGGTGGGGCCCAATACCGCCACGCAGATCCAGGCCGCGATTACCGGCGCCACCCCGGCAAACCAGACTCCGACCACCGCAGCCATGACCGCGTCCGTCGCGTATTACGGCACTGTGAACGATGGCCTGGCCCACTACATTCTCCTTGCCACTGATGGCCAGCCCAATTGCGACCCTGGGACATCCAGCAATGTTACCGATGCCTCGGTGCAGGACACTGCCAATGAAATCGCTACCGCCCTCAGTAGTAGCAACATCAAGACCTACGTCATCGGCATCGGGCCGTCGGCTGGTAACCTGGACAGCTTCGCCGCGGCCGGCGGCACGGGGACTTACTTCCCCGCGAGCTCTCCGGATGCGCTGACCGCGGCGCTCACGTCCATCGTTGGCGCGGTGGCCAGTTGCACCTTCACCATGGCCGCAGTTCCCCCCGACCCGACGAACCTCGGCGTGTATCTGGACAAGAACACCAAGGTGCCGCTGGACGCGTCGGATGGCTACTCGTTGGCCTCGGACAATGTGACGGTCACATTCAACGGCAGCTACTGCGACGGGCTCAAGAACGGAACCTACCAGGTGGTACAAGTCTACTTCGGATGCCCGGGCTCGCCACCGCCTATCAACATCCCGTAGCCATCGCTCGTCGATGACGCCTGCGGGGCGTCCACCTTGTGTCTTTCCACCCGATCTCTGTGTAGTCTGTGCACTCCGTGGTGGAGAAGCTCACGAGCAACATATCGAACCGCGCGCCGCAAGATCCCGGCTAGGCTATGGGAAGACGTAGGGCCGAGCGGAGGAGGTACAAACGCAGCGTCGCGGAGACGGCGAACCGCGACGCCGTGGCTCCGGCCTTCTCGGACGAGTCGGCTGTGTGGCCTCGGCTCGCTCCGTTCTTGGCCTCTTTTGTCCTGGCGGCGCTCTACATCGCGACTCTCAGTCCATCGGTGGCGGGCGGCGATAGTGGCGAGCTCACGGCAGCCGCGCTGACCGGCGGGGTTCCCCATCCCTCGGGCTATCCGCTCTTCGCGCTACTGGCGCGCTTTTTTGCCGCGCTTCCGCTCGGGCACTCGCCGGTTTGGCGCGTGAATCTTCTCTCCGCAGTGGCGATGGCCGTGGCAGGCGGCCTGGTGTGCGCGGTGGTGCAGTCGTGGACCCGCAACGTAGCGGCCGGGCTCGTGGCAGCGGCGCTTTTCGGCACCAGCCCCGTGGTCTGGTCGAACGCCACCTGCGCCGAGGTGTTTGGACTCAATGCCATGTTCGTGGCCTTGGGGCTGTACCTGTGGTCGCGGGTCGAGCGCACGCTTTCCCGTCGTGATGTGTTTGCCCTGCTCTTCGCCAGCGGGCTTGCCATGTGCAACCACCACGCTTTCGTGTTCGTCGGAGCGCCCGTGGCCTTGCGCTCGCTATGGATCATGCGGCGCAAGCTCCGTGCCCGAGGGGTGTTTCTGGCCCTCGGCCTGGGGCTGCTTGGCCTGGTTCCCTACTTGTATCTCATGTCGGCCTCCGCGTCGTTGGCGGCCGTATCGTGGGACGACGGCACCGCCACTATCGGTGGTCTCATTGACCATGTTCTGCGCCGGACCTATGGGACCTTCAGCATGGGCCGGCCAACTGAGGAAGCGGTATTCGTCACCGGAGGCACGTTTCTTCCGACCCTGTGGCAGATGTGGGGTCAGGTATTTCCACGCCTTCTCTGGGTCGGCCCTCTTTTCGCCCTGGTGGGTCTGTATCTCGGGGCAGCGAGCCGACACACACGCAGGGCAACCCTTGTGCTTCTTCTCGTTCTTTGCTGCTACTGTGTGACCTTCAGCGCGCTGTCCAATCTATCGACCGCTAGGCCGCTTTATCTGTCAGTGCTGGGCCGGTTCTGCATCGAGTCCGATCTGCTGTGGGCGATTGCTTCCGGGTTCGGCCTTGCTGCTCTCTTGCAGGGGCTGGGTGCGCGTCTGCCCGCGGTTCGACGCTGGCTGCGCTTGGTTCCCTTGAGCGCAGGGGCGGTGTTTGCCGTCGGCGTCGCTGTCCATGCCGGGGAGGCGAACGGGCACAACAACACCGTGCTACGTGATTTCATGACCACTGCGTTCGCGTCCCTTCCACCCAACGCCATCGTGATCACGGTGGGGGATGAGGTCACCAACTCCGCCTTTTACCTTCATGAGGTCGAGAAGCTTCGCCCCGACGTGACTCACCTGGGTCGCACCTACCTGGCCGCTCCCTGGTACACGGCCCGCCAGCGGCGTCTTCATCGCGACCTGTACTTGCCTAAAGGCGGCTATGGCGAGCACGGCTGGAACATCAAACGGCTGCTCGACGGCAATCCCCATCGGCCGCTCATGGTCATCGGCCATCTGGACGATTGGGATCAAAGCTGGCAAGCGGGTTACAAGCTGGCGGTCTACGGTCTGGTCCATTCCCTGGTTCGAGCGAGCCAGTTTCCCAGTTACCAGGAGTGGGCCGAACGGGATGCCAGGGCGATGGACAACTACGACGTGGCGCCGGCTTTGCGCGCGCCAGTGGAATCCTGGGAAAACGCCCTCGCTCAGCGCGTATTGGGCACTCAGGTCGGGCGTGCACACCTATGTCTGGTCTACAGCAGTGAACAGGGTGATGCGGCAGAGCCCGCGCGCAAGGCCATCGGTCTCCTCGAGGATGTGGTTGCCAAGGCCGGCGGAGACGACAAGCTTGGGATCGCGGCAGCACGGGGAATGCGCAAGCTCGACATAGGTCCAGCCGTGTGGAAGGATCTCGGCACGGCCTACCAGATCGTCGCTCGTGCCGACGGCCGGTATGATCCTCGCGTGGCAGTTGCCTACGGGAAGTTCATCGAGCGGGCCGATGCCGGCGATCCCGATCTGCCGGCAGCACGCGCCATCGTCGAGCAAACGCGCCCAGCCCGCATCGGGGCGACCCTCAATCGGCTTCGCGCCCCCAACGGACAGTGACAGGAGGAGGGCATCGATGAAATTCGGACCGTTATGGAAGACGCCGGCCTCGGCAGCATCACCCGGCCTGACCCCGAAGGCGATGTGCTGGTAGCGCGCCAACCGGCCGGATCGTAGGATTGGGGTCTGCGAGGGATTTGGGTATATAAAGGGTGTCGGTGCTTCAGCGCATGCCTTTCCCGGAGAGCCACCGAGAGGGATCTCGAAAGAGGCCGGCCCATCCTCAGCCTTGGTCAAAGCCATGAAGAACTCGCGCGTTTCCCGTTTTTTCGCAATCTCACTTCCCTTGCTGGTGTGTGCCCTGACCGCGCTCGGCGCCCCTGCCGTCCGCGCGGCCGAGTGCCCAGCCAGTTCGCCCGATCAGGACAAAGAGCGGCGGGCCCTGGCCAAGGAATGGTTTGCGCGGGCCGAGGCGGCCGAGAACGCCGGCAAGGACGTCGAGGCAGTGCGTGCCTACGCGTGTTCCATGAAGATGATGGCCCATGCCTTCACCGCGTTCAATCTCGCGCGGGTTGCCGAGCGCTCGGGCGACGTGGAACTGGCCCTCAAGTCGTACCAGGCCTATCTGACCTTGAAAGGCGACGCCACGGACAAGGACGAGATCCAGGCCAAGATCCAGGAACTGCAAGAGAAGATAAGGGAAGTCAAGGAGATCAGCGGCGGGGAGGTCGCGGAAACTCCCCCGATCGCACCGAGCAAAGAGAGCACGGAACCTGCCCCGGTCGAGGAAACCGCCGAGGTTCCCGTCGCGCCGCCAGTGGTTGAGAAGCCCGTCAAGCCCGTCGCTCCCGAGCCGGCGCCTCACGCGACCGAACCGGGCGGTGAGGGTCGCGGCCTCAGGCCCGTGTTGGCGTGGGTGGTGGGCGGCGTGGGCGTCGCGGCCTTGGCCACCGGGATCATCATGAACATCGTCGCGCGCAACGACATGGACACCTGTAACAGTAAATTTGCCGCGAACGACATCCCGGGAGCCCGATCCGCTTGCAACAGCGCCAAACCGGCCGCGTACACCTCGTACGCCATGTTCGGGGTCGCGGGCGCGGCTGCCGCTGCTGAGGCCATAATCTTCTATTCGATTTGGTCCGGCGGTGGTGACAACTCGGCTGACACTTCGGTAAGTCTGGGCTGGCTGCCCGGCGGTTTGGGTTTGAGCGCGCGCGGGCGCTTCTAACCAGTAGGGATTCAGGCGCGGGTGGGGCGAAGGGTCGTGGTCTGCGAAAGCGTATTCACGGTATCGATGCGATAGATGAGCCAGTCGCGATCGATCTTCTTCAACTTGAAGTTGAACTCCTGCACCTGAAGATCGCGTTCACCCGTGATGGTGGCCTTGCCCGTCAGGTTGACCACAGCAGCCTGGCTGCCGGGATCGAGAGTGACATTGATGTCCACAAACTCGATCTTGAGCCCGCGCAGGCGCTGCATGGCTCCCAGCACGGCTTGCGTCACCTCGTCGCGTCCTTGCAGCGTGTGCGATTCAAAGCCGCGGACGTCCAGGCTGATGGCCACGTCTGGGGTGAGATACTCTCCAAGCCTTTGAGCTTTGAGGCCTCTGGGAATGATTCCTTCGCCGGGGTCGAAGGAAGCGGTGCGGGCCACATCGCGCAGGCGCGCGCGGATGGCGTTTTGCGGACTGGGAAACCACGCGCGCCAGCCCCAGATTGCAAGGCCGATGACCGCCGCGGCGAGGACCAGGCGAACAAGCTTCTTCATAGCAGGACTCTTCCGACGATGCGTTGTTTGGGAGTCTTGCCCTTCGCGTGAAACTCGTGGCGCGAGGGGAATTCCCATCTGCCTGGCGCTCGCTATCCTTCGATGAAGCTCTTGAGCCGCGAGCCACGCGACGATTGGCGCAGCTTGAGCAGGGCCTTGGCCTCGATCTGGCGGATGCGTTCGCGCGTGACATCGAAGTCGTGGCCCACCTCTTCCAAGGTGTGCTCCGACCTCTCACCGATGCCGAAGCGCATGCGCAGCACCTTCTCCTCGCGTGGCGTGAGCGTGGCCAGCACCTTGCGCGTCTGCTCCGCCAGGTTCATCGAGATCACCGCATCGGCCGCCGAGACTACGCTCTTGTCCTCGATGAAGTCGCCCAGGTGCGAGTCCTCTTCCGCGCCGATGGGGGTTTCCAGCGAGATGGGCTGCTTGGCGATGGCAAGTACATTGCGGACTTTGTCGAGCGACAGCTCCATCTTCTCGGCGATCTCCTCCGGGGTCGCCTCGCGTCCCAGTTTTTGCACCAGCGAGCGGCTGGTACGGATGAGCTTGTTGGTGGTCTCGATCATGTGCACCGGGATGCGGATGGTGCGGGCCTGGTCCGCGATGGCGCGGGTGATGGCCTGGCGAATCCACCAGGTCGCGTAGGTCGCGAACTTGTAGCCGCGCTTGTACTCGAACTTGTCCACGGCCTTCATCAGGCCGATGTTGCCCTCCTGGATCAGGTCCAGGAACTGCAGGCTGCGGTTGGTGTGCTTCTTCGCGATGGAGACCACCAGCCGCAGGTTGGCCTCGACCATCTCGGCCTTGGCCTGCTCCGCTTGGCGCTCGCCATCCTGGATCTCCCGCACGGTTTCGCGCAGAAGCTGCTCGGTCATGGTGGCTTCGTCCTCCACCTTCTTGACCTTCTTCTTGGCGTTGTCGATGACCCTTGCCAGATCATCGATCTCGTCGGGCCGCAGGCCCAGCTTCTTGGCCACCGCACGCCGGCGCACGGGCGAGGAACGGATTTCGCGCAGGGTCTTGCGCAACCCGTACTGGGGCATACCAGCGCGCTGCTCGCAGCCGGCGATCTCGTGTTGGGCAGCCTCGATGCGCGAGACCAAGCCCTTCAGCCTGGCAACGATACGATCGATCTGCGTCTTGTTGAGGCGCATGTTTTGCAGGGCGTCGACCATTTCCTGCTTGATGGCCGCGACCTGGTTTCTGACCTTCTTGCGTCCGGCCTCGGTCGCGGTCTTCTTCTCCTCGACCGCTTGCCGCTGCTTGTGCAGCCGGCGCACTTTCTCGATCGCCTCGCACACCCGATCGATGTGCCAGTTCTCATCGAACTCGAGGTCATCCTCGTCCGCGTCTTTGACCACCTCCTTGACTCGAATCTTCTGCTGTCGCAGCTTGTCGCCCAGGTCCAGGATCTCCTCGATGGCGACGGCGGAATTGAGCACCACCTGCAGCACGCGGCGCTCGCCGTCCTCCATGCGCTTGGCGATCTCCACCTCGCCCTCGCGAGTCAGCAGCGATACCGAGCCCATCTTGCGCAAGTACAGACGCACCGGATCGTTGGTCGTGGCGTAGGCGTCCTCTTCCTCCACCTCGGACGCGCGCGCGGGTTCCGGATCGGTTTCTTCATCGGGCGCCAGCTCGCCCGGGGCCGTGCGGTCGGTGCCCTTGCCCTGCGACGGGGAATCCACGATCTCGATGCCCTCGCCGCCCAGGGTCGACAGCCAGTCGTCGATCTGGTCGGACGAGCCGATGCCCTCCGGCATGTGATCGTTGACCTCGTCGTAGGTGAGGAACCCCTTGGCCTTGCCGATGGTGATGAGGTCGCGCTTCTTGCGTTCGCTCTCCTTGCTCGACATCGCCCGCTTGGCCATCATGGTGCCGACGGCTTCGAGTTTCTCATAGTCTCGGTTGTCTTCGTTCAATTGTTCGTCGCCTTCTTCGATCATGTTGTCCGGACCCTCTCGCGCGGAAGGCGGAAGACCCATGTTGATGCCGTGCCTATTTGATTGCTTGACAAAAGCGAGCGGTGACGCATGGAGGCATTTGCCAGATGCGGCAGGTGGCCGTGGCTATGGTGACTGGTGTGACGGATAGTGTGTGGGAGGTCGGGGAGATCGTCGACTCGGAAAAAGGATGAGGACGTAGGGAACGAGCGCCATCAAAGGAACCATCGGGTTCGTGAACCCAGCTATCGAGCGGCTGGGCAGGTGGAATCCGGTGCGCTGCCGGAGCCCGTCCCGATCCGTGTCGCTCTCGGCTCGACCGTGACAGCCACGGGGCTGCCATCGGACGGGCGGCCGTCGGTCTGGGGAACTTCTGCGCTCAGCGTGCGCGTCGAGCCGGCAGCGTCCACCCACCCTGTGGGCGGCAGGCGGATGTGTTGATGGCACTTGACGGATGGGCGGCCATGCGGCACCTTCTTGGCCTCAAACGTGATGCGGGGTGGAGCAGCCTGGTAGCTCGTCGGGCTCATAACCCGAAGGTCCCAAGTTCAAATCTTGGCCCCGCTACAATCTTTCCAGGTACTTACAGCGCGCGGGGGACGATTTCGACGTTCCTCATTCAAAATGAGGAACGAACGAGGAACTGAGCAGCGCGGCAACGGCCAAAGTTTGAACTTACGGTCTGCACTTACGGTCTGCACTTGTGGGAAGGCCAATTTGTCCGCTCCTGTCCGCTCGGGCGTTCCTCATTAGAATGAGGGACGTTCCTCATGCGCTCCCACATCCCTCATGCGTTGGACCCGCCTGACCCTGGTCATCACCGAAGCCGTCGTGACGCTGAGCAGCTTCATGGCCGCGTCCAGTGGCCAGCTGATGGGGAGACGGAGGACACCCTGGCGCGACCGCCGTTCAGGAGCTACCTCGTGCCCGGGATGGTGCTCTTCGCCGTGGTTGGCGGCGTGGGCTGAGCTGCGGCGCTGGCTCCGGGCCGGATGGCTGCCCGTGGTGGCGGGTGTGGTACTGGCCGGGTGGATCGCGGTGCAGATGGCCATGATTGGGCTCGGGTACCCAATGCAACCGAGCTTGTTCGTGGCGGGCGTGGCGATCGCGGGGCTGGGGTGGCGACGGGCGCGGAACCAGGGCTCGACTTTGCGCCGGTGAGGTCGTGACCTCCTCAGCCTCTCGCGGAGTGACTCGGGTCGGGATTGATTTCGAACAGAACTGCGAGAAGATGATTGAGTGCTTTGGTGCGGTTTGCACTGCACAACGGCACAAGATAGATGCCCATTGAGCGAGGACCATGGCAACCGACGATCCAGCACTGGAACTTCAGGAAGAGATCTTCGACACCGCGGAACAAGAAACGGAGGACGAACGCCCCCCACTGTCGGTCCCTGAAAAGGACCGCAAGCTTGTTACCCACCCCTACGATTTCATCGTTCGCTCGCTCCACGACCAGATCAAGGACGGCACCCTGATGTTGGCCGACAAGTTTCAGCGAAGAAGAGTCTGGGACGACACCAAGGCCAGCAGGCTGATCGAGTCCTTGCTGCTAAACGTTCCCATACCCGTATGCTATTTCTCTGAATTTGACAACTCCACGTACACTGTCATTGATGGTCAGCAGCGCCTGACCGCGATATACCGATTTCTCGACAATGAGTTCCCGTTGCGTGGACTTCGCGTGCGGCCAGATCTCAACAGGAAGCGGTTCTTCGAACTGAGCGACGCAGACCGGCGCCTGATCAATTCACGGTCGATTCGTTGCATAGTGCTGCTCAAGGAGTCTCACGCGGACATCCGGTTCGACGTCTTTGAGCGCCTAAACACAGGGTCTGTGCGCCTAAACGCGCAGGAGCTAAGAAACAGTATGTATCGGGGTGCGCTCAATGACCTGCTTCGCGATCTCTCGGAGTTCCCGTCCTTTCAGCAGGCTCGTGGGGTGACTGCGGTGGACAAGAGGATGCAGGATTGTGAGCTTGTTTTGCGGTTCTTCGCGTTCCATTTTCGGTTGCAGAAGTACAAAGGCTACTTCAGCACCTTTTTGGACGAGTATCTCAAGTACGGGATGAGTTTCACACCGTCCCAGATCGATGAGCACCGAGCTGAGTTCGTAAAGACAATCACTGGCGCCCACGGCGTCTTTGGAGGGAACGCCTTTCGCCGGAGATCAAAGAAGGGGGATTGGGAAGGCGGGGTCAACCGAGCACTTTATGACTGCGTAATGCTGACCTTCGCTCGGATCGACCTGGCCGAACTGAAGGGAAAAGAAACCGAGCTGGCGGATGCCATGGGACGACTGTGCGCAGATCGTGAGTTCAGCGATTCCGTCACCTTCGCCACGAAAGACAAGAGCAAGCTGCAAACCCGCCTACGGAAGTTCCGGGAGGCGTTGGTTGGCCTCGGTGTCAGTACGCCAGAGCTGAAAGTGGGTGTCTAGCTCGTCTATGGATTCTCCCGCACTGCGCCTTTTTCGAGAAAGAGCGGGCGAAGTGGCGCTGCTGCTTGCTTTGTGCTCGCCAGAGGACGCCGACCTTCCGGAACGGATGAAGTCGAGGAAGCAGGACGCAGCCCTCTGTCGCTCCGCACTGGTGCTGCTGTGCAGTCACATGGAGGGATTTTTTGAGGATCTCGTTTCGGCGTGCCTGGAGTTCCACGAGCGAAACGGAACCCTTGCCGGCGAGCTCCCACTTCGGCTTCGCGTGGTACAGATTTGGCGCTCCCGAGAACCCCCGGACGGTGCATCCGACGAATGCATCTGGCGCATGATTGAGGGTGTCCGCGACGCCCCTCTTGCAAATGACTCTACTGTGTGCCGCTGCGGTCTTCTTGACTCCGAATTGCACGTCCATGGATTTGCCACCCCGGGGAGCAAGGAAGTGGAGAAACTTTTCGCATCAGCGGGTATTCTGGATGTTTGGTCCGCCATCGCGGAGGAGAACACTGACGTGGCGCGGGTGAAGACAAACCTAGACGCGATGGTTCACAGACGCCATCCGGTAGCACACGGTGATGCGGGGGTCGCTCCCACTAGGGGAGACATCGAATCCTACCTGTCTGACATGATCGTCTTGGCAGAGCACTTCGATTCGGCGGTCGAGAAGAGACTCATCGCGTCCCATCCGACGAGAACGC
>Ga0181539_1002616_pt1 | contig 17694 bp, 17 predicted proteins | sample PEATcosm2014_Bin_46_FD_119767 | JGI IMG/M metagenome (GOLD analysis project Ga0181539, IMG submission 119767) | Peatland microbial communities from MTU Mesocosm Facility, Houghton, MI, USA - PEATcosm2014_Bin23_60_metaG | ecosystem: Environmental > Terrestrial > Soil > Wetlands > Peat | place... | reverse complement strand
CTGGCAGGATTCCGGCGGGGTGTGGCCGGGAATCAAGCTGATTCACGGGGTCTCAGCCCAGGAGGGTGATCCGGAATTCGGCATCAGCCGCGGCCGGTTGTTGCCGAACCACCAGATTCTTGGCCCCCAGGAGGTGTCACCGGAAACCCGCCAGCAACTTCAGCAAAGCCTGGTGCTCGTCCACGGCGGCATGGCGCAGGATGTTGGCCCCATTTTGGAGATGGTGACGGAGAAATACCTGCTTCGTTCAGAAAGTGAGTGGCACAGCCGGGGCGAAGCCGCGCTCATCCTGGATGACCTCATTGCACGCTTGAGGAGCGGGGACGTTCGCGCCCTTGGCGCCTTAACGGAGCGGAATTTTAGCGGCCCCATTCAAACCATTATTCCCTGGGCCGGAAATCTCTACACCGACACGCTGATACGCCGCGTGCGCGGGGAGATGGGCGACGACTTCTGGGGCTTCTGGATGCTGGGGGGAATGTCGGGCGGAGGCATGGGTTTTCTTTTTGCTCCGCATTCGAAAGCGCTGGCAGAGGAGCGCTTGCAGGCCATCATGAGCGCCACTAAAGGGGAGATGGAACATTCGGTGCCCTTCGCCATGGAACCCGTAGTCTACGATTTCGCGGTCAACGAACATGGCACTCAGGCCACGCTCCTCGAAGGCGACTCGGCGCTGATGCCGGCGGGCTACTACCCAATGGCTGTACCCTCGCTTCTTCGCATGGAATCCCGTCTGCTTTCCCCCCTGCGCCGCATTGAGCTCGAACGCTTCACCGCCGCCTGCCACACCGTGCCGGAATTCCAAGGGATGGTGCAGCACGTCTTCGAGCGCCTCATCCCGCAGAGCCCGCAGAAAGCCGACCGCTCCCAAAGCCTCGACGCGCTGCTCGAAGCACATGGATTTGATGGCGTGGAGCATGAGCAGATCCAGGCGGACTTGCGCAGCGGCCGCGTGGGGGTGGCGCAGAATCGACTTCCCAACAGCAGCCTGATCACCGATGTTGGCGCCCAAGATCTCTTTGACGCCACCGAAGGTGTCGCACCGAAATACCACGCAATCGGCAAGGATGCCCTGGCGGCGGGAATGGTGGCGGTGGTTTCGTTTGCCGGCGGCGCGGGCAGCCGTTGGACGAAAGGCGCGGGCGTGGTCAAGGCGCTTAATCCCTTTTGCCGATTGGGCGGCAAGCACCGCAGCTTCATCGAGGTACACCTGGCCCGCAGCCGCCGCACGGGCCGCCTCTGCGGCACGGCTCTGCCACACATCATCACCACCAGCTACCTGACGCACGATGCGATCCAGGCGCACCTCCGCACCCAGCGCAACTACGACTACCCCGGCCCCTTACTGATTTCACCCGGACGCTCCATCGGGCTGCGGTTTGTGCCCATGGAAAGGGACTTGCGATTTGCCTGGGAAGAATTGCCGCAGCAAATGCTCGACGAGCAGGCGCAAAAGGTTCGCGACAGCCTGCGCGCCACACTCATCGCGTGGGCCCGGCACATGGGCGAAGGTGCCAGCTATACCGATAACGTACCGATGCAATGCCTGCAGCCGGTCGGCCACTGGTACGAAGTGCCCAACATGATTCGAAACGGCACGCTCCTGCGGTTGTTACAGGAAAGGCCCCGTTTGAAATACCTGGTGGTTCACAACATCGATACTACGGGGGCAGACGTAGACCCGGGGTTGCTTGGTTACCACATCGTGGAGGGGGCAGCGCTTACCACCGAGATTATTGCGCGGCAGGTGGAAGACCGCGGCGGCGGCTTGGCCCGCGTCGACGGCCGCCTGCGCCTGATCGAAGGTCTCGCGCTTCCCAGCGAAGAGATCGAATCACTCCTCTCCTGGTACAACAGTGCGACCTATTGGATCGATATCGACCAACTCCTCACCATGTTCGGACTGACCCGCGATGATCTAACGCACACGGAACGGGTGAACAACGCGGTGCGAACGCTGGCTGCCCGCATGCCTACCTACATCACGCTGAAGGACGTCAAAAAACGCTGGGGGAAAGGTCAGGAAGACGTCTTGCCGGTGGCGCAGTTTGAAAAGCTGTGGGGCGATATGACCAGCCTTCCGGAATTTTCCTGCCGTTTTGTGGCCGTGCCCCGTAGGCGTGGACAACAACTCAAAGAACCGGCGCAGCTCGACGGTTGGCTGCGCGATGGGTCCGCGGCATTCGTCGAGTCCTTGTGCGACTGGAGCCATTGACTCCCCCCGTAGGGGATGGGCCACGCAGGCATTTCTTTTCACTCCTGCCTCGATCCGTGATCGTAGCCTATTTCATCACCGGCATCTGCCGAGAAATTTGATGAGCCTGGGCATCGGCCTTCCGAAGCTCCTTGCTAGCGACAGGAAATTGCCCCTACAGGTTTTTCGCTGGTAGGCAGGATGGCAACCGATCGGCATAGGGGGCGGTCGCCCGCTCAATCTACAAATTCACACCGACGAAAGGAGGAGCCCCACACAGGTCCCAAGAGGAAGTTGACGGCGTGGTCGCTCATGAGTTCGCACATATGGTGCTGCACCCCGTCTCTGGCCGTGACATTGCGGAATTCAGCCCAGACGACGATGAAGGCGACGACTGGGACGACCAGAGAGAAAACGAAGCGGACAGGCTAATCGAAAAGTGGGGATTCAGGGTGACATGCGGCAAACTCAGAAACCAGCAATGGCCCACCGCTATAAGCGTCGTCTGAGCATGGCGTACCGGGGGGGGGCGGCCAATGTCCGGGCCGCGAGAAGATCGCTGGCAGGCGGCAAAGCGCGCGACGCCGGGGCATCCTACAGAGCCTTGGCCCCACTGTCGGCCTTGATCTGCGCCTTGGCTCACCTTATTGCCCGAAGAGGTACGACGAAAAGCTTGGCACCCCAGCCCTGAACCTGCCGGGCCGCGTTTCAAGTCGCACGCGACACCTGCTGCCTGTAATGAAACGCTTGCCCAAGAACCTCCGCGGTACAGCCTCCGCAACTGCCCGATCCGCAAGGGTCGCAAACACTCCAATCTAATCGCCCAAAAACAGATAATTCTTGCCTGGCTATTATGGGATATTACCTGTCCTCTTTTGGATTGATTGCGGGGTGAGCTTCGATTTACTGAAACCCACTGTGGATAGCCTGTTGGCGTTGTCAGGGTGGGAAAGGGAAAAACGCGGGGAAAGGAGGGGGGAAGGATCCGACTTATTGCTTCACGTCAATTGATTCTCTTGTGATGGTCCCATCTGCACAAGGGCCGCTTTGGAATGGCCAAACCTCCAGCTCGAACTTGCCGCCACAGGTAGAAGGCGGAATGACCTTCGACAATGTGCCGAAAGGCCTGAATGGAAAAGTGCCGTCGAACGTTGACGCGGTTGACGCTACCAGGCAGGGTCATGGTATCTGGTGAGTTCATCCATTCGTCGCATGTTCCTACCAAGGCATATCCGCACTCATAGGCTGATTTCATGACGCGGGGATTGATGAAGCCACCAGGAGCCGCCATGTAGCGGACCTCTTCGTAGGTCACGCCTTCGAGCCACTGCTTGCTCAAATGCCAAACTCGTCCTTTGGAGTCAGGAGAGGAAAATGCCCTGTATCTCCATTGGTCAGGCCAAGCGTCGGTACCCGTGAGGATGAGAGTTCAGATCGCGGCTGAGCGGCTATCGTGGCAAGCGATTGCCCATTGGTTCCAGCCTCAATTCGTCGATCCAGGCTGTTCCTCCGACTTTGTTGTCGAATTTCAGCGATGGCTTGCGGATGACCTGGACCTGAAGAAGTCTGGTCTCGGGTGATACTACAAAAGCCTGTTCGACAGGCGACCAGGGCCTTGTTCCAGTGAACTGTCCGAAGATTACATCCAGACGGGCTGGCACCTCAGCATCGGAAATTCGAAATCGGATTCCTTGATCCGTGGTCAAACCCTCGCTCCGGATAAACGCGTGGAAACGATAAGGGCCCGGCATCACAAAAGCTAGCTGGGATGCGGCCGCAAAGTCGAGATTCTTAGTACCCGCGAATTTGATCCGCAGCGAGCATTTCCCCGACCAAGCGGTCGTGCAATCACGGGCGACCTCAACACCCTGGGTGCGGGCGACGTTCCAATCAAATGGTGATTGGGCCGGCTCCGATTCGAAGCCTCCGTTGAAAAGGTAGGTGGACTTGCGGTAGTCGCCTGAGCGCGTGCCCAAGTACCGGGCCCAGGCGGATGCCGCCCAGTCAGGATGGCCTTGCCGGATCAGAAACTCGGCGTATTCCCCTACCAATGCGTCATCGGCATATCCACGCCCGACCACCCACTCCCAGGTGCGTTGCGCATCATCCAGGCGTCCGGCTTGGATCACGAATCGCAGCCAGGATTCCGCCGCGCGACAACCTTGCGGAAGGCCGGATCGCAAAACGTCTTCGACCTGGCCGACTAAACGCGTGTACTCGCTGAAGATGACCGAATCATAGTCGGGAATGAGCGTCAGGATCCGGGCAGTGATTGGAAGGGCTTTCTCGTTCTCTCCGATCTGGAAATGGAAGTTCGCCACACGCAGGAGAAAGGGTGCAGAGTACGGGGCGAGGGCCAGCGCTTGAACGTAGCAGTAACGAGCGTCTTCTTTCTGCCCGGCTTCGAGAAAGGCCTCGCCAAGGTCGGCCCATCGATAGGGATTCTGCGGGTCACGCTGGAGGGCCCTGCGGAATAGGGCGACGGCCTCTTGGACGTCCTCTTCTCCCACCTCCGCCAATTGCTGCCGCGCTCGCCCCACCAGGGACGCGTTGGTGCAGAGCAAGAGGCGGCACAGGACACCCTTAACCTCTTCGTTGTTTGGCCACACCATCTCGGAGAGAATGCCTGCCGAACAGTAGGCAGCCAGAACTGCCGCCAGGATCAACGTCAGCTTTCTCATGGGAGAAACAGGGAATAGGGACTTTGAAGTAGGGGGCAGGGAATAGAGACCTGGCACCTGACACCTTTGGGACTAGGGACTGGGGACGCGCGACGAGGGACTATAAACTAGGAATTGGCCCCAGACACCTGACACCTTGTTTTCCTTAGCACCTGCTACCAAACACCCTACCGGCCCTCAATCGCGGTCCGGATCATCGGGGGGCGCATGGGGGCTTCGAGGCGGAGGAGGGCATGGCTTGGGGGGGCCATGCGGAGGTGCGGGTGGAGAGGGAGGTCCGGGAGCGGGCTTCGGTGCCACCGGAATACAGAGGACTCGCGAGCCTTCCGCCCGCTTCAAGTCAACCGAGCCCGATAACACGCGCAGCGCCAGCGAAGAGCTCTGAGCCTCCAGCTTGACCCGCGAATTCGGCCTGATCCTCGCGCGGCTCTTGTCGGTAAAATAGATCATTGCCCAGGAACTCGAGGTGGCAATCTCGTCCCCCACCACCGCGGGCAAGGATGAAACTGCTGTCGCCGGTACGGCCTTGCCGTTCAACGTCAGCGGCCCCGAACTGGTGACCCTGCCCACCGGACCGCTGGCCATAAGGACTACAGTCGTCATCATTACGATAAGCAGACACAAATATCTCACGGCTACCTCCTTCGAATGCAAGCCGGCCTTGGCGTATTTCCGACCAGCTCGCACTTCAACGAAAACCAACTCTTTTGATTGTCGATTGCTGATTGTCGATTGCCGATTGACGATTGGCGATTGAAAAACAGGTATTGCAATGTCCTCCGCCGTCAATCGGCAATCGAAAATCGGCAATTCCAGCGGAGCCCCGCTGTCATTCCCGCAATCCACGCCAGCAGCATGGCATTGGCGGGAATATATAAGTTGAAATCCGCTAAACTGTGCAGCAGAATCGCGGCCAGCGCACCCGCGCACGCCACCGCAAAATACCGTGCCCCCGGGTCCGCGGACCTCACGGCCCTGCGCACCGCCGTCCTCACAACGGAGAACGCCAGCGTAGCCCCGATTGCGAAACCCACCACCCCCAGCTCCGCTAGCAACTGAAGGTAATCGTTGTGCGCGAAATCCTCCGTTAGGAGTGGTGCGAACACGTTAAACCTCCAGAATGCGGTCTCATATCCGCCTAGCCCGCACCCGAAAAAGGGATAGGCTCTGATCAAAGGAATCGTCTCGGCCCAAAGGTTGATCCGTCCCTCCGCGGTCAGTCCCTCGACCGAAGCGATTTGGGCGAATCGCACGATCAGCTTGTCCGGGGGCAGGAGTACGAAGCCCGCCAGCACCAGCGCCGCGAAAAACCCGGCCGCGCCCGCCCGCCGCTTCCGGGATCTCGCTACCCAGCTTAATTGCCGGGTTCCAAATGCCAGCGTCCCCATCACAAACAGCGAAAAAAGTGTCGCGATGAACCCCATCCGTGAAAAGGAGAAAACGATCCCGGCGAACATCAATCCCGCCAGCGCCCACACGGCGCAAGCCGCCAGCGCGGGAGCCAGCGGCGAGTGCCCTCGCGAGCGCGCCCGGCGCAAAAGCGCCACGGGGTACACCACCGCAAACGGCAGCGCCATCTCCAGGAAGCCCGCGTAGTGGTTATGGTTGAAGTACGTCCCGTACCGGACTTGCTCCCCGGTTCCGCCGAAGTACTGGCAGAGTCCCAGGCCCGCTTCGAGCGCCCCGATGGCGACTATGGGCCAAATCGCCAGCCAACAGCTATCGTCAAAACGCCAAGTCAGCTCGCGCACAAGAAGGAAGATGATCACGTACCCGCAGACGAGCAGGAAGGACTGGAAGGTTGTGGCGGGAGAAACGCTCAGCGAAGTCAGGTTGACTTTGGCTCCGATCAGTTCCAGCGCCACCAACCCCTCAGCTCGTGCAGGTGACAGCACACGCACCAGCGACACCGGCAGCGGAACCACCTGCATCAATACATAAGCTGGCAAAAGAGCTACGGTCCAGCGCACGACGCCGCCGGGAAGCGGCGCCCACTCGTCGCGTGCGCGCCCAAGGCTCAAGATCATCGCCAGCAAGCCCAGCACCAGGAGGTATTCGTACCGCCCGGTGCGGACCGCGCCGCCCCATTGAAAGGCAACATAGGCGAGCACTCCTCCGAGCGTTATTAACGCCGCCTTGTCCAGCGTTCTCATGTGCCAGGTGCCGGGCGCCGGGGGCCAGGTGTCAGACGAGCATAGCCCCCGGGGGGGAGATTCCCATTTTTCCAATACGTCCCACTTTTCTTGCACTCTTCCGCCTCCGCGGCAGATTATCCCAATGTTTTTCAAGGGGTTGGGGCTACACGGAGCATATGCGCAGAAGTGCATATATATATCATTTTGATACACTGGGCGGCTCGCGCCTTTCAGTGTAGGCTACACACGAGGGCATCAGGTGTCGGGGGCCAGGGGGCAGGTGTCAGGTATCGGGTCTCAGGTGTCAGGTGTCACAGGAAAGAATCGAAACTCGAAAATGGAAATTCGAAAATCGGCCCCTTTTCGCTTTTCGGTGCGTACCACGCCGCCCCACTGAAAGGCAACATAGGCGAGCACTCCTCCGAGCGCTGCTAAGGCTGCCCTGTCCACCAAAGAACCGAAACTAGAAATTCGAAACTCGAAAATGGAAATTGGAAACTGGAAACTTGAGAGTCGAGAGTGGGCGGCGGTCTATGACCGCCGGTCGGCGCCCCCCGCGGAGCGGGCAGGCGCCGAGCGCCCCTACAAGTCAGAAAGTTCACCCTGTTGCAGTTTTCAAGCCCTGAAGGGGCGTGACAAAAGCCACCGACCAGGCTTAGATGCCCGTCCGCGTTCGTCCCGGAACAGTATTTCGCCCTTTCAGGGCTTACTGCCAAAAAAGGGATGGGTTCTCGGACTGTAGTAGGCAGAAGGCAGTCGGCAGTAGGCAGTCCGCGGGCGCGAGGACGAAGAGAGCAATTCACCATTCACCATTCATAATTCAGAGTTAGCCCCTTCCCTGTCCCCTGACACCTGGCACCTGACACCTGTTCTTCCGTCCCTGGCACCTGACACCTGACACCTGACACCTGTTCTTCCCTCCAGTACGTTCGTGCCATTTCCCAAGTGGTACAGAACTCCTACGATGGGCCTGGGAAATAAAGAAGAAGGACTTTTATTTCATGCGTATCCTGTCAGCCAAAGACCACAGGCGTTGCAAAATTCGCAGGAAAGAAAAGCCTTTGGCTGCTGGGCGTTAGCCTCGTAACCGGAGGACCCAAGGGGTCAGCCGGAGGTGAACCGCACCAACCGTCAATGACGAAGGTGCATCAAGGAAAAAGATGACGGCTTTCGCAGGTGTATTCCTACTATTCCATTCGCACCTGGCGTGGACGCAGCAGTTGGATTCGAGCGCGTCGGCGAATACGATCTTGTTCGCTTCCTCGCGAGCGGCTACTGGGACATCGCTGGAATCAATGGGAGCGTGACACCATCATGACAAAACGCTTAATCCTCGCACTCCTGTTTTCCTGCTCACCGCTCTGGGCAACCACCTACTACGTGGACAACTGCGTGAGCGTGGGGAACGACCGCAACAATGGCACCAGTACATCCACGCCGTGGCTGACCATCAACAAAGTGAACACGTCCAAGTTCAATCCTGGCGATTCCATCCTGTTTGAGAGCACCTGCACTTGGCGCGAGCAGTTGACAGTGCCATCTTCTGGCTCAGCGGGAAGCCCGATTACCTTCGGGGCATACGGAACGGGAGCCGCGCCGATTATCAGTGGCGCGAATCTATTCACAAGCTGGACCCTATCTTCTGGCTCTGTCTACTATGCTTCCTATTCGACGGCTCCCAATCAAGTGTTCGAGGATGGCGGTCGCCTCACACAGAACACAGATAGTTCTGCTTCCCTCACGGCGGGGCAGTGGTATTTGGATACGGCGAACAGCAGAATTTGGGTGTACCTGACTGCGGGAGACAGCCCTAGCGGGCATACGATGGAGGCCAGCCAGCGCTATCAGGGCATCCAAATCACATCGAGTGCTCCGTATGTGACCCTCTCGGGGCTTGAAGTGGACAAATCGAATTGGGATGGGGTCGAATTCGGTACTTCGTGTACGGGATTATCTGCAACTGGCCTCACGTTGTTGCTGAACTTCAATGATGGAATGGACGTTTTTCCTGGAACTGGTATCGTTGTGTCATACTCCACCGCCGCCTATAATGGGTCTAATGGCTTTCAGTCCTATGATGATCCAGGCATCCTATTTGACCACCTATCGGCGCATGATAATTTCGTTGGAATTAAGTTCAATGGCGACGCCGGTGGCGGGAGCGCATCACAGAACGGGACCGTGCAGTACTCGTTGGCCTACAACAATGGTGTTGTACCACCCAACCCCTACGGTGCGGGCATCTGGGCGGATACGGTGGGTAGTGGCTTTGCGGTAGAGTACAACCTCGTGTACGGGAACAATTTGGCCGGGATTGAGATTGATGCCGCCAGTGGACCTGCGGAAGTAGCTTATAACATATCCTTTAACAATGGTAGTGTGAGTTCTGGTCAAGGTTATGGGATATTCTTGCTCGCTGACTGGCAGCTTTCAATGACGGGTCACCTAGTGTACTCAAATACGGTTTCGGGCAATTACACGGGCGGCATAGTATTTTGGGGACCCAATCCTGAGCAGGCCGGTGGTTGCACGAACAATATAGCGAAGAATAATATTGCCGTGAATACAACCGCCGGATCGAATTTCATCGCCAACAGCGGCTGTGAAAACCCTGGGACCAATGGCTCAGGAAACGTCTATACCTACAATGGCTTCGGGGCGCAGGCGAGCAGCTTCATCCAGTGGGGCGGCTGGCCAGGTGGTTCTCCTCCTGCTGTTTATTACTCCACCTACTCCGCATGGGAAGGTGCATACTGCGGCGGAGCGGGTTGCTCACATTCCGTGGAGTCCGCTCCCGCGTTTGCAAACGCCTCTGCGGGCCAATTCTGGCTGACCAGCGGCTCCCCCGGCATCGGCGCGGGCACGCCGTTGAGCAGCCCGTACAACATCGGTCTCCTGCCGGGAAGCACCTGGCCGACTGGCGTTGCGACTGGGCCGACGAACACACCGCCGGATATCGGGGCCTTCGTCTATGTTCCGGCTGTAGCACTCAATCCACCCTCAAATCTCCAAGTTGTCAGTGTCCATTGAGTGATGCGTTAACAAGATGCGCATTCGCTCAATGCTGACCCCAAATTGAGAGACGCAACGGGTGCCAATTTCACTCTATGTGAGCAGAGATTTATCCCCCTCCCGGACCAGGCAAGCGCTTGGCAATGTCACGGAAACTAGCCCGTAATCCGTTCTCCAGACTTACTTTCGCATTCCACCCTAATACCCGCTGTGCATAACTGCAATCAACAGCCTGTGCCCAGATTTGCGTGGGTTCAGACGGATCATAGGTGATCTCGATCTGTTTGCCGGAAAGGCGTGTGACAGTCCCGGCCAGTTCGGCGATGCTGATGAGCCCGCCGCTTCCAATGTTGACAGGGCCAACTAACGCCTGTTCCGTCAGCTTTTCAACACTCAGCAGCAAGGCCTCGACCACGTCCTCTACGTAGCAGTAGGAACGCGTTTCGCGACCGGTTCCGCGAACCACAAACGGCTTACCTTTCGGGTATTCGAGGGCGCGGCGAATGAAAACAGGAATTGCCGAGCCGGTTGCCAACTCGATGTCTTGATGAGGACCATAGGCACCGACAATGCGCGGGATCCCGGCACGGATAGGGTGCCCGTCAGACAGCGTGCATTCAATTAGCTTTTCTCCCAGCAATTTGGCCCAACCATAAGATAGCTCTGGGGCCGCTGGGTAGGCTTGTTCCTCTCGGATCGGTGGCGTGTTTGCAGCCCTCTGCAAGTCGATCGGGTAAACGTGGGCGCTGGAGGCATACAGGTAGTAGGGTACACCTTGTTCCAGCGCCGCCGACCAGACGTTGTGGTCCATAAGAGTATTTTCCCGGAAGACCTCGCCTGCGCGCTTTAGGTAATAGCCGATACCTCCCACCTTCGAGGCCAGATGGAAGACCACCTCGACCCCTTCACAGCCCCTGGAAGCAACTTGCGGCTGACGCAAATCCTCTTTGAGGAATTCCACTCGGGCCAGATTCTCCCCCAGGTACGTCAACTTTCCCCGCTCCAGGTTATCCACGACCCGTACTTGTGCACTCTCAGCCAACAATCTTGCGACCAGGTTAGAGCCGATAAAGCCAGCTCCTCCCGTGACGAGGACACGTCTACCCCTCCACCAACCACTCATCGTAACCTCGTTCCCACCATATTTCTGGCTTCGCCACGATGTGTCCGGTACCAGTCCACGGTCAGCTCTAAACCCTCCCGCAAGCTTGTACGAGCCCTGAAGTTGAGGTCACGCTCTGCCTTGCTAATGTCAAACAGCCGCCGGCTCTGTCCGTCGGGTCGGCCGGAATCCCAAACCACATCCCCTTGGAAGCCCGTGATGTCTGCCAAAGTCTCGACAACTTCCCGAATGCTTGCTTCCATACCCGAGGAGAGATTGACCAGCTCTGGCTGCTCATATAATTCGGCGGCCCGCAGGATGCCTTCCGCCACATCTCCCGCATAGACAAAGTCACGGGTTGGCCGTCCGGTCCCCCACACCGTTACACGGCGTCCCCCGTTACCTAAAGTAGGCGGAGTATCAACAGCTTCTACGAACTTACGTACTAACGCGGGAATGACGTGCGCTTCTTCCAAGTCGAAGTTATCGTGCGGCCCATAGATGTTTCCCGGGATCGCCACAACGGCTGGAAAACGGTACTGTGCCCAGTAAGCTAGGGACTGGATGTGGAGCATCCTTTTGGCGAGGGAATAGGGAGCACTCTCTTGCTGGGGGAAGCCATCCCACAGAGAATTTTCCTTGAGTGGCAACGGAGCGTGCTCCGGATACCCGCAGCCCGCTCCCGCGCAGATGAATTTCTGAGCCCCGGATTTCCAGGCGTAGTGCAGTGTCAACACGCCCATCATCATGTTTTGATAGAAAAAGTCGGCGGGCCGTGCCTTGTTGGCGCCGATGCCTCCCACCAGCCCTGCCAAGTGAAAGACGATATGGGCCGGGTGATCGCTGAAAAGGCGCTTCACTCGCTCTTCTTGTGTCAGGTCGTAATCTCTCGTGCGAACCACGTAGATATGTTCGCAACCAGCCGGCCGTAGCTTTTCAACAACGTGTGTGCCTAGAAAACCCGCGCCACCTGTTACGATAACTCTCTTATCTTGCCATACTATACTCATGCAAGCCTCTTCCTCGAAAGTCTTTTCTCAGCGTCTGTCCTGCCGCCACAACAACCCGACTCCCCTTTTCTAAACGTTCCACGTCTTGCCGATGTGTTTCTTCGTTGCCGGGGACCAACCTGTCAGGAGCGGCCGGCCTTTCTCATTCCACCTCGGCTTCCGGCGACGAGGGTCCGAGGGCCACGAGCTGGGCGAGTTCCTCAAACGCCGCAATGGACTGATTAGTACGAGCCCGCTCGGCAGCCGAATAATCTTCCTCCGGATCGAAAAAAATGGCCTGGCTTCCGGAGTATTCGAACCTGAGGGGCACGTGGACCAGCTTGTTCAGTCTCTCCAGAACCCGAGGCTGGTCTTCCGGCTTGACGAAGAGCAGCAGAAAGCCGCCGCCCCCTGCTCCGATAAGCTTTCCCCCCACGGCTCCTGCGGCGAGAGCTTGGTCGTACATCTCCTCGACATGCGAGTTTGATACCTTGGGGCTCAAGCTGCGTTTCGCCTGCCAGCCCTCGTGAAGCAACTTTCCGAATTCGGTAATGTCGTTGGGCCCTGTCAAGATGGCTATAGCTTCGTTAACCAGGAGGCCCAAGAGGCGCATTTGCCTTTCCTTGGACTTAAGATCCGGAACGTAACTTTGCGCAATATCTGACGCCGTGCGCTTGATTCCCGTGTAGAGCAACATGAGGTGGGCGTTGAGCTCCCGCGTCCGCTCATGCGTCAGGGTCACGGGCTGGACCGAGATCTCGCCGCTGGGCAGGAACCAGATGTGGTTGAACCCGCCATAAGCCGCGAGCACCTGATCCTGGGAGCCCACCGCCTCTTTGAGCAGCTCCTGTTCAATGTAAATGCTCTCCGTGGCGAGCTGCTGTTTGCTCGCCATGTGTCCCTTCAGCCCGTACAAGGCATTCAGAAGCCCCACTGTGAAGGCTGAGCTGGATCCCAGCCCACTCCGGGCAGGGAGGTCGGCGTCGTGGTGAATCTCCACGCCTCGGTCGATCTGGAGATATTTCAGGACCTCGCGTACCGCCGGGTGAGCAATATCTTCCACCGTCTTGCAGGTCTCCGTCTTGGAATACATGATACGGAACTTGTGCTCGAAAAATGGCGGAAGATAGCGGCATGAGATATAACAATACTTGTTGATGGTAGTGGCGAGGACGGAACCGCCGTGCGCGCGATACCACACGGGATAATCCGTCCCGCCCCCGAAAAAAGAGATGCGAAAGGGTGTTCGAGTTATAATCACGGATTTTCGCCTCCCTCTGCGCGTTCCTCGCCGAACAGATATCGCTCGACCGGATCGCACAGCACGTGCTCAATCCCGAGATGGGCCTCTTCAATATGTTGCGTATCTCTACTGGGAACTGCCCAGAGCCATTTGCGCCAGCGCGTAGGAATTCGGAGTGCCAATATCAATGAATGGACCAGGCACTTTCATGCCATAGAATCGCTTGTTGACAAACCGCGGAAAAACATCCTGCTCGACGGAAACATTTTCCCCCGTGGGGATCGTTTCGAGGACGCTCCGCTCGAATAAGTAAACGCCAGCGCTAATGAAGCCGGGTCCGTTGCGACCTTTTTCGTTGAATCCGAGGATGGAGTCGCCTTCGCCCAATAGGACGGAACCAAACCGCATTTGGTCTTCGACTTCGACTAGGACCATGCTGATCCGAGCGCGCTTCATCTGATGGAGCTCGATAAGCCGGGCCAAGTCAGCCCGGACCAGCGAGTCTCCGTTCATCACGAAAAAAGGATCTGAACCGATAAGCTCCTCTGCATTCTTGATGGCCCCGGCTGTTCCTAGCGGCCGCGTCTCCCTCGAACAACGGATCCGGACGCCCCATCGTGCGCCGCTTCCGCAATATTCGGCCACCTTTTCGCCACCGTAACCCGTGCAGACCACAACATCAGATATGGCTTGGTCGTGCAGATACAAAAGGACATACGCAAGAAAGGGTCGTCCGGCGACGGGAGCCAGGGCTTTGGGCAGATCGCCCGTCAGCGGGCGGAGGCGCGTGCCGAGCCCGCCCGCCAGTACCAGCGCTGTGACTGAGCGCACATCCACGCCGGGGACGGCAATGTCTGAGTGCTCTTCTTGTCTATGCATTCTTATGAGCTTCACGTCCCATCATCCGATAGCCCTTCAGCAGCTCCTGGATGCCTTCATCAAGGGAATGGGTCGCGACAAAGCCGTGACGTGCGATTTTCGTGTTGGAGACAATGTAGTTCCGCTTGTCGGGATCGCTCGCCACCTCCGCAGCGTGAATGTATAACTCCGGAACGTACTCCTTAATCTTCAGGGCCAGTTCCTCTTTGGAGAGATTCGCGTCATCCAGCCCAACATTGTAAGCCTCGCCCTTCATCGCCTCGAAGTTTTCGATCACATGGCAGAAGGCTCTTGCTACGTCCTCGATGTGCAGGTAATTTCGCTTGAAGTCCTTTTCGTACAACACGAGGAATCGGTCCTTCACAGCCCGATAGGTGAAATCATTGACAAGCAGGTCCAGCCGCATCCGAGGAGAAACTCCAAACACGGTAGCGAGGCGGAGTGATACCGCGTTGGGACTGTCGAGGAGGAGCTTTTCGGCGTCCACCTTCGTCTTACCATAGATGGAAATCGGCTCGAGCGGGGTCTCTTCCGTGCAGTAAACGTCTCCGGTTTTGGTCCCGTAACCACTGTTGGTGCAAGGGTAGATCACGCGCTGTTCGCGGCTGCGCAGCCGGTTCATCAAGGCAATGGCTTCACAGTTGGTGGTGGTTGCGTAAATGGGATCCCGGACGCAGGCCGGCATTCCAACGAGGGCGGCGAGGGGGAGGATGATATCTTTGTCCGCGATGAGGCTGCGCATGAGGCCTTCGTCGCGAACGTCCCCCCGAACAAAATCAAAGCTTCTCTCGGCACAATATTGATAAAGGCCGTGGACCCCATACAGCAGGTTGTCAAGCACGGTCACCATGTGCGCCTTGCGGAGCAAATGACCCACTAAGACAGAACCGATGTAACCTCCGCCGCCTGTTAGGAGAACTCGCATAAAATGATTCCCTTAGCAATGTGGGGACAGCCAAGTTTGACAGAACAGCGGGAGCGCGGAGATCCCCACGGCGCTGACCCCCCCCAGGCGGCTCCACCTCTTCGTCGTTCCCGCGCAAGCGGGAATCCAGGTCGTAAACAACAGGCCCGCTCTGTAACGTCCCGGTCCGGAAGGGCGCTCCTTTCTTTCCGCAGGCAAGCACGAGAGTCATTCGAACTTCTTAACGCCCAGAAGCTCCAAAGAGACGTTCCACACGAATTCTGATCCCATGATGAGGTAGCGTCGCCAGAGGCGGCGTGGCTCTTGAGTGAGCCGGAAGAACCACTCGAGTCCGTTCTCCTGCACCCAGGCCGGGGCTTGCTTCACAGTTCCGGCGATGAGGTCCTCACTGCCCAGTTTTGAGGGGGGGGCACTACAAGGCGCTAGCCCCCGATCTGCGCGGGGTCCAGTTCCAGCCAATCAAGCCCCTGCGCTGCGAGACCAAAACGGCGAACAAATTCCACACACTCGTGCTGGATCGTCTTCTCGAGCCTCTCCTCCATGGCTAGCGCCTTTTCTCTTGTTATTGTCCCAGATCGGATCCAGTTGCAATACACGAATCCATCCTTTGTAATCCCCGCTGCCTTCAGCCACTTGAAGTTGTCCAGGGGGTGCAATAGGCAGTCGAACCTGTCGATCTTGTCGTCCCCGGCCCCCCATCCGAGTTCCCGGGCGAGCACTGCTACCTTTTCGATCATTTCCCAACGGATATAGTCGAACAAGTGCACAACGTTCACGCGCTTGGCAGGAAATGGCACGGGCGTCATAGAGGGGGTATAGGCGTACCGCGCCGGAACGCCGAGGGAGCCCCGTTCACGAGCGGCTATCGCGGCATACTTGACGACGGGAATTGACAGCCTCAGCAGGTCAAGACCCGAAGTCCTGCTTACCACTCCGCGCAGGCCTGCAAACGTCGGACTCCCCACGTTTTCTGCTTGCGAGTCGCCGAAAAGGATGGTCCTTAGGCCGTAAGTCTTCGCGACTTGGATGGAAACGGTTCGTATATTCGTTTCACAGTTTCCGCACACCCCGCATGGGATTCCGCATATCTGAGCAATGCGAATCACCTCACCGATTAGAGCTCGCCGTCTTGGGAAGTCAGCCGTGTATATCCGTAGTGGTACACCGAGGATCTGGCAGGCGTTCTTTATGTTTCTCACAGCTTGGTCGGATTGGAACCCCGAATCGTAGTTCACGGCGATGGCTCTCACGCCCAACTCTTTCACTGCGTAGTAAAGCGCATAGCTGCTGTCCTTGCCCCCGCTGATGGGTACCACGCAATCAAATGATGCACCTTTCCCCGCTAGGATTGCCTCTAGCAGTGCCTCCTTACCGAGTGGTGGAGGAGGTGGGGTGTACGAGGAACACAAATCGCACGCACCACTGTGGTCGAAGGAAACACCTGGGAATGTCCTAGGCAGAATGCAGTTCGTACATCTGTCCCGTGTGGTCATGTTCGCACCCCCAAATTCAAGTAGACCGGAGCCCTACGGTCCCTCCGGTCCATGTTTCCGTGCTAAAGTCGGTCGAACCTCTTGAGGCCCAGGAGCTCCAAAGAGACGTTCCACACGAATTCTGATCCCATGATGAGGTAGCGTCGCCAGAGGCGGCGTGGCTCTTGAACGAGGCGGAAGAACCACTCGAGCCCATTTTCCTGCATCCAGGCGGGGGCTTGCTTCACAGTTCCGGCGATGAAGTCGAAGGCGGCACCGACTCCGGCCATTAGGGGCACGCTGAGCCGAGGGCGGTGCTCGTACATCCAGCGCTGCTGTTTGGGCGTACTCATGCCTACCCAGACGACATCGGGCGCCGCCGCCTGGATTCGAAGGTCCACTTCCACCTTTTCTTCCTCCGTCAGCGGCCGAAAGGGTGGAGAGTAGGTTCCGACGGAGCGCACTCCGTACCGTTGCTTCAATATGTGCGCCACGCGATCCGCAACACCCGGCCCGCCGCCGTAGAAATAGTGTTGATAGAGGGGTCCTGTCTTACGGCAGAAGGTCTCCATCAGCTCCGGTCCATAAACGCGACGGCGCATTGTGTGGCCGTGCCAGCGGCCCAGCCACACCACGGGCATGCCATCGGCGACCGCCAGATCCAGCGAGTTGAGTATCTGCTTGAACGACGGATCGGACTGAGCCTCGCTAATGGTGTGCATGCCAATGAAAGCGATGAAGTGGCATGCCGAGCGCGCCGCAATCCAGCCCTCCATCAGTTCAACGACGTCGGGGATCTGGACGGCGTCCACGCGGACACCCAAGACCCGGAATGATTTTGGATTTTGGATTTTGGATTTTTGATTCGCCATCGGCGCTCGGCGTTCCGCGATCAGCACTGCTGCCCCCCTAGCCCCCAGCACCCAGCCCCTGTTCCCTAGCCCCTAGTACTACTACGTTAGGTTATTGACCTCCCCTGCGAGAGGTGCTAAGCTTCGGTCCATGACCGAGAGCGAAATCGAGAAATGTCGAAAGCGCTTGGAACAATTCTTGGCCGACCTG
>Ga0181539_1002612_pt1 | contig 17736 bp, 20 predicted proteins | sample PEATcosm2014_Bin_46_FD_119767 | JGI IMG/M metagenome (GOLD analysis project Ga0181539, IMG submission 119767) | Peatland microbial communities from MTU Mesocosm Facility, Houghton, MI, USA - PEATcosm2014_Bin23_60_metaG | ecosystem: Environmental > Terrestrial > Soil > Wetlands > Peat | place... | reverse complement strand
GCGGTCGATGTGGTATCTCTTTTCATGGCGTTGCTTTCCTTCCGTGGAATCAGCACCCCGAGCCTAAACGCTCAAGGCGAGCAACGCCGCTCCTCCCTTTTCAACATTCCTCGGGACATCGCCTCGGCGAGCTACGAAGTTCGAGAATTGGACGTCTTTCACGCGCCGCCGTTCGTCGCGCTCAGGTGGCGGCCGCTTTATGGCGACGAACTTGGAGCGAAGGCGAAAGCCTCGAGCGGCGAAGCCTCCGTTTTCGGCAGCGAACATCGGCGCCGAAGGTCGCCTCTGAGTCAGCTCGGGCCATCCGGCGCTCGGCGACGAGCGACTGCAACGGTCGGTTCCGGGCATTTTCGGCGCGGGCGCCGACTGGCGGGTTTCGACCGTTAGCCCACCGCGCCCGCCGCGCGCAGGTCCGCGATTTCTTCCGCCGACAAGCCCAGTTCGCTCAAGACGCCGTCGGTGTGTTCGCCCAGGCGCGGCGCGGCGGTCTCGCCCGCCGCGGGTTCGCCGTCGATGACGAGCGGCGAGCGCACCGAAGGCGCTTTCCCGCCGCGCGCTCCGGTCGCGGGAAGATCGAGCCGTAGCCCACGCGCCTTCACTTGCGGGTCGGCGAAGACTTGGGCGACCGAATTGATCGGCCCGGCCGGCACGCCCGCGCCTTCGAGCGCTTCGAGCAGCGCCGCGCGCGGCATTTTTCGCGCCGCCGCGGCGAGGGCGGCGACGAAAGGAGAGCGGTTGCGCACGCGGTCGGCGTTGGTCGCGTAAGCGGGGTCGGCGGCGAGCGCTTCGAGGCCGAGGATGCGGCAGAAATCGCGGCTCTGGCGATCGTTGCCGGCGGCGACGATCAGCGGCCCGTCGGCGGCCTCGAACACCTGGTAGGGCACGATGTTGGGATGGGCGGCGCCGAGGCGTCGCGGCGTTTTTCCCGAGACGAGGAAGTTCAGCGCCTGGTTGGCGAGCACGCTCACCTGCGTGTCGAGCAAGGCCATGTCGATCTCGCCCCCTAACCCGGTGATCGAGCGCCGGATCAGCGCCGCCTCGATCGCCGCGACCGCGTAGACGCCGGTGAAGATGTCGGCGAAGGCGACGCCGATTTTTTGCGGCTCGCCGTCGGGCTCCCCGGTGAGGTCCATCACCCCGCCCATGCCCTGGATGATGAAGTCGTAGCCGGCGCGCGCCGCGTAGGGGCCGTCATGGCCGAAGCCGGTGATCGAGCAATAGACGAGGCGCGGATTGAGCGGCTTCAGACTGGCGTAGTCGAGGCCGTACTTGCCGAGCCCGCCAGTCTTGAAATTCTCGATCACCACGTCGGCGCGCGCGGCGAGGCGGCGTATGATCTCGCGGCCCTCGGGCCGCTCGAAATCGACCGCGAGCGAGCGCTTGCCGCGATTGCAGGAATGGAAATAGGCGGCGTCGAGCCGCTCGCCGTTTTCGCCCTCCACGAACGGCGGGCCCCAGCCGCGCGTGTCGTCGCCTGAGCCCGGCCGCTCGACCTTGGTCACCTCGGCGCCGAGGTCGGCGAGCGTCTGGCCCGCCCAGGGGCCCGCGAGAATGCGCGCCAGCTCCAAGACTTTCAGGCCGGCGAGCGGTTTCAATGTCGGGCTCCGTCCGTTCGGCGCCTGATCCGAGCGGATCGGCGCGCGCCAGCGCTAGCCGATCCGGCCGCGCGAGCGCAAGCGGTTGCTTCACATGTCGGCAGGCCGGTTCGATCCGGCTTCGCGACCGAGGTTCCGGCCGGCGTGGATCATCGGTTGCACGCGAATCACGATAAAATTAATGTTTGACATTAAATTGTGAATGCTATAGATGAATCCATCCGCTGACAGCGGCCCTTCCGACGCAAGGAGCCTCCGATGAGTTCGACCGGCCTCGCCCCCTCGGCGTCTAGCATCCCAAGCGACGCCCTGCTGCATAAGATCGGCTGGCTGTGCCAGGCCGTGCGTGCGATGATCCTAGTTTTGCTGGTGTGGCTGCTCGTCAAGAGCGCGATCTTCTGGACGAGCGACGACAAGATCGCCGACATGGCGCGATTCACGCTGCACGCGGATATCGGCCACGTCGGCGTCACGCAGAAATGGCTCGGCTTCGCCCTGACCCTGGCGACGGTGTGGGCGATCAACTTGGCGATCTATGCCGCGATTTGGCGGCTGTTCAGCGGGTTCCTGCGCAGCGAAGTCTTCACCGTCGCCGCCGCTTTGCGGATGCGCTGGGCGGGCGTCTTTACGCTCGCCGCCGTGCCGGTGTTTCCGCTCTACCGGATGCTCGAAGGCGTGATCGTCACCGCGCATTTGCCGGCCGATCAGCACGCCGCGCCGCTCAGCTTCATCGCGGGCGACTTTTCCAATCTGCTCATGGGCGCGATCATCATCGCGCTCGCCCAGGTGTACAAGGGCGCCGCGGAAATCGCGGACGAACACGCGCAAATCCTGTGAGGTCGACGTGCCGATCGTCATCAATCTCGACGTCATGCTCGCCAAACGCAAAATGCGCTCGCGCGACCTCGCCCAACGCATCGGCATCGCCGAGCAGAACGTTTCCCTGCTCAAGTCCGGCAAGATCAAAGGCGTGCGCTTCGACACGCTGGAGAAAATCTGCGCCGCGCTCGACTGCCAGCCCGGCGACATCCTCGAATATCGCGCCGACGCGCAACAGGAGCCGCCCTGACGCGCGATCGCGCCCGAGGCGTCCGACTCGAGGTCGGCTTCGGGCTCGCCTACGCGCGGTTTCGGAGAATTCCCGTCGCGGCGGAATCGGCGTAACCTCTTCGCCGTCCTTCCCCCGACCGTCCTTCCCCGAGGCTTTCGTGTCCGAACTCGCCGATCTCTTCCCCGGTTTCTCGACCCATCGGCTCGAAACGGACGCCGCCAGGATTTTCGCGCGCGTCGGCGGGTCGGGGCCGCCGGTCGTGCTCGTGCACGGCTATCCCCAGACCCACGTCGAATGGTGGAGGGTGGCGCCGCTTCTCGCCGGGCGCCACACCGTCGTCGCGCTCGATCTGCGCGGCTACGGAAGCTCGGACGCGCCGGCGAGCGCCGAGGGCGCGCTCTATACGAAACGCGTCATGGCGGCCGACGTCGTCGCGGCGATGGGCCGGCTCGGGCACGAGCGCTTCGCCTACGTCGGACACGACCGTGGCGCGCGCGTCGGCTATCGCCTGGCGCTCGATCATCCCGGGCGACTGAGCCGGCTCGCCGTGCTCGACATCGTGCCGACGCTGGAGATGTGGCGCTCCATGGGCGCGGCGCGCGCTCTTGCCGTCTATCACTGGCTGTTTCTCGCCCAGAGCGAACCGCTGCCGGAGACGCTGATCGGCCGCGCCTGGCGCGAATATATCGATCATACGCTGGCGAGCTGGACCAAGGCGAAGAGCCTCGGCGCCTTCGATCCGCGCGCGCTGGCGCACTACCGCGCCTTCTTCGCCGAACCGAAGCGCATTCACGCCTGTTGCGAAGACTACCGCGCCGGCGCGACGCTCGATTGGGCCTATGACGAAGCCGACCGCGCCGCCGGCCGCGCCATCGACATTCCCGTGTTGGCGCTGTGGGGCGGCGCCGGGCTGCCGGCGCAAGGCGAGAACCCGCTCGACGTCTGGCGCCGCTGGGCGCGCGACGTGCGCGGCCACGCCATCGACGCGGGCCATTTCCTCCCTGAGGAGGCGCCGGAGGCGACTGCGGAGGCGCTGGCGGAATTTCTCGGGTGAGCGGGGGCGGGAGGGGCGCCGGCGCTGGGGTGTATTTGAAGTTCGGGTTTTCGAGCCGAGGGGGACGTTCGGGGATCGTCTCCCCGGTCACCGATATCAGTCGGAGGGCCTGAAAGGCTTCTTTTACCTTGTTGGGTTGAGGTTCTGAGAAGGAAGTTGTCATGTTCGCGTTTTGTTCTATGATACTAGTGTGCTGCCATTGAGGTGATTCGGACGAATGCCCAAGCAGCAACGGATTCGCGATCCACTGCACGACCTTATCGAATTCAACGTCGAAAGGTCGCAGGTGGAAGGCGTGCTCTGGCGGGTCATTCAGACCCGTCCGTTTCAGCGGCTCCGGCGCATCAAGCAGCTCGGGTTTTCGGACTTCGTTTATCCAGGCGCTACCCACTCGCGGCTACTTCATAGCGTGGGTGTCTTCCACACAGCTAGGCGGCTGATGAAAGTGATCGAGAAGTACCTCCCCGCGAAGGATGCTCGGGTGGACCAAGCACTCGCCGCGGCGCTTGTGCACGACCTCGGGCACGGGCCATTCAGCCACGCGTTCGAGAAGATCGGAGAACGCTTCGACCTCAAAATGGCGAACCATGAGGCGGTCAGCGACGTCCTCATCCGCGACGGCGAAGTATTCAACGAACTGCGCGAGATGGGCAGCGGCTTTGCGAATGACGTGGCGGACATGGTGAGTGGCAGCGGCACGCCTACCATCTACTCAGCCGTCGTCTCGAGCCAGTTCGATGCGGATCGGCTCGACTATATGCGACGCGACCGCCTCATGACGGGCAGTCAGCACGCGGGCATCGACTTCGAGTGGCTTATGGCGAATCTCGAAGTGGGCGAGGTGGAACACAGCGTCGACGAAACGAGGCTCAAGCCTGTCCAGACCTTCGTACTCGGACGCAAGGCAATCTTCGCCGCAGAAGCATACGTGCTCGGGCTATTTTAGCTTTATCCGACCGTGTATTTTCACAAGGCGACCCGCGGCGCTGAGAAGATCTACACGGAGCTGCTCTCGCGTACCATCAGGATTATCAGAGATGGCTCCACCGAGAAGACGGGACTGCCAAAGAAGCACCCGCTCGTGAAGTTCGCTCAGACGCCGGATGATATCGAGTGCGCGCTCGGGCTTGACGATACAGTTATATGGGGGGGCCTCTCGCTTATGGCCGATAGCGGCGATGAGTGGATCAGCAAGTTCGCAGAGCGCCTGCGGGATCGCAAACTCTATAAGTGCATCGACGTGCGCGCGAAGATCGCTCATGATAAGGGCGATAGCACTGCTTCGTCTTCTGAGGCCGATACCGTGTGCGCCGGCATCCGAGACGAGATCGGCAAATGCCTCGACGAATGGTCGGCTAAATGGCCCGACGCGCCGCCGCGGATATTGATCGACGAGGTAGAGCGCTCTCCGTACAAGGCGCTGACGGAAGACGCGAAGGGGCCGCTCAATCAGATCAATATCCGAACCGAGGGCGACCACTTGGTCGATCTCTCGAAGCGGTCAAATGTGGTTGCAGAACTCAAGACGTATAAGGCGTTCCGCGTTTATCACGCAGATAGTGATGACGAAGCGAAGAGGAAGATCACTGAGATCATGGACGCGGGGATATCAAAATGGCCGGCATAGATTACGCACATCGAGCCGCCGCAATCGTTCGCGATGCAGGGGGCTACATCGTGGGGCGTACCAAACTCCAAAAGATCGGCTTCTTTCTCGAAGTGGCCGGCGTCGGTTCGGGCTTCCCCTTCCGGTACAAACATTACGGTCCGTACTCGGAGCTGCTCGCTGCCGCCGCGCAGCACGCAGCTGCCTTGCGACTGATCACCGAAAACGAGACCGTCGCGAATTGGGGCGGCCAGTATTCGACCTTTTATACGGAGATGCCCACCGATCCCTCCACACATCCTGCTCGTATCCGGTTCGCGCAGGAAATGGTGAACGCCGACGCTGTGGAGCTTGAACTGGCGGCCACCGCCGCCTTCTTGGCAAACGAAGGATTTCCTGAACCGTGGGCCGAGACGGCACGACGAAAGCCGGAAAAGGCGGAGGGCGGGCGGCTCGAACGGTCGAAGCAGCTGTATCGGCGGCTTCAGCAAATACCGACGCCTCGTCCGCTTCCCGCGATATGACAGGCATCGCGCTTCCAGAATAATCACGAGTACGTTTTGGCTGCTAAAATATTGCGCGCTGTGCCTCCGGCATGAAGTGCAGCGCGTGATTCCTGACGTGCCTCGATTTCCTTTCTTTTTCAGGGCGTCGATAGATCAAGAGCTTCTCCGGTCCGCATTAGTGAATGTCAGCTTTGGGTCTGCGAGGCTGACTGGGAGCTATTCGCAAGCCGGCTGACCACCCATCACATCGATTCAAACGGGCGCACTTCCAAGGCGCTCCCGCCAACGCGCCCCGCGGGGTTGACGCCGCCGCGCCGTTCGTCGTTGATGGCGCGCCTGGGAATCGCGGCGCTTAGGAGGGACCTTGCGATGGATTTGCGCTTCACCGAGGAGGAGATCGCGTTTCGGCAGGAGGTGCGCGCCTTCGTGCGCGCCGAGCTGCCCGCCTCAATCCGCGACAAGATCGCCGCCGGGCGCCATCCCAGCAAGGACGACATGGTGCGCTGGACGCGCATTCTCGCCGCCAAGGGCTGGTCGGTCCCCCATTGGCCGGTCGAGTGGGGCGGCACGGGCTGGAGCCCGATCAAGCTGCTGATCTTCAACGACGAACTGCAGAAGGCCAACGCGCCGGAGTCGCTCGTCTTCGGCACCAGCATGGTCGGGCCGGTGATCTACACTTTCGGCTCGCAGGCGCAGAAGGAGCGCTTCCTGCCGCGCATCGTCGACTTGCGCGACTGGTGGTGCCAGGGCTTTTCCGAGCCGGGGGCCGGATCGGACCTCGCGGGGCTGCGCACGACCGCCAAGCGCGACGGCGCCGAATGGGTGATCGAGGGCCAGAAGACCTGGACGACGCTCGGCCAGTACGCCGACTGGATCTTCGTGCTGGCGCGCACCGACCCGGGCGTGAAGAAGCAGGAGGGCATTTCCTTTTTCCTCGTCGACATGAAGTCGCCGGGGGTGACGGTGCGCCCGATCCAGACGATCGACGGCGGCCACGAGGTCAACGAGGTGTTCTTCGACGCCGTGCGCGTTCCGCTCGACAATCTCGTCGGCAAGGAGAACAAGGGCTGGGACTACGCAAAATTCCTGCTCGGCAACGAGCGCACCGGCATCGCGCGGGTCGGCATATCGAAGGCCCGGCTGGCGCGCATCCGCCAGCTCGCGATGCTGCCGACCTACGGCGATCAGCCGAAGATGGCCGATCCCCTCTTCCGCATGAAGCTCGCGACGATCGAGGTCGAGCTGAAGGCGCTGGAGATGACGCAGATGCGCGTCATCGCGGGAGAGAGGCGGGCCGAGAAGGGCAAGCCCGATCCGACCTCCTCGGTGCTCAAGATCAAGGGCTCCGAATTGCAGCAGGCGACGACCGAACTGCTGATGGACGTCGTCGGCCCCTATGCGCTGCCTTTCGAGCCGGAGCGCGAGGACGGCGAGCGATGGAACGAGCCGCCGATCGGCCCGGACTGGGCCGCGACGATAGCGCCCGGCTATTTCAACACGCGCAAGGTCTCGATCTATGGCGGGTCGAACGAAATCCAGCGCTCGATCATCGCCAAGGCGATCCTGGGGCTTTAGAGAAATGGACTTCGATCTCAACGAGGAACAGCGCCTCATCGCCGACAACGTCGCGCGGCTGATGAAGGATCGCTACGGTTTTGAGAGCCGCAAGGCCTATCGCGCGACGCCGCTGGGATTCAGCGAGGACCTCTGGCGCCAATATGCGGAGCTCGGCCTGCTCGGCGTCCCCTTCGCCGAGGAGGACGGCGGTTTTGGCGGCGGCGCCGTCGAGACGATGCTGATCATGGAGGCGCTCGGCCGCGCGCTCGCGCTGGAGCCGTATCTCGCCACCGTCGTCCTCGCGGGCGGGCTTCTCAGGCGCGGCGCGAGCGCCGAGCAGCGCGCCGCGCTGGTCCCGCCAATCGCGTCGGGCGATCTGCGCCTCGCTTTCGCACATAGCGAGCGCCAGTCGGGCTGGGACCTCTTCGACGTGGCCTCGAGCGCGCGCAAGGACGGCGCCGGCTACAGGCTCAACGGCGAGAAGGGGCTGGTGATCCACGGAGACAGCGCGCAAAAACTGATCGTTTCGGCGCGCAGCGCCGGCGGGCGGCGCGAGCGCGGCGGCCTCGGCCTGTTCCTCGTCGACGCGTCCGCCCCCGGAGTCGCGCGGCGCGGCTACGCCACGCAGGACGGGCAGCGCGCGGCGGAAATCACCCTGACCGACGTGCGCGTCGAAGCGCACGACGTCGTCGGCGATCCCGAGGGCGCCGCGCCGGCGATCGAGCGCGCGGTCGACGAGGCGATCGCGGCGCTGTGCGCCGAGGCGGTCGGGGCGATGAGCGAGGCGCAGGAGATCACCGTCGACTATCTCAAGACGCGCAAGCAGTTCGGCGTTCCCATCGGCTCGTTCCAGGCGTTGCAGCATCGCGCCGCCGACATGGTGGTGGCGCTCGAACAGGCGCGCAGCATGATGCTGCTGGCGACGATGTCGGCGGGAGACGAGGACGCGGCGTCGCGGGGCAGGGCCATTTCGGCGGCCAAGGCGCAGATCGGCCGCTCCGCCCGTTTCATCGGCCAGCAGGCGACGCAACTGCACGGCGGCATCGGCATGACCTACGAATACAAGCTCGGCCATCTCTTCAAGCGCATGACGATGATCGACATGAGCTTCGGCGACGCGGACGCGCATTTGCGGCGCCTGAGCGAAGGGGATAGCCTGTTCGCGTGAGCCGACGGGGGCGCGGCGTTCGCGCCGGCGACGGCCTCGCCATTGCAAACCGAACGTCGGGGGAATCGCTTGCAGGCCGATCCGCGCTTCTTCCTCGGCGTCGACGGCGGCGCGACGCGCTGCCGGGCGCGCCTTCGCGACGCCGACGGCGCATTTCTCGCCGAAGCCGACGGGCCGGCGGCCAATATCTACGTCGATTTCGAAGGGGCGATCGCCACCGCGCGCGCTCAGATCGACGCGATCTGCGCCAAGGCGGGGCTCGCGGCGGCGGATCGCGCGCGCCTCGCCCTGGGTCTCGGCCTCGCCGGGCTTTCCAGCGCCGACGACGCCAAGCGCGTCGAGGCGCGCTTCGAGGGGTTGGCCGGCGTGCGCGCCGCCAACGACGCCGTGACTGCGTGCCGGGGCGCCCATGGCGGCGCGGACGGCGCGCTGGTCATCGCCGGCACCGGCTCGGCGGCGATCGCGCGGGTGCGCGGGCGCGAAATCGTGATCGGCGGGCGCGGCTTTCTCATCGGCGACGACGGTTCGGCGGCGCGCGTCGGCGCCGACGCCGTTCGCGCCGCCTTACGCGCGCACGATCGGCTCGGCCCGACTTCGCCGATGACGCAGGAGGTGATGCGACGCTTTCGCGACGATCCCCTCGTAGCGATCAAATGGGCGATCAGCGCCAAGCCTTCGGGCTACGGGGCGTTCTCGCCGCTGGTCTTCGAGCGCGCTCGCGAGGGCGATGAAATCGCGCTGGCGATCGTGCGCGCCGCCGCGCGCGCGGTCGACGCCCTGATCCGCGCCGTCGAGGCGCTCGGCGCCGAACGCATCGCCATCGTCGGCGGCTTGAGCGGGGCGATCCGGCCCTATCTCGAAGCCGCGTCGCAGGCGGCGCTGCGCCCGCCGCTGTTCGACGCCGCCGACGGCGCGATCCTGTTGGCGGGAGGCGTTCTGCCGGCGAGCGAGAGCGCCGAAAGATGAGCGGGGCGAGCGCGCGGCAGGTCTTCTATGGCGCGCGCCTGTTCGACGGCGCCGCGCTACGCGAGGATTGCGCGCTCGTCGTCGAGGACGGAGCGGTTCGCGGCATCGTCGGCCTCGCCGAGCGTCCGCGCGGCGGCGCGCAGCGCGATCTCGGCGGCGGAGTTCTTTCGCCCGGCTTCGTCGACTGGCAGGTCAACGGCGGCGGCGGCGTGCTGTTCAACGCGACGCCGACGCCCGAGGCGATCAGCGCCATCGCCAGCGCTCACCGGCGCGAGGGAACGACCGCCATCCTGCCGACGGTGATCACCGATGCGCCCGAAGTCCTCGCCGCCGCGCTCGAGGCCGCGCGCGAGGCGGCGGGAAGCGCGCCGGGCGCGTTCGGCGTGCACGTCGAGGGCCCCTATATCGACGCGCGGCGCAAGGGCGTGCATCGACCCGAATTCATGCGCGTCATGCGCGAAGAGGACGCCGACCAACTCGTCGCGGCTGAGGCGGGCGCGATGGTCGTGACTTTGGCGCCCTCGGCCGTCGGCCTCGATCTGATCGCCCGACTCGCGGCGGCGGGCGTGATCGTCAGCCTCGGCCACGCGGAGGCGAGCGCGGAGGAGGCGAAGGCGTGCTTTGCGGCGGGAGCGCGCGCGGTGACGCATCTCTTCAATGCGATGAGCCAGCTCTCTTCGCGGGCGCCCGGTCTCGTCGGCGCCGCGCTCGCCGACCCCCATGTCGTCTGCGGCCTCATCGCCGACGGCCATCACGTGCACGACGCGGCGATGCGCGCCGCTTTCAACGCCAAGGGCGCGAGCGGGATGGCGCTCGTCTCGGACGCCATGCCGCCCGCCGCCGGCGGCCCGCCGGTCTTCACGTTGCAGGGGCGGCGCATGACGCGCTTAGGCGGGCGCCTCGTCGACGAAAACGGGACGCTCGCCGGCGCGGCGATCACCATGCTCGACGCCGTGCGCTACGTCGTCGCCACGCTCGGCCTGCCGCTCGCCGACGCGCTGCGCATGGCGACGTCGACTCCGGCGCGCCTCTTGCGGCTCGACGGCCGCATCGGGCGCCTGGCGCCGGGACTGCGCGCCGACCTCGTCCACCTCTCCGACGATCTCGGCCTCGCCGGCGTCTGGATCGGCGGCCGCAGAGAGCGCGAACTCGAGCGATAAGATCGCCGCCCCGCTTGCGTTTGCTCGGGAGTAATGCGCAATATCGGCGAACGCGAAGGCGCCGCCGCGGCGATGTCCAAACCTCGGCGGCGGCGAAAAACGCGACCAACGTATTCAGGGAGGAGTTTCCATGGCGCCGCCGTTTTCGTCTCGTCGGTTCGACCGCCGTTCGGTTCTCAAGGGCGCGGCCGGACTGGGCGCGCTCAGCGTCGCCTCGCCCTTCGTCATCGCGGCGCGCGCGGAAACGCCGATCCGCATCGGCATGATCGATCCCTTGACCGGCGTCTACGCGGGGGTGGCGCAGAACGAGGTGATGGGCGCCAAGCTCGCGGTCAGTCAGATCAACGCCGCAGGCGGCGTTCTCGGGCGTCAGCTCGAACTGCTGGTCGAGGATTCGGCCAACGATGTCGGCACCGGCGTGCAGAAGGCGCGTAAATTGATCGATCGCGATCAGGTCAACTTCCTGATCGGCGACGTGAATTCGGGCGTCGCGCAGGCGATCGCCCAGGTCAGCAACGAAAAGAAAATTCTCCACATCGTTTCGGGCGGCCACACCGACTCGATCACCGGCCCGGACTGCAAATGGAACGTCTACCGCGTCTGCAACACCACCAGCATGGAGGCGAATTCGGTCTCCAGCCTGCTGTTCGGCCAATACGGCAAGAAGTGGCATTTCATCACGCCCGACTACGCCTTCGGCCATACGCTGCAAAAGGCGGCGGCAACCGATTTGGCGAAACTCGGCGGCACGGTGACCGGCAACGAACTGACGCCGCTCGGCACCACGGATTTCTCCGCCTACCTCATCAAGGCGCAGGCCGCCAACCCCGACGTTCTCCTGGTGCTGCCGCAAGGCTCGGACATGGTGAACTGCCTCAAGCAGATCGTGCAGTTCGGCCTCAACCAGCAAATTCACGTGGCGGGCCTTCAGCAGGAGCTCGAGTCGCTCGAGGCGATGCCGCCGGAGGCGCGCATCGGCATCTGGATGTTCGAATGGTACTGGAAGCAGCCGGGCGTTCCGGGCGTCGACAAATTCGTCGCCGACATCCGCGCCGTCAACGGCGGCAAGGTTCCGACCGCGCGCCATTGGTTCGGCTATACCTCGGTGCACACGCTCGCCGGGGTCGCCAACCAGCAGAAGACGCTCGACTCGGTCGCGCTCGCCAAAGCGCTCGGCAATTTCGAACTGCCGCCTGAAATCAAGCTGCAACCCAACAAGTGCTATTATCGCGCCGGCGATCATCAGTTGATGACTTCGGCCTTCGTCGGCGAGGCGCAATCGAGCGGCGCGGGCGGTCCCGAGGACCTGTTTCGCGTCGACCACGTGATACCCGGCGACGAGACGGCGCCGCCCGAAGACGCGACAGGCTGCAAGCTTCAATGGCCGGCTTAGGCCGCGATGACGCAGCTTCTGCTCTTCAACGTCACCAACGGGCTGATCATCGGCGCGTTCTACGCGCTGATGGCGCTCGGCCTGTCGCTGATCCTCAACTTGAGCAACGTGATCAATTTCGCCCATGGCGGGTTTCTCGTCATCGGCGGATACATCGCCTATACGATCACGCCTTACGTCGGCTTCTGGGGCGCGCTGCTGATCGCGCCGCTGCTCACCGCGGTCATCGGCTTCGTCGTCGAGGGGGTTCTGATCCGTCCGCTCTATGGGCGCGATCCGCTCTACAGCCTGCTGATGACGTTCGGCCTGGCGTTCATCATCGAAGACGGCACGCGCTTCATCTGGGGCGCCCAGGGCAAGCCGGTGACGATCCCGCCCTTTCTCGCCCGGCCGCTGAGCCACCAGTTCTTCTTCATCACCGGCTATCGCCTGTTCATGGTGGCGATGGTGACGATCGCGGTGGGGCTGATATTCGCGCTGTTGCGCTATACGCGGCTCGGCATTCGCATTCGCGCCGCCACGCTCGATCTGGAGACGGTCGCGGCGATGGGCGTCAACGTCAGGATGCTGCGATCGCTCAACTTCGCCGGCGGCATCTATCTCGCCGGCCTCGCCGGCGCGCTGGCGGCGGGGCAGCTCGGCCTCGAGCCGACGATGGGGACCGGCCTGCTGATGCCGAGCTTCATCGCCATCATCATCGGCGGCGTCGGCAGCCTGACGGGAACCTTGATCGGCGGGTTGCTGATCGGCGTGGCCTCCGGCGTCACCGCGGTGTTCGCGCCGGCCGCCAGCGAGGCGGTGATGTACGTGCTGATGGCGGTCATCCTGCTGGCGCGCCCGCGCGGCCTCATGGGCGAAGAAGGCATGATGACGTGACCGGGGCCCTCTCGTCGCGAAAGCTGGCCGTGCAATTGGCGATCTGGGCGCTGCTGGCGTCGGCGCCGTACTGGATGCCGCCGCTCGGCGGCTACACGGCGCTCGGCACGCGCGTGCTGGTGCTGGCGCTCGCCGCGATGTCGGTCAATTTCCTGCTCGGGTTCACCGGCGTGCTGTCCTTCGGCCACGCCGCCTATTTCGGCCTGGGCGCCTACGGCGCCGGCCTCGCCCTGAAATTTCTCGCGCCGAGCACGCCGCTCGCGCTTGTCTGCGGCATGCTGCTCGGCGGGCTCGTCGGCGCCGCGCTGGGATGGGTCATCGCGCGCCGGCGCGGCGTCTACTTCGCCATGGTGACGATCGCGATCGGGCAGGTGTTCTACTATATCGCCTTTCAGTGGAGCTCGGTGACCGGCGGCGACGACGGCCTGCGCGGCTTTTCGCGCCAGCCGATCGACTTCGGCGCCTTCAAGCTCGACATCGTATCGAACTCGCAAGCCTTCTATTACTTCGTGCTCGTCTGCTTCGCGCTCGTCGTGGCGATCATGGGCTTCATCTTGCGCTCGCCGTTCGGGCGCACCCTGATCGCCATCCGCGAGAACGAGCGGCGGGCGCGATTTCTCGGCATCCCGGTCGATCGCCACATCTGGCTCGCCTTCACGCTGTCCTGCTTCTTCATGGGCTTCGCCGGCGCGCTCTATGCGCTCTTGAACAACTTCGCCGATCCGCGCGGCCTGCATTACAGCCAGTCCGGCGACTTCGTGATGATGGCGGTGATGGGCGGCATGCGCAATTTCTGGGGGCCGCTGCTCGGCGCCGCGGTGTTCGTGGTGCTGCAGGACTATCTCTCCAGCGTCACCGTCAACTGGATGTCGGGCGTCGGCGCGCTGTTCGTTCTCATCGTGCTGTTCTTTCCGCGCGGCCTTCTCGGCTTCGTCAAACGCGGGAGCCAGGCATGAGTGCGCAGCCGCGCGCCAAAGTCTTGGAAGTCGCCAACGTCGGCAAGCGTTTCGGCTCCCTGGTGGCGGTCAACGACGTTTCGCTCACCGTCGCGCGCGGCGAATTGCGCGCCATCATCGGGCCGAACGGCGCGGGAAAGACCACCTTCTTCAATTTGATCAGCGGCTTCTTCGCGCCCAGCGCCGGCCGGATCGTCTTCGAGGGGCGCGACGTCACGACGATGCCGGCGCACCGGCGCGTCGCCATCGGCATGGCGCGGACCTTCCAGATCACCGAAATATTCCCCGAGCTCACGGTCTACGAGAATCTGCAGATCGGCGCCGAGATCGCCGCCGGCTATCGCCTGCGCCCATGGATCAGCCGCGCCGAAAGATCGGCGATCCGCCGGCGGATCGAGGAAATCCTCGACCTCTCAGGCTTGACCGGCAAGGTCGATCGCCTGGTCGGGGAGCTCGCCCACGGCGACCAGCGCGTCGCCGAGATCGCCACGGCGCTGACGTTGCGGCCGCGCCTGCTGTTGCTCGACGAGCCGGCCGCCGGCATGGGCGACCAGGAGACCTACGCAGTCACCAAGCTCATTCGCGACCTGCACCGCGCCGGCGAGATGGCGATCGTGCTGATCGAGCACGACATGCGCGTGGTGTTCGGCCTCGCCGACCGCATCACCGTGCTCGATCAGGGCGCGCTGCTCGCCGAAGGCTCGCCGCAGGAGATCGCGGCCAACGCCAAGGTGCAGCAGGCCTATCTGGGGAAGGCGGCATGACGGCGGCGCTCGCGGCCGAGGGCCTGCACACCTACTACGGCAAGAGCCATATCCTCAACGGCGTCGGCATCGAGGTCGCCGAGGGCAAGATCACCGCATTGTTAGGGCGCAACGGCGCCGGCAAGACGACGACCTTACGCTCCCTGATGGGGCTGACGCCGGCGCGCAGCGGCAGGATCACGATTTTCGGGCGGGAGACGACGCGCTGGCCGACCTACCGCGTCGCGGCTTCAGGCGTCGGCTACGTGCCGGAAGGGCGGCGAGTCTTCCCCAATCTCAGCGTCGAGGAAAACCTGAAAGTCCCGCTCGAGCGCCAGGGGCCGTGGACGATCGCGCGCGTCTTTCAGCTCTTTCCCCGCCTCGCCGAGCGCCGGCTGAACCGCGGGCGCCAGCTCTCGGGCGGCGAACAAGAAATGCTGTCGATCGCGCGCGCCCTGATGCTCAATCCCAAGCTGCTGATGCTCGACGAGCCCTCGCAGGGGCTCGCCCCGCTCGTCGTCGGCGAGGTCTTTCGCATCGTCGCGGCGATGCGCGACGAGGGCATCTCGATCCTGCTGGTCGAACAGAACGCGCTGATGAGCCTAGAGATCGCCGACCACGCCTATGTCCTCGACAACGGCGCGATCGTCCATTCCGGCCCGGCTCGGGAGCTGGCCCAGGACGAAGCGCGGGTGCAGGCGCTGGCGGGGGTCGGGGGAGGGGACTGGGGGGAGATTTAGCGCCGCCCCCTACACGATCCCCGCCGAAGTCCCGCCCGCCGCCGGAGTGCAGACGCTCGATTATCAAAGCTTCCGCCGCGGGCATTTTCAAGCGTATACGGAACGGAGACGAACGTCAGTGCGGTTCGACGTTGTCTTTGATCCCAATACGCCCCTCGATCGCGCCAAGCCGAACTTCGTTCTCTGGACTTTGCTCGCGAAAGCGCGACACTTCATCGCGCAAGTTCTTGATTTCCGGATCGATGGCCATAGCCTGATAAATCTCGTCCAAGCGCACTTTGATATCGGCGACGTCGGCTTTCATCTCGCGTGTCTGAGCGAGCTGCGCCTTCACTGCGGCCCCGATGTAATGCATGTCCGGCCATGACTTGACGCGCCCGTCCAAGTCCGCGACCACGCCCTCGATATTGGCCATGCGGCCTTCCACGCGCTCGAACCGAGCGGCGAGGCGTTTGATTTCTTCGAGAAAGGCTTGGGCTAAGGCGTTGTCCGTCACGGTCCTCTCCTTCCGGGGAAAGAATACCACGGCGACATGAAATTCAGAAATTCAGACAACGCCGCTCGGTCGCGCATACTTGCGCCGCACCTCGGGGACGCCGACTCATGGGAGAAAGCTCGGGGAACCTTCCGCCGTCATGGCCGGGCGTGTTTCGGCCATCCACGCGGTGAAGCTGTTTCGGCGCTGGCGATATTATACTTGACGTAGCACAAAGAACGTAGTAGGTTGATTCCAATAGGAGTTAACCATGTCGTCCGTCATTTCTGACCGCCATTTCCACGACGAACGCGCCGCCTATGCCTATGTCGAGGCTCGCATTTGGCCGACCGGCCCGACTTGCCCTCACTGCGGCAATGCCGACGCTTCGCGCATTCGGCTGATGGAAGGCAAATCGACCCGCATCGGCGTCCGCCAGTGCAACGAATGCCGCAAGCCCTTCACCGTGAAGGTCGGGACCATTTTCGAGTCGTCGCATGTCCCGCTGCGCCTTTGGCTGCAAGCGATCCATTTGGTTTGCTCGTCAAAGAAGGGCGTCAGCGCGAACCAATTGCATCGCATCCTCGGCGTCACCCTTAAGACCGCGTGGTTCATGGGACACCGCATCCGTGAAGCGATGCGCGACGGCGACATGTCGCCGCTTGGCGGCGGCGGTGGGACTGTCGAGATCGACGAAACCGTGCAAGGCCGCATTGAAGGCGCTCCCAAGGCAAAAAACATCAAGGGTGGCCGCAGCGGCTATCGAAATGTCGCCTTGACCCTTGTCGAGCGCGGCGGCTCGGCTCGCTCTTTCCATGTCACTGGCACCACGATCGCCGAGTTGAAGCCCGTCATCCTCGCCAACGTCGCCCGCGAAGCGCAGATCATGACCGACCAAGCCGCTTGGTATCCCGAGATCGGCGCCGAGTTCGCGTCGCATGACACCATCAACCACGCGAAAGACGAATACGTTCGCCGCGAGGGCGACAAGCTCGTCACCACCAACACCGTCGAAGGCTACTATTCGATCTTCAAGCGCGGCATGAAGGGGGTCTACCAGCACTGCCGCGAGAAGCATCTGCATCGCTATCTGGCGGAATTCGATTTCCGCTACAGCAATCGCGTGAAGCTAGGCGTAAATGACGTGGCGCGCGCAGATCGCGCGCTGCTTGGCGCCAAGGGCAAGCGGTTGACCTACCAAACGACTGGTCTCAGAGAAGCGGAAACGCGGGAGGCTCCCCAATGGGCCTAACCGACGACGAACTGCAGAAACGGAGACGCCAGAGCGCTAAGGACCTCGTGCGCGAATCAGGGGACGCATCTTTTCTTGTCGAAGCAAGCATGCGTCTCAAACGGTCAATGGAGTTCCTTAGCTGGGTTCTCATCATTTTGACCGCGCTTCTAGTCTGGCTCGCGTTGGACCCCAACTTCCTTCAAACGTTCCATTTCCTCGCTCAAACGCTCCATTATTTGAAAGGGTGAGGTCCTGATGTCCCGAAACCCGAGCGATACGAAGCATTCTTCCGGCGTTATAAATCACGCGGAGAAGCGCGAAGCGGCAAAGGCAAAGCGAAGCCATAAGCCGAAAACGACGGACAAGGCTCAATCCGAGCGGTTCATTGAGGCCGCTCGGGGGCTTGGCGTTGAGAAAACCGGCGAAACGTTTGAGCAAACCTTCGCCAAGGTCGTTCGCCCTAAGAGCCTGACCTGAAATTCAAACCGGTGTATCTTCAATATGTTGTGCGAATTTGCGACCCGAGCGCACCAGCAAGTCCAGGAACCAAAATCCTTAGAGTCCGTCCGGAGACTTCATGAGGGATTACAGAGTTTTCTGAGCATCAGGCGGATGGAGGCGAGGCGGAGGAAGGCGAGGGCGTTGTGGTTGCGGTT
>Ga0181539_1002610_pt1 | contig 17738 bp, 19 predicted proteins | sample PEATcosm2014_Bin_46_FD_119767 | JGI IMG/M metagenome (GOLD analysis project Ga0181539, IMG submission 119767) | Peatland microbial communities from MTU Mesocosm Facility, Houghton, MI, USA - PEATcosm2014_Bin23_60_metaG | ecosystem: Environmental > Terrestrial > Soil > Wetlands > Peat | place... | reverse complement strand
TAGAACAGGCTCGCCTGCTGCATGACGAAATTGTCGTTGACGTGGGCGATCGGGTAGCCGTCGGGGTTCGTGGGCGGAGAATCCTGTTGCACCTTGGTCTTGGTGAAGGTCGGAAGCAGCATGGCGGCGATCGGCGGCGCTTCAGTGATCGACATGCCGCCGCCCATCGTATAGCCGCCGAGCTTGAAGCGGCGGCCGAAGGGAGTGAGTTCCGGAAAGGCCGTGTGGCAGGAGGCGCAGGGCTGGCCGGTCTGTCGGGCGAAGCTTGGTATGGCTTCGGCTGAACGGGGCGCGAAAGCTAGGCCTAGCGTCACCGCGCCCATGAGGCCCACGACGCCGAAGACGAGAAGCGCGGGAATATTCGATTCCCGCCCATGGAAACTCGCATCGGTCATAGCATCCTCCAATTTTCTTTTGTTGCCAATTAGTTGTGCAACAAACATGGTTAACCGCATGTTAACTTTGACACTATTGGCCCCGCGCGGGTTTGCGTCATAACGCCGCGCGTTCGATGGAAACCCGCGGCGGTCCACACGAATAAGTCGCGCCAAAACAAAAAGGTCCGAGCCTTCTCGATGGAGAATTCGCGCTCCTTCGCATGTGCGAATAAAATAAATCGCCGGCTCGCGTCAACACACCGCCGACCGCTCGCCATGATCTACTCGAATCGTATGACACTATAACCCTTATCCGGCTGATTCGTCCGTGGCTTTTTGCCGCAAGCCACAATGGCCCGCCGGTTCGGGGATTATGTTAATTTTGCAATCAATCGCGATGCAGCATACGCACGCGGTGAATTATTGGAGGACGTCTAATCATGGACAAGCGCGACACGAGTTTCCCAGCGACACGGCGCGGGCTTTTGCAGGGCGCCTTTGTGGGGTTGTCTTTCTTGGGATTGGGCGTGAGCGCGGCTCATGCCGCCAAGGCGTCGCCCGCCTCGGTGGGCTATCGCGATTCGCCCAAGGGCGACCAAAACTGCGCCAATTGCAAGCTGTTCGTCTCGCCGAACGCCTGCAAATCCGTCTCGGGCCAGATCAGCGCCAACGGCTGGTGCCGCATCTGGAAGGCGTAAGGCTTTTCCGCCGAATCGGATCGCTAGGGCGTCCCCTCCCCGCTCGTTGTGGGAGGGGGCGCCCTTTTTCACGCCTCCGGCGCCAGCATCTTCTCCGGCCGCACGATGGCGTCGAACTCGACTTCCGTCACCTTGCCGCTGGCCAGCGCCTCTTCCTTCAGGCTCGTGCCGTTTTTATGCGCGGCCCGGGCGATTTTGCTCGCCGCGTCGTAACCGATCTTGGGCGCCAGCGCCGTCACCAACATCAGCGACCGCTCCAGGAAGCGCGCGATATTGGCCGTGTCGGGCTCGATCCCGTCGAGACAGCGCAGCACGAAACTGTCGATGCCTTCGGCCAGGAGATCGATCGACTCCAGCAGCGCGAAGGCGATCACCGGCTTCATCACATTCAGTTCGAGATGGCCCTGCGTCGCCGAAAAGCTGATCGTCGCGTGATTGCCGAACACGCGCGCGCAAATCATCGTGATCGCCTCGACCTGGGTCGGATTGACCTTGCCCGGCATGATCGAGGAGCCCGGCTCGTTCTCCGGCAGTTTCAACTCGGCGAAGCCCGCGCGCGGGCCGCAGCCCATCAGCCTGATGTCGCTGGCGATCTTATAGAGTCCGGTCGCCAGCGCGTTGATCGCGCCATGCGCGAAGACGATCGCGTCATGCGCGGCCAGCGCCTCGAATTTATTGGGCGCGGTGACGAAGGGTAGGCCAGTCCGCGCCGCGATGTCGGCGGCGACCTCCTCGGCGAAGCCCACGGCCGTGTTGAGGCCCGTGCCGACCGCCGTGCCGCCCTGCGCCAACGCCAGAAGATCGGGCAGAACCTTTTCCAGCCGCGCGGCGGCGTGGCCGGCTTGCGCGGCGTAGCCGGAAAACTCCTGGCCGAGCGTCACCGGCGTCGCGTCCTGCAAATGGGTGCGGCCGATTTTCACGATTTTGTCGAAGGCCTTGGCCTTTGCGTCCAGCGCCGCATGCAGTCGGCGCACGGAGGGGAGGAGCTTGCCCGAGAGCGCCAGCGCGCCGGCGATGTGAATGGCCGTCGGGAAGCAATCGTTCGACGACTGCCCATAATTGACGTGATCGTTGGGATGCACCGGCGCCTTGGCGCCGCGCGGAGAGCCGAGCCGTTCATTGGCGCGGTTGGCGATCACCTCGTTGACGTTCATGTTGGACTGCGTGCCCGAGCCCGTCTGCCAGACGACCAGCGGGAACTGATCGTCGAGCTTGCCGTCGATCACCTCGTCGGCCGCCGTGACGATGGCCCGCGCCACATCCGCCTTGATCAGCCCCTTGGCCGCGTTCACTTGCGCGGCCGCGCGCTTGACCTGCGCCAGAGCTTGAATGACCTGGATCGGCATGCGTTGGCCGCCGATGGGGAAATTCTCCAGCGAGCGCTGGGTCTGGGCGCCCCAATAGGCGCTCGCGGGAACTGCGATGTCGCCAAAGGAATCACGCTCTAAACGGTAGTCGTTGGTCGTCATCGGCTTCATGCTCGCGAAACGCTTAAGGGGTGAAGTTGCGAGCAAAACCTATGCGGCATTTCGCGCCGCGCTTCAATCTATGCCGGCGCCGGCGTTGGCGAAGTCGCCCTCCCCGACGCGCGCGTCGTCCAGCTCCAGCAGTTCCGCGAGCCGATTGCGCGCGCGGTTGACGCGGCTCTTCATCGTGCCCGGCGCGCAGCCGCAGATCTCCGCCGCCTCGTCGTAGGAAAGTCCCGACGCGCCGATCAGAATGAGCGCCTCGCGCTGATCGAGCGGCAATTTTTGCAACGCCGCGTTAAAATCGACGAAATCCATGTGGCCCGGCTGCGCGGCCGGCGTCACCATGCGCGCCGCCAAGAGGCCGTCGGGGTCGGCCGTCTCGCGCCGTCGCTTGCGGTAATCGCTGTAATGTATGTTTCGCAAAATCGTGAAAAGCCACGCGGTGAAATTGGTGCCCTCCGTGAAGGAATTCATTCCAACCCACGCCTTGACCAAGGTTTCCTGGACGAGATCATCGGCGCGATCAGAGCTTCCGCATAACGAAACCGCGAAAGCCCGCAACGCCGGGATGGCGGAGACAAGCTCCGCTTTCATCCCCATTCCGCCGGCGCCCTCTTCCTTCGTCAATCGCTTCCCTCGGGATTTGGAGCTCCATCCTCCAAATATATCGTTCCCGCTTCCAACTTGTTCAAGAGCTCGAGGAATCGTTCCGGCACCGGCTGGGCGACCACCTCGGCGTAAAGCCCACGCAACTCTTTACCGATATGCTCCCCGAGCAAACCCGCCGCGGCGGACCGGGGTTGGACGCCCTCGCTACAATCAGAACTGCAATCAGAGAACTTGGCGGAGCCGCTTCGCTCCATCAGCGCCAAATTCAGGCGGCGACCACTCTCTCTACGCACGAAAATCTTTCCCAAAAGATCGTTGTCGGCGGATTGTTCTTTGTGGCCTGGTCCTACGACGACGCTTCTCGAGGGACTGTTGCGTGTTTTATTAACCATGGGCTCCTCGTAACTACGGCGCATCATTTCTCTAGCGGCGGCCCGCCGTCGCGTTATACTGGCGAGGCCGTCTTTGAGTGAACGCAAGTGCAAGCGATTGGTTCCGAATAAAAAAGCAGGCCTTTTGTCGCGGAAGGCTTTGGCGAGTCACGGCGAAGACGCTCTGGAGCGGTGTGGAATGTCTATATCACAGGAAGTTGGTCGTTACATTCCCTATCTGCGGCGGTTCTCGCGCGCGCTGACAGGAAGCCGCGCCGGGGGAGACGCCTACGCCCTGGCGGCGCTGGAAACGCTCGTGGCGGACCAGAACGACGCTTCCGGCAAGGCGCGGCTGCGCCCCGGCGACGACCCGAAGATCGTTCTATACAGGCTTCTGCTCGATATTTGGGCGGCGGCGCCGATCAACGCCCACACGGATTCGAGCGAGCCGGGCGATCTCGATCAAGGCGCGAGACGCAATCTCGACGCGATCTCGATCCGGCCGCGCATCGCTTTTTTGCTCAACGCCCTTGAAGGATTCGACATCGACGAAGTGGCGCTCACCCTCGACGTCTCTCGGCATGAGGCGAGCGTGCTGATCGAGGCCGCCAACAGCGAAATCTCCGATCAGATCGCGACCGACGTGCTGATTATCGAGGACGAGCCGCTCATCGCGGACGATCTGCGCGAGGTGGTGGAGGAACTCGGCCATCGCGTCGTCGCGCTGACGCGCACGCATAAGGAAGCGGTGAAAGCGATCGAGCGGGCGACGCCAGGATTGATTCTGGCCGACATTCAACTCGCCGACGGAAGCTCCGGGCTTGAGGCCGTCAACGAAATACTCGGCGCCGTGTCGATTCCGGTGATTTTCATCACCGCCTATCCCGAGCGCTTTCTGCTCGGCGAAGCGCCAGAGCCCGCCTTTTTGCTCGCCAAGCCCTTCGCCGTGGAGGCGCTCAAGGCCGTCATCAGCCAGGCGCTGTTCTTCGATCGGCGTTCGCGTCCGGCCGGGCGCGCCTGAAAGGGCGCGCAAACCTCGCTTCTTTCAAGGCGCGGCGATAAAAATAACGAAAATGCGACACATATCTCGCATCGGCCGCAACTTTGTCTTGGCGACAGCGTTATCCCTTTGTGTAAGGCGTCGGCGCCCTTGAGCGGCGTCGTCTTGGCGAGGCGCGCAAGCGGCAACTTTCTACGCGTCGGACCATGCTCGTTGCTCAAAGCAATGGCGGCGTCGGCGCGCAGGGAGAGAAGCGATGACCACAGTCCAGCAACCACGCAAATCCAACCGCGGCTTCGCCTCGATGGATCCGGAAAAGCAGAAGCTGATAGCGCGCAAGGGAGGGCAGAGCGTTCCCGACGAAAAGCGGAGCTTTTCGCAAAACCCGGAACTGGCCGCCAAGGCCGGACGCAAGGGCGGGCAGAGCGTTAATCCGGACAAGCGCAGCTTTTCCCGCGATCACGCGCTCGCCTCGGAAGCCGGCCGCAAGGGCGGACACGCCTCGCATGTCGGGGCGGTGAAGCGCGCCACGCCCAACTGAAGCACAGCCGCCTTCTCGCGACAGGCGTCAGGCGGCGCGCTCCTTCGCGGCGGATCTAGAGTCTTTGCGGTTCAATGCGAACTGGAGGGATTCTAGGCCGCGTGGGGCTGCGAGCATTGCGCGAGCAGGGAGTATAACGCGCCGGCGTCACGGGTCGCGCGGATTGTCGCGACCATCGACGGATCGCGCAACACCCGCGCGGCGCAGGCCAGAGCCTTCAAATGGTCCGCCCCGGAGCTTTCCGGCGTGATCAGCAGGAAGATCAGGTCGACGGGCGCGCCGTCCAGCGCCTCGAAGTCGATCGGGCGTTCGAGTCGCGCGAAAACTCCAAATATGTTCTTGAGCTTCATCAATTTGCCGTGGGGAATCGCGACTCCGTCGCCGATTCCCGTCGAGCCGAGACGCTCGCGTTGCAAAAGCGCGTCGAAAATTTCCCGAGCTCCAAGCCCCGAGAGTTCGGCCGCTTTTTCGCTCAGCTCGAGCAGCGCCTGTTTCTTCGATGTGGCTTTGAGGGAGGAAATAACCGCCTCGGGCGTGAGCAAATCAGTAAGCCGCATGTGCCGACAATCCCATTTACGACTTCATCACCATAACATGGTCGGCGCTCGCTTGACGAGCGCGTCCCGTTATCGCGGCGAAGCGTCGCGATCGCTCACTTCCATCCGACGGCGCGACGGACAGCCCGCCCGTCGTCGTCGTCAACAAGGCAATATCCATGCCTTGCGCTCGGCGAATCTACACGCCCTCCGGCGTGTCGATCCAGCCGATATTTTGATCCGCCCTGCGATAGACGACGTTGACGCGCCCTGTCGACGCATGGCGAAAAACGCAAACGGGCGCGCCGGAAAGATCGAGATCCAGCACAGCCTGCGACACCGAACGGCGGCGCAGCTGTGTCGTCGATTCGGCGATCACCGCGGCGTTGAACTCCGCCGGCGCCTCAAGCTCCTGATCGGGCGCCTCGAGCACATAGCTCGCCACCGTCTCGGCCTTGGCGGCGTCGTGATCGTGATGGCTCTTCAGCCGGCTTTTATAGCGGCGCAAGCGCTTATCGATTCGTTCGGCCGATTGATCGAAGGCGCCGTAGGGATCCTGCGCGCGGCCGTCCGCCTGCAACAACATCCCCGAGGTGAGGTGCAGGCTGCAATCGGCGCGAAAGCCCGCTCCCTCGGGAGAGATCGTGACATGGCCGGCGACGGCGCCGTCGAAATATTTGCCCGTCAACGCGTTGAGCCTGTCCGTCACATGAGTGCGCAACGCTTCGCCAATATTGATGTTCTTGCCTGAAACCCGCAACGACATGCTCGATTTCCGTCCTGAGTTCATATCCGCCGGCTTTCGCGCCAGTCGGATGTTTGCCTTGCGCGCTGAACGCGCGCCGCGCCGCCGTCCGTCGCGGATGGCGCGGCCGGACTAGCTTGGGTGGTGAATTCTCTTCGCGTTAATCGGCCAAGACGCATCCGCCTGTTCGACTCCCACCGACGCGGGCCGCATAGCCGCGAGGGCGGGATCACGCCAAACGAAAAGCTCTCCGCGCGACAGCGCTCCGATCGACGCGGTTCCAGCGGCGCTAATCACTCGCAGCGATAAGATTGTCCGCCTCCGAAGTCAATGGGCGCCCGCTCGCGCGTCAAGACGCCTAAGACTTGACTATGCATGCTCGCGCTGCGCGGAAATCTTTTCGCGCCGGCGGTCGACCGAGGAGGGTATACGCAGGCTGTCGCGATATTTGGCGACGGTGCGGCGGGCGATTTCTATATCGACCGCCTTGAGCCGCGCGACTATTGCATCGTCGGACAGGATGTCGTCGACGCTCTCCTTATCGATCATCTGCTTGATCTTGAAGCGCACGGACTCGGCGGAATGGGCGGCGGCGCCGCTCGTCGTCGCGATCGAGGCGGAGAAGAAATATTTGAGTTCGAACATGCCGCGCGGCGTCATCATATATTTGTTCGATGTGACGCGCGAGACGGTGGATTCGTGCATGCCGATCGCGTCGGCTATGGTGCGCAGATTAAGCGGGCGCAGATGCTCGACGCCATGGGCGAGGAAAGCGTCCTGCAACCGCACGATTTCCGAGGCCACCTTCAAAATCGTGCGCTGGCGCTGTTCGAGGCTCTTCAGCAGCCAGTTGGCGTTCTGCATGCAGGTGGAGATGAAGCTCTTGTCGGCGTCGCCCTTCGCATGGGCGCTGACCTTCGCCGCGTAAGTGTGGTTGAGCAGCACGCGCGGCAGAGCGTCGGAGTTCAGCTCCACGTGCCAGGAGCCGTCGCCGGCCGCGCGCACGATCACATCGGCGACCAATGTCTGCGTCGGCGGGTCGCCGAAGGCGCGGCCCGGCTTGGGATCGAGTCGGCGCAATTCGGCCGCCATATCGAGGATGTCCTCCTCGTCGACCCCGCACAGTTTCGAAAGTTGCGCGAAATCGCGCTTGGCGACCAGCGGCAGATTGGCGACGAAAATCTCCATCGCGGGATCGAAGCGGTCGCGCTCGCGCAGTTGGATCGCCAGACATTCGGCGAGATCGCGCGCGCCGACGCCGGATGGGTCGAGGGTCTGGACAGTGGCGAGAACCGCCGCGGTCTCCTCGGCGGACGAGCCCAGTCGGGCCGCGATGTCCTCGACCGATTCGCGCAAATAGCCGGTCTCGTCGATGGCGTCGATGATCGCCCGCCCGATGAAGCGCTCGCGCGCGCCGGCGCAACAAAGCGCCAGTTGGTCGGCCAAATATTCATGCAAGCCCTTTTGCGCCGCGACATAGGCCTCGAGATTAGGCGCCTCGCCGTCCGCGCCGCCGCCGCCCGCGGCTCCGTTCCAGGAGGTGGCGGAAAGTCCCGCCCCTTCCAGCGCCTCGACGGGCTCCGATGGCGAAACGCCCGGCCCGTCCGGCTCGAATGCGTTGGAAATTTCCGTGCCGAGTTCCGCCGACAGGCTGGCCGAATCGATCGACAGCCCTTCCCCCGCCCAATCGCCTTCGCGCGGCCCCTCGAAGGCCTCGGGCGCGTCGTCGCCGACGCCGCGCGTTTCGCCTTCCAGCGCGACGCTCCGCTCCGAAGGGATCGAATCCGCGCCATCGGCTTCGAGCAGCGGATTGCGCTCCAATTCGTCGCTCAGAAACGATGAAAGCTCGATATTCGAGAATTGCAGAAGCTTGATCGCCTGCAACAATTGCGGCGTCATCACCAGGGCTTGGCCCTGTCGCATCACCAGTCTGTTGGAAATCGCCATTTAGCCGACCCACGCATACAAGAAGCGACCATGGCCGCGGCGCGGCCTGTTTCTTGCTTATAACACGAACCAAATCCCCGCGAAGGACCAATTATTCGGCGCCGCCGTCGCGAACTGTCTAAGGGTTAAGCAAATCCAACCCAATACGGTCGATTCACGCGAACGGCGCGGCGCGCCTCGGATGCGCGACATGATCCGAACCGTCGTTCTCGATACGGCCGCCGCATAGGGCTGGAGCCCGCTATCCTCGGCCGCCCCGGCGGACAATCTCACGGCGCCGCGGTCCCCATGTGAGGCGGCGACGAGGCTCCAAGATCGCGTCTTTCGTCATCGCCCGGCCCATGGATCCGGCGCCTATGATTTAAGCTTCGACCATGCCTAGGATTCTTCTAAAAAAAGCCGGAAAATTTTCGGGATTCTCAACCGCTTATTAAGGCGACTCCATCAAATTGCTTGCTGTTTCGGCGACGCAAAACCTGTCGGCGGCGAAGCTCAAATGACCCAGGACAATCGGAGCTCAGTAATGGCTAATTTCTTCTCGCGCTTCATCAAGGACGAATCGGGCGCCACGGCAATCGAATATGGCCTGATCGCATCCTTGATCTCGGTCGCGTCGATCCTCGCCTTCACGGCGGTCGGCACCAAGCTGAGCGCGACCTTCAACTTCGTCGCCGGCCAGCTCAACACGTAAGCGCTCGATACGGCGGCAAGGCCGGAACAGTATTTCGGCCTTGCGCCGGGAGCACGCGGATGTCGCGGCGTTCCCGTTTTTGTTTCGATGCGCCAGCGTGGCTAAATCGCCAATCGCGAGTCGCGGCGACGTCCGCGCCGCCTATTTTTTAAGCGGCCAATTTTTTGCGCGCGGCTACGACGGCTCGCTCAGCCATTTGGACGTGACGACGCGCGGCGCCGTCTCAAAACCCAGACGCTCGTAAAACGAGACCACTTTGGTGTTCGTCTCCCTCACCAAGAGCTGAGCCTTGACCACGCCGCGCTGGCGGAGCCACTCCTCCGCCGCCTGAACCATCCGACGGCCAAACCCGCGTCCACGCGAGCGAGGATCGGAAGCGACGTAATAAAGCCAGCCTCGGTGGCCGTCGCGCCCGACCATGACGCTGCCGACAATGCGGCCGGCGTCGTCCTCCGCGACGAGCACGTCGGAGCAACTCCCCGTCTTCGCGAAACGGAAGTCGGCCGCCGGGTCGTTGTAGCTCACGACCAAATCGCACGCCCACCACAGGCCAACGACATCTTGTTCGTCCGCCAACGCGGCGCTTCGGATCATCAACGTCATGGGAGCATCTCGTGAACGCGTCGTCCGACGCTTTCGCGCCCCGCTCGCTCCGCGATCAGGAGAGCGGCACGCGGTCTTTAAGAGCGGCTCACCCCGCGAGCGCCGCGACGCCGGGAAGCGCCTTGCCTTCCAGCCATTCGAGGAAGGCGCCGCCCGCCGTCGAGACATAAGTGAAATCCGCCGCCGCGCCGGCCTGGTTGAGCGCCGACACCGTGTCGCCGCCGCCAGCGACCGAGAGCAGCTTGCCCTCGCGCGTCAACCGCGCGGCCGTTTGCGCGACCGCGTTGGTGCCCTCGTCGAAGGGCGGCAGTTCGAAGGCGCCGAAGGGACCGTTCCAGACCAGCGTCTTGCTCTTGGCGAGCAGGCTCTCGACATGGGCGACGGCCTTGGGTCCGACGTCGAGGATCATGTCGTCGGCGCCGACATGATCGACCGTCACGAAAAGCGCCGGCGCGTGGGCCTCGAACTTTTTGGCGACCGTCACGTCCTCCGGCAGCACGATCCGGCAGCCGACGGTCTCGGCCTTGGCCATGATCGCCCGCGCCGTGTCGAGCAAATCATGCTCGCAAAGAGACTTTCCGACCGCCTTGCCTTGCGCGGCGAGAAAGGTGTTGGCCATGCCGCCGCCAATGACGAGGTAATCCACCTTGGCGACGAGATTGCCGAGCAGATCGAGCTTGGTTGAAATCTTGGCGCCGCCGACCACCGCCAGCACCGGGCGCTCCGGGGAGCCCAGCGCCTTGTTCAGCGCCTCCAACTCCGCCTGCATAGCCCGCCCGGCGAAGGCCGGCAGCTTATGCGCGAGACCCTCGGTCGAAGCGTGAGCGCGGTGCGCCGCCGAAAAGGCGTCGTTGACGAAAATGTCGCCGTTTTTGGCGAGTTCGTCGACAAAGGCGGGGTCGTTCTTCTCCTCGCCCTTATGGAAGCGGGTGTTTTCGAGCAGCAGAACGTCGCCGTCCTTCATCGCGGCGACCGCTTGCGCCGCCGGCGCGCCGACACAGTCGCTCGCGAAAGCCACCGGGCGCTTGAGCAGGTCTTCGACCGCCGCGGCGACGGGGCGCAGCGAGTCTTCCTCGTTGGGCGCGCCCTTGGGGCGGCCGAAATGCGCGAGCAGAATGACCTTCCCGCCCTTATCGGCGATCTCCCGGATCGTCGGCAGCACGCGCTCGATGCGCGTCGCGTCGGAAACGCGGCCATCCTCCATCGGCACGTTGAGATCGACACGCAGGAGAACGCGCTTGCCGCTGACATTTACGTCGTCGAGGGTTTTGAAGGAGGTCATTTCATTTTCTCAAATAGTTCATGGCGAAGATCAAAATCCCCGAGCCGAGCGCCCAGGTGGCGAAGACGATGCCGAGCATCGTCCAGACGGTCGGGAGAGAGGCGAAGCGGTCGCTGATGCCGGAGAGGCGCCCGTCGATGCCGGTCAGGGAATGGAATCAAATTATCCATTACCGTCGTCCTTCGGAACGCTGGCGCCAGATTCAGTTAGCGGCGCAAGAACCCCATGCGATTCTTTTTCGATCGGAATTGGCTTGCTCGCCGAACGCAAAACCTCGCGGTGAAACATCTCGATGTGGCCGCAGCGCGCGCAAACGATAGTTATCGCCGGTAATCCTGGAAGACCGGCGACATTGGGCATGAGATACATCGTGTCATACCCGCAGCGAAGACACTCAAGCTCCGGGAAACTCTCCTTCAAGAGGTCGTGTAGCTCCTGGAAGGATTTGTCGAAGGTTTCCACATTGCTCATGTGACGCCTCGCCGTGCCCCGGCTACTATATCACCTTCCCGATCGCCACGGCGGTATCCGTCATGCGCGCCGAAAAGCCCCATTCATTATCATACCACGACAGGATCGAAACCAGCGTGCCGTCGAGCACCTTGGTCTGGTCCATGTGGAAGGTCGAGGAGGCCGGGTTGTGGTTGAAGTCGCAGGAAACCAGCTTCTCGGTCGTATAATCCAGCACGCCCTTCAACGGCCCTTCGGCCGCCGCCTTGATGACTTCGTTGACCTCTTCCTTCGTCGTCGCGCGCTTGGCGACAAACTTCAAATCCACTGCGGAGACATTGGGAGTCGGCACGCGGATGGCGTAGCCGTCGAGGCGCCCGTTCAACTCCGGCAGCACGAGGCCCACGGCCTTGGCGGCGCCCGTCGAGGTCGGGATCATCGACAGCGCCGCCGCGCGGGCGCGATAGAGATCCTTGTGCATCGTGTCGAGCGTCGGCTGGTCGCCGGTATAGGAATGGATCGTCGTCATGATGCCCTTGTCGATGCCGATGGCGTCGTGCAGCACCTTGGCGACCGGCGCGAGACAATTCGTCGTGCAGGAGGCGTTGGAGACGACGAGATGCTCTTTCGTGATCTTGTGGTGATTGACGCCATAGACGACGGTGATGTCGGCGCCCTCGCCCGGCGCCGAGACGAGCACGCGCTTGGCGCCGGCGGCGAGCAACTGCGCGGCCTTGTCGCGCGCGGTGAACAGGCCCGTGCATTCCAGCGCGATGTCGACGTTCAGCTCTTTATAGGGCAGTTCGGCCGGGTTCTTGATCGCCGTGACCTTGATCGGCCCGCGCCCGGCGTCGATCGTGTCGCCCGCCACCGTCACCTTGTGGGGAAAGCGGCCATGCACCGAGTCGTAGCGCAGCAGATGGGCGTTGGTCTCGACGGGGCCGAGATCGTTGATCGCCACGACCTCGAGGTCGGTCCGGCCGGACTCGACGATATAGCGCAGCACGTTGCGCCCGATGCGTCCGAATCCGTTGATCGCCACTCTCAAAGCCATGGGAGTCTCCGTTGAAAAGGGCCGCCGCGAAGGCGCGCGCGGCTCGATATCCGACGATACGGCCGTTTCCGGCGCCGTCGGCGCCACGGTTTTGATAACATCTGGAGCACGCTGTCAACGCGACGGAAGCGCCCACGAAGCGCCGACTTAGCCGACGCGCGCCTTGGGAAAGGGCCGATTCGTGCTACTTAACGCCGGGAGCCGAATCGTCTCGGGCGAATCCGGCCTCGCGCGGTCTTTCGCGCCTCGTCGTCACGTCAGGATTTCTCGCCGCCGATGCCGTCAGATCCAGCCGCCAGCCTCCCGCCCCGGTTAGACGCCGCCCTGGCGCGCTTCGAGCGGGGACTCGACGCGCTGGAGACCGCCGTCGCGCAACGGTTGGAGAACGAAATGTCGCTCGCCGACCTCGAGGAGGAACTCGCGATCATGCAGGACGACCGCGGCCGGCTGGCGCTAGACCTCGACGCCGCCCTGGCGCGCGCCGCGACGGTGGAGAAAACCCGCGACGAAGTTCTGCGCCGGGTCGAACGGGCCAGCGCGAGCGTCGCCTCGGTGCTCGGCGTCGCGCCGCCGCGCGACGAATAGGATCGGGCTCATGGCGGTCGCAATCGTCAACATCGCCGGCCGCTCCTACCGCCTTGGCTGCGACGCGGGCCAGGAGAAGCGGCTCGAGGAGCTGGCGGCGTCCGTCGACGTCAAAATCGCCGAGATGCGCAAGAATTTCGGCGAGATCGGCGACCAGCGGCTGGTCGTGATGGCGGCGCTGGAGATCGCCGACGCGGCGGACGACGCGCGGACGAAGATCGCCGCGCTGGAGGCCGAAGTCGCCGCGCTGCGCGAGGAAATCGACCTCGGCCAGCGTCGCGACGCCGCGATCGAGGCGCGGCTCGCCCAAAGCTTCGACGCCGCCGCGACAAGGCTGGAGCGCCTCGCCCAGCGGCTCGCCGGCGACAAGAGCGACGCGGACGACCCGTTCTGAGGCGGGGCCGTCCGGCGCCATTCGCCTTAGCGGCTGATCGCCCAGTTTACGACGGTGGTGTCGTTCTTGGCCCGCTCGATCGCGTCGGCCTGCTCGGACAATTGCGCATGGCGGTTCTCGGCGACCTGCGCCTCCATGCCGTCTTTCAAAATAGCGATCTTGAGCTGTTCCGTCGCCTGACGCCCCAGTTCGTTGATCCACTGATTGACGTTCAGCATGAACAGTCGCTTGCGCTCGGCCTGTTCTTCCTTGGTCCCGGTGTCGTTGTTGGCGATGGCGATTTCATCCTCCGTCGCCTTGATGTCGGCGTCGAGCGTCTTGAGCTTTTCCTCGAGCTTGGCGACGTCCTCCGGCTTGGCGTTGTCGGCCTTGGCCTTCTCCAGCGCCGCCGTCGTCTCCTTTTGCGCCTTCTGGAGGTTTTCGAGGCCGTTCTGCAGCCAGTCGGCCTGGATCTTCAGCAGCGCGGTTTTGCCGGGGCCCGACAGCGAGAATGACTTCGGCAACGGGAAATAGGGCCCGATCTTGGCGGCCTGCGCCGGGATGGCGCCGAGGAACAGGCTCGCCGCGAGGGCCAGAACATAAAGACGTTTCTTGGACGACATCGTTTACTCCCCATTATGCCGGGTCTTTTGATCCGAACCGGGCGGACGCGACCGCGCCGCCAGCCGGGGACGCCGACTTATTAGGCGACAAGTTGGTCTATCGCCGCGCGTCTGGCAAGGGCGCCGACGGCTCCTCGCGCCTCAATGACATTTTTGCGAAACGCGGCGCTCGAACAGCGGCTTTTCGACGGCGAAACGCGCGCGCATGTCGAAGACGCCCGCTCGACGCGCGGCGGCGTTTCAAGATCAACGTAAATGATCGCTTCTCGAATCGGCGGCGGTTTGGAGGCCCGTTAAATGTACCGTCGCAGCATTGGCAACGCCGCTTCCACGCACGCGCGGCCTTCCGCGACGGCCTCCTTGGCTCTCGTGAACTCCATCGTGCCAATGTTCTCAACTCGCGGCATCAGCATGACATGGGGTGGTTCGCCAGCGAGACGGGTCCGCGTGATGTGGTCCTGCATGATGTTGATGGAATTATTGAGGACGTCGAAATAGCCCGGCGTTGACGGCCCCTGCGGCAGGAGCCGCAAAGCTATCTGCGTCGCCTGCTCGCGCGCGGCCGGGGGGAGCTGGTTCAACATCCGCCCGAAGAACTCGCTCGGGACGGACGGAACGGGGGAAGCCACCGTGCCGTCGGTTATGTTCTCGAAGCGTCGCCCCATCAGGTCGCCGTTGAGGTTGACCGCGATAATCACGTCCGCGCCGAGCGCGCGGCAGACCGACACCGGAACCGGATTTACGAGACCGCCATCCAGCAGCCACCGTCCATCGACCTTGGCGGGGCTAATAATCCCCGGAAGCGCGATCGACGCGCGGACGGCTTCAAGGATCAAACCTGACTGCAGCCAAATTTCACGCCCGGTGACAAAATCCGTCGCGACGGCCGCGTAAGTCTTGGCGTAGCTCTCGATTGGCCCGCCAATCCCGATCCCACGCAGGAATTCGATTACCTGTTTGGCGTCAATGAGGCCCCCGCCCGCGAACCGGACATCCATTAGCGGCACGATCTCGCGCCAGCTGGCGGCCTCCGCCCATTGCCGCAGTTCAGCCAGGCGTCCAGCCACGTAAGCCGCGCCAACGAGCGCGCCCATCGAGGTTCCGCAGACGATCTCGGGTTCAATGCCCGCTTCGGCCAACGCCTCGATGATTCCGATATGCGACCATCCGCGAGCGGCGCCGCTGCCGAGGGCGAGACCGATACGAGTCATAACGCGCCTTTCCCTGGTTTTTTCCCTGATCGACGCCGACCAGACGCCTGGATCCATCGGGAAAGGGAACCTCTACTTAGTCGGCATTCGCCGGATAGTCGTCTCTCGCGGCCCAAGTCCGCGACTGCTTGGCGTAATTAACAAGCTCGAGACGAGGCGGCGGCCTGACGTGTTGTCGGGACGGATCAACTCCTCCCAAAGCGCCCAAAAATGTCGCCTTTCTCCTCATCGGGACGCGCCTCTCCCGGAAGTTTGGCTCGAACGCGGAACAAATGATCGGCTCCCGCGTCGCCCGCGCGCGAGCTTGTCTGGCGCGCGCGGGCGACGAATAATTTACGCGCTCTTCAAATCGGGCGGCGTCGCCTCATGGGCCAGCGCCGCCAGCGCCTCGTCGAGCTTGGCCGAGACTTGCTCCTGCGAGCCCAGCCGGCGGATCGACACCAGGCGCTCGGCCGCCTCCTTCTTGCCGGCGATCAGCAGCACGGGGATCTTGGCGAGCGAATGTTCGCGCACCTTGTAGGAGATCTTCTCGTTGCGCAGATCCATGTCGACGGAAAGCCCGAGTTTTCGCGCCGCGGCGGCGATTTCAAGCGCGTAATCGTCGGCTTCCTGGGTGATCGTGCAGACGACGATCTGCGTCGGCGACAGCCACAATGGCAGATGGCCGGCGTAATGCTCGATCAAAATGCCGGTGAAGCGCTCCAGCGAGCCGAACATCGCGCGATGCACCATGACAGGCGTCTTCTTCTCGGAGTCCGCGCCGATGTAAAAGGCGCCGAAACGCCCGGGCAGGTTGAAGTCCACCTGCGTCGTGCCGCATTGCCATTCGCGGCCGATCGCGTCGCGCAGCGTATATTCGAGCTTGGGGCCGTAAAAGGCCCCCTCCCCCGGCTGCTCCGAGGTTTTCAGCCCGCGCCGCGCCAGTTCCTCCAGCACCTTCCCCAAGGCGTCTTCCGCCTTGTCCCAGGCCTCGTCGGAGCCGACGCGCTTTTCCGGCCGCGTCGACAGCTTCACCACCACGTCGTCGAAGCCGAAGTCGCCGTAGATCGACAGAATGAGGTCGTTGATCTCCAGCGCCTCCTGCATGATCTGGTCTTCCGAGCAGAAGATATGCGCGTCGTCCTGCGTGAAGGCGCGCACGCGCATCACGCCATGCAGCGCGCCCGACGGCTCGTAGCGATGCACGATTCCGAACTCGGCGATCCTCACGGGCAGGTCGCGATAGGACTTCAGACCGTTCTTGAATAGCAGCACATGGCCGGGACAATTCATCGGCTTCAGCGCGAAAGTGCGTTCGTCCTCGGTTTTGGTGAGGAACATATGTTCGCGATAGGTCTGCCAATGGCCGGAGGTCTCCCACAGCGCGCGGTCGAGCACCTGCGGCGTGTTGACTTCCTGATAGCCGCCCGCCTTCTGGCGCCGGCGCATATAGGCGACCAGCGTCTGGAACAACGACCAGCCCTTGGCGTGCCAGAACACGGCGCCGGGGCCTTCCTCCTGGAAGTGGAACAGCCCCATCTCGCGCCCGAGCCGGCGATGATCGCGCCGCTCGGCTTCCTCGAGCCGGTGCAGATAGGCGTCCAAATCTTCCTTGTTGGCGAAGGCGGTGCCGTAGATGCGGCTCAGCATGGGACGGTTGTGATCGCCGCGCCAATAGGCGCCCGCCACCTTCATCAGCTTGAAGGCCGCGCCGATCTTGCCGGTCGAGGGCATATGCGGCCCGCGGCAAAGATCGAGCCAATCGCCCTGCTTGTAGATGTTGAGGTTCTCGCCGGCCGGAATGGCGTCGATGAGTTCGCCCTTAAAAGCCTCGCCCTTCTTCTCGAAGAAGTCGAGCGCCTGATCGCGCGACCACACCTCTTTGACGATCGGCCTGTCGCGCGCGATGATTTCGCGCATCTTCTTCTCGATGACCGGCAGGTCTTCGACCGTGAACGGCGTCTCGCGATAGAAATCGTAATAGAAGCCGTTCTCGATCACGGGCCCGATGGTGACCTGCGTGCCGGGAAAAAGCTCCTGCACCGCCTCGGCCAGCACATGCGCGGCGTCGTGACGAATAAGCTCCAGCGCGCGCGGATCTTCGCGGCCCACGAACTCGAGTTTCACGTCGCGGTCGATGGGCGCGGCGAGATCGGCCAGCGCGCCGTCGACGGTCATGGCGACCGTGCGCTTGGCGAGCGATGGCGAGATGGATTTGGCGATGTCGAGGCCGGAAACGCCGGGCTCGAACGGACGGGACGCCCCGTCGGGGAAGGTGACGTGGATCATGCTCTCTCCTAAAGCGCTCAATCGCCGATGCGAGCCGGCGTAAGACGCTGATGTGTCCGCGAGGATGCGGACGGGGAGTGATAGGAAGAGAGCGGCGGTTTGGCAAGGCGGGGCGGATCGCGGTAGTGGGCCGTTTGAAATTTTAAGCCTCGCGCCGCGAGTTGACGTTGCGCCCGTCCAAGGACTGGCTCGCGAGCTTGAGTTTTATGCGAAATTCAAGCAGACCGTGTGGAAACGCTTCGCCGTGAGCAGAAGCCGCTTTTCAGTGGCTGGCGACGGCGGGTTTTCGTTCCGCCGATGAAAAT
>Ga0181539_1002609_pt1 | contig 17740 bp, 12 predicted proteins | sample PEATcosm2014_Bin_46_FD_119767 | JGI IMG/M metagenome (GOLD analysis project Ga0181539, IMG submission 119767) | Peatland microbial communities from MTU Mesocosm Facility, Houghton, MI, USA - PEATcosm2014_Bin23_60_metaG | ecosystem: Environmental > Terrestrial > Soil > Wetlands > Peat | place... | reverse complement strand
GAGCAGCCGCCCCAATCCGTCCCGCCGCTGCCTGCGTAGCCAAAGAATTGGAGGAACCCTCCCATAAAGGTGATGGCGCCAGTGCCCCAGGCGCGCAGGCTGGCGTTGGTGTTGCCCGTCAATACGGTGCTGTTGGTGGGGATGACCAGGCCGCCGCTGTAAGTGTTGGTGCCGTTGAAGGTGACGCCGCCGATGACGGTAATGCCATTGGTGGCGCCGGAGATGTCGCCGGACAAGGCAAAGGTGTTGCTGGAGGTGTTGGTGACAACCAAGCCGCCGTTGACTTGCATCGGCGCGGAAATCGTGTCGCCCCGGCTGACGGACAATTGCACGAGCGAGGCGATGCCCGGCGTGTTGTTCAACGTGAAGGCGCCGCCGTTGGGGGCAATGTTATAGGAACCGCCGGGCGCGCCGATGTCCAAGAAACCGACAGTAATGGATTGGTTGAGATTGATGGTCTGGTTTGCGGTGATGCCATTGTTAATGACGGCTGTGGCATTGATGAGATTGGGGAAGGCGGTGAGGCTGTTCCAATTGGCGTTGGCGTTCCAATTTTGCGGGGAAGCAGTGACGGTGCTGATCCAGTATGCGCCCGCCAAACCCAGGAGGGGCGTCGCGCCGGCCTCCGGCGAGATGGAACTTTGACCAGAAGGGCTGACGGCATAGACGACGTAGTAATAAGTGATGCCATTGACCAGCCCCGTGTTCACAAAATTGGTGTCCGCCGTGGAATTGGTGGTCGTATAAGGCCCGCCGCTGGTGGTGGAACTTTCCAGCACGTAATTGGTCGCGCCCGCCGAGGGGCTCCAATTCAGGGAAACCTGCGCGTTGCCGGGGACGGCGATAATGGCGGCGGGAGCGGCCGGTCCGGTGGTGACGGCCAGGGGCGCGGAATTGGTGCTGATCCCCGCGAGATTGGCCGAGGCGACTTGGTAGTAATAAGTCGTGTCATAGGGCAGCGGCCCATCGGTAAAAACGGTCAACCAGGCTGGAGCATCCACGTTGGTGAAAGGGCCGGAAATGGAGGAGGCGCGCTGGAGCAGATAGGTGGAGGCATTGGTGACCGGATTCCAGGAGAGGTTGATTAGGTTGGAACTCACGGTCGCCGCAAGGTTGGTTGGCGGCAGTGGGAAGACCGGCGAGGTGGTGGCGGCGACCGCGGCGGATGCCGCGCTCTGTCCGTTGGCGTTGGCCGCGCTGACGACATACGAGTAAACCACACCGTTGGCCAGCCCGGTGTCGGTGTAATTGGTGGCGGTGACAAAACTGTTGACAGTGTTCGTGGGCGCGCTGCCGTCCGGATTGGTGGAAACTTCCGCCCCGGGATCATTGGCGACGGCGCCCCCGGTGATCACCGTGCGCTGGATGGCATAAGTCGCCGCGCCGGGCGAAGCGTTCCAGTTGAGGGCGACTTGCATGTTCCCCGGAGTCAGCGTCAAGCCCGTCGGAGCGGCGGGCGCGGAGGGGGTTGCGGCGGAAGGCGTGGTGCCGGCTTGCACAGTATCGGCGCTGGTTCCATTTGGGTTCACGGCCTGCACCACATAATAATAAGGGGTGTCGTTGACCACCGAATTGTCCGTGTAAGTGGCGTCGGGGACATCGCTCCCCACCACCGGGCCGGTCACATTTGTGACGATTGTCGAATAGCCGCTCCCGGAAGTCGTCGAGCGCAGCACATTGTAACTGGTCGCGCCGGAACTGGCCGGCCAATCCAAAACCACCAACCCATTGCCCGGAAGGGCGGTCAATGCGGCCGGGGCCGGCGGAATGTAGCCTGTCAATTCCAGCCGGAGGTAGTCATACAAGATACTGTCGGAGAAATAGCCGCCTTTGCGCATGTTCAACTGGATTTCATTTTGCCCCTGTTGCAAGACATCGCCGGCGAAGTTAAGACGGTAGTCGCAGAAAATGCCGTGGGACTCCATTCGGATCATGGGATCGTCGGAATAGGCGGGGAAAAAACCCGTCGAAGGGAAGGTGACATTCACGCCGTTGACGGTGACGATGACCGGCCCGGAGTAATCGCCGGCGATGGCGAAATAAAGGGAGGCCTGGGCGTTGGTGGCGGGGGAGTCCTGGAGATTGAAGAATATATTCTGGGTGGTGGGATTCAAATCTCCCGTCGTTGGGTCGAGCGAAGTCGGTTGGGCGTAGTCCCAGTCCGCCGACCAACGGCTCTGGCCGACGGTGTAATTGACGCCCGTTGGGAAATCCAGGTTGTAATCCTGCCACTGCCCCCAGTTGACGGGGAAGTTGGTGGCGCTGCCCAGATCCCCGTGCCAATAGTCTGCGCCGTGCCGGAATTCGGTGGTGTCCCGGTCGGGAACGCCAATTTCCCAAACGGTGGCACCAACCCGCGGCGGCGTCCAGATGATGTCCCCCAAGCTGTTGGTCTGTCCGGCGGCGACGGTGATGGAGAAGGGGGCGGGGGGGATGAACAGGGCCACGGGCGGGGCGGTTCCGAAGGACTGTGACTGAAACAACCCGATGGCACCCGGCCCGAAGGCCAGAAGCGTGTAGTTGGCGCCTGCGACGACGTTGGGGATGGAAAAATTGCCGTTCGCATCCGATTTGACCCAGAACTGGTAATTCTTGGAGAAGTTTTGAAAATCCGTCGTAGGCGGATCCAGCGAGGAAGGGGGTTGCTGCAGGACCCCCACCCACAGACCGGCAGGCGAGGCGTTGGGATTGCCGGGGTCGGCGATGACCATGGTTCCCGCAACCGTGCCCCGGCCCGAGGCGGCCGCGTAATTGGTGTCCGTCAACCAACTGTAGGGCCAGGCGCTTCTTTCGGCGGCGGCCTGGGCAAAGACGTCGGCATAAAGCGGAACCTGGGCATTGGGTGTGCCTGGAGGGACCTGGTTGAAATACAAAAGCATCGGCCCGCAAACCCGCGACCACGTCTCACCGTTGGTGAATTGCAGATCGCTGCCAAAGCCAAAATGAACTCCCTTGAAGGTGCAGTTGATCATGTCGAACTGGCCGATGATTTCCGGATGTTTCGGTCCGCAGGAAAAATACTCGCGGCTGGGGTGGATCAACCACAAACCGAAATTGGTCGCCAGGCTGGTGCTGCACCACCCGACGAAATTCAACAAGCCCAGGTCTCCGGAATAATCATATTTGCATTCAAATTGCCCGGCCAAAACGCCTTGGTTCAACAAGGTCACTTCCTTGGGGGCGTTGTTGATGCCCGCCGTCGCGCTGTTGGCATCCGCCAGGCTCTCGCGAAGCAAATTGCGTCCGGTGTCCTGCGCGAGCCAGTTGAAGTTGGTGCCCAGCTTGCAGGTGAAGCTGGGGATGTCGGCGGCGCCGGCCGGGAAATTGGTCGTGCGGTTCATCACCTCGGCGACATAAATCCCCGGCGAACCGCGGAACATGCAGAAATAATAATAAGCATCCGCCGCGTAGGCGTTGGTGGTGCTTTGATTGGCGTAAAGATTGGCGATGCTGATCTCCGCGGAATTGCCGCCGTTGTTCGCCGGATCGGCCAACACCGAGAGGATGCCCCCGGCGCCCGTCTGCTCGTCCCCGTTCTGAGCCGTGCCCTGCCAGTAAAATGCGCTGGTGCCGCCGGTGCCCCCGTCGGTCACCTGCTGGCCGTTGCAGGTGAGTTGGAGGATTTGCGAGGTTGAAGAGCTGATCACCGCCGTGACAATCCCATTGGCCATCGTCACGGTCCCGTTGCCGTTATCAACATAAGTCACGTTGGGTCCCGTGCCCGTGCCGCCGCCCGGGAGGTTGGCGGGCGTCGGAACCGCGGAGAGCAGCAAGCCGCACAGGGCGAACCAACCGGCTGGGAAACAGGACGCGCTTTTCATAATGGATTGTGAGAATTTACAGCATGCAAAGCGGTTTTGAAACCAGAGAATTTCTGCGGACTATTTCCGCGGCCCCCGGGCGGGCAAATAGTTTTCATTGTGTCCGCGGCATTCTACGATAATCTGCCCGTGTGAAACTTTCAGTCAAGAGCGATTATGCGCAGCGGGCCGTCCTTTGGCTGGCCCAGCACTACCCGGAGGGCGTGGCCCGCACGGTGGAAGAGTTGGCTTCGGCGGAGGGGATTCCGCCGAATTACCTTGAGCAAATCCTCATCGAATTGAAATCCGCCCAAATCGTCAAGAGCCAGCGCGGCAAAGAAGGCGGCTATCTGCTGGCCCGCCCCCCTGCGAAAATCACTTTTGGCGACGTGTTGCGCTGTGTTCACGGGGAGATTTTCGATTCGCCCGCCCTGAACAACCCGCGGAATCCTCCCGAATTGCGCGTGGCGTGGCGTCGCTTGCGCCAGGCGGTCAACCAATCTGCCGACTCCATCACCTTTCAGGAACTTCTCGATCAAAGCGCGGAAAAGGGGAAGATGTACTACATATAATTCCCCGGCGCGAAAACATGGGAAATGTCATTGAAATTGGGATGGAGCGGTTTTAAGCTCTGGGCCTGCGGTCTTGGACGGGGCGTAGCGTAGCTTGGTAGCGCGTCTGAATGGGGTTCAGAAGGTCGTGAGTTCAAATCTCACCGCCCCGACCATTTTGCCCGGAACCCAAGAGGCGCCGCACCTTGCCTCACAGCCTTGCCGCCTGTGCGGATGCGCCTTCCGGTGTTTTCAAATCATCCAAATCAAGTTCGTCCAAATCGAGTTTGACAAACTCCAGTTGGATGACACAATCAAGCCATGAAGAAGTGGCATTTCGTGGGCCGCGAGCGTGAGTTGGACGCCCTCGAGAAGCAGTATTTGCTGCCGCAATCCAACCTGATTCCGATTTACGGCCGCCGGCGGGTCGGCAAGAGTGAGCTGATCCTCCATTTCAAAGGGGACCGTCCGGGCATCTATTTTGTGGGAAAACAGGCCCCGGCCTCACTGCAAATCCATGAGTTTCTAATAACCGCAGCCAACGCGCTGGAGATGCCGTTGCTGGGCAAGACCGCGATCACCGACTGGAAAACCGCCCTTTCGGAGACGGTTCGCGCCTGGACCAAACCGCGGAAATTAATCCTGGTACTGGATGAATTCCAATGGAGTGTGGAGCAAGACCGCAGCCTGCCCTCGGTTCTACAGGAATTGTGGGACCGGGAATGGCAGCACACCGGCAAGGTCATGTTGATTATCGCCGGCTCCTACGTCAGTTTCATGGAACGGGAGGTCTTGGGCAGCAAACAGCCGCTGGGTGGGCGGCGCACCGCGCAGATCCAGCTCCAACCATTCAAATTTACGGAGTCCGCAAAATTCCATCCTGGGTATTCCCGCGAAGACCAGGCGCGCGTTTACTTCATCACAGGCGGGGTTCCGCTCTATCTTTTGGCCTTCAAAGAAAACCTCTCCGTGGCTCAGAACATCCGCGTCACGTTCCTGAACGAGTTCGCCCCCCTTTCTCGCGAGCCGGAGTTTCTCCTCCGGCAGGAGTTGCAAGGGCTGCAAAAGTTTCAAGCGGTGCTGGATACACTGGCGCTCGGCCGCCAATCGTTGCGGGACATCGGCAAAGCGCTTGGGCTGGATCCGCGCGCGATCACCTATCAACTTGGAACACTCATGGACATCGGCTATGTGGACCGGGAGTTTCCTCTGACCCAAAGAAAGCCCTCACCGAAAGACGTGCGTTACAGTCTGAAGGATGCCTTGCTCCGGTTCTGGTATAGATTCGTCTTTCCAAATCTCTCTCGCATACGTGAAAACCCGAACGCCGCCTTAGAAAACTTGATCGCGCCCCAGTTGGACTCGTTCTACGGCGTTTGTTTTGAGCGGCTCTGCCGGGAAGCTCTGGCCCAGATCTACTTGAAAGAGGCAACTAATGTCACCTCGCAAGTCGGAGAGTATTGGCGGAACAAAGAGATTCAAATAGATGTGGTCGGCATCCGTAGCGATAACTGGATTGACCTCGGGGAATGCAAGTGGGGAGCAATCGCTTCGGCGCCGGCCTTGGTTTCGGAATTGGAGGCCAAAGTCAAAAAATACCCAAATCCTGCGAACGCCACGTTGGGACGCATGTTGTTCACCCGCCGCCCCCTTCAAATGAAGAAATCCGGTCTGCGCCATTTTTCATTGGAAGACATGTTTGGGCTTTTTGGCTGAGGACGGATGACGACGAACAACGACTTTTTAGAAATGGCCTTCTTTTCATTGGGTGATGCTCTGAACCATCGTCTGATCATTGTGAATACTCCGATGAAGGAGTGTATAAGAGGGCATTAATGGACATTTCGTCAAGACTACAAATACTTATCAGTCGCAGAACCTCTGAATGGGGTTCAGAAGGTCGCGAGTTCAAATCTCACCGCCCCGACCATCAAATCCCGAAAAACCCTCGGGTTCACCTCTGGAACTTGACCTTGCGCTGGACCGCCGAAAGACTCAACATCGGTACGGCCGGTTCCGGGCAGGCTCTTGCGGATCAGGCAGCATGAAAACGATAACACGCGATCACTCGCGGACAGAGAACCTGAACTTATGAAATCAGTTCAAAGGCGTGGTTGGCACTTAAAACGACCGGTCAATTCAGCCGCAACGTGAAAACGATGGTCCCCGATGACTTGTTGCAGGAGATGAACCGGAAGGCGCGCCGCGCCAGCCGGCACGCCTATTGTCCGTACAGCCGGTTTCCAGTCGGGGCGGCTGTGTTAACCGGCGAGGGCAAAGTATTTGCCGGCGGCAACGTCGAAAACGCATCGTATGGCCTGACGATTTGCGCGGAACGAAACGCCGTTTTCCAGGCCATCTCCCACGGTGCGTCGGAGATTCGCGCGGTCTTGGTTTACACACCGACCGCCAACCCGACCGCTCCTTGCGGCGCTTGCCGCCAGGTGATTAACGAGTTCGGACCGGATTCGGACATCATCTGTGTGTGTGACGGCAGAAAGGTGATTCGGCGGAAATTATCCTCACTTCTCGCGGCGCCTTTTGGTCCGCGTAATTTGTAGTGTGATGTGGCCTGTGAACCGCTTGACAAATAACAAAAAGGCCGCGCTGCTCGTTGGCATCGTCGGCGGTTCCGGAGCGGGAAAAACCACCGCCACTCTCATTCTGGCGGATTTGCTGGCCGGGCTTGATCTCGGGATTATCGAACTGGATTCTTATTATCGCTCCATGCCACCGGGACGACACGGGGATGTTCACAACCTCGATCATCCGGCGGCGATGGACGTGCCACTGCTGAGACGGCACCTGGCCGCCCTCAAGCTTGGCCACGACATCCGCCTCCCGTCCTACGACTTTAAAACCCATTGCCGGCTGAACCAATGGCGGCCGTTTGCCTGCCACAGAATCATCGTTGTGGAAGGGTCGCTCCTCCTGGCGGACCCAAGGCTGCGTGCGTTGTTTGACCTGCGGGTTTTTGTGGACGCCCCGCCAGACCTCCGCCTCCTGAGGAGGATTTGCCGCGACGTGCGCGAGAGGGGGCGGACCTTTGAATCTGTCATCCGCCAATACATGGCCACCGTACGGCCGATGCACTTGAAGTTCATCGAACCTTATCGCCAGACCGCTGACTTTGTGGTGGTCAATGATGGCGCCCTTTCGCGGATGCGGCGGGAACTCAAGGCAATCCGGGACAGAATAATCCAGTCAGTCGGGTCACAATGAATGGGTCCCGGATGTCACGCCAATGGTTTCCAATGCTGCTGACTTTAATGCGAATTGCGTTTCGCCGTCATCGAAACAAAATCAAAGCATGATCCCAACGATGGCCGCGGAGATCAAGTTGGCCATGGTGCCGGCCAGCATGGCGCGGAAGCCGAGCCGGGTCAGGTCCTCCTTGCGCGATGGCGCCAGCGCGCCGATGCCGCCAATCTGAATGCCAATGGAAGACAAGTTGGCAAACCCGCATAAGGCAAACGTCGCAATCGTGAACGAACGCGGCGCCAGTTGCGCTTTCAATTCGTGGAGCTGCCCGTAGGCGATCAGTTCATTGCCCGCCATGCGAATGCCGAGCAAGGAACCAATTTGGGTTGCATCCTGCCACGGTATGCCGATCAGCCAGGCCACGGGCGCAAAAAGCCAGCCCAGCACGGCTTGCAAACTGGCGGGAAACCATCCGATGGAAGCATGCACCCAGCCCATGATGCCGTTGAGCAGGGCGATCAGCGCCAGAAACGCTATCAGCATGGCCGCGACATTGATGGCAAGATTCAACCCGTCGCCCGTGCCATGAGCAATCGCACCCAGCAGATTGCCGCGTTTGGTTTCGGCCAACTCGGCGATTTCCACTTTGCCGCCGCTGACCGGCACTTGGGTTTCGGGCACCAGCATCTTGGCGACGAGCATCGTGCCCGGCGCCGTCATGATGACCGCGCCCAACAGGTGTTTGGACTCCACCCCCATCGCGATGTAGGCCGCCATGATCCCCCCGCTGACGTGGGCCATGCCTGCGGTCATCACCGTCATCATTTCCGAGCGGGTCAACTTCTCCAGCAGCGGTCGAATGGTCAGCGGCGCTTCGGTCTGCCCCATGAAGATGCTCGCCGCCACGTCTAGGGATTCCGCCCCGCTGACACCCATCAGCCGCGTCATCACCCAGGCCACACCCCGGATGATGATCTGCATGATGCCAAAGTGATAGAGCACGGCAAAGAAAGCGGCCATGAAGATGATGGTCGGCAAAATGGCAAACGCGAAGACAAAGCCGTCCTTGCCGACCGGGTCGGCCAGCGGTCCAAAGACGAAGGCGGCGCCGGCGGTGGCGTAGGAGAGCAGTTGATTCACCGTGTCCCCCGCGACCGAGATAGCGCGCTGGCCCCAGTCAAATCTCAGCACGATCAAGGCGAAGAACAGTTGCAGGCCAACGCCCCAGGCGACAATTCTCCATTTGATGGCTTTGCGGTCGGTGGAAAACACCCAGCACCCGCCCAGGATGGCCAGGATTCCTAAAATGCCGGTCCAGCGTTGCATGGGGGAAAGAGATGGCGGCGATTACGCATTTTGGCCCTACGTTTCTCGTATTCGTCTTCGGGTGTCAAGATCGAATTGGGGCTTTGATCGAATTGGGGCTTTGCACACCCTGGCCACACTGCTACCCTGCTCCGCACTCTATGCGTCCCGTTGACCTGATTGGCAAAAAGCGCGACGGCGGAGAACACACCCCCGCGGAAATCTTCTGGCTGGTGGAAGCGTTCACCCGCGGCGATCTGCCCGATTGCCAAATGTCCGCCTGGATGATGGCGGCCCTCTGGCGCGGCCTCTCCGGCGCGGAGACCGCCGCCCTGACTGAGGCCATGTTGCGCTCCGGCCAAGTCCTGGACCTGAGCGCTCTGCCGTCCGCCAAGGTGGACAAGCACTCCACTGGCGGCGTGGGCGACAAAACTTCCCTGATCCTGGCCCCGGTCGTCGCGGCGGCCGGATTGCTCGTTCCAATGATCACCGGCCGCGGCCTCGCCCACACCGGCGGCACTTTGGACAAACTGGAGGCCATTCCCGGTTTCAACGTCAACCTTTCCCCGGAGCAATTCCGCCGCGTCCTTGAGCAATGCGGCTGTGCCATGATCAGCCAATCCGCCGAAATGGTGCCCGCGGACAAGAAAATGTACGCCTTGCGCAATCTCACCGCCACGGTGGAAAGTCCGTCCCTGATTTGCGCCAGCATTATGAGCAAGAAACTGGCGGAGGGCATTGACGCCCTGGTGCTCGACGTGAAAACCGGTTCGGGCGCGTTTATGCAACGCCAGGAGCAGGCCGAGCACTTGGCCAGGATGATGGTTCAGACCGGCCAACGCATGGGCAAACGCGTCGTCGCGCTCATCACCGACATGGACCAGCCTCTGGGCCGGATGGTGGGCAATAGCCTCGAAGTCCTGGAGTGCGTCGAGATACTGCGCGGCGAACGCCGCGCCCTGAGCCGGGACCTCCGCGAGCTTTGCGTTGAGCTGGCCGCCTGGATGTTTTGCCTCGGCCGACGCGCGCCGGGCTTGCCAGACGGGAAGCTGCTCGCTGAAGAAATGATTGACAGCGGCAAGGCCCTGGCCAAATTCCGCGAGATGATCCGCCTCCAAGGCGGTGACACCGCGGTGCTGGACCAAACGCCACGCCTGGCCTCCGCCAGGTTTAAGTGCGAATTCAAGGCCGCCGCCAGCGGGTTTGTCGCTGGCGTTCAATGCCGGCAAGCCGGCCTGGCCAGCCTCTTGCTCGGCGGCGGCCGCATCCAGCAGGACGACATCATAGATCCTCTGGCCGGCCTTGAATTGCACAAGAAAATTGGAGACGCCGTGGCCGTTGGAGAGAGCATGGCCACCATTTATTACAATGACCCGGCGAAGCTGCCGGAGGCCTGCCGGCTGCTCGAAACGGCCTACCGCGTCGGCCCCGCGCCGGTGACGCAGAAACCAGCGCTCGTCAAAAAAGTCATCGGTGGTTAGACGCCCAGATCCGTCACAAACTCGCCAAAGTCCTGGCGCTGGTCCACGGTCATTTCCCGGTATTCCTCGATGATTTTATCCGACCGGGTTGAGCCAAAGCGCCGCGCCCCAGCCCTCAAGAAGGCCAGAACTTCTCCCACCGTCCTCACGCCGCCAGCGGCCTTGACTTCGCACTTCCCGGCGACGGCCGCGCACATGAGCCGCACATCAGCCACCGTGGCGCCACCGGCCGCAAAGCCGGTTGAGGTCTTCACAAAAGCGGCTCCAGTTTGTGCAATCCACTCGCAGGCGCGCCGTTTTTCCTCGTCGTTCAAAAGGCAGTTTTCCAGGATTACTTTCACCTTGAAGCCTTGGGCGGCCCGCACCACACCTTCGATGTCCGCGAAAAACAAGCTCTTCTCATTGTTCTTCAACGCGGGGATGTTCATCACCATGTCTATCTCCTCCGCCCCGAGTCGCAACACCTCCCTGGCCTGGTATTCCTTCATCGAGGCAGTTTCGTTGCCGTGCGGAAATCCAATCACACTCGCCAACAGCACCCCGGAACCCTTGAGCACCTCCGCCGCAAACCGAAGGTTGCATGGCTGAAGCATCAGGCTCGCTGTCTTCAGCCGCACCGCCGTTTCCGCAAAGCCAACGACCTCCCGGCGGGTTGCATCCGGCCGAAGTATTGAATGATCAAAGAGTTTCGCCATAGTTGGGATTTTCATAAATTGGACTCTAGCGGCAGCTTGCAGCCTGGTCAACAATTCGTCGGGCCCTTCGTCGCGCCCTCCGTTCGGCCATTTCACAAAGATGCCCCAAAGCAGTCACGCTCAGTTTTCCCTCCAATAACTTGCTCCGGCTTGCCAACTCGGAAGACAAACAATAGCTCGCAGTTCTTTTGCAATATATTGCAATCTCCAAAGACTCGCAGGACAAATGCAATGGCTCCAAAGTCCTTATCTCTCTGATACATAACGGGTTGCTTCTTTGGCGGAAATTGGTACGCATCCTGTGATCAGACACCTTGCCGGTACGCAGCTCCTTGACCAATCCAATGCCGGATTAAAGAAAAACTCATGAAAAATGAATTGATCACCAGGCGGTCCTCAAAAACTGACCTTAAAAATCCGGGCCAGCTCGACCCCCGGCGAAGTGCCATGATTTGGTACCTCGTGCTCATGCTGCTGTTCCTTTGGTTCTGGCAGGACGCTCTAAATCAATTCGCTGTCCGCACCATTCCTTACAGCCAGTTCAAGACCTATTTGGCGAATCATCAAGTGACTGAAGCCTCCGTCAAACAGGACGAAATTGTTGGCCGCATCGTGCCGCGGACCCCTGCCCCCACCAATGCCCTCACCGCCACCGTCACCCCTCCGCCGGCCAACCGCCAACCGGCCGGGACCAACTCGATCTCAGCCGCGGAGGAACCCTTCCACTTCAAAACCATTCGCCTCGAGGACCCGGATCTGGTCAAGGAACTCCAAGCCGCCGGCGCGCAGTACTCCGGTGTGCGTCTGAGCTTTTTATCCCAGTTCCTCCTCGGTTGGGGCCTGCCCATTGCCGCCATGTTCGCATTGTGGATGTTCTTGGGACGCCAATTTCGCACCGCCGGCCAATCCATTTTCAGCTTTGGCCGTAGCACCGCCAAACTCAACGCCGACAAGTCAACCGGCGTGACCTTCCAGGATGTCGCCGGCTGTGATGAAGCCAAAGTGGAACTGCGCGAAGTGGTGGACTTCCTCAAGAATCCAAAGCATTACCAGGAGCTTGGCGCAAAAATCCCAAAAGGGGTTCTGCTGGTTGGGCCGCCCGGCACCGGCAAAACTCTCCTGGCGCGCGCCGTGGCCGGCGAGGCCCAAGTCCCCTTCTTCTCCCTCAACGGCAGCGATTTCGTCGAAATGTTTGTGGGGGTGGGCGCCGCCCGCGTCCGCGACCTTTTCCAGCAGGCCAAGCAGCAGGCTCCCTGCATCATTTTCATTGACGAACTGGATGCCATCGGCCGGGAACGCAGCGTCCACCTCGGAGCGATCAATGACGAGCGGGAACAAACCTTGAACCAGTTGCTCGCGGAGATGGATGGTTTTGAACCCAACGCCGGCGTCATCATGCTCGCCGCCACCAACCGCCCCGAAGTGCTCGACCGCGCCTTGCTCCGTCCCGGCCGATTTGACCGCCAGATCGTCGTGGACGCCCCGGATCTCGATGGCCGCCAAGCCATCCTCAAGGTTCATGCCAAGGACAAACCCCTGGCCGCCGGCGTGGACCTTCGCCAGGTCGCCCAGGCCACCGCAGGCTTTTCCGGCGCCGACCTGGCCAATGCCCTCAATGAAGCCGCTCTGCTGGCGGCCCGGCGCCAGGAGCGGGAGATCACCCAAACCGACCTCGAAGACGCCATCGAAAAAGTTGTCGCCGGCCCCGAACGCAAGAGCCGCCGAATCAATGACGAACAAAAACGCCGCGTCGCCTGCCACGAAGTCGGTCATGCTCTGGTGGCCGCCTTTACCCCAACGTCCGACCCCGTTCGCAAAATCACCATTATTCCCCATGGACACGCCGCCCTCGGCTATACCCTCCAGCTGCCGACCGACGACCAGTTTCTCCTCAGCCGGACCGAACTCCTGGCCCGCATTCGAGGCATGCTCGGCGGTCGCGCCGCCGAAGAGGTCGAATACGGCGAGGCCACAACGGGGGCGCAGAACGACTTGGAACATGCCACCGCCCTGGCCCGCCAGATGGTCTGTCTGTTCGGGATGAGCGACTCCGTTGGCCTGGCTAATTGCGCCCAGCGCCCTCCTGTCTTCCTGGAGGGCCAGGACTTTCAATTGCAGCGGGATTGCAGCGAGCAGACCGCCAGGGAAATTGACGTGGCGGTGAAGAAAATCCTCGACCAGGCCTATGCCGAAGCCAAAGAAATCCTCACCACCCACCGCCAGCAGCTCCGGCAGGTCGTGGCCGAATTGCTCAAGCGCGAAACTCTGGACGGCCAGGTTTTCTATCAACTTGTCGGCCAGCCATTGCCGCACCCTCCTGACGCTTTCCCGCAATCCGTCGCCCCCAGCCGCGCTCCGGCTCCAGACGCCGCCATAAAATGATTCAGCAGCCATCACTGTTCTGGAACATGCCAGAGGCCGATTTATTGGCTCAGCTTGAATCTCAACAGGATGGATTGACCGGCGATGAGGCCAAGCGCCGCCTGCTGATTTATGGCGCCAGCCGCCTCAAGCCCCCGCAACAGTCCGGCGCGGCGGCCTTGTTTCTTGGCCAGTTCAAAAGCCCCATCGTCCTCATGCTGATTTTTGCCGCCGGGCTTTCTTTTTTCCTCCAGGACCGGATGGATGCCGGCATTATTCTTTTTATTATTATTGTCAGCAGCCTCCTCGGATTCTGGCAGGAATGGGGCGCCGCCCATGCCGTCGAAAAACTCCTCGCCATGGTCCGTGTCAAGACAACCGTTCTCCGCGACAAAATTCCCGCGAACCTGTTCCTGGAAGACGTGGTGCCGGGTGACGTCCTCACTTTGAATGCCGGCGATGCCATCCCGGCCGACAGCCTCATCTTGGCGGCAAAGGATCTCTTCGTGGATGAGGCCACGCTCACGGGTGAATCCTACCCCGTCGAGAAGGTTGCCGGCATATTGCCCGCCGAGACGCCCCTCGGCAAACGCGCCAATTGCCTTTTCATGGGAACCCATGTCATCAGCGGCGCCGCCAGGGCTCTCGTCGTCTTCACCGGAAAGCAGGGAGAATTCGGCAAAATATCCGAAAGGCTCGAACTCAAAAGGCCGGAAACCGAATTCGAGCACGGCATCCGCCGGTTCGGATATCTCCTCCAGGAAGTGACGCTGATCCTGATTCTCGCCATTTTTGCCGTCAATGTCTATTTCCACCGGCCCATGTTGGAATCCTTTCTCTTTTCCCTCGCTCTGGCCGTGGGGCTGACTCCTCAATTACTGCCCGCCATCATCAGCATCAATCTGGCCAAGGGCGCCAAAAAAATGGCCGAACACAAGGTCATCGTCAAGCGGCTGGCCGCCATCGAGAATTTCGGCAGCATGGATGTTCTTTGCTCCGACAAGACCGGAACCCTCACCGAAGGAAAAGTGCAGGTCCGTTCGGCCTTGGATATGGACGGCAATCCCAGCGACCAGGTTCTCCTCCATGCCTGCCTCAATGCCTCCTTCGAAACCGGCTTTTCCAATCCCGTGGATGAAGCCATCCGGAGTTGCAAACAGCCGGATATTGCCGCATACCAAAAGGCCGATGAAGTCCCTTATGACTTCATCCGCAAGCGGCTCAGTATCCTCGTTCGCAAGGATGGCCGCTATCTGATGGTCACCAAGGGCGCTCTTCCCAATGTGCTGGCCGCCTGTGCCACCGCCCAAACTCCTTCGGGCGGCAAAGTTGACATCTCTTCCGTCAATCCGCAAATCCAGCAGAGATATGACACACTGAGCAACCAGGGGTTTCGTGTCCTCGGCGTCGCTTGCCGGGATCGGGGCGCCGAATCCTCCATCACCAAGGATCAGGAGCAGGAGATGACTTTTCTCGGTTTCCTGGTTCTCATGGATCCGCCCAAAGAGGGGATTGCCAAAACCATTGCCGCCCTCCATCACCTCGGCGTTTCTCTAAAGATTATTTCCGGCGACAACCGTCTCGTCGCCGCCAAGCTCAGCAACGATGTCGGCATGCCAGACGCTAAAATCATTACCGGAGCCGATCTGCGCCAAATAAGCAACGAGGCTCTTTTGACTCAGGTCAAGCAGACCGACATCTTCGCCGAAGTGGAGCCTAATCAAAAAGAGCGCTTGATCCTCGCCTTGCGGCAGGCCGGGCATGTCGTGGGCTATATGGGCGATGGAATCAATGATGCCTCCGCCCTCCATGCCGCCGATGTCGGCATCTCCGTCAACACTGCCGTTGACGTCGCCAAAGAGTCGGCGGACATCGTGCTCCTGCAAAAGGACCTGGCTGTCTTGGTGCAAGGGGTCCGCGAAGGCAGAACCACTTTCGCCAACACCCTGAAATATATCTTCATGTCCACCAGCGCCAATTTCGGCAACATGTTCAGCATGGCCGGCGCTTCCCTCTTTCTTCCCTTCCTCCCCATGCTCCCCAAACAGATCCTGCTCACCAATCTGATGACCGATTTTCCCGCAATGACCATTGCCACCGATCATGTGGATGCTGAAATGGTGGATCAACCCAGAAGGTGGAACATCGCTTTTATCAGGAAATTCATGCTCATCTTCGGCCCCGTCAGCTCTGTTTTTGATTATCTCACCTTCGCGGTTCTCTTGTGGATCCTCCACGCCGCGCCCGACCAGTTTCAGACCGGCTGGTTCGTCGAGTCGGTCATCTCCGCCACAATCATCGTCCTGGTCATCCGCACCAAAAGGCCCTGTTACAAGAGCCGGCCGGGAAAGTACCTCTTCGCCGCCACCATGGCCGTCGTTCTCGTCACCCTTGCCTTTCCCTTCATTCCTGTCAGAAAGATTTTCGGCTTTGTGCCCCTGCCCGCCTCTTTTCTCCTGATGATGGGTCTCATTGTGGCCCTTTATATCTTAATGACAGAGTGGGTGAAGAAATTATTCTATCAAAAGGTGAGTCTCTAGCGCCCGGATTATGAGCAACAATCCTTCCAGCCATTGAACCATGATACCCATTCGCGATTCAATCCCCTGCCGCTCGGTGCCCGTGGTCACGCGCGCCTTGATTCTCATTAACGCGCTGGTGTTCTTCTATGAGCTTTCGCTGCCGGACAAATCGCTCGACAACTTCTTCTATCTGTTCGGCATCGTCCCGGCGCGTTTCACCGATCCCACATGGGCCAACGCCGCCGGATTTCCCGCGGGCGGTTGGTGGGTGTTTCTCACTCATCAATTCCTTCACGCCGGCTGGCTGCACATCCTGAGCAACATGTGGACTCTTTGGATCTTCGGCGACAACATCGAAGATGTCATGGGCCACCTGCGCTATGGCGTGTTCTATCTGCTCAGCGGCGTGCTGGCCGGGCTGACGCAACTGCTGGCTCAACCCCACTGCCAGGTGCCCTCCCTCGGCGCCTCCGGGGCCATCGCCGGCGTGCTGGGCGCCTATTTCCTGTTGTATCCCAAAGCGCAGGTCACCGTGCTGGTGCCGGTATTCTTCAGGCCGCTTTTCTTCGATGTTCCGGCCGTGCTCTATTTGGGATTGTGGTTTGTCAGCCAATTGTTCAACGGCACACTCGCTCTGGCCAGCCCTGAACAAGTCGGCGGCATCGCCTTCTGGGCGCACGTCGGCGGATTTTCCGCCGGCATGCTCCTCTGCCGCCTCTTCCTCAAGCAACCGCGGCCCGCGCAGCCCGATGCGCGCCAATGGCAATGGGCGCGCCGTTGATCGCTCTGCCCCAACCATCGCTCTCTCAACCCGCCCCATGGTTCCTTGGGCATTCAACTCAGTCAACCAATTGACAACGGGTGCCAATGGAGGCAAATTAACGGTGGCTTGGCCCATGAGATGAGATTTTGGAACTCAGCCAGATCGCGAAGCGTGGTTCGCCGCAACGACCGACAAACGCGGCGCTGGGCCATCATCTCACGGGCTGAAGGCGCCACCACCTCCATCGCCACCAATGTAAGTTTTCAGTACGACCTTAACGGAAACCTGACCAATGGCGGCAAAGTAGAAAAGCTCAGCGCGTGCCGGGCTAGCTATGCTACAAGGTTTGGCAATAGTCCAGGATCAGGGTTGGGCCCTTCAAATAATCCCTTCCAAGCTTGCTTCGATTATTGCCAATATAAGTTTAGTGGGGGAACGTTTTAAAATCAGATAGATTGTTCTTTTTATCTCAAAACTGATGATTAAACCAATTCGTGCATGATGAACAAACGAGCGTCACTCAGCCTCGCAGTCGCGGCATTTCTTGCCGGTTCAATTACAGGTGGTTCGAGCGTTGCCATTTTCGAGAAGCGCTCTGCTGAAAACGCGCTTATTTCACAGTTGGCAGCAGAAGCCAGCACAACGGTTGTGGTACTAGAACGTCTGCGGGCAGGTAACACTACTAATGCTGTTGAATGTTTGGAACTCAGCCTTGATTCTGATTTACTCGGACTCGGTTTGCTCCTAGACGGCCGTGAATTGAAGCGTGAATTGAAGCGTGACCCGTCGAATATCCAGGCGATTCAGATGGTTAGGGTTTACCGCACGTTTTATCCACACAAGTTTGGCTCGCCGGAAGCTGAGCAAGCGGCGGCGAAGGCTTTTCGTTTTACATTTGCCAATTTGAGCGAAACCAATAGCGCAACCAAATAGCAGGCAAAGGGGTCAGTCCCGAATGGCAGTTAGTTTAGGCCCAATGTCTTCTTGCTGAGCTTCTTGCGCCGCGCCGTTCCTGGCAGGTTTCGCCACATGTGTTCCAGCGTGTGGCGGTGCATTTGTTC
>Ga0181539_1002604_pt1 | contig 17776 bp, 14 predicted proteins | sample PEATcosm2014_Bin_46_FD_119767 | JGI IMG/M metagenome (GOLD analysis project Ga0181539, IMG submission 119767) | Peatland microbial communities from MTU Mesocosm Facility, Houghton, MI, USA - PEATcosm2014_Bin23_60_metaG | ecosystem: Environmental > Terrestrial > Soil > Wetlands > Peat | place... | reverse complement strand
TGGCGCCGCGCACCAATTTTGCGCGACTCCTGCGCCAGTTGCTGAAGACCTCCGGGCTGAAATACGCCGTAGTGGCTCAACGATGCGGACGGCCGCGCCACTGGATTGCCAACTTGCTGGCCCGCCGCTGCGGCGGTGTAACGGGGATCAGCCTGGACGAGGCGGCTTTGCTGGATAGAATCCTCCACGCCGGGGGAATGCTTTTCGCGACCTATTTGGCGCACGCGCAGAGTGGCGCTTTCGAACCCTTCGTCCCCGCCATTGATCAGGTGCTCGGGTGGAACTCGTTTGCCCGGCAGTTATGTCAAGGCCGGAAAGCACTCGGATTGACTTTGGGGGCACTGTCGGAACGGGTGCTTGCTTTGACTGGGGTTGAAGTAAGCGTAAGCCTGCTGTGCCACTGGGAACACGGCTACCACTTGCCGACACTGGAATTTAATGACGTGGTTGTGAAGCTTGATGCACTTTTCAATGCCGGTGGGAAACTGCTGAACGCTTGGAAGGCGGAAGGACCAAGGAGGTCACTGTCGGCCTACGACTGGCCTTACGAATATTGGAACGAATTACTCCAACGGCAGTTTCCAGAGTTGGCGGATTACAAGGCGACAAACCGGCGGGGACTGCCGCGCAGTAACGCGCCAGGCGGCGACCGCTGGACCGACGCCTCCAGAATCCGCTGCATCGACACGCTCGAAAGATTTTTTGGCTTTTTGATTTTTCATAAGGGATTCAATCCAGAAGCCCTTTCTCTGACGCTGCTGGCCGATTGGGCTTTGGTTGAGGCTTTTTTTGATTTTGTGCGTCAGCGTGTCGGGCGGGAGAGTTACTCCCAAGACGCCCAGACGATCGCGAGCGTGTTCATAAACCTGTATGCCTGGTTTCTCCCCCATCTGGTTGACGACGCCAGCCGGGAAACCTATTGGCACGGCCGGCTGCCCAAACAAGCCAAGGGGACCGAAGAGGTGGCAGCGGGGGTGTTCCGGCCTTACGTGGAGGAACTGGAGGGCTTGGCCGAGCGTTGGAATTATCATTTATACTGGACTAAGAACCAAGCGCGGGAGTTCCTCAAAACCGCGGACTTCAAAATCGGAAGCCTGGTGGGCCGGGCGGCTCGGCTCCTGGACTCCGAATTCGGCCAGGCCGACGTCGTCCGGGTGGTCGAGGCGCTGTTCCGGCACCTGCCCAGGCGAGATCTTTGCCGCCGGGCGGCGCTCGAATACCGGGACATGGCGGTGGCGGTGCTCTGTCTGACCCGCTGCTTCCGCCCGGACACTATGGCGCTGTTGCGAGCCGACCAGTTCACGCTTAAACCGCATCGCCGGGTGAACGCGAAGGTAGGGTGTCGAGCCGCACCTTCTGGAATCCGGATGGGAGAAACGGACTGGCACCCACGAAGATCGCCGGGCCGGAGGGATTCCGGCCCATTACCGGCAGCACAGCGCCCGAGATCTGCTTCAGGTCGTCGGCCAGCCCCTGCGCCGCATGCTTCACCGTCGCGCTGGCATCCAGCGCGGTGACTATCGTGTACTGGCTCTGGCCATGATCGGCCAGGACCAGGCCGGCCGCAGAGGCGGAAGTGATGAACAAGAGGAGAGAAACACCAGCGAGGGTGAAGCGCATGGTAAACGATTTCATGATTGAATTGTGACTATTCACGTTTTTCCGTTTGACTGGCAGGCCGTGTGGAGGGCGCGGAGTTTTGGAGGCAAGCAACCAGATTGGTCATGAGACATTGGTAATCCCGCCGGGGGTTTGGAGTCAATCGCGGAGATTTTGGCCCAGAATCCATCTTGCCCGCATTCCCGGTTTCCAGCAAAATCTCGGGAGTGCAACCGAGCAGACTCCAAAACCTTGATGACCTTTTGGCGCAGGCGGAGCATTACGCCAACCACTCCATGCGCAACATCGGTCACCTGCCACCGACGCTGTTCCTGATCGGCTCGAAAGGTCCGGTGATGTTCATGCCCGAATCGCTTGCTGACGAAAGTGACAAGAACGATTTCGCCACGACTGCCCGACTCATGTGCATTGCCCATGCCGCCACTGCTTGCGTGATGGCGCTGGAGGCTTGGATCAAGTCCGCCAAGCCAGGTGAAAAGTTCGATGAAACGGAACCGCCCTCCGAGGCTTTTGACCGGCAGGAAGTCGTTGTGCTCTTGGGGGAGTCGCAACACGGCCAGAAACAGAAGTTCCTGCCCATCATCCGCAGTGACAATGGGAATTTCTTCGGCTTTGGTGAATCTGATGTGCCCTCGATGGATAAGATGTCAGGCCGCTTCGCGCAGTTGCTCCCCAACAAAGTGCCGGATGAGGGAATCCGGGAGGTTGCCAGGGCGATGTTGAAGGTCAAAGGTGTTGGCCGGGTCACACAAGTCCCCGGCGGCGAAGTTCAAAGAAGCAGGCGGCACAGGCTCTGACGCCGGCCTCGGCGTCATGGGCAGAAGTGTGTGCATGAGGGCTTGCCCTTTGGCGCGGGTATGGGCTACACTCCTCATTGCCGCTCAAAGTGTGGCACAAACATTTGGACGGATCATTGAGTATAGGTCAAAATCGAAAAAGCAACGCGTGACAATCAATCTCGACCGCAAACGCATTTATGTCCATTGCCCTCGCTGCAATTTCTGGGCACGACCGTTTTTTCGCCAGATTCGTCACCGTGAAACAATTATCTGCGGCGGTTGCAAGGCGAACATTCGCTTGGACGATCACTTGGGCAGCTTTCGCAAAGCACAAAGACAGGTGAACCAGGCATTGGAAGAACTCAAAAAGCAACTCGGCACCATGACCATCAACATTAAGCTCTGATATGGACTCCGATTACATCCAGCATGTCCGTTACAAACTCCAAAAGCGGTTGAAACGACTTAACGCCGCTGATTTTCGAGGCTTTCATTTTGTTCTCATACAGGCTTGGGGATTCCTTCAGGAAAGCGAGATCACCAAAGGGCTACTTGACGACTTGGAACGGCGCTCCCCACAATGCGAGCAAGACGCTGACAAGACCATCGCCGGGGTGCCGCAAGTTGGATTGACCGAGAGTGAGAATGTTGCGATTTGCTACTGGGTTGTAAAGAAATGCGCAACCGCCGCAAAAGGAGATGGCGAAATCGGCGTAGGATTTAATCTCACCCATGAAAGCAAATATGATGATTGCATAGAAGGATTCAGACTCACGTATGTCGAACCTCTCTTCGACTTCATTGACGAGCAACTTGACGACAAACGCATGACCCTGGTGCTCCTCAACAAGTTCAAGCATCGCTGCGAGTGGTTTCAGCGTGCTGCGATGTTCGCAAAATTCAAGGAGGACACCGGGAAAGGCGAAAGAGAACTGGCCCGAAACCTCTACGAATATCTGCACGACCAAGGGTTACAGTTCCACATTGAGCCGGAATCGGCTTCGGGCCGCGTTGACTTGATCTCTGCCCAGTCTGGAAAAGACCGCCTCGTGGCAGACACGAAGCTTTTCAATCCAGAGCGCGGCCAAGACCGTGGCTACATCATCAAAGGATTCCGCCAAGTGTATGACTACTTGAAGGATTTCAACGAATCGTTTGGTTATCTGGTGATTTTTAAGACCTGCCAGCAGGATTTGGCGATCCCCACGCAGCTTCAGGAATCGTCTGTCCCATTCATTACGCACAACAACAAGACCATCTTCCTGGTGGTGATAGACATTTTTGATTACTCGGAATCAGCATCGAAGCGCGGCAAACTTCAGGCGTACGAAATCACTCCGCAAGAATTTGTGGACTCGCTCCGTGAAGCCGAAAGTCCTCCCCCAGGTTGAGAGACTGCGTACGCCAGCCATTCATTCTTTTCGGAATTGGTCGGCGATTCCCAGTTCTTTGAGAGCGGCGTTCAGTTGTTCCAAGGTTGCCGCTTCCTTGAGCTTGGCACGTACCCGGACCTCGATTTCCAGATTCTCCGCTTGCGCGAGCCGGGTTAGCACTTTGAGGCTGAAAAGGTTGAATTGGTCGCGGCGAAGCTGCCCACGCCAACTGACGACGAGCAATTGAGGTTCTCCCGGCGGTGGGGCAACAGGTTGCTCTAGCACCAGGGGCACCGGGGTTGTCGGCGGCGTTGACTTGCTGGACGGCGGAACGGCTGCCGCCTCTTTCAACACCTTCGCCTTCTTCGCCGTGAGGATATACGTGTCATAATCGAACGTGATGTCGGCCGCCTCCACCGTCTCTTTGAACCAGACATGATCAAACTGCGCCGCGTCTTTTCCGCAGGCCATGCCAAGAAGACCTTCGCCGACAGCACGAATGAGAGTTTGCCGCAGAGCGTCGTCGGCCTTTTCCAGCCGGGTGAACTGGCCTTGGAAGAACGCGGCCTTCAATCCCGCGAGCGGCCAGATACCCGATTCCTTCAGAGCGGGAGGCCAGTTGCGTTCGATGTAGGAGGCGCCAATTTCGCGGCTCAACAGGCTGTCGTGCCGCATTCGAGCCAGAATCGCTGACGTAATGCTTCGCGCTTCACTCTGATGGAGTTGGCCCAGGGAAATCTCTTTCAAACTCGCCGCGCTGGCATCCCACAACAACAACCGGTTGTAACTGCTCCACACCCGGTCTTCGATTTGTCCCTTTGCCTCGTTCAATTCCCGCTGGATACGGCGAACATCCTCCGGTTCAAGATTGCCAAGGGTTCCCCTGTTTGCATCGTCCGCGACTGCTTGCCACGCCAGCAATTCTTCGACCGCGCTCTTGAGTGACCCGCTGCCTTCGCACGTCATCCACAGGACACCACCGGGATTCTGACGCGAGGATTGCCCGCATTTGCGCGTCCATTCTGTGATGCGCTGACGCGACCCCGATTCTTCGCCCGGATCAATCGTTTCGTCAGGACGCAGCACGGCCATTGTCAACATGGCTTGATCAACGACCTCGGTGGAGTCTTTCGGGAACAGCGACAGGTGAATCTCGGCATCCTTCTGGAAGACCTTCCTCACCAACTCGCTCATGTTGCGAACCACGTCTTCCTGGTCAAGCGCCTGTTTGCGGTCGGCATGAACTTTCTTGAGCGTTGGCACATGCCCGAAGCGCCAGCCGTCCACGCCCACCCCACGCAAGAAATAGCAACGCCGCTCCAAGTCCTGCACCGCTGTATGCACGAGCGCCGTCTCCGTGTCCGGGTCGCCCACGGCGAAGTAAAGCTCCGGCAAGTGCGCGGATTTGTCCGTCTGCCCGCCGCACGACTCAAAGAACAGAGCCTTGGCCACGCGCTGGTGGATCATCGTTCGCCCCGCGCCTTCCGCATCCTCGTCGTCCAGCGATTCGGCATGTGACTTAGCCTGGCCGGTTGGCGCGGAAATGTCCGCGTGAATCGCGGCCTGCAATCGTTGCTCGCCCATCTGGCGCAGCACGGCACTCAGGAACTCCCGGTCCGCCAGCGGCGCAGAACCGAGCGTCAGCAACGGCTCGCGGCGGGCCTTGCCGTAGCCTTCGTGATACGCGCACGAAATCCACATGCCCAGCATCGCCAGCGTCGTGCGGGTCTGCTGGAACTGTTGAAGCGCCTGCCATTTTCTTTGGAAGACGGTCAGTGTCGCCGGATGGAACGGGTAGCACGCCTCGAACTGTGTGCGAACCTGGTCTTCCGACAACTGGCCCCATTCCGGCGGCAGCCGGTCACGATGGCTGAAAACCCAACCTGCGAACTGCCGGGAAACCGCCCGCCGCATACTCTCACGCCCGCATTCCTCGAAAAGACGCCGCCGCACGATCTCGCTGACTTCCGACGCATCGTTGACCACGAGGTCTTTGCCGACTCGACCGACCACCTTGGTCAGCTTGTCCTGCCACTCCCGCAATCCATCCGTCATTTCCGTAGGGGACGCGGGCAGGCTGAACAGGCCGACAGCCCGATCGGACGAGGTGAGCGCAACCGTCAGGTTTTGCATGAACGAATGAAACTGGTTCACCTGTTCCGGGTGTCTTCCGATGTAATTCAGCGTTTCATCGAACAGAATCAACACGGGCTTGCCCACCAGCCGAAATAAATCCCCGATGGCCTTTGTGCCGGGCGCGGTCTTGCTGAACAAGGCGCGGCCCTTCTCGCCGGCCAATTGGTCAAGGAAACCGCGCTGCTCCGGCTCAATTGCATCCGGGTCGCCGCCCAGCGGCACTTCGCGGTCGGCGGCGGTGAGCACCTTTTCATATTTGCTGTAAGATTCCAGCGCCGGACCGAGGCAAGAGAAGATGGCGTCCGCTCCGCGAACTCCATGTTTGACCAAGGTGGGCAGCCATTCCCGAATCCGCTTTTCCATTGCCGCTTTCACGATTGTCCAATCGCCAACGCCAGCATCTGCAGGACGCGGGCGACAGACAAGGTGGACACTGCCCGCCAACGCCGCCGTATCGCGAGCTACTGCCCTGGTCGCCATTTCCGTCGTCACCGGCCACGAAGCTGTTATTACAAATCCCGCCGTGAACATACCCGACAGGAGCGCTTCCCACCCTTCTGTGGTTTTGTGAGCGAAAACAACGCAGCTAATCCCGTCGGCTTTCAGAACGCGCCGCCCTTCCAAAAACGCCCGTGTTATCGTTCTCTCGAAGAAGGCACCATCCTTTGGCTGACCATCGACAAAGTGAGACTGGTTCCAAACGCACTCCTCCGTTTTCGGTGTCAAACCGGTGCCTGGATCGCCTCGGGCATTGAGCAGGGCGTGGTTTGGAAGGGCCCTTTTGAGCCAGACAAAAAAGAAATCGGATAGGTCGGCGTACGGGATTGAATCGTAGTAAGGCGGATCAGTGAACCATAAATCGACACTGCCCTGGATTAGCGGTGAGGCGCAAGCATCTGCAAGCGCAACTTGTCCGACCGAACCAGTTCCGCCTTCTCCCGCAACCAGAGCAATCCAATCTACAGCGCCATCCCAGTTGCCACCTATCTCTTTGAAAGGATTCTGCTCGGCGAAGTCCCAAACGAATTGCAGAGCTTGACGCGAGAATGTGCCAGCAATGCTCTCCATCTTCGCGGAGTTGTCCCATCGGGATAACGTTGTAAGACGTTCACTGACTCGGCTTGTTGCCAAGGCAAGGGCGAACCTCATTTCTGGCTCTGCCTTGGCACACTGCCTGCCGAGCGCGGCGAGTGTTAGCTTTTGTCGAACCGTGAATAAGTCCCCGAAAGTGACGATGCCAAAACGTGTGACTGCCGACAAACCACGCGCATTTGGGGAAGGGCGCACCGGGTTCACAGGCTCATCCGGTATTATCCCCTTTGGCAACTTATCGGCAGCCATCCGGGCTTTCCAAACTGCAACATAATCGCGATCCAAGGGCAGCCGATAGACGCGGCCACTTGTGTCAGCGCGTAGCGTCACCACGGCGAGCAGAATTGCCCCGCCAAACCTTTGTCCTTTCTTGTCAAACTGAGCATCTCCGCCGCCTCGTTGCGCTGTCAGTTGGGCACGCACACGCACGGCAGGCAGGACAACATTGCAACATGGGCACGTTGCCTTTCCACCCGCCACAAAACCGGTGCCGACTTCTTCTTCTGTCTTTGGCTGGAGAATTTCAAAAACTACTTGAGGTGGTTCGTCTTTTGGCCGTCTGATACAATAGCGTAGTGCCCGCCTCCGCTCCGGTTTTTTGCTCAACCATAACGACCTTACCAACGGAATCTCCGCGCCGCAGCCGATGCCTTCACATCGCACTGTCCGCGCCCAAAGGTAGGCGATTGCCTGACTACCATCCGGTTCAGGTGGATAAAACTGCGCGAGGTCCTGTTCCGCTGCTTCCTTCACCTGCTTGCCAACGTGACGCAACGCATCGGCCAGACCGTGGACCACAACTTCTTTGCCTTTGTCATCCTTGAGTTTGAACTCCGCATTGCCGTAGCGCGGGATGTCTTCGAGCAAGGTCTTGAGAATGAGGCAGGCGACAGGATTGAGGTCGCTGGCAAAAGCTTCGCAGCCAAGCCGGAGAGCTTCCAGGGGAATCGAGCCGCCACCCGCGAACGGGTCCACCACCACGGGGGTTTCTTCGGGATGCGCAGCTTTGACCAGTCCCCGGCCAATTTCCAGATACATCGCGTTGGCCGCGTGATCCCAATTGGCGAATTCACCTATGAATTTTAGGAGCATTTCGCGCAATTCCCCGTCGGTTTTGCTGACGATGCCATAACGCTTGGCGAGGAGTTCCCGTGCCGCGGTTTTGAAATCCAGCGGACAATCCTTGTCGCACGGATCAGGCACGAGCAAACCGAGCAACACCGCCCGGCACGCTGCCAGCGGACGCCGCGCCCACCACAAATGCAGCGTGGAAGGATGTCCCTCCCTGATATATTTCTCCCGCGCCGAATGGGCGCTCACCGCCGCAATGGGGAAATCCACTTCAATCAGGCGTTTACAGGTGGTGGGGATCACGGGATTTATGATTTACGTTTGCCGATTTCCGATTGAGCGGGGCCGGGGCTTTGCTGCGGCCATCGGTAGATTTTGGGAATTCATCGGTCGATTATCGGTCGGTTGTTCATCGGTCGTTGTCCAGGCCACACCGGCTGTTTCGGCTGCACCGAGCGAACAGGTAGCAGATTCCGTCGTGTAGGTAGTAGATTCGTAGCAGATTCTTCATCGTGTGGCTTTGAGAACATAGCGAGCATTACGCCCTCTGCCTCTGGGTTCAACCAGGCCCCAATCCATCAAGCCTGCCAGATCTCTTTGAGTGGTGAGAAGCGCCACGCCAAACGCCTTGCGGCACCAGCCGCTCGTGACAAATCCGCTCTTCTGCACCTCGACCATGATCTTTTTCTGCCGCTCATTCAGTTGAGACTCGACCGCCGGGGTGACAAGGCCGGTGGCACTTTCGGGCAGTTTGAGGCGGTCAAAGTCCCCATTCGGTCCGTGAAAGGTGACAAGGAAATAGCCATCCTGCTCGGAGAAGGCCGGGGCATTGAGGCCGTGATTGAGCATGGCGTCGCGCATCCGGGCAAACCCGCTGCCACGCTGCTCCATGAGCTTGAACGTGGCGAGGGTCTGAGCAATGACGGGATTGCGCGAACAGGGCCGGTAATTGCCGCGCCGCAATTTGGCGAGGGTCAAGGGCGCGGGCGGATAGCCGGGACTGGAGATGACGACGCGATCTGTGAAAACTTCGAGCATGATTTTCCGACTGGCGTCCTCGTAGTTTCGGTGCGCAACGGCGTTGACGAGAGCTTCACGGAGTGCGCGCTGCGGATATTCATCGAGGGTGAGATTGTTGATGCCGACGACGCGGGCCGGGTGAAAGGTGTGTTTGTCCACGAATTGCAGCGCCTGCTCGATGGCCACGGGCAACGGCGCATTGATGGTCAACTGGCCGCGCGGTTTCCCGGAAATTTTTGTGTCCGCGTAGGCGTCTGCGAGAATTGCGGCCTGGGGAAAATGATCGGCGGGAAGTTGGCCGAACATAAGCAGCCCAGCCGCAGTCGCGTAGAACTCGCCTTTGGTCGTGTCACGCCAGAGCAGTCCGCGCGTGTGCATTGGCGGGCAGACTGAATCTTCGAAGACACGCAGTCCCGGATTCTCCACCACGATGGAAGCAAAACTGGAAACCTGACGCGAATCCAACGAAGACCACGGGACGCCCGGCAGCGGTTTTGATTCAAAGGTGGAAGAGGCTTCGATCTGTTCTCGCCCGCCTGCGGCTTCATCCGCCGATGGCTCCAATTCAAATTCCGTCTTGAGCAGATTCAATAGACCACGCCGGAGTTCCGGCTTCAAGTCCTCGCGGTCAACAAAGCGCTTGTAGGTGTGTTTGTGCCGTTTAATCTCATTGATAAAGTCCCGCGTCTCCGGCTTGCGTGCCTCGTCGGCACCCTTGAGAAAAACCAGTGTCGGCAGTTCGAGGTCTTGGGCCAGACGATACTCGTGATGCGTCGCTGAAACGCCGCCGTCAAGCTGGCCGTAATCGTTGAAGATGAGCAAAATGTATATCTGACAACTTCGGAGGCATTCGAGATAGGGTTTGTCTGCCGGACGAGCGGGCGCGGGTTCCTTCTCCCACAAGACAGGCTCGCAATGCTGCATGAGAAACGGGTCGGTGGTGATGAGAGAAGCGATGGCCACCCGCTCAGGCTCCAATTCCTTCTGGACCGAACTGACAAAGACACGAAGCTGGCTCATGCCGCGCCTCCTGCCCGATAGGGCGGCGCATCTTCTTTCAATTCCATCGGCTGCGTCATTGCGTTCACGTCGAGCCGGTAATGCTCAATCTTTTTGACCTCGTGCCAGGGGAAGCGCGCCGGGTCTTTGATCGGGTCTTCCAAATTCGGGGTCGTGTCGCAGCGGGTGACGACGTAAAGCCAGTAGAGGTCGCGCCGGTCTTCGGCGATGCGTTTCTCGTTGGGCGACAGGAAAATGGTGCCGGTTGCCGCGCCGATGCCTTTGACTTCAATCAGCCGGAGTTCGCCCGTTACCGGATGAATGCTGCGGAGGTCGAAGCCGATGTTCTGATCCTGCACGTCTTCAATCTTGCACCCGCGCGCATTCTCGTGGGCGATAACGGCGGCGACGGCCTTGCGCTCGGTTTCGCGGTCGGTTTTGAGGTTCGTGTGGGCGGGGATGTTGCGCTCCGGGTGCGGCAACACGAGCGCCACGCCAATTCGTTCAACTCCCTGCAATGAAAGGGAACGCTGGCGGGCAAGTTCGCCAAGCCGCAATTCGCGGCGGCGTTGGAGGTCTTGAATCTTCTGCGCTTCGACTTCCGCTAGGCCCGTCGCGGTCGGATCGCCTTTGTCCTGGGCGAGCAGATGTTTGGCGAACACGGCGTCGCGTTTGGCGATGAGTTCCTCAAAACATGTGCGGACACTGCGCTCAATGAGATTGAGTTCGTGTTCGCGCTCGCCCGTAATCTCCGTGAGAAACGGTTGGAGCGCCTTTTCAACCAGGAAAGCCCGTGTGCGCGTATCCTCGCCAGGCATGTTGGGCAGGAGTTTCGGCGGCATCTCCGGGATAATCAGGTCCAGCAGATAGGCCGGATCACGCAGCCGGCGGGTGCCGTCCGCATTGGTTTCCACCAGAAACAGGCGGCAGTGCAGAACATTGCCGATGCCATCGGCCACACTGGCGATGAACAATTCCAGAAGGGCGGGCTGCTCGCGTTCCAGTTCATAAAAGACCGCGCCCTGGCGAAGCTGGGGCTGCGTTTGCTCCCAAACCTGACGGCGCACGGCCTCGAACAGAGCGTGACCGGGCGTGACCCATTCGAGCCGGGCGTCCGCCAGCAGTGTGGTGCGGTCGAAGCAAATCCGGTCGTAGCTGCGGGCCAAATTCGCCAGCCGCCAATCTTTGGCGCGGCACTGGTCGTAAAGCCGGGTTGGGACCTTGCCGACCGTGAAAGCGCGCTGGACATTCTTGACCGGGGTGAGCGGCAGGCCGACTTCACCCGCGCCAATCTCGAAGAACCGGGCGACCGTTTCCGGCACAATGCGCCGTTCCTGCGCCATTGCACGGCGTTCGACCAGCATGGGCAGGTTCAGGCTTTTCTTTGCCAAACCTTCGAGCGCCGACTGGCAAATTTTCCGAAAGTCCTCTTCGCACACTTCAACCTCAAGCCGGGCCTCAATGTCATCGGCGCTCATTTTGCCGGAATAGAAATCGCGGAGGAAACGCTCGATTTGATTTGAGGGCAGGACTTCGCCCACCACGTTGAACACGGCGTCATCGTCCAGCGCGTCGCGGATGGATTGGAGCTTTTCCATCAGCTTGTGGAGCACCCGGCCTTCCACGGTATTCTGCGCGAAGAAATTGAAAATGAGGCAATCCTTGGTCTGGCCGTAACGGTGGATGCGGCCCATGCGCTGTTCGAGCCGGTTCGGATTCCACGGAATATCGAAGTTGAACAGGATGTGGCAACATTGGAGGTTGATGCCTTCGCCCGCCGCCTCGGTCGCCACAAGGACTTGCGTCTTCAACTCCCAGAAGTTGCGCTCGGCCCAAAGACGTGTGCCCTCCTCATCGCGGCGTCCGGGCTTCATGCTGCCGTGAATCTGGCCGACGGTGAGACCCCATGACCTCAATTTCGCCACGAGGTAGTCGAGCGTGTCCCGGTATTCGGTGAACAGGAGCAGGCGGAGTTCGCGGTCAGCAAAGACACCGCTCTGGGTGAGTTGATCCTTGAGCGTGCGGAGTTTGATTTCGTGGCCGCCGTCCTCCACCCGCTGCGCTTGAGCTATGAGTCCGGCGATTTCTTTGAGTTCATCCTCAAGGTCCGGTTTGCGCCTGGCCAGTGTGGCGCGTTCCAGTTCGTGCTCCTTCCTTTCGCGCTCGGCGTCGTCCATTTCCTCCCATTCATCTTCGGTCGGAACGTCCGGCATCGGGATTTCGCCAAGCTGGTTTGCCGTTTCCAAGAGTTGCTTGAGCGCCTTCTCACGGCGAAGGAGCGAATGTCTCAGCGAATAGGTGGAACTGGCCATCCGGCGCTGGTACATCGCCATGATGAAACCGACGGCGCGGGCGCGGCGCTCGTCCCCGGCTTCGGCGGCGCGGGCTGACTGGCGTTGAACGTAGTGCGTGACGGCCTTGTAAAGTTCCATCTCGTCGCCTTCGAGACTGAATGCGACTGTCTGCGGGATGCGCTTTGTGAAGAGTTTTTCCGCTTTCCAAGTGCCGTCGGCTTGCGGCTTTGGAAAATTCAGCATGACCTCCTTCGTGCGGCGCAGGTAACAGGCGGCTTCACGGCGCTCCATCGCATCGTGAATGGATTTCACGTCGGCATACGCCTCTTGGTCCAGCAATTGGAGGAACAGGCTGAAATTCACCGGGTCGCCCTTGTGCGGTGTCGCGGTGAGCAGCAGATAGTGGGAGGTCTTCTCGCGGAGAATTTCGCCCAGGCGATACCGCTCGCTCTTGTGCTCCGAATCCCGCGCCGACATGCGATGCGCTTCGTCCACGATGACCAAATCCCAATCGTCGGCCTGCCGGACGCTCGGCAGTATTTCTTCGCGCTTGGCCAAATCCATCGAGGTGATGAGTTGCGGCTTCTCATTCCACATATTGACGCCGTATTGAACGCGCAGATCGGCACCGCGCAAGATGTGGAACGATTCCTGGAAGCGGTCGGCCATTTCGCGCTGCCACTGGAAGGCGAGGTTCGCCGGGCAGATGATAAGGACGCGCTCAACCAACCCACGCAACTTGAGTTCCTTGAGCAGCAGGCCGGCCATGATGGTCTTGCCCGCCCCGGCGTCGTCGGCCAGGAGGAAACGGCAACGGGCGGATTTGAGCAGGTGGTTGTACACCGCGTCCAGTTGGTGGGGCAACGGGTCAACCCGCGAAATGGACAGCCCGAAAAACGGGTCGTATTCCTGGGCCAGCGAAATACGGAGCGATTCGACGGCCAGCTTGACGAGTTTTGGCTTCGCACCGAACTGCGCTTCCGGGCGTTCAATTTCGATGGAACTGAGGTCGGCCTTGGTCAGCGTGACACCGCCGCGGAAAGTCTTCGAGCGCGTGCCGACGAGGTTCACCATCACGAAGCCGTCACCGGCGGTGGGATTGCCGATGACCTGCATGGCCTCACTGAACAGGGAACCGTTCAGGACCACGCCGTCCGCGAGATCGTTGGCAGAAATGCTCATGTGGCCCAAAAGAAAACACCAGTTCGCTGCGGTTTTGCGTTTATGCCCATAAAGATCGTGCAAATCGTAATCCGCTGCGATTTTTACGCAATCGAAAAACCGTTCGCTTCCGTATCTCTGGGTTGCTGGACGATCCCTACCAAGAGGTCTCCGGTGGACTCGAGATTCCCAAGTCGAGGAAGCGGCCTACAATAGGATACTACTGCCGGCTGGCTCATCAACATTCATTCGACCGGGGCGATCTGAATATCCTCGTGGTTCAGCCAGGACGGCGGTTCGATTCGCCCCAGTTGATAATCCGCTGTCATTTGAAACCGGGCTCCGGAGTGAACCAGGAACGGATGCATCGAGTTGCTCTCCGGGTTGAACGCCTTCAATTCCTCCCGCGTGAATTTCACGTCCAGGATGTATGCACCACTCCGCCACAAATGAGCAATTGTGCCAAGTACCCTGGCTCTGGCGGTCAAGGTTGGGCGAGCGCGGCTGGTTGTCTTCCGAATGGATTCTGCCTCCCTCATCCGTTAATGTCGTGGCGTGTGAACGGCGAGATTGTGAAGATCATGAGTGGTGGCCAAACTGGCCTAAATTCAGTTAGAGAGGACGCTGAATGAAACGCCGCACCCTCAAGCGACACGGCCCTGGCCTTCAACCGGAGCTTCACCACAGTGTTTACGTCGTGCTGCTGGACCCGGCAGTGGGCAAAATCCGAAAGGTCCGGGCTGAAAACCCAAAGTGCGATCCCAAGAAGCCCTGCGTCTACGTGGGCATGACGGGCTTGACGCCGGCGGAACGGTTCGCCAACCACAAAGCAGGCATCAAAGCAGCCTCCGTGGTCAAACGCTATGGCCGCCGCCTTCTGCCAAAATAATATGAGCACCTGAACCCGATGCCTTTCGAGGCGGCGGCCCAGATGGAGATGGATTTGGCGGAGGATTTACGCCGGGCCGGTTATACGGTCACGGGCGGCCATTAACCCGGCCCGCTCAACCTCGCCAGCAACCCCGAAAACCTGTTCTCCGGCCTGTTGTTCCGCACCGCCATTCCCAGCGCCTTCCGCTGGCCGATGAGCACGACCAATTTTTTGCCGCGGGTACCATTTCAGAGCTTCGGCGTAGTCTTGCGAGACACCTTGCCCGCGATAGTAAGACCAACCAAGACTGTATTGTGCCCCAGCATCGCCCAATTCCGCCGTTTTGCGGTACCACTTTGCGGCTTCGGCAAAATCTTGCGGGACCCCCTGGCCACGCTCATAGAAAAAACCGACCATCCATTGTGCACCGGCCTTGCCCTGTTCTGCCGCTTTGCGGTACCACTTCACCCCTTCGGCCATCTTGGTGGCCACACCCACCCCATTGGAAAACACCTCACCCAACTCATATTGAATGCCCGCATCGCCTTGTTCACCCGCTTTGCGGTACCAGTTCACCGCTTCGTCCCGGTTGGTTGCGACACCATCGCCATACAAAAACGCCCGGCCCAAGTTGTACTGTGTTTCGGCGTCGCCTTGTTCTGCTTCCTTGCGGTACCACTTCGCCGCTTCGTCGAGGTTGGTAGCTAAACCCCTGCGGTAGGAATACGCCATACCCAACATGTGCTGCGCCTCGGGGTCGGCTTGTTCCGCCGCTTGACGGTACGAGTCAACCGCTTTCCAGGTACCACTTCTGGGCCTCGGCCTCGTTTTTCGTGACGCCCTGGCCAGAGTGATACATCAATCCAAGACGCCATTGTGCGTCGGGATCGTCATTTTCCGCCTCTTTTCGGAATGACTCCGCCGCTTTGAGGTACCACTTCCCCGACTCGGCAGTGTCTTTCTCCACCAGCCAACCATCGTCATACATAGATCCAAGGCGGAATTGTGCGTCCACATTGCCCAATTCCGCCTAGTTTCGGAACGACTCCACTGGTCGGGCAATCGCTGGCATGTCGGCTGTGGTGCGAGGGTTTTTGGGCGCAGCACAATGCTGCTGGCGCTGGTCGGGACGCGGGGCCGCGCGAGCTGACTTCTGACGACGAGGTGAGACGCGGGCCGTTGCCTTGTGGCTGGCGGGCAGGCGTAAGACCAGCGGCTTGGCCCGGCCCGGCCAGAGGTCGGACTGAATTTGGGGGCGTTGTGAGGGTGGAAGTTTCGGCAAGGCCCTGATGCGCGGCCTGCCGGCCGAGGGGACTTGGCGAAAGCTTACGCACTCACGGCGCCGGGGCAGCCTGTCTTCGGCGATTTGAGACGGTGAAACGGGGTGGAATGGAGGCGCGGGCCAGTGACGCTGGCCCCCCTTCCAGCCGCGCTCAATCGCCTCTCGCCCTCTTTGCTGGCTTGGATGGCGTTGCTTTTGTCTTTGATCTGTCTTTGATCTGTCTTTGATCTGTCTTTGATCTTGGCCCATCTCCTGCCATACCTATTGGCTGGCATTTGCACCATTTCGTGAAGACCGACGTCACCTTTTCCTTCCAAACGAGTTCGGCGGCCGAAAATCGACATGAATTAAACCCTGCTTCCCTGGGATTTGCGAAACGGCCATAACCTGGACTGGATTTGGGCCAACGCTCGCACGCTGGTCAAAGGCGGTATCGAAATCGTCGGCCACAATCAAATGCCGAGTTGCCGCCAACCGCTGGATAGCCTTCAGAAATTGTGAAATTCCCGACCAAATGCCGTTGAAGATCACCAATTCCGCTTTGGAAACCTCCACCTCGGCCATGATGTGGGCGGCGAGATGTTGCGCCAATTCCAGGTTTGGCGGGCGTTGGCAGTAAAACACGCCAGCCACCGGGACAAAGGAGTCGGGGCGGTGGATGTCCAGGCCGCAAACGCGGCTTGTGGGCTTCACCCGGGTGATTGAATGGCCCAAAGCCGTCACCAGGAACGTGCGGGGTTCTGGGGTGCCGACCACGAAGGTTAAGCCCGCTGGTTGGTTCAGGGAGGCCTTGAGGCGGTTTAGCGCCTCCGCGTCGTGGGCCAGCCTGGGATGCTCCAGTCTGGGGCAGGGGCGACAGATTTCCCGCAAAATGAGAATGCGCTCTGTTTCCGTGAGACGCTCGAACACACACAGGAAATTCTGTAGTGAACCAGCAAGTTTACCGTGGAACCAGTCATGGATGGTGCTCTTGGCAACACCGACCATGTGCCCGACCTGTTTTTGCTGGAGTTGCTGCCCGGGGGAGCATTCTGCGCGATCCAGGGCTTGCTTGAGGGTGCGAACGACTGCGCTGCCGGATTTGTGATACGCCGGCGCAAGGAGGAGTCCATTTGAGGACTGAAAGTTCTGCTGAGCCAATTTTGTAAGTTTCATGCCCTCATTTTGGCTAGGAACGCTCCTGGAGATTCCGGGCCTGAATGCGCGGGACCGGGGATCTCCCGCCGGCTTGAGGGAAGAGCAGCAGGATTCTCCCAATCCGGTATACCGGATTGGACTTTTAAGTTTCTGCGCAGTCCCGACCATTGCGCGAAATGAAAAACCGATCTAAAGCATTGAAGTCCAAACGTGGGAATCCTCCATTAAAAGGCGGAGGGAACCCGGAACGGCCAACAAGAATCGTTGAGTCGGCCCGAACAACCAACCGCAAACGGCGCAAGCAGCACCCGGAGATTGTCACCAGCCAAACAATCTTACCACCGATTCGTGTCGCCGCTTACGTGAGAACGGCCAGGCAGGAGCCGCACTTGGCCAGAAACCAAATGGACGCCATCAGGGATTATGCGAAACGCCATGGAATGCAAATCGTCAAAAAATATTCTGACGAAGGCAAGAGTGGTGTGAATATCCAGGCCCGCAAATCTTTGGCGCAGATGATTCGGGAGGTCCAAGATGGGCAAATCAGTTTCTCAGCCGTCCTCCTGTACAATGTCAGCCGGTGGGGCCGACTTCAGGATGCCGATGAGAGCGCCTATTATGAATACATCTGCCGCCGCGCCGGAGTCTCGGTTCATTATTGCGACGAGCACTCTGAAGATGAGGTCATCGTCGCTTCCACGATTGTCAAACGCCTCAAAAAATCCATCCGTGCAAATGGAAATGGTCACTGAATTATCTCCGAGCGACAAACGGCGCACCCCTGGAGGCGTCCGCTTCAGGACCAGGGAACGGAAAAGCCGCGATTTTGCCTTCGGCACTCGTGACAAGGAGCTTCATTTTCCATGAGCACCAGCCGAACAGTCTTGCCACCCAACAATGCCGCCGCTTACGTGAGGATGTCCACGGAGCACCAGCAGTAC
>Ga0181539_1002600_pt1 | contig 17784 bp, 16 predicted proteins | sample PEATcosm2014_Bin_46_FD_119767 | JGI IMG/M metagenome (GOLD analysis project Ga0181539, IMG submission 119767) | Peatland microbial communities from MTU Mesocosm Facility, Houghton, MI, USA - PEATcosm2014_Bin23_60_metaG | ecosystem: Environmental > Terrestrial > Soil > Wetlands > Peat | place... | reverse complement strand
CGGCGCACTCAGCGGGGCGGAACGACAGGTGATGACTCGAGAGCTCGGCGAAGGCCCGCGCCGCTGGAACGGATGGGGCGGCGAACGAACGGAATTTCCGCTGAAGCCCAAGGCGTTGGCGTTCTTGAGCCGGGCGTTGAACGGGCCGGGCGCGCGACTGCCCGACGCCAGTCTGGCTTCGGTGATCGCCAAAACGCCGCCGTCGCGTTTGCCGGCGCATCCCCTGGTGTCGACCGACGCCGAGACGCGCATTCGCCATGCGCGCGGCCAGAGTTTTCCCGATTGGCTCGCCATGCGCTCGGGAAACTTCGAACGCTTCCCGGACGGCGTGGCGCTGCCGACGACCAGCGACGAGGCTGGCGAAGTTCTGCGCTGGGCCTATGGCCAGGGCTGCCTCGTCATCGTTTACGGCGGCGGCACGTCGGTTGCCGGGCACGTCAACGTCCCGCCGTCCGACGCGCCCGTGCTGACGCTGTCGCTGGAGCGCATGGATCGCCTGCTGGCGCTCGACGAAGAAAGTCAGATCGCCACGTTCGGCGCGGGAACGCCCGGCCCGGCGCTGGAGCGGCAGCTCGGGGAAAAGGGTTTTGTGCTCGGCCATTTTCCGCAATCCTGGGAATTGTCCACCGTCGGCGGCTGGGTCGCCAGCCGTTCGTCGGGTCAGCAATCGCTGCGCTACGGCCGCATCGAGCAGATGTTCGCCGGAGCGCGGATCGAAACGCCGCGCGGGACGATGACGATACCCGACTTTCCCGCTTCGGCGGCGGGGCCGGACCTGCGCGAGATCGTCCTGGGCAGCGAAGGGCGCATCGGCGCGATCACCGAGGTCAAGCTGCGCGTCACGCCTTTGCCCGAGCACGAATCGTTTCATGTCGCCTTCGCGCCCGATTGGCGGTCCGGCGTGAAACTGGTCAGACGCCTGGCGCAAGCCAAGACGCCGTTGTCGATGATGCGCCTTTCCAACCGTAGGGAAACCTCGGCGCATCTGGCGCTGGCCGGCGATCATCCGCTGCTCGGCCTTTACGATCGCGCCGTCGGCCTGATGGGCTGCAAGGCGGGGAAACGCTGCATGTTCACGTACGGCGTCACCGGCGGCGCTCGGCAAGTCCGCCTCGCACGAAACGAAGTCCGCCGCGCGTTGCGCCAAGCCGGCGGCGTGGCGCTCGCCGGCGGCTTCATGGGCAAGATCTGGCGGCATTCGCGGTTTCGCTCGCCCTACTTCCGCAACTCCCTGTGGGAGCGCGGCTACTCTGTCGACACGTTCGAAACCGCGATCAACTGGAGCAAGGCGACGGCGACGATGGAGGCGATGGAGCAGGCGATCCAACGGGCGAGCCAGGGCGAGCCGGTGCTGGTGTTTTCGCATCTCTCGCACGTCTACGCCCAGGGGTGCAGCATCTACACGACCTATATTTTCAAGAACGCGGCGAGCTACGACGCGCTGCTCGAGCGCTGGCGCGCATACAAGACCGCCGCGTGCGAGGCCGTTGTCAAAATGGGCGGCACGATCAGCCATCAGCACGGCGTCGGCCGCGACCACGCGCCCTGGCTCAAATGCGAGAAGGGCGAGCAGGGCATGGCGGCGCTCAAGGCGCTGACCGGCTATTTCGATCCCGAGGCGCGGCTCAACCCCGGTTGTCTGTTGGAGGAATGAATGCTCGGCGTCCGGCCCGCTCTCGAAACGCTCGCGCAAACCCGCTGGGATTTGATCGTCATCGGCGGCGGCGTCACCGGCGCCGGCGTCGCGCTCGAAGCGGCGCGGCGCGCCAAGACCGTTCTCTTGCTGGAACAGAAGGATTTCGCCTGGGGCGCGTCGAGCCGCTCGTCGAAGATGGTGCACGGCGGCCTGCGCTATCTCGCCGAGGGGCGCTTCCGGCTGACCCGCGACGCCTTACGCGAGCGCGAGCGCATGGCGCGCGAATTGCCCGATCTGGTGATCCGGCAGCCGTACGCCTTCGTGGTGCGAGCGGGAGAGTTCCCCGGACGCTGGCCGATGAAAGCGGCGCTGTGGCTGTACGATTTTCTCGCCGGCATCCGCGATCATCGCTGGCTGGATCGCGAGCGGCTGCTCGAACGCATTGCGGGCCTTGCGCCGGGCGGCTTGCGCGGAGCGATGATCTACACCGACGCGCTCACCGACGACGCGCGGCTGGTGTTGCGGATCTTGCACGAAGCGGCGGCGGAAGGCGCTCGTCTGGGAAATTATATCCGCGTGGAGTCGGTCACGCGCCAAGGCGAGGCGTTTTCGCTAATCGCGCGCGACGAAATCGGCGGCGGCGATGCGACGTTGACGGCTCTGTCGGTCATCGACGCTGCAGGCGCGGCGGCCGGCGAGCTGTCGGGCGAGCCGAAAAAGATCAGACCGCTGCGCGGCAGCCATCTCCTCATCCGGCGCGATCGTCTGCCGGTGGACGATTGCGTGACGGCGCTGCACCCGCGGGACAAGCGCCCGGTCTTCATCTACCCCTGGCTGGGCATGACCTGCGTGGGCACGACCGATCTCGATCATTCCGCGCCGCTTTCCGAAGAACCGCGCTGCACGGCGCAGGAAGCCGATTACCTCATCGAGGCGATCGGCGGCCAGTTTCCGCAAGCGGCGATCACGGGCGCCGACGTAGTGTCGAGCATGGCGGGAGTGCGCCCGGTGATCGCCTCGGGCAAGGGGTTGAATCCCTCGCAGGAGAGCCGCGAACATTCGGTCTGGCGTCACGACGGCATGGTCTGCGTGGCGGGCGGCAAACTGACGACCTTCCGCCTGATCGCGCTCGACGCGTTGCGCGCCGCCGATCTGATCGACCAACAGGAGCTCGTTGCGGCAAGGGCGACGGCCGAACCGCAGTTCCGCTCGCCGGTGAAGTTCCCTTATCGCCTCGGCCATCCCACGGCGGCGCTGCCCGACGGCGAGGCGCTGATCGAAACGCTAGCCTGGGCGCTCGACAACGAAATGGTCGCTCGCCTCGACGATCTTCTGCTGCGCCGCGTGCGCGTCGGCAACACGAGGCCGGCCGGCGCGCGCGACCTCTTGCCGCAAATTCGCGCGCTGTGCCAAAGCCGTCTAGGGTGGGACGACGCGCGCTGGGCCGGCGAGGCGGCGCGTTATCTCGAGATCATCGCGCGCGCCTACAGCCCGCCGGGCGCCGGGGGGACGCCGTGAGCCAAGCCCAAGACCTGCTGCTCGCCATCGATCAGGGGACGCAGAGCGTCCGGGCGATGATTTTCGATCTGCGCGGCGAGCTCATCGCCAAGTCGCAGGTCCACATCGTCCCCTACTACTCCCGCCAGCCGGGCTGGGCGGAGCAGGACTGCGATTACTATTGGGCCAATTTGAGCGCGGCCTGCCGGAACCTCTGGCGGAGCCATCCTGAGTTCCGGGCGCGCGTGGTCGCCATGTCGGTCACTACGCAGCGCGCGGTCGCCGTCTGCCTCGACGAAAACAAGGCGCCGTTGCGCCCGGCGATCGGCTGGCTGGACCAGCGGCGCACCAATCGCTATCCGGCCTTGCCGCTGTGGCTGGAGCTCGGCGTTCGCGCCGCCGGGCAGAAGAAGACGATCCACTATTTTCAGTCCAAGGCGGAATGCAACTGGCTCGCCGTCGACGACCCCGAAGTGTGGCGCCGGACAAGACACTTCGTGTTCCTGTCGGGCTATCTCAATCTCAAGCTGACGGGGCGGCTGTGCGACGCGGTCGGCGCGCAAGTCGGCTATGTGCCCTTCGACAGCAAGCGCCAGCAATGGGCCGGGCCGCGCGACTTCAAATGGAAGCTGTTCGCCGTCACGCGCGACCTCCTGCCGGAATTGGTCGCCGCTGGAGAATCGATGGGGCGGGTGAGCGCTCAGGCGGCCGAGGAGACGGGAATCCCTCAGGGGCTGCCCGTCTACGCCTCCGGCGCCGACAAGGCCTGCGAGGTGCTCGCCGCGGGCGCGTGGACGCCCGACGTCGCGGTGCTCAGCTACGGCACCACGGCGACCGTCAACACCTGCAACGATCGTTATGTCGAACCGATTCCGTTCGTCCCCGCTTATCCCGCCGCCGCGCCGGGGCGCTACAACAGCGAACTGATGGTCCAGCGCGGCTACTGGATGGTCAATTGGTTCAAGGAGCACTTCGCCGCCAAGGAAATGATCGAGGCGGAGGAAAAAGGCGTCGCGCCGGAACTGCTGTTCGAGAGGATGCTGGAGGAAACCCCGGTGGGAAACATGGGCCTCATCCTTCAGCCCTTCTGGAATCCCGGCGTCAAGATTCCCGGCCCCGAGGCCAAGGGCGCGATGATCGGCTTCGGCGACGTGCACAACCGCTCGCACATGTACCGCGCCATCATCGAAGGCATCGCTTATGCGCTACGAGAGGCGGCGGCGAGGCTGGAGCGGCGCAACGGCGTGAAGATCCGCCGTCTGAAAGTGTCCGGCGGCGGCTCGCAGAGCGACGGCGTCATGCAATTGACCGCCGACGTTTTCGGCATGGCCGTCGAACGGCCGCACACTTTCGAAACCTCCGGTCTGGGCGCCGCGATCAACGCCGCCGTCGGCGCGGGATTGTACCCCGACCACGCCGCGGCGCAGGCGCAAATGAGCCGAGCCGGCCGCATCTTCACGCCAATTGCGCAGAACGCCCGGCTTTACGACCGCCTGTATTCGGAAGTGTACGTGCGCATGTACCCGCGCCTGGCGCGGCTCTATCATAGCATTCGGCGCATCACGAATTATCCGAGGTTGAATTGAGCGCGCCGTCACGCCAGCACGAGACTTATCGGCGCATCGGTCGACGCTCGACCGTGACGAAATGAGGATGGCGGAGACGGAGGGATTCGAACCCTCGATAGGGCTTTACAACCCTATAACGGTTTAGCAAACCGCCGCCTTCAGCCTCTCGGCCACATCTCCGCTGCGCGTCATCGCGTGGCGCTGACCGACATATGCCCGACGGTTCCCGCCATTGCAAGAGCGGCGCTCGGGGGCGCCGGGGCTGGAGGACCGGCGAACAAAGGTCCGGAGCCGTCGACGGCGCACGCTGTCCACGCTCTCGGCGCCTCGGCTGAGCCGGATCGAGCGCCCGGCGCGGAGGCGCTCAGCGCGCGCGCTGGCCGAACAGCATCTTGCGCGCCTCCTCGTCGGTGGCGAGATTGGACTTGCGCCGTCCGGGAACGTCGAGCGCGATGCCGCGCTGCACGGCCGGGCGCGCCAGCATCGCGTCGAGCCAGCGCTTCAGATGCGGGAACGCTTCGATGTCCTGGCCCATGCGCTCCCACCCCTTCGTCCAGCCGACGCACGCCATGTCGGCGATCGAATAGAAGGCGCCGGCGAGATACGCGTTGCGTTCGAGGCGCCGGTTCATCACGCCGAACAGCCGGTTGACCTCGTCGGTGTAGCGCTGGATCGCGTAAGGGATATTCTCCTGCGCGTAGATGCGGAAGTGGTTGGCCTGCCCCGCCATGGGCCCGAGCCCGCCGACCTGCCAGAACAGCCACTCGGCGACGGCGACGCGCTCGCGCTCGGTTGTCCCGCCGAAGCGCCCGACTTTACGCGCCAGATATTGCAGGATGGCGCCGGATTCGAACACCGAGATCGGCGCGCCGTCCGGCCCGGCGGGGTCGACGATGGCGGGCATGCGATTGTTCGGCGAGATGGCGAGAAGGGCCGGCTCGAACTGCGCCCCCGCGCCGATGTCGACCATGTTGAGCGCGTAGGGCAGGGCGCACTCCTCGAGCATGATCGAGATTTTCCAGCCGTTCGGCGTCGGCCAGTAGTAGAGCTGAATGGGTCCGTGGGGCATGATCGCCGGCCTCGCCGCGTTCGCGCGGGGCTCGCCTCGCATGTGACGAGGCGCCCGCTTTCGGCGGCATCGTAGCGGCGAATCGACCGGGCGCAACGACTTTCGCGGCGCGCGCCCATCGACGCCGCCGTGCGATGACAATCGATTCCTATAGAGAACCTCGAGCCCACGAACGGGCACCCGCTTGCGCGCCGCGACCGGCACTCGCCTCGTCGCGGCGCCACACGCCCCTCGACGCCCGATCCCGCATCGGCGATCGGAAGCTTGCGCTTGCCGAGCAGGCTGATCAGACCGGGCGAAAACGCCGCACGCCGAGTCTGATCAGCCGTTGCACGTCAAAGGCGACCGCCTCAGGAGGCCGGGGGCGTCTCGGTCGGCGCCGCCGGAGCGGGAGCGACCTTCTTGCGCTTGACCGGCGCGCGCTTGGCTGCGGCCTTCTTGGCGGTCTTCTTCGCGGCCTTCTTCGGCGCGGCTTTCCTGGCGGCTTTCTTCGGCGCCGCTTTCCTGGCGCCCTTCTTCACCGCGGCTTTGCGCGTGGCCTTCTTCGCGACGACCTTACGAGCCCCCTTCTTGGCGGCGGTTTTCTTGGTCGCCTTCTTGGCGACGGTCTTCTTTGCGGTCTTCCTGGCGGCGGTTTTCGTCGCCGACTTCTTCGCAGCAGCTTTCGCCATTGTGTTGCGTCCCTCTGGATCGTTTTCCTCGTGCGCGTTTTTTTGCGCGAGGAAAAGCGTTGACAAAGTTAACTTTGTTTTCTCGCAGAGCAAGCCGAGTCGCTGCGACTCGAGCGCCTTCGCGTCGAGGTCCATCGAATTATCGCGCGCACTCGCGCCGCTCGGCGCCGCGCGGGAACGCGAGGCGAAGCGAGGCCGCGAGCGCCGCGGCTTTCGTCGCGCGCCGACGCGGAGCGCCGCGCCGCGGGCGCGATTCGGCGCCGCGCTCTCGCGGTGAGGCCTTGTTTTCCAGGCGATTCCGAGAGTCGACGTCAGCGACGGGCGACGCGTCGACTTGGCGCGCGCGCCGCGCGGCGAAGGCTCCGCGCATCGTCGAGGCGCGCGTGCGCAGTCGGCGCCGCGTTCCGCAACGACGCCCGACGACTGCGTATCGCGATCGAATTTTTCTTGGAGACAGACGACATATTTTTGTCGCGCGCACGTCGAGTTCGCGCTCGTGCGCGGGGTGATTCGCTGCGAATCATCTGATTCGTGCGAATCGAGCGCGCGCGAATCAAAGGCCGAGTCGCGCCTTCAACGCGTCGCTGACGGCTTGCGGATTGGCCTTGCCGCCGGTCGTCTTCATCACCTGTCCGACGAACCAACCGAGCATGCCGGGCTTGGCCTTGGCCTGTTCGGCCTTGTCCGGATTGGCGGCGACGACCGCCTCGACCGCGCGCTCGATCGCGCCCGCGTCGGTGACCTGACGAAGGCCGCGCGCTTCGACGAGCGCACGCGGATCGGCGCCCTTGTCCGAGCCGAGCAGCGTCGTCAGAACATCCTTGGCGATCTTGCCGGAAATGACGCCCTCGCCGATGAGGTCGACGAGGCTCGCGAGCGCGCCGCTGCTCAGTCCGGCCTCGGCGACCGCCAGCCCTTGAGCGTTGGCGTAGGCGGAGAGATCGCCCATGATCCAATTCGCGACCGCCTTGGCGTCGCGCTTCGCTCCGCCGTGCTTGACCGCCTCCTCGAAGAAATCGGCGGTCTCCTTGTCGGCGACGAGGATCGTCGCGTCGTAGGGCGAGAGCCCGTAATCGGCGATGAAGCGCGCCTTCTTGGCGTCGGGCAGCTCGGGCAGATAGGCGGCGAGCGCGTCGACGTAGGCCTCGTCGAGCTCGAGCGGCAGGAGATCGGGGTCGGGGAAATAGCGGTAGTCGTGCGCCTCCTCCTTGGAGCGCATCGAGCGCGTCTCGCCGCGGACGGGATCGAACAAGCGCGTCTCCTGCTTGATCGCGCCGCCGTCCTCGAGGACCGCGATCTGACGGCGCGCCTCGACCTCGATCGCCTGGCCGATGAAGCGGATCGAGTTGACGTTCTTGATTTCGCAGCGCGTGTTGAGCGGCTCGCCGGGACGGCGCACCGAGACGTTGACGTCGGCGCGCAGATTGCCCTTCTCCATGTCGGCGTCGGACGAGCCGACGTAGCGCAGGATGGTGCGCAGCTTGCTCACGTAGGCCTTGGCTTCGTCGGCCGAGCGCATGTCGGGCTTGGAGACGATCTCCATCAGCGCCACGCCGGCGCGGTTGAGATCGACCAAGCTCATCGTCGGCGACTGGTCGTGCAGCGACTTGCCGGCGTCCTGTTCGAGGTGCAGGCGCTCGATGCCGACCGTGATCGAATGATCGGGCGTCAGATCGACCTGGATCTCGCCTTCGCCGACGACCGGGTTCTTATACTGCGAAATCTGGTAGCCCTGCGGCAGGTCGGGATAGAAATAGTTCTTCCGGTCGAAAGTCGAGCGGAGGTTGATCTTCGCCTTGAGCGCTAGTCCGGTGCGCACCGCCTGCGCGACGCATTCGCGGTTGATGACCGGCAGCATGCCGGGCATGGCGGCGTCGACGAACGAGACGTGGGCGTTGGGCGCGCCGCCGAAGGCGGTGGAGGCGCCCGAGAACAGCTTGGCGCGCGAATTGACTTGCGCGTGAATCTCCAGGCCGATGACGACCTCCCAGTCGCCGGTGGCGCCCTTGATGAGCTTGCTGTTGGCCTGCGCGTTCATGACGCCCTCGTTCTTACCTTCGGTGTTCCGTCCGGCTCGCGTCGTCGCGCGAGCGGTCATACCATCTCTCCGTCGGCGCGCAGACGCGCCCGACGAAGGCGAGCCGCCTTCATTGGCCCGTCACGACGTGATCGCGGTATTTTCGCCAAGCCTCGAAGCTGCCGGTCAAGGCCGCGTTGAGGCTCCCGGCCGAATTGACATCCACGGTGCGGTCACGTTGGCCTTCTCGCAAATCGACCGGAAGCTGTTCGACCTGCTTCGGATCGAGCAGCAGCACCGTGGGATTGCCGGTGTTCAGTATCGTCATGTCGCCCGACTTGGCGAAATCGTATATGAATTGCGCCGTACCGTCTGTGTAGCCGCGCAGCGAGATCATGGCGCCGCTGAAGGGCTTCCCACCGTTCAGGCCTTGCGCCCAAAGCTCCAACTCGAGGCCGTCAGCGAGTTTGCAGATGAAAGGATCGAACGGCGGCTTCACGGCATTGACGCAGTACTTTTCCACCACGGCCATCGACGCCTTGGGATCGAATTCCGCCGGCCCACCGTTTTGGAACTGGATAAGATACAGATCCCAACTCATCGCCGGCCCTCGCAGCGCCTCACGCCCACCACGCTTGCGGGAGGTCCATCGGCCCACGCGCCTCTTCAATCGCCGCGCCCAGCGTGAACAGCGTCTCTTCGTCGAACGGCCGGCCGATGACTTGCAGCCCGAGCGGCAGCCCCTCGGCCGACAGGCCCGCCGGCGCCACCAGCCCCGGCAGCCCCGCCATGTTCACCGTCACGGTGAACACGTCGTTGAGATACATTTCGACCGGGTCCGCCGAGCCCTTCTCGCCGATGCCGAAGGCGGCCGACGGCGTCGCCGGCGTCAGGATCGCGTCGACGCCGTCGGCGAAGACCGCCTCGAAGTCGCGTTTGATGAGCGTGCGGATTTTCTGCGCGCGCACATAATAAGCGTCGTAATAGCCGGCGGACAAGACGTAGGTGCCGATCATCAGGCGGCGGCGCACTTCCGCGCCGAACCCCTTGGCCCGCGTCTTTTCGTAGAGCTCGACGATGTCGGCGCCGCTCTCGCGCAAGCCGTAGCGCACGCCGTCGTAGCGCGCCAGATTGCTCGAGGCCTCGGCCGGCGCCACGATGTAGTAGGCAGGCAGGGCGTGGCGCGTGTTGGGCAGCGAGACGTCGACGATTTTCGCGCCCGCCGCGCTGAGCCAATCCGCGCCGCGCCGCCACAGCGCCTCGATCTCGGCGTTCATGCCCTCGAGGCGGTACTCGCGCGGGATGCCGATCGTCAGCCCCTTCACGGAAGCGCCGACCGCCGCTTCGTAGTCGGGCACGGCCGCGTCGGCGCAGGTCGAATCCTTGCGGTCGGCGCCCGCCATCGAGCGCAACATGATCGCGCAGTCGCGCACAGTGCGCGCGAGCGGTCCGGCCTGATCGAGCGAAGAGGCGAAGGCGACCATGCCGTAGCGCGAGCAGCGCCCGTAGGTCGGCTTGATCCCGGCGATCCCGGTGAACGCGGCGGGCTGGCGGATCGATCCGCCGGTGTCGCTCGCCGTCGCGGCCATGCACAGGCGCGCCGCGACCGCCGCGGCCGAGCCGCCCGACGAGCCGCCCGGCGTCAACAGGCCGCGCTTGTCGCCGGCGAGCGCCGCGCGCGCCTTCTCGACGCTCCAGTTCGGCGGCAGCCAGGGCGAGGCCACCGGGCCGTAACAGGAGGTTTCGTTCGACGAGCCCATGGCGAACTCGTCCATGTTCAACTTGCCGAGCATCACCGCGCCGTCGCGCCAAAGATGTTCGGTGACGGTCGATTCGTAAGGCGGCTTGAAGCCGTCGAGGATATGGCTGCACGCCTGCGTGTGCACGCCCTTGGTCGCGTAGAGGTCCTTGACGCCGATCGGCAGGCCCTCGAGCGGCCCGGCGGCGCCGGTGGCGAGCCGCGCGTCGCTCGAGCGCGCCATTTCGAGCGCGCGCTCCGGCGTCGTCGCGACATAGGCGTTCAGGCCCTTGGCGCGCTCCATCGCGCGCAGGTGCGCCTCGGTCAGCTCGACGCTGGAGACTCGGCGCGATCGCAACGCGTCGCGGCCTTCGGCGAGCGTCAGGGAGGTGAGGTCGGTCAAGTCGGGTTCCATTTCAAACGAATGAGAAAAGCGGCGCTGCGCGTCATTCGATGACCTTGGGCACGACGAAGAATCCGTCTTCGGCGAACGGCGCGTTGGCCAGGATCGCCGGCTCGATCTCGCCGTCGGTCACTACGTCCTCGCGCATCGGCAGCCGCATCGGGATGACCGAGGTCATCGGCTCGACGCCGGAGACGTCCACCGCGCTCAATTCCTCGACGAAGGCGAGGATGGCGTTGATCTCGTCTTGCAGATGCGGAACCTCCGCGTCGGTCACGGCGATGCGCGCGAGATGCGCGATGCGGCGGACGGCGTCCTGATCGACGGACATGACGGTTCCTTCGGGTCACGCTGTTTTGAAAGCGCGCCCCTATAGCATCGCACGCTTCGCCGTGGCAACGCGCGGCGCTCCGCGCGGCGCTCCGCTGGCGGCGCCCCGGCTCGAATCCCGGCCTGCGACATTCGGCTCTCGGCCGGTTGCGAAGGCTGTGACGAGGTGACAATTTGTCGGGATGACGGACATGCTCTTCCTTCCCGGCGCCGGCGCGAGCGCCGCCTTCTGGCGTCCCGTGGCGGATCGGCTCGATCTCGATCGAAGGCGGCGCTTCTTCGCGTGGCCGGGGCTGGGGAACGAGCCGCACGACGAAAATGTCCGAGGTCTGGACGATCTTGTTTCGATGGTCCTCTCGGAAATCGACGGGCCGGCGGATCTGATCGCCCAATCGATGGGCGGCCTTGTCGCCGTGCGGGTGGCGCTCGCAGCGCCGGGAAAGGTGCGCCGCCTGGTGCTGACCGCTGCATCGGGGGGCGTGCCGATGAGCGACTTGGGCGCAGCCGATTGGCGAGCCGAGTACCAGCGAGAATTTCCAGCGGCCGCCCTTTGGATAACCGAGGTTCACGAAGACTTGTCGTCGCGGCTCGCCTCGATCAGCGCGCCATGCCTGCTCCTATGCGGCGACGCCGACGCGATAAGCCCGCCGTCGGTCGGCCGTCGGTTGCGCGAATTGCTGCCCGAAGCGCGCCTTCATATTGTCCAAGGCGGCGATCACGACTTGGCGCAGACGCACGCGGCGCAGGTGGCGACCTTGATAAGGGAGCACCTTCGCTGAAGGCCCGCATTCCCTCGCCGCGCGGAAATGCGAATGGGGACTCGACCGCTCCGCGGCCAGGGAGACTGCATCGCGCTATCCCGACGCCCGAACGGGACGAAATTCGGCGCCGCTCGGTTTGCCGCCGCCTCGACGGTCGTGCTAGCCAATCGGCGATGTCCGCCGTGCTTAACCTCGAAGACCTCGCCGCGATTCTGCCCGCCAAGGCGCGGCTGATCGGCGTGGATCTCGGAACCAAGACGATCGGGCTCGCGCTCAGCGACGTCGAGCGGCGCATCGCGACGCCGCTCGTCACCCTCGCGCGCGCCCAGTTCTCGAAGGACGCGCAGGCGCTGAGCGCGCAAATCCACAAGTTCGAGGCTTTCGCGCTCATTGTCGGCCTGCCGCTCAACATGGACGGCGGCGAAGGTCCGCGCGTTCAGGCGACGCGCGCCTTCGCGCGCAATTTCGCCCGCGTCGATCCGACGCCGGTCGCCTTCTGGGACGAGCGCCTGTCGACCGCGGCGGTCAATCGCGCGCTGATCGCCAACGACGTTTCGCGCGCGCGCCGGGCGGAAGTCGTCGACAAGATGGCGGCGGCGTATATCCTGCAAGGCGCGCTCGACCGCCTCGCGCGAATCGCGCGCGAGCGCCGCGCGGCCGATCCGCCCCGCTGATGCCACACGCGACAATTCGACCAATAGTCAAACAATACACGCTTGCGGCTCGATCCGACCGCGAGTACACTTTATGCGCGCATCAAGGGTTTCGTTATTTCCGGCTTTGGGGGCGTGCGATGGTCGTTTATTCGAGGGGCGCAAATGGCCACAAGCAGGACCGGCGCCGATCTGTCGTTCATGCGCCTTCGTCTATCCTCGATCAAACCGCGAGCCGGGCCGCGGAGGAGGCGGCGGTCGCCGGCTATATCGCGGACATGACGGCTCAGCTCGAATCGATGGCGGGTGCGGCGGGGCTCGATCTGCTCGCCTATTTTCTCGCCATGGCGCGTGCGGAAGCCGCCGAGCAGCTCCGCGCGCCGTGCGAGGCCTTGCGCGCGCTTTAGCTAGCGGGCGCTGCTCTCCCCGTCGGCGCCGAGCAGCGCCACGCGATTGCCGCCGCAATATTCGATTCGCCCGGCCAGATCGAGCTCGACGATCGCCTGGCGGATTGTCTTCACGTCGAGCTCCGCGGCGCGAGCGAGGTCGTCGATCGAAATCGGCGTGGGCCCGAGCAGCGCCTCGACGCGCCGGCGATCGCCGTCGCCGCCGGCGAACTCCCGCGTCGCCGCCTCGTCGAGCGAGTCGCCGGAGCGCGCGCGCGGCGTCGCCTCGGGATCGACGCCGAACAGCGGATGCTCGCCCCACAGGGGCTCGCCGGCCTCGCCCGGGGCTTCCTCGAAGTTCGAGAAGGGGTCGCGCGCGCGCAAGGGGTCGACGACGCAAAGGACGTCCTCGAGGCGCGCGCAGAGGTTGGCGCCGTCGCGCAGCAGGTCGTTCGCCCCTTCCGCGCGCGGATCGAGCGGCGAGCCGGGCGCGGCGAAGACCTCGCGGTTCTGCTCGGCGGCGAACTTGGCGGTGATGAGCGATCCGGAGCCGCGCGCCGCCTCGACCACCACCGTGCCGAGCGCCAGGCCGGACACGAGGCGGTTGCGGCGCGGAAAGTCGCGGCCGCGCGGCTCCCATTCCAGCGGCATTTCCGAAAGAATCGCGCCGTACTCGGCGATCCGCGGCAACAGCGCGACCGCCTCGGGCGGATAGGGCTTCATGTGACCGCCCGCCAGCACGCCGATCGTGCCGGTCTCCAGCGCCGCGACGTGGGCGCGCTGGTCGATGCCGCGCGCCAGGCCGGACACGACGACGTATCCCGCCTGGCCGAGGCCGCGCGCCAGCCGGTCGGCGAACGTCAGGCCGGCGGCCGAGGCGTTGCGCGAGCCGACGATGGCGATGGCCGGCTGCTGCAACGCCTCCTCGCGGCCGCGTAAGGCGAGGATCGGCGGCGCGGAGTCGATCTGGCGCAGCGCCGGCGGGTATTCCGGCTCGCCCAGGGCGATGAAGCGGACGCCGTTCTTGCGGGCGAGGGCGAGCTCGCGCTCGATCTCCTCCACGCCGGCGACGCGGATCGGCCGCTTCGCGCCGCCGCGCCGGGCGAGATCGGGCAGCGCGTCGAGCGCGGCGCGCGCGCCGCCGCAATTGTTGATCAGCGCGCGGAAGGTGCGGGGGCCGACGTTCTCCGAACGGATCAGCCGCAGCCAGTCGAACCTCTGGTCGTCGCTGAGCCGCGCGCCCCTGGGCTTCGTGTTCACGCTCAGCCCTTCCCGCCGATTTTCGCTTCCGTTCCCGCGACCAGGCGGCCGATATTGGCGCTGTGCTTGATCCACAGCAGCAGCGCCAGCGCGCCGAAAACGGTAGCGACGTCGCTGCGCCCCATCGCCAGCGCCACGAGCGGCGCCGCAGCGCTGCCGGCGAGCGCGGCGGCCGAGGAATAGCGGGTCGCGGCCGCGATCGCGAGCCAGACCAGCGCGAAGGCGATCGCCGCGGGCCAGAAGGCGCCGATCAGTCCGCCGACGAAGGTCGCGACGCCCTTGCCGCCGCGAAAGCGGAGCCAGACGGGATAGAGATGGCCGAAGAACGCGCCCGCCGCGCCCGCCAGGCCCGCCGCCTCGTCGTGGAACAGCGCCACCGCGAGCAGGCAAGCCAGCGTCGCCTTCAGCGCGTCGAGGACCAGCGTCGCGGCGGCGAGGTCCTTGCGGCCGGTGCGCAGCACGTTGGTGGCGCCGATGTTGCCCGAACCGACGCTGCGCAAGTCCGCGGTTCCCGCGAGCCGGGTCAGCAGCAGGCCGAAGGGGATCGAGCCGAGCAGGTAGCCCAAGGCGAGCGCAAGAGCCGCGAAAACGCCATTCAGAGAAATCGCCATGGACGGCGTTCGCCTCGCAACGCTAAAAAGCCCGGCGCGAAGCCTATTCGTGCGCGACCCGTCCCGCAACCAGCGTCATCTTGACGCGGCCCTCGAGCCGCGCCTCGTCGAACGGCGTGTTGCGGCAGCGCGAATGCAGCGTCGCCGGATCGAGCACGAACGGCGCCTCGGGGTCGAAGCGGATCAAGTCGGCCGGCGCGCCGACCGCCAAGCGTCCGCCGGGAAGCCCGAGGATTTCCGCCGGCCGGATCGTCATCGCGCGCAACAGGCGCGGCAACTCGATGCGGCCCGCCGAAACGAGACGCAGGCTCGCCGCGAGCATCGTCTCGACGCCGATCGCGCCCGCCGCCGCCTCGGCGAACGGCAGCCGCTTGGTCTCGACGTCCTGCGGATCGTGATCGGAGACGATCACGTCGATGAGGCCGGCGTTCACCGCCTCGACGAGCGCGAGCCGCTCGTCCTCGCCGCGCAGCGGCGGATTCAGTTTGAGGAAGGTGCGGTAGTCGCCGACGTCGTTCTCGTTGAGCGTGAGATGGTTGATCGAGACGCCGCAACTGACGGGCAGCCCCGCCTGGCGCGCCCGCGCCATCGCCTCGAGCGAGAGCCGGTTGGAGACCAAGACCGCGTGATAGCGCGCGCCGGTCAGCGCGACGAGGCGCAGATCGCGCTCGAGCACGATCGTTTCGGCTTCGCGCGGAACGCCGGCGAGGCCGAGCCGGCTGGCGCGCTCGCCCTCCGCCATGACCCCGTCGCCGCGAAGGTCGCGATCCTCGCAAAAGTGCATGACCAGCGCGCCGAAATCGCGCGCGTAGGTCAGCGCGCGCCGCATCGTCTGCGCGTTGGCGAGGCTGAAGGGGCCGTCGGAGAAGGCGACGGCGCCGGCTTCGGCGAGCAGGCCGATCTCGGCGATCTCGCGCCCCTCGAGGCCCTTGGTCAGAGCCGCGCAGGGCAGTATCCGGACCTTGGCGGTGGCGCGCGCGCGGCGCAGGATGAAATCGACCACGGCCGGATCGTCGACCGGCGGACTGGTGTCGGGGCGCGCCAGCAGCGTCGTCACGCCGCCCGCCGCCGCGGCGGCGCTGGCGCTGGCGATCGTCTCGCGATGCTCGGCGCCGGGCTCGCCAATGAAGGCGCGCATGTCGATGAGCCCCGGCGCGACGACGTCGCCGGCGCAATCGACGAGCCGCGCGTCGGCGGGGACGGCCTGGCGCGTCACGCCCTCGCCGAGCGCCGCGATTCTGCCGTCGACGACCAGCGCGCCGCCGCGCGATTCGCGCATCTCGGCGGGATCGATCAGCCGGGCGTCGAGAAAGGCGATGGGGCGAGGATGGGGCACGGGCGTTTGGATTAGCCGCGCCCGGGCGCGCAGGCAAGGCCCGCGAATCCGACTTGCCTCTTGTCTACGCCGGCAAAACCGTTTAGAGGGCGCCTCTGCCGCACGCGAGGGCCCTCCCGTCGCGAAGGCCTGCGCGCCCGTAGCTCAGCTGGATAGAGCACCAGACTACGAATCTGGGGGTCGGGGGTTCGAATCCCTCCGGGCGCGCCAGTTATATCAAATACTTAGCATCGATTTTCGTATCACCCTAAAAATCGCTTGGCACCGATTTGGCACCGAAAATAATGGTGCTCGGGCGTTGCGCCATGCGTCGCTATGATAGCCAAAAGCGCCTCACCGCAATGGCGGCCGAACGAAAACGTCGGGTCTCACGAATCGCTGTTGGAAGGGAAGAACGCCGCGAGATTGCGGCGGCCGTCGACGACGCGCACGACCTCGATAGCGGCGTCGCCGATACGATAGAAGATCACGGTCGGATACACGACGATCGATCGGATACCAGCAACGAGTTGGTCGCGCGCGACGCCCGCCTCCGGAAACTCCGTCAGATTGGAAGCGGCGCGATCGATGTCGCGTAGGTGCGCGTCGGCTGTTTCGGGCGAGAAATGCGCCGCGCCCCATCGCCAAATCGTCAGCAAGTCGGCTTCGGCTTCCGGCGACCATTCGAGCTGAAGCTTAGGCTCCGGCATGCGTGGCGCGGGCTCGCGCGATCACTTCTTCGATGTTGATTTTCCGACCAAGGCCGGCGTCGAGGGATCGAATGCCGGCGGCAATGTCGCTACGCAGCGCACGTAAATGATCGATGTAGTCGTTGAGCTCGCGACCAAGGCGCTCCTGGTCGGCTTCCGGGAGTTGCTGGGCCTTGGCGATTGCTTCGTCGAGCGTCTTGGATGGCATGTGGAAAGTCTATCATGGGGAAGATGAAAGCGCACGGAAGGGGGACGTCGGCCACCGCAACCATTCGTCAGTGGGTCGGTGAAGCGCGCGACGAACTTCGATTGAGAGTCGGCGCATGAAAGCGACCTGCCTCCGGGCAGGTCGGGAAGTTGGTGCGCCGCACCGCTTGGATTTGAAAACCAAAGACCCCTATCGGGGTCGGTCAGCGGTCTTTGGTTTTCGAATGATAGCACCGCACATCCGCCGACGTTCCCCGGCGGATTTGCGGTTCCACGGCGACCGCTGCGATCGGCTCGCGAAGGTCGGCGTTTTGCGTGCGTCGCGTGGTCGAGGTGGCGCATAAGGCGAGCGGTCAAGGGGGAAAGCCCCCTCTCAATCCGGCTTGAACAGTGCGAAGCGATGCGGCCCTTGACGGCTCGCCGCGCCGGCTCACCATGAACGACGCGCGCAAGACGCCATGAGATCGGCGCAGGAACGCGGGCTACGCGGCGGCTAGCAAGCCGCCTTAGATGGAGCCGCCTCCTTGACTGTGAATGCGGCGGCTTCCTCATTGGGATGTCCCTCGGTCGCGCGATGGTGGTGGGTTGGCCGTCGCGAAGCGTGCGAGCGTAGGCATGACCGCGCGAGGACGTGGCCGCCACGGAGTTCGACGCGGCGATCTGTTCCCCTCGGCGGGGATTAAGCAGCGCCGGCCAAAGTGTCTGTCGCCGCCAGACGCGCGACAAATCTCGATCGCTGGCGGCGTCCGTCCGGCAGGACGGAAAGGACGCCAGAGAGGGAAGAGGATCGGACACCCCGGAGGGGTGTTCCGTAGCCTCGGCTCTCTGGTGTCCTGGCGAGACTGAGAATCAGCTCGCGGTATCCGCACGATAGAAAAAACAACCCAGAAAAAGAAAATAGTCGCGCTGCGGGGCGCGCGGGTGCGGATTCCGACGAAGCCGGCCATGCATT
>Ga0181539_1002592_pt1 | contig 17817 bp, 18 predicted proteins | sample PEATcosm2014_Bin_46_FD_119767 | JGI IMG/M metagenome (GOLD analysis project Ga0181539, IMG submission 119767) | Peatland microbial communities from MTU Mesocosm Facility, Houghton, MI, USA - PEATcosm2014_Bin23_60_metaG | ecosystem: Environmental > Terrestrial > Soil > Wetlands > Peat | place... | reverse complement strand
TTGATGTTTGACTTAAACTGGCTATGATCTCGATATGAGTTCGAATCAACCTGCGAATGCCGCACCGACGGACGTAACCAGCCCGCTCCAACTGATGTGGGCGCGTTGGAGCCACATTCAGAGTTCCTTGTTCCCTTGGATGCGCGAGGAGATCGATCCGCTGACCGAGGCGCTCGGGCGGCTCGTCACCATTCTCGACGTGATCGGCCTCGAAGCCTTCGTTCCCGAGCCGCCCCGAGGGGCCGGTCGGCCGCCGGAGGATCGGCGCGCCCTGGCCAGGGCCTTCGTCGCCAAGGTCCTGCTCGGCGTTCCCACCACCAGCGCGCTGATCGAGCGCCTCGACCACGATAAGTCGCTGCGTCGAATCCTCGGGTGGGAGCGACGCTCGCAGGTTCCCTCGGAAGCCACGTTTTCCCGCGCCTTCGCGGAGTTCGCCACTGGCGATCTGCCCGACAAGATGCACGCGGCGCTGATCGAGCGCTCGTTCCGCGGACGAATCGTCGGCGTGATCGCCCGCGACGCCACCCAGATCGAAGCGCGAGAAAAGCCGACGAAAAAGCAGCCCGGGGACGATCCGCCGCCGCCCTCGCCGCCGCCGCCCTCGCCGCCGCCGCCAGTCGTCGGCGAGACTCTCCTCGCCGTCGACGCGCGCCCGAGCAAGCGCGGACGTCCGAAAAAAGGCACGGAACCCGCGAAAGAACAGCCCAAGCCGGAGCCCAAGCGCATCGAGCGGCAAGCCGCGCAAACCCTCGCTCAGATGCTCGCCGACCTGCCAAGCGACTGCGACGTCGGAACCAAGAAGAACGCCAAAGGCTATAAGACGAGTTGGATCGGCTACAAGCTCCATCTCGACGTCGCCTCCGGTCAAATCCCCGTCTCGTGCGTGCTGACCTCGGCTTCCGTTCATGACAGCCAGGTCGCCATCCCCTTGATGACCATGACCGGCGCCCGCGTCTCCTATCTCTACGATCTCATGGACGCGGCCTACGACGCCCACGCCATCGCCGACCATAGCAGGGCGCTCGGCCATGTCCCGATCATCGACCGCAACTTTCGCGCCCAGCACGAAGCCAAGATCGAATGCGCCGAGGAACTCGCGCGCATGAAACTCATCCACATGCCCGATCCCGACGACGTGCTGTATGATTTTCGCACCATGGCCGAACGCGTCAATGGCCGATTGAAGGACGAATTCGGCGCGACGTTCGTGCGCGTGCGCGGCGCCATCAAGGTCAAATGCCACCTCATGTTCGGCGTGCTCGCGCTAACCGTCGATCAACTGTTCCGCCTCGAGCCGCGCCGACCCGCCCCCGCCTGAAGCAGTCGCTATCGCGACGTCTCCGCGACGCGGAAACTCACTCGGTCGGCGAATTTTGCAAGAGGCTCGATAGTCATCCGTTAACGAAATGAGATGCCGATCGAACAGCCAATGTACCGTGCCCGAGAGCGCTAGGCCATTCTGAACGACGTCGGGCCCGCCAGAGGCGACGGGCCAAATGTGCGCTTGCGGCGCGCGGAATGACTCTTGTCTCCTTCGCCCTAGTCCCCAGCATCTGAAAGAAGGCGAAGGCCCGGCGCGAAAGTTCATCGGTCGCAGGAACGGCTTTGGGCTTGGTGCAGGCGCCCCGAACCGGCGAAACGCGCGGCGCCAGCGGCATCGCAATCCAATTAATCGGCGGCGACGGGTCGATCCATCGCGATGTCGCTTCTCGCCTCAAGATTGGCACTCAACCGCGATCATTTATTGGAAACGGCGACAACGCCACAAACGCCGGGCGCCATGTTCCGGGGGCCCGGTCCTTCTGCATCCCTGCAGAAATATCTCGACGATGTCGAGATTGGCGCAACTCGTGATTGCCGAACAGCGCCAGTCCAGCAATCTGCCCAAATCCCGCGACCAGTCTGTCCCCCGCAAGTGTGGCTTCGAGCCCGACACAAGCGGCCCGCACACGCGAGAAACTAGCGGCGCGTTCCGCGTCACGGCTTGACCAGCGGGCGGCGATATCCCGATGAGCGGTACGGCGCGAGCGGCCGCCTCCGGTCGAGCGTCGCCGTGCGATGCGGACCCCGTCCATTGCCGGGCGAAGGTGTTCTTTGGGACCGCGTTTCCACCCGGCTCAAATCAACATGGTTTCCCAATGGGATCCCCATCCGATCGCTCAGAAGCGGCCGCAAATCGGGAGGCAACTTAGAGCCCAGGGCCTACCCAACCAGACAGGCCAAAAAGCCAATGTGGCCTAGTTTGTAGAATTAGCTTGCTATATAGTCCGCCTGCGCCTACAAACGTTTCCAGCCTACGGCCGAAGGATTTTTGCAGCAATGGACGACAAGAGCGTCAATGAAAATGATCTAGTCCAGATCGCACGCCTTGCCCTGACGGGCCGGCCGCAGGACGTGCAGACCTATATACGGCGCTTGGCGCGACGGTATCGGGGCGAGCTACCCGCCGTGGCTGCCCAACTCACGGAATTGCTGCAGGAGGCACCGACGCGCCAGTCGCCGTTGCGTCGGGAAGCGGCTGCGCCGGTGCCAGTCGATCTTGAATCGCGCCTTCAGTTGCTGCGGATCGAGAACGCGCCTGCCCTTGATGTCGAGCCAATATGGGAGGTCAGTGTTAAGCGCGCCCTCGACCAAATTCTTTCGGAACGGCAGCGCGATGAAGAGTTGTTCAAACAGGGGCTAGCGCCAACTCGTTCAATCATCTTCACTGGGCCGCCGGGCGTTGGGAAGACGCTCGCTGCCCGCTGGATTGCCCGCGAACTCGGCCGCCCGCTCCTGACCCTCGACCTCTCCGCGGTGATGAGCAGCTTTCTCGGCCGCACGGGCGCCAATGTCCGCCACGTCCTCGATTACGCCAAGAGCGTCAGTGGGGTGCTGCTGCTCGATGAACTCGACTCGATCGCCAAGCGGCGCGACGACGCGACCGACGTCGGCGAGCTCAAGCGCCTCGTCACGGTGCTCTTGCAAGAAATCGACGATTGGCCGTCCACTGGCCTGCTTATCGCCGCAACCAATCATGCCGATCTTCTCGACCCGGCTGTATGGCGCCGCTTCGAGATGCGTGTGGAATTCCCGATGCCGTCGGAGGCGGCCGTGCGCCAAGCGATCGACACATTTATGGGAGCGCGCAAAGTTCCTGGCGTATGGAATGACGTGCTCGCGGTCACGCTACGCGGCCTCTCTTTCAGCGATATCGAACGCGAAGTGATGCTAGCGCGCCGCGCCGCTGTCACTCGCGATATCTCGCTTGAAGACGCGCTCGGTCAAGTCGTCCAGAGTCGGGTCGAACCGCTGGCCCGCCGCGAGCGCGGGCAGCTCGCGATGTGGCTGACAGAGGCCGGCATATCGCAACGGCAGGTCCACGAATTAACCGGCGTCAGCCGCGACACCATCCGGAAGAAAACGAGGCCGGGCAGCGCCGACGCGCGGAGCGAGGGGTGATCCATGGTCGAGCGCGGTAATTTTCTCATCGGATACGGAGAGAGACTCGCTTCGGATATGGCAGCGCCGGTGGCGGGTGCTCCGAAGAAGCATCCGTACACCTTCGCGGAGGCCCGACAACGCCTCGCGCCCAAAGTGAAGGACACAGCAAAAGCACTGGACGAACTGCCGGACGAGGCCTGCCCGCACGACAAAGCCGTCGCGCTGCTGACTCTGCACCCGACATATCTGGCCAAATCGTACTTTCCGGCGGACCTGCTCAAGACCTATGGACTGGAGACGATCGGCAGCCGCTCGCGCGAGATATCGCCCGACAAATGGACGAAGAAGAAACCACCTGAATCGGCGGTTACTTCCGAGCTCTACGTCGCCGGCACGCGGCGGCACTTTCGGGCCCTTGCCGCTGGCATCGACCGGCTGAGCGAAGCTGCAGAAGGTGCCGACGATCTCATCAAGATCGAGGACTTCCGCGCCCAGCCCTCCGATGAAAAGTTGAAGCCGCTCCGATCCGGGGAACAGGAACCCCTGCTGGAAGTCGTGCTTCACGCGCAGCCGGTGCGAGAGGATGCCTTCATCCTGGACGGGTTCGAGGCCTATCTCGAAAAATTCGGCGTCAAGCTGAATCTCGACAAGCGCCGGTTCTTCGCTGAGGGCTTGTGCTTCATGCCACTGCGCGTTCCGCGCGAGATCGCCGGCGAGATCGTGAAGTATTCGTTCCTGCGCGTCGCGCGCGAAATGCCGCGGCTACGCCAGTTCCGTCCGGTGGCGCGAGCGACGCCCGGCTTCGCGCCCTTTACCTGCCACCTGCCCACCCAAGGGCCGCTCGATCAAGATCTGCGGGTCGCCGTGTTCGATGGCGGCGTCAGGGCGGATGCCAAACTCGATCTATGGGTGAACCGCAAGCCGACCAAGAACATCGGCGCCCCCGTGCGAGAATTCGAAAATCATGGGACCGCGGTGACCTCGGCGTTGCTCTTCGGGCCGCTGCAGGACGGCGTCATCGCCGACCGCCCTTATACAAGTGTCGATCATTACCGCGTTCTCGACGTCGATACGATGAAGGACGACCAGCAAGAGCTATACAGCGTCCTCGAACGCATTCAGGACGTGCTCGAGTCGCGGCCCAAGTACGACTTCATCAATCTCAGCCTCGGCCCCGACCTGCCGATCGAGGATAACGATGTCCATGCGTGGACAGCGGTGCTCGACCAGTTGTTCGCCGACGGGCAGACTCTGCCGGCGATCGCTGTGGGCAACAGCGGCGAGCTGGACTGGCCTTCAGGCAACGCCCGCATCCAGACGCCCGCCGACTGCGTCAACGCCCTATCCGTCGGCGGCTGCGACCGCGTAGGCGCGGGCTGGAAGCGCGCGGCCTACAGCTCGATCGGCCCGGGCCGCAGCCCCGGTATTATGAAACCGGACGGCGTCGCTTTCGGCGGCTCCAGCCGCGAGCCCTACTGGGTTCTGAACGCGGAGAAGCCCGGCGCGGCGATGCCGATAACCGGCACGAGTTTCGCGGCGCCCACAGCGCTCCGCACCGCCATCGGCGTGAAGGCTCATTTTGGAAAACTGCTGACGCCCCTCGCCACCAAAGCACTACTTCTGCATCGCGCGGAAGACGGTGGGCATAACAAGGCTGAAGTGGGATGGGGCCGTATCCCACAGGACTTGAACGAGATTGTTCTTACCGACGAATACGCGGCGCACATCGTTTATCAAGGAGAACTACGCCCGGCGAGCTGGGTAAGGATGCAGATCCCGATCCCGATCGATCCGATGTCTGGGATGGTCGATATTACTGCGACTTTTTGCTTCGCCACGCCGACCGACCCGCAGGATCCGCTAAACTATACGCGCAGCGGCCTCGAAGTACGGTTCCGCCCGCACGACCAAAAACGCAAGGACCCGGGCCAGCTCCATCCCGACTCAAGCTTCTTCTTTCGGGCAAAGGACGTCTCGGTCGAAGAGGCAGGCCTGCGGGCCGACGCCCACAAATGGGAGACCACGCTTCACAAGAACCGCGCGATGCGGGCCGTGGGGCTGAGTAACCCCGTGCTCGACGTGCATTACAACGCGCGGATCGGCGGGCGCAACTCGGTCACCGCCGACAAAATCCCATACGCGCTCGTCATCACGATCGAGTCGAAGAAGACGCGCAACCTCTACGACAAAATCTTGCAGCGCTACCCGACGATCCTAGAGCCCCTACGTCCCGTCGTCGAAATTCCGGTCCGCACCTAAACGACGGCTGACCGTCACCCTAATCGAAAGGAGTCTGACATGACCGAAGACCGCAAGCACCAAGAGGACGAAAAGACCGTCGTCGCCGAACTCAGGGAGGACGTCGCGGTTCAGGAGGAGGAAATCGAAATCCTCGAAGAGATCATCGACCTAGAGGAGTGGGCGAAGGCGAACAGGAAGCCCCGACGCGCCAAAGGCTACCGCATCCGGATCGATAAGGAATACAAGGTCGTCGAGGTCCATTCCATGATCGGGCGCCAGATTCTCGCCCTCGTCGGGAAGACCCCCGAGACCTACATGCTCTCGCAGAAATTCAAGGGCGGCCGCGTCGAGCCCATCAAGGCCGATGAAATCGTCGAGTTCCACCGCCACCAGATCGAGCGGTTCCAGACACTCGCGCTCGACCCGACGGAGGGCTGAGGCATCATGCGCCGGGCATTCCTACTTGCGGAGGAAGATGAGGAGTGCCTCGCCGCGCTTGGCCGGCCGTGGGAGGCCGTGATCGAAAACGGCGCGAAATGGCTGATCTTCCCGGACTACCCGATCCCCGAGAGCTACAATCACCGCGCGGCGATAGCGGCCATCCGCATTCCGCCGTCGTATCCCGACGACCAGATCGACATGGTTTACTTCCACCCGGCACTGGCGCTGACGAACGGCAAAGCCATCCGCCAACTCACCCCGTTCACGCTAGACGGCAAACAATATCAGCAGTGGTCGCGCCACCGGACAGCGGCCAATCCGTGGCGGCCGGGCCTCGACAATGTCGGCACGCACCTGCTGCAAGTGAATAGCTGGCTCGAAAGAGAACTCAGGAAATGAGCGCGCGCGATGCTGATTAAGCTGAGGCTGACGCAAACGGATCACCGGGCGCTCATGGCGCACTTACTGCCGGGCGACGGCCTCGAAGCCGTGGCAGTAGCGCTCTGCGGCCGGCGCCGCAGCTATTCGCATCACTGCCTCACTGTGCGCCAGGTCGTTCCCATTCCCTATGATGAATGCAAGGTCCGCACTCCGGACCGCGTGACGTGGTCAACGAAACGCCTGATCCCGCTGCTCGAAGCCGCCGCCAAATACGATCTCGGGATATTGAAAATCCATAGTCATCCCGGCGGTTACCCGGATTTCTCGTCGGTCGACGACGCCTCCGACAGCGACTTGTTCAATTCCGTGTTCGGGTGGACTGACAGCTCGTTTCCTCACGCGAGCGCGGTCATGCTGCCGCAGGGCCGAATGTTCGGGCGCGCTATTCTGCCGGATGGCGCCTTTCAACCGTTCGATTCAATATTGGTGCCGGGAGATGATCTGCAATTCTGGATCCCGGAAGGTGGCAGCATGCTCCCTTCGTTCGCTCAGCGCCACACGCAACTATTCGGTTCGGGAACGACGCGCCGCCTGCGCGAGATGGCGGTTGCCGTCGTCGGGTGCTCGGGCACGGGCAGCCCAGTCATCGAGCAACTGGCCCGTCTCGGCGTCGGACGGCTTGTGATCGTTGACCCGGACCGGGTCGAAGAGAAGAACTTGAATCGCATTCTCAACGCAACCCGCGAAGACGCCTACCTGAAGCGCCCGAAGGTTGAAGTGCTGGCGCGCGCGATTGCGGCGATGGGCTTCGGCACGGAGCTGGAAATCATAGCCGATGACCTGGCGACGCCCCACGCGATCAGGGCAGTGGCGGAGTGCGATGCCGTCTTCGGCTGCATGGACGGCGTTGAGGGACGTCATCTCCTCAACCGCCTCGCCGCCTACTACGTGCTGCCGTATTTCGATGTCGGGGTCAAACTTGAGGCCGACGGCCACGGCGGCGTTAAAGAAGCGTGCGGCGCCGTGCACTATGTCCGGCCCGACGGCGCGACGCTCCAGGACCGCAAGGTTTACAATGCCGACCAGCTCAAGGCCGCCGGCCTGCGGCGCACCGATCCGAAGGCTTACCGCGAACAAGTGAAAGCCGGATACATCCGGGGCATCGCCGAAGATCGCCCTGCCGTTATCAGCATCAACATGCAGATGGCCAGCACCGCGGTAAACGAATTCCTCGCGCGGCTGCATCCCTACCGCTACGACGACAACGCCGACTCGGCGGTCGTCAGAACCAGTTTCATAACGAACGCGAATTTCAGGGAGGCGGATGAAACGCCGTCAGGCCGCTTTTTCGCTCACATCGGAAAAGGCGATGTTCGGCCGCTACTCTCGATGCCAGATCTAAGCGAGCCGGAGGAAACCGCGTGAGCGCGATTGCCGTTTTTTTCCTCTGGCTGTGGGCCATTGTCACATACGTCCCGCGGCGGCTGATTGCGCTTTGGCCATCGCGCAAACCCAAACTGTATCGGCACGTCCGAGTGGAGGAATTCCCGGACAAGCTTCAACGGGCAAAGGTGTATCTTGCGGGTGAAGGCGACAACCTTTGGGCGGCCGCGATGATCTGCCCCTGCGGCTGCGGCGAAGTGATCGAACTGAATTTGCTAAAGCAAGTCCGCCCCTGCTGGAGCACGCAGGAGCACGCCGATGGAACCGTCAGCTTGGCGCCCTCTGTATGGCGCCAGAAAGGCTGCCGTAGTCATTTCTTGGTGCGACACGGGCGCATCGACTGGTGCTAGGCGAGATGAACCCGACAACTTCATCCGATGACTGGGAATGGTGGTGGGGCGCGTGGCGGGACCGCATTCGCTGCGGCACGTGCCGCGCCCTAATGAATGTGAAAGCGCCGTGTCCGGTCTGCGCCACGGATTACAGCAAGTTGGAACAGACCGAAATCGTCATTGACGGAAGAGTCCATTTGGTGCCGCCTGCTTTTAATGGCCCGCTCGACTGGTCGCCCTATGTGATGCTCAAGCTCATGTACCGCGATTGGCAGCGTCCTCTGGGCGACCAAGACGCGTCACTGCCGGCGGACAAACGGCCATCGTCGCGCGTGCTGGTGGTCCTGATCTTCTGGACGTATTTCGAGACATTGATGGGCTGGTATTATGAGACGGCGACGAGCGCGCTGCCGAAACCTGTCGCGTCGGACCTTCTGACGCGGTACGGGACGATCGGCGCCCGTATCGACCGGCTGCACCGCATTCTCTTTGAAGCGCGTTACTGCGAAGACCTCGACGATCTCGGCCATACCGCCGTCCGCGCACACCTCAATAACCTGCAAAAGCAGCGTAATGCGTTCGTGCATGGAAACCCGGAGGCCATAGGTGACGCCCTGGTCGAAGATACGGTGCGGTTGTTGCCTGAATTCCACGAAGCCTGGATAGAATCTTTCAATCTCCGCTGCGCCAAACGCCCGTAGCGTCATAGCGATGGTGGTCCGATTGCAAACCGGGATCAGTCAGGCGGCGGCCTTGGTGGCGGTGAGTTTGAATCCGGTTGCCACAAGGACCTTGAGCACGGTGGAAAACTCTGGATTGCCTTCGGCGCGCAGAGCCCGATACAACCCTTCCCGTGCGAGGCCTGTATCGCGCGCAATCTGGCTCATTCCGCGCGCCCTTGCGATTTCCCCCAGTGCCTCAACGATTGCCTTCGGGTCGCCCACCGCAAGCGCTTCATTCATCGCGAGGTGCAATTCAGTTTCGCTCTTGGTCGGCGCAAGTTCGTCGACCCGAGCCGATAGCGGGTCCAGCATGTTCGTCTGGGATTGGGCTGCCTTCGGCTGCCACTCGTCTTGCGTTGCGCGGTCACGAAGGTCGCGGCGAAGATCGTCCCCGGCTTGCGCGAGGAAAGCTTCCCAGTCGGCGGTCGCTTTAAAGGTCACAGAGTTTCGCATAGGAACATTGAATAACACGGCTTTCTTGCCGGCACGGACCAGCCGCAACACATTCAGCGCTGTCCCGGAACTTTTCCCATCCCAGATCATCAGGCCGAAGTCTGCCTCGCTCGCCATGACGCGATCCTTCTCAGCATAGAACTGGAATCCTTTCGCCGATTTGTCGGCGTCAACGTGTTTGGTGCTCCAATTGCCCAGATTGTTGCGACAGGTGGCACCGGAGCAGAACACCGTCACGTCTGCATAGGAAGCCTCAAGGAGATATTTCTGCACTGCTTTGTCGGCGCCATTGGCGTCGCCCACGATCACGCGGAGGCCTTTCTCCCTGACATTGTCCAGACGTTCTTTGACTTGGCTCGGCAGCCGTGAGACGTGCCGCGAACCGCCAACAAATACTGTGTTCATTGGTTGCTCCTAGTTCGCGTAATGGCAAAGGCGTGAACGCTGGTCGCGCCGCCTTGTGCCCTCAGTAAATCTGTAATCGCGTTCATCGTCGACCCGGACCGGAACAGATCGTCAAAAAGAAGTACGCGGCGTTGCCGGACGGGGTCGCCGTTGATGGTGTAGAGACCACCGAGCAACTCCCGTCGGCGTTGCGGGTCGACGACGCCCTTCAATTGTGTTGGCGGTCGGGTCGTCCCTATGCAATTCGCGACCGCAAGACCGAGCGCCGTCCCAATCCCGCTCGCGAGCGTGATGACAGGCTGGATCGTTCGGACACCAGATGGCGGAACCGGCACGATCACATCGAGCTGGGCCGCCCACGGTTTGAGATAGGCCGCTGCTGTCGTGATGAGCTCCTCTGCCGCCTTCAAGTCGCTCCGATACTTGAGACGATAGAGCAGTTCTCCGACTTCCGAGCGCGTCGTATCATAGACATCGTGCCCATACTCGTTCACGCCCAAATACGTGCTACTGGTGGTGTGGACGTCGAGCACATAACCATCCAGCCAATTCCCTCGGATCTGCTGCGGATTAGTTGCCGCCATTTATGTTCCCATCACCTTGCATCGGGAGAAAATATGTAACTCATAGGTTACGTCCCCACAAGGTGCCGCTTTTCCAAAGACGCGTTCCGTATCGTTCAGGCCAGAGACTTCTGCTCGCGCGACCGCCGAGGCCCGCCCAATCGGCTAGGCCGCGTCCTCCTCCGGCTCATCCTCATCGTCGCTCAGTCCCAACACCCCTTTGAGCTCGGACGCCAGAGCGTCGCCATCGAGCAGCGCCTCGCCTGATCGGCCAAGCATCCCCGCGTCCTCGAGTTTTTCCATCTCCGGCAGATCGCGCAGGGACTCGAAGCCGAATTGCGACAGGAACCCCGGCGTGGTGACATAGGCGTACGGCGCGCCGGGCGTTGGGCTGCGCGGCCCGGCGGCGATGAACCCCTCGCCGCGCAGGCTGGCAATGGTGTCGCGAGAGATCTCGCGGCCGAAGAATTGCGACAGATCGCCGCGGGTGATCGGCTGAAAATATCCGATCGCCATCAGCACCAACGCGTTCGACTTCGACAATTCCGTTCGCGTCGGGTCGCCTTGCGCCGTTCTAATCACGTCGCCGAAGCCCAGCTTCGTGCGAAAACTCCACCCGCCCGCGACGGATACGATCTCATAGGGACGCCCGCGCAATTCGTCGCGGATATCGTCGATGATCAATTCAAGATTGCAAGCCTTGCCGACGACCCGCGCCAGATTCTCCCGCACGACCGGCTCAGCGGACGCGAAGATGACCGCTTCGACGCGCGCCATCCATTCGCGCCAACGCGCCGGCGCCGGCAGATCCTCGAGGTCGAGATCGAGTTCGTCGTCGCGATTTCGGGTCCGCGCCATCGCTTAGAGCCCGTAAAGCCGGAACGTCGCGCGTCCGGTCAGTTCGCGGATCGCGCCGAGCGAAACCAGGCGGTCGAACAATCTTCGTGCGCCGCGCTCCGAAAGCCCGGTGATCCTGGTCGCGGCGCTCAGGCAATCCTCATCGAGCAGCGCGCCGAGCGCGGCCCGCGCCCCTTTCGCGCGCAGTTTCGGCGCCGCCTCGTGAAGTTTTTCCGCGCGCCGGCCGAGTTCGGCGGCAAGGTCGCAGGCCCGCGCCGCCGCCCGGGCGTAGCCGAACATGATGCGCGTCGTCTCCGCGCCGTCGCCCAAGTCTCCGGCCGCTCGCCGACCGGCGGCCGAAAACAGTTCTCCGGCGAGGAGCGGCAGCTCGAACGGCCATTTCAGCTTTTGGGCAAGCACGGAATCGGCCAGCCAGACGGCGAGCAGTTCGCCCTCCCCCGCCCCCGCGCGTCCGGCGGCCGGCGCCAGGGCGCGCCGCGCAAGTTCGTAGGCGCGCGCTGCGGCGAACGGCGCTAGGCGATGTCCCGCGGCACAGGCCTCGGCCGCCTCGACCGCCGCCTGCAGCCCCTCACCGCGTTCGACGCCCAGAATCGCCACGGCGGCGTCGAACGACTGGCGCCACATTCCCGTCGACCGCGCGGCGAGCGCCCGCCAGGCGAGAAGCCTGCGTCCCGCCGGCCCCGGATCGTCGCCCGGCCGGGTGAGCTGCAGCGCGTCGCGCAGCGCCGTCTCGTCTTCGGCGCGCCCTGCCCGCCCGACGGTCGCCACGGCGGCGGCGAGCGCCAGGCGTTGGCGGAACACACCGAACCACTGGGGGTTTTCGCGGACCAAAGAGTCGAGGCGGGCGAGCCCGGCGCCGGCGAGAAAGGCAGCTTCGGCCTCGCTTTCCCCAGGGTTTTTCGCGCGCGCCCAGACGGGGAAAGCGACCGGCGAGGCATCCGGAAGGCGTTCGGTTCCATGCGAATCAGCGCGCGCGAGCATGGCGGAAGGTTAGCCCAGGACGGCGCTTTTGCCTAGCCTCCGCCGCGCAAACCGCCGCGCTTGTCGAATCGTCACGATGTCCGATAAGATTGCATTATCGGACACGATGCACTTTATAGAAGAGACCCGCCGAAATGACCGCCCAAACCGCCGAAAACGACCCCCCGGACGCCCCTTGCCACGCCGCGGGCGGCGTCGAATCCGCGCCCGCGCAGCTTTCCCATTGACATCGCGGCCGCCAAAACACTATAGCTAGACAGACTAGCTAGGAGCGCCGCCCATGGAATGGCAGCTGCAAGACGCCAAGAACCATTTTTCGAAAGTCGTGCAACGCGCCCGGACCGAGGGGCCCCAGATCGTCACCTTGCGCGGCGAGCGGGCCGCCGTCGTCCTGTCGGCGCACGACTACGACGCCTTGACGGCCGGGCGACCCACTCTCGTCGACTGCCTCCTCTCAGGGCCGGCGTGGGACGACAAATTGGCCGAAGCCGTTGCGTCGCGCGCCAAAACGCCAAGCCGCGACGCGGCCTTCTGATGTACCTCGTCGACACCAACGTCGTCTCCGAGGCGCGGCGAGGCTCCCTCGAGGCGGTCACATGGCTGCGATCGGTGAATCCCCTCGCCGTGTATCTCAGCGTGATCACGCTGGGCGAGATCATGCGCGGCGTCGCCTTACGGCAGAAATCCGATCCGCAAACGGCGGCGCATCTGGCGCAGTGGCTGCAGACTTTGCGGCGCGATCACGCCGACCGCATCCTGCCGGTCACCGACGTGATCGCCCTCGAGTGGGGCCGGATCGCCGCACTTCGCCCCCGCGGCGACGCGGACGGCCTGATCGCGGCGACCGCGATCGTCCATGACCTGATCGTCGTCACGCGCAACGTCGGGGATTTCGACGATACGCGGGCCTCGACTTTGAACCCTTGGGAGGCGAGATGATCGGCGCCCAGGGCAAAACCCCTAATCCGGATTCCCAGGCGTCGACGCCTCCGCCCGACGAACCCGCTCCGCCCTCGTTGGACACGCCGCTTCTTGCCGACGCGTCGACCGCCGCGACCCCGCCCGCGCGTCTGGAGGGCCTCGCCGAAACCGCGCGGGACTACGCCAAGGCCTCCAGCTCCGACAACACCCGCAGAGCCTATGCCTCGGATTGGCGCCATTACACGGGTTGGGCGCGTCGGCATGGCCTGCCTGCCCTGCCCCCAAATCCCGAGGTCATCGGGCTTTACATCGCCGCGTGCGCCTCGGGGGCCGCCGGTCCCAAACCCTGCTCGGCGCCCACGATCGAGCGCCGGCTTTCGGCGCTGATGTGGAATTTCGCCCAGCGCGGCGAAAAATTCGACCGTTCCGACCGCCATGTCGCCACGGTCCTGGCCGGCGTCCGCCGCACCCACGGCCGCCCGCCCGAGCAAAAGGAGGCCGTGCTGCCCGAAGACCTCCTCGCCATGATCGCGACGCTGGATCTCGGCGATCTACGGGGCCTGCGCGACCGGGCGATTCTGCTTTTGGGCTTCGCCGGCGGCCTGAGGCGCTCGGAAATCGTCGGCCTCGACTGCCGCCCCGAGGACGGCCTCGCCGGCGGCTGGATCGAATTCTTCGACGACGGCCTGCTGCTGACGCTGCGCGGCAAAACCGGCTGGCGCGAGGTGGAAATCGGGCGCGGGTCTTCCGACGCCACCTGCCCGGTGGTCGCGCTGGAGACGTGGCTCAAATTCGGGCGGATTTCTGTCGGGCCGCTGTTCCGGCGGGTCGTCGGCGGAAAAGTCGGCGCCGACCGCCTGACCGACAAACACGTCGCGCGGCTTGTGAAAAGGACCGCACTGGCGGCGGGCGTGCGCGGCGATTTGACGGAAGGTGAACGGGGACGGAAATTCTCCGGGCATTCGCTGCGCGCCGGCCTCGCCTCCTCGGCCGAGGTCGACGAACGCCACGTGCAAAAGCAGCTCGGCCACGCCTCCGCCGAGATGACCCGCCGCTACCAGCGCCGCCGCGACCGCTTCCGCGTCAATCTCACCAAGGCGGCGGGGCTGTGATCGGCGGATTCGGAAGCCATCGTGGGATCCCCTCCCCTGCCGCGGTGTGAAACGCTCAAGCCGAAATGGCGCGCGGATTTCTGCGTAAGCGCTTCAAATTGAACTCGCTAAGCAGAAGCAACAGCTTCCGTCATAGCGCTATTGCCTAACGCGCACCCATCACTATCGATAAGTACTCCTTATCGATAGTGATGGACAGCGGCGCGGAAATCGGCGATTCTGGGCAGCGGGAAGCCCGTCGGCGCCGTCGGCCGGGCTTCTAATCGACGAAATCGCCCGTCCCGGCCAGCCGGGCCGAAGGAAATCGCCTGAGGATGCGTCCATGACCGGACCTGCGCCGTTCGCCGCCGATCCCGAAACCCGCCGGGCGCTGCAACTCGACGCGCTCGCCGCGATCCTGCCGATCGATCGGCGCGACCGGCTCGCTCAGATTCTCAGCGACGACGACGTCGCCACGCTCAAACACCTGGCGCGCGAAGGGATGGGCGAAAACTCGTTACGCGCGCTCGCCTCGGACCTCGCCTATCTCGAAGCCTGGGCGCAGGCGGCGACATCGGCCCCCCTACCCTGGCCGGCGCCCGAGGGCCTCGCGCTGAAATTCGTCGCGCATCATCTTTGGGATACCGCCCAGCGCGAGGTCGATTCCGCCCATGGCATGCCGGCCGAGGTCGCGGCCGCGCTGACCGCCGCCGGCGCCCTGCGAGTCGACGGTCCGCATGCGCCCTCGACGGTCAAGCGGCGCCTCGCCAGCTGGGGCGCCCTGCATCGCTGGCGCGGGCTCGACGGTCCCTTCGCCTCCCCCGCCCTGCGGTCCGCGATCCGGCTCGCCGTCCGCGCCAGCGCGCGGCCGCGGCGGCGCAAGAGTTTTCGCGCCGTCACCCGCGACATTCTCGACCGTCTCCTCGCGACCTGCCGTTCCGACTGGCTCGCCGATTGCCGCGACGGCGCGCTGCTGCTGGTCGCCTTCGGCTCGGGCGGGCGCCGGCGCAGCGAAATCGCGCGACTGCGCGTCGAGCAACTGAGCGACGAGGCGCCGGTCGCCCTCGACCCCGGCGATCCCAATTCCCCGCGCCTGCCCTGCATGAGAATCGCGCTGCTGCGCACCAAGACCGCCGCGGCCGACGACGACGCGTCCGTCCTGCTGGTCGGGCCACCCGTCGACGCGCTGCGCCTCTGGCTCGAGCGCGCCGACATCGCCAAGGGCCCGATTTTCCGTCCCATCGACCAATGGGAAGGAATGGACCAGCGGGCCCTGACGCCGCAGGCCGTCAACCTGATCGTCAAGCGCCGCTGCGTCCTGGCCGGTCTCGACCCCGCGGAATTCAGCGCCCATGGCCTGCGCTCGGGCTATCTGACCGAAGCGGCGCGCGCCGGCGTCGCGCTGCCGGAGGCGATGCAACAGTCGCAGCACCGCTCCGTCCAGCAGGCGGCGCGCTATTACAACGACGCCGACCGGCGGCTCGGCAAGGCGGCGCGTCTGGCCGTGTAGTCGATCGGGCGCCGGCGCAAGTTCTGACGGGGCGGCGCGGTTCATGCGCGGCGATCTGAGCGAAGGCGAGCCTCGGTGAAAATTCGCGGGGCACTCCTTGCGCGCCGGCCTCGCCTCGTCGGCCGAGGTCGACGAGCGCTACGTGCAAAAGCAGCTCGGCCATTCCAGCGCCGAAATGACCCGCCGCTATCAGCCTCGCCGCGACCGCTTTCGCCTCGATCTCACCAAGGCGGGCGGCTGTGACCCGCCGCGCTCAAATTCGGATGGAAGTCCGCATCGGGATATGCTACGAATATCCTCCTATGCGGAGGTGAGCGGAATGTCTCAAGCCGTCGTCGGGCGATGGGGGAAAAACCTCGCGATCCGCTTTCCCGCCGATGTCGCGAAAGCGGCGGGTCTCGGCGATGGCCAGCGGGTCGAAATCGTGTCTCATGACAATGAGGTCGTCATTCGCAAGCTCCCCCCCGAGTTCACCATCGACGAGATGTTTCGCGGCAAGCCGCCGCAGGCCTGGCGTGAAATCTATGCCGACGCCTACGACTGGGGGCCCGATCGCGGACGTGAGCGCGTCGAGGAATGAGCGAAGGCGACTATCTGCCGGACGCCGGCGATCTCATCTGGACAGATTTTGATCCGACGATGGGCCGCGAGCAGTCGGGTCGTCGACCCGCGCTCGTCGTGTCGCCCGCGGCCTTCGTCCTGAACACCGGCTTCGTCATCGTGTGCCCGATCACGACGCGGATTCGGCCGTTTCCTACCAGCGTCGTATTGCCCGAAGGCCTGCCCGTGAGCGGCGAGATCCTGCTCAGCAATTTGCGCAGCATCGACACCCGCGCCCGACCGATCCGCCCCGTCGGCGCTTCGGTTTCCGCCGAAATCGCGCGGCTCGTCCGTGCGAAACTCGCCGCCCTCATCACAATCTAGCCGCGACCCAAAGGCGTCGCTTTCCGCCTCCGATTAGCGCTCGTCGCGGCGATCGACCCTGCGAGCCCCGATTGGCTACGCCCTGCAGATATCCTGCCGGCCAAGAGAAGGCCGTCATGATCGCGGTCAGGAACGTCTTCGACCGCCGACGCTGGTCGAGGCTGTCTTGACGGCTGAGCGAGCGCGCAGCGCTCGCCCTCACGCCGACATCTTCTCGTTCGCGGCCCGCTTTCGTTTGCCGATCAGCGCCATCAGCATCGGACCGGGCGAGAACTGCCCCGCCCTCGCCTTTTCCGTCAGGCCGCGGATATAACCGCCGGCGCTGGCGATCGCCGCGCCGCGCTGCAGGATCGCCGCGACCACCACCGCGGCCTGGACCTCGCCCATCACGGCCTGCGCCTCCTCCCAGGCGCTCGGGCTGATCCCCAGCATCGGCCGCACCACGGCGACCGTCGCCAGGAAATCGCGCCAGTTGGAAATTCCGGTCTTGGCGTAGTCGCAGAGATCGGGACAGGCGTCGAGCACCATCCCAAGGGGATAGGCCCCTTCCGGCATCCTCGCTGCTTGGGGCTTTGGCTCCGGCCTCGCCCCCGCGCTTTCTCGTAAGCGAGGTTCAAGTTCAATTGGGGAGTCTGGGTTTGAATTTTGTATGTGGCGCTCAGTTTGAGACTCATTGGCGCTTGGATTCTTTGTTTTTACGTAATCTTCCAACGCCATGAGCACTTCGTCGGCGAGCAGCGACAGTTCCTCGGCAACCGGCTCGAGCTCCAGACGCGTCGCCGTGCGTGGAATTCTGGCGAGCATGCTCCGGTAGAGGGTGTAGATGCCCAGCCAGTCGGTTGGGCCATCCCCGCCGCGGCGGATCGGCACGTTCTCCTCGATGCCCGTGGCGATCATCTTGGCGATGTCGCGCCGACAGATCGTGATGCGCTCGCGCACCAGCTTCAGCGCGCGCTCCTCGGCGCGTACTTCTTCGGCCCAGGCTTCGAATTCATCGGCGCGGGCTACGAGCGGGCTGAGGTCGAAACCGAAGGCCAACTCAATGTCGCCTCCCCGGCCTTTGCGAGCGTAGCGCTTGCCGTTGGGGCTGTCGCGGCGGATCACCAGGCCGCAATCGACCAGCGCCGC
>Ga0181539_1002582_pt1 | contig 17857 bp, 14 predicted proteins | sample PEATcosm2014_Bin_46_FD_119767 | JGI IMG/M metagenome (GOLD analysis project Ga0181539, IMG submission 119767) | Peatland microbial communities from MTU Mesocosm Facility, Houghton, MI, USA - PEATcosm2014_Bin23_60_metaG | ecosystem: Environmental > Terrestrial > Soil > Wetlands > Peat | place... | reverse complement strand
GCGCCGACGATGACGAGCGCGGGCGCGGTGATGGGCGGGTAGCTGCCGATCATGGCAATCAGCGGACTGAAAAACAGCGCCAGCAAAAACAGCGCGGCCACGACCAGGCCGGTCAGCCCCGTGCGTCCGCCTTGCTCCACGCCCGCCGCGCTTTCGACGAAGCTCGTCACCGTGCTGGTGCCCAACGCCGCGCCCGCCACCGTGCCGACGGCGTCGGACACCATCGCCTGCTTCGCGCGCGGCAGTTTGTTGTCGCGGATGAATCCGGCCTGTTCGCAAACACCAATCAGCGTGCCGATGGCGTCAAATACGAGCATGAACAGAAACACAAAAACGAACGGCAGCATTTTCGGCGACAGCGCGTGAATGATGTCCATTTGGAAAAACGTCGGCGCGAGCGACGGTGGCGCGGCGACGACGCCTTTGGCGAAAACAAATTGTTTCACCAGCATCGAATTGGCGGCAAGGGGTGAGCCGGATGGCGACAAAGTCAGTTTCAACGCGACCGCCAGCGCCGTTGCCGCGACAATGCCCCATAGAATCGAGCCGCGGACTTTGCGTGCGTGCAGCACCGCCGTGGTCAGCAGGCCGGCGAAAAACACAATCAGGTCGGGCGAGGTGAAGTGCGCGTTCAACTTCACCGCCGAGCCGGGGTCCTTGACGATGACGCCGGCGTTTTGCAACCCGATGAACGCGATGAACAGGCCGATGCCCGCCGCAATCGCGCATTTCAGGCTGGGGCTGACGGCGTTGAAAATCATTTCGCGCAGACCGGCGAGCGACAGAATCAAAAATAAAATCCCCGATACAAAAACGGTTCCGAGCGCAACCTGCCAACTGTTGGTAAAACCAGCGGCGGCGGCGGCGGGGATGGCCGAAAACACAAAGAAGAAATTTTCGCCCATGCCCGGCGCCTGTGCGATGGGATAACGCGCCAGCAACGCCATGAGCGACGTGGCCAGCGCGGCGGCGAGACACGTGGCCGTGGTCACCGCGCCGAAATCCATGCCCGTCGGCGTCCCGAACATGGCGCCCGACAACACCGCCGGTTGCACGACGATGATGTAGGCCATCGTCAGGAACGTCGTCACGCCAGCCAGCAGCTCAGTGCGAGCGGTGGTTTTGTTTTCCGAAAGTCTGAAATTTTTTTCGAGCATGGCCTTCTTTTTGAAGCCAATGATTCATGGTTTCAGTCTGCGATGCGCTGCCAGGAAGCGTTCCACACGTTTCGCGTCAATGGGATTTGCCCAGTGCCCGCCTTGTTTGAATTCCGAGCCGACAATGAATCCATCCGCTACCGCAAAGTATTTATCCAGATTTGCCGCCGTCACGCCGGAGCCGAGATAGGCCGGCAGCCGCGTTTTCTTTTTCACGGCTAGCAGATCGGACTGCTGCGGAGCGTCGCCTGTCACCATGCCGGTCACGATCACGGCGTCGCCGCGCATGAATTCCACCGCGTGTGCCGTTTCGCCGATGTCAACGTCCGCCGTGATGGCGTGCGAGCTGTGCTTCTTTTTCACGTCCGTCCAGACTTGCACGCCATCCGCGCCAATGCTGCGCCGGAAGCGAAGCAACTCTGCTGCAGACGATTGAATGAAGCCTTCGTCGGCCACATGCGCAAAAGCAAAACCTTCGGCGCGGATGAAATCCAGCCCCGCCGCGTGCGCCACGGCCATCGCCTCGAGATTCGCACCCGCGAGAATCTGCACGCCGCACGGCAGCTTCGCCGTCTCCTTCACCGCGCGCCCGATGATAGCCATCGCGGCGACGATTTCCGGTCCGACGCGCCCGCGCAGATACGGCGTGTCGTGCATGTTTTCGATCATCACGCCGTGAACACCCGCTTCGCGCAACAACTTCGCCTCGCGCACGGCGAGCCTTTCGATTTCCGTGAGTGACAATTTGCTTGCTGGCGTGCCGGGTAAGGCGGCGATGTGAATCATGCCGATGACCGGCTTGGGCGAAGCGAACAGTTTGTCAGGCATGGATGGCATGGAAAATTATTGGGAAATGGAATTTGCTGTCACGGGATCAGCTTCAGTATTTTACGGTGGCGTGATGATCGGAATTAGATCGCGTCCGTTCCGGCGATACACGGCGAAATCCGCACGGTCCAGAGTGATCACCTGCGAATCCCGCATCAATTCCGTCATGCGCACGATGCAGGCGTCCGCCAAATCCATGTCGCGATCGGCGTATTTTTTCAGCAGTGCCAGCACGGCGGCGGTCTGCTCCGACAGGTCAAAGTGCAGGATGATTTCTTCCGCCTGAATCATTTCCACGATGGCGGCGGGTTGGCCGGTGAGCGCGGCGGCCTCGGCCATCGCTTCGGGACAGGAATAAAATGGCGGGCCGAGCCGTTCCAAAATGCCACACGCCCAGCGGTGATGCGCATCCTGCCGGTTGAGCAGCCCAATGAGCGGACCGGCATCGAGGATGTTTTTCATGCGCGTTTTTTGCCCCACTGCCGGCGATACGCCTTGTTGGTGCTCAAATCCGCCGGGCCGCGCATCGCGCCGGCGTAACGCCGCATGACCGACAGGCCGCCGCCGCGTTGCAGCCGTGCGGCCAACGCCTGCCGCGCGATTTCGCCCTTGGGCAGGCCGGTTTGTTGCGCCTCCGCGTGCAACGCATGCGCTAGTTGCTCGCCGAGCCGGATGGTCAAGGTGTCATTCATGGGGTAATTGTAATACAATAATGACAAAAATGCAATACACTATGATTCTTGCGATTTGTCTTCGTAATCTTCAAGCACTTTATCTGACAAATGTTCAAGGTGTTGTAGTTTGCGCAAATCCGCAACATTGTCGTAAGAAAGGTAAGTGCAGATGTCCGACAACGCGCCTCCTTCAAGCAATGCGAAAACAGGCCGACGGATTTCTTGGAATACCTTTTCACGTCTTGAAGCTGGGGCAACGATGTGCAATTTAATTTTTAGGTTCGGTTGCATTGCAAGCAAATCCGCCATACGAAGAATGCCGGAATAGATTGATGTGGTGTGTTCAACTTCAAAAGCTCTCACAATCGTCCGCTTCTTGAGCCAAAGCACATCAATCTGCTCAATTGTTTTCATTGTGGTCAGGTCGAATCCGACTGGGAGTTCATCGAGCAGGACGCCGTGATCTGGCTTCCATTTTGTCAGCACTCTGCCCCGGTCAGCACGGGGCAGCCAGATTTGAAAACCCATTCTCGATCCAATTTCTGCAAGGGCGGCTTGAATTTGGAGAGATTCCCGCATCTCGCCTTCGTTAGCCGACTCGTTCTTTTCAGTCTTGGCATTTGGAGGAATAGTAACAATCACTTGCTGGTCTGTTCGCTTGACAATGTCCTCCGCGTGCCAGAGATTCCAGACTGGTTCCGAATACAAAAACTGGCATAGCGTCCGCGCAGAACCCGCAAGACCAAGAGCACGAGTGGCCTCTTGAATCGATTCATTACTATGTGCAATCTGCTTTCCAATCGAAGCCGAAGCCCCATCAAAGGGCAACTTTATCTCCAGAAAGTCCATGAGAGCTTTTCGGTGCTTCATTGATACTGCGGACAAATTCTTAAACGGGTCATACGCTGCGAGCAGGGCGTTCAGCACATTTCCACTTTCACCAGTAAGCCGATTTTTCCCGGCTGCATTTGCGATGTAAAGCTCATTAATCAATTGGGCTTTGCGATCAACGTCAGCCTCCTTGAAAATCGAACCCACCAAACTTGCGAGCTTTTTATCAGAGTGAAGAATGTTAAAAAGTTTCCGCCAGACGTTTTGTGGAACCATCACCTTGGCAACGACCTCACTGCCTTTGGTTTTGCCTTTTCCGCAATAGTCGAGAATGCGAATGATGGCGTCGCAGTCGTCGTCGGAAATTATTTCCTTTCCCGGAGCAAGCACCTGCTCCGACCAGAACCGCCTGAAATCCGCGCTTTGCTTTTGCCAAATCCTGTCTTTTGCCGCCGAATCGTAGCTTTGGACAAATTTAGAAATGAGTTCTTGAACCAAGCTTTTATTCATAACGATTTCGCACGTTACTAACGGATTAACGCGAAAACAAAATCATTTTTGTTTTTGAATCGCCATCCAAATTGCCTCACTGGTCGCGGGCACGGCGAGCGCGACTTCGCCTTTGCCGGAGCCAAACGCAGCCACGGCATCGCGAATCGCCTCGCGCACGGAAATCGCCAGCATGAAAGGCGGTTCGCCAACGGCTTTGCTGCCGTAAATCACATTTTTTTGTGTCGCGTTCTTGAGCAGCGTCACGTTGAAAATCTGCGGCGTGTCGCCGACGGACGGGATTTTGTACGTGTCCGGCGAGTGCGTCATCAGTTGGCCCTCGTCATTCCACTTGAGTTCCTCGGTCGTCAGCCAGCCCAGGCCCTGCACAAAGCCGCCTTCGATCTGCCCGCGATTGACGCCTTCATTCACCGAGTCGCCCACGTCGTGCAAAATGTCCACACGCAATACCCGGTGCATGCCGGTGAACCCGTCCACTTCCACTTCCGTCACCGCCGCGCCGCAGGCGAAATAGTGGAACGGCCTGCCCCGGCCCGCCGCGCGATCATAGTGAATTCCCGGCGTGGCATAATAACCCGTCGCCGACAAACTCACGCGCGCGAGGTAGGCCTGCTTCACAACCTCAGCAAAGGAAACCTTCGCGTCTGGCAGCTCGCGATGGAAAACAAATCCGTTGGCAAAAACCAAATCTTCCGTAGCAGCCGACGTGAGGAGGCTCTGATCAATTTGGGATTTTAGTTTGAGCCTCGTTACCTCGGCTGCTACCAAGTTGAGTGCGACCGGCGCAAGCCGGGCGCGCAGAATGTCACACGCGTTCTTCACCGCCGCCCCGTTCATGTCCGTCCCTGCCGACGCCGCCGTGGCGGACGTGTTCGGCACTTTGTCCGTGCTGGTCGCCATCACGCGGATTTGCTCCGGCTTCACGCCCAATTCCTTCGCGGCAATCGCGGCGATGTTGGTGTGAATACCCTGGCCCATTTCGGTGCCGCCATGGTTCACTTGCACCGAGCCGTCCTGGTAAACCAGCACCAAAGCGCCCGCCTGGTTAAGATGCGTGACGGTGAAGCTGATGCCGAACTTCACCGGAGTCATGGCGATGCCGCGTTTGTGGTGCGGGTTTTCCCCGTTCCACTTCGCAATTTCCTTCCGCCGCCGCGCCAGGTGGCTCGTCCGCTTCAACTCGCGCCAGATCGTCCGAATGCGGTTGTCCCCGATTTCCTGGCCGTAAGGCGTCGTGTTCGTTTCGCCTTTGCCGCGATAAAGATTTCGCTCGCGAATCACTTCCGGTGACAGACCAAGCCGCCGCGCGATCCGGTCGAGAATTTCTTCCATGACCAACATGCCTTGCGGCCCGCCGAAACCGCGGAACGCCGTGTTCGACGACAGATTCGTTTTCGCCACCTGCCCTTGAAATTCCACCGCCGGGATGTAATAGGCGTTGTCGAGATGGAACAACGCGCGGTCGGTCACGGCCTGCGACAAATCCTGCGCCCAGCCGCCGTTCGACCAGAGATGTATCTTCGCCGCGCGCAACAAACCGTTTTCGTCAAAACCGACTTTAAACTTCGCCAGAAACGGATGCCGATGTCCGGTCAGCGCCATGTCCTGATCGCGATTAAAACGCACGCGCACCGGCTGACCCGTGTGATGCGCCGCCAGTGCGGCAAGCGCGGCGGGCATGGCAGCCTGCGTTTCCTTGCCGCCGAAACCGCCGCCCATGCGCGGCACTTGGACCACGACTTTGTTCGCTGGCAGATGCAGCACGTGCGCGACGACCGCCTGCACCTCGGACGGATGCTGTGTGGACGAAACCACAAACATCGAACCGTCCTCGCCCCGTTCCGCCCACGCGGCTTGGGTTTCGAGATAAAAATGTTCCTGGCCGCCCAGCTCAAACTCGCCTTCGAGCGTGGACGGCGCGTTGGCGAGCGCGTCGTCACAATTGCCGCGCCGGATGAAATTCGGTTCGTTGTGGAAGCTTTTTTCGGCGAGCGCCTGCCGCAAATTCAGGATGTGCGGCATAGGCTCATATTCAACAACCACTTTTTCCGCCGCTGCACGGCACGCCTCCTGTGTTTTGCCGACGACGAGCGCGACCATGTGGCCGTGAAACAAAACCTCCTTGTCCGCCAGCAGGATTTCGTCGCGCTTGGTGCCGATGTCGTTGAGTCCGGGGATGTCCTCGGCGAGCAACACGGCCCGGATGCCGGGCACCCGGCGCGCGGCGGAGGCGTCGCGCTTGAGAATCCTGGCATGCGCGTGCGGCGCGCAAACCGGCCAGACTTCGAGAAAGTTTTTTCCGGCGGGCGGATCGTCGGTGTAAACCGCTTCGCCGGTGACGTGTTTGTGCGCGCTCTCGTGGGGCGCTGGTTTTGTAGCAGCGGACGTGAGTCCGCTCTGACTTTTCAAAGGAGAATTGAGCCGACTCACGTCGGCTGCTACGGAATCGAAATAATACTTTTCCAGCAAACTCGTGACCAATCCGCTCCGATATTCCGCCGAGCCGCGAACATCGGAGATGGGTGTGAACTCCGTCCGCAAAATCGGCAGCACGTTTTCAATGGTTTCTTCGTTCCAAACCTTTCCGAGCAGCGCCGACTCGGTCTTCTTCGCGCGTGCGGGCATCGCCGCCACGCCACCGTAGGCCAGGCGCGCGTGGCGCACGACGTTCTGCTTGTCCAAATCCACCGTGAAGCAGGCGGCCACCGTGCTGATGTCCATCTCGCGCCGTTTGGAAACCTTGAACCACGAGCATTTGCGCGTAAGCCCCGGTTTTGAAATGCCGCGTGGCACGATGATGGTTTTCAAAATCTCGCCCGTTTGGAGCGCCGTCTTGCGATAGGCGACGAAGAATTCGCTGATGGGCAAAGTGCGTTCGCGTAGTGGCACAGGCATCTTGCCTGTGAGTTTGTTTTTTTGGTCTTCGGAAACACACAGGCTGGAAGCCTGTGCCACTATGACCACTTTCGCATCCAGCGCGAGCAACACCGGCGCGCTGTCGCCGATGGGCGAGGCGGTGACGAGGTTGCCGCCCATCGTGGCGCGATTGCGAATCAGACGCGAACCGAACACACGCAGCATGTCCCCGAGCGCGGGAAATTCCTCGGCCATTTCTTCTTCGATTTGCGTGAGCGTCACCGCCGCGCCGATGTGCCATTCGGTTTCGGTGGCTTTGATTTCCTTCAACTCGGCCACGGCTTCGACGGAAATAAGCGTCGGGAATTTCTGGTAACGTTTGGTGATATTGAGGCCGAGTTCCGTCGCGCCGGCAACGAGTTGCCCGTCGGGAAACTGTTGGAGCAGATTCAAAAGCCGGCCCAGCGAGGTTGGCCGGAAGAATTTCTCATTCCCAAATTCGTACTCGACACCGTCCAGCCCGGCGCCGGCCTTTTTCAGCCGTTCGGCGAACGTATCCTCGTAGCAGCAGACGTCAGTCTGCTCTGACTGATTTTGGTTTTTGTTTTGAGCCGACTTACGTCGGCTGCTACGGAAGGAGAACGCTTCAATGGCTGCGTCGCGAATCGGGCGGTAGCCGGTGCAGCGGCATAGATTGCCGCTGAGTTGATCGTCCAGTTCGTCGTACTTATGGATGTCGTCGCGGTAATACCCCTCGAAGAGCGACATGATGAAACCTGGGGTGCAGTAGCCGCATTGGGACCCGTGGCACTCGACCATTTTCCGCTGCACGGGATGAAGTCCCTGACCGGACGCGACGCCTTCAACGCTGACGATTTCACGCCCCGCCATCAGGCAGACCGGCACGAGGCAACTGTTGATGGCGCGATAACAAGGCCGCCCTTGAGCGTTGCGGTCAACCATGACGACCGCGCACGCGCCGCAGTCGCCCTCAGCGCAACCTTCCTTCGCGCCGGTTAGGCCGGAACGGCGCAGGAATTCAAGCAGCGTCGTGTTCGGAGAACAATGTTCAATCCTGACGGTCCGTCCGTTCAGGACGAATTGTAAAGCGACGGCCATAAAACGACTGGGCGCATGATACTCGAAAATGCTCCCGGTGGTAGCGAAAATTTCATATAACCGCCACGCTGTACCAGTTTGCCCGGAATGAGTGGACAAACCGGGCGAAATACGGTATCCGTCTGACGGAGCACGTCTGGTTTCAAATGACAGATATGTTGCTTCCAGCGTTTCAGGGATTCGTCAGGCGGAAGAATAAATTTCCAGTGGGTGGCGTGATGGTGATGCTGTTCGTGCCGTTGCTCGTGTTGATGGTATAGCTGCTCGTTGTCCAGCCCGCCGATGCAGCGAGATTGCCATTTTGCTGAAACGTGTAGCTGCCAGTGTTGGGCCAGGAGATGATGACGCTGTTGCCGGAATGAGCGATGGTCAGGTTGGGCAATCCTGCCGTTTGCACGACGGAAATGAGACTCCAGAAACCGCCGGTCAGGGAATAATTGCCGCCAGTCATTGCGCCGCTGGCATCCGGCTGGCCGATGGTGCCGGTGACGGAATAAACGCCGCCCGTGCTCGTGCCGCCACCGCCGGCGACTTTATACCAGTCTATCGTGTAGCTCTGCGCGAAACTGATGACCGGAATTAGCAAGCCGAGCATTAGAATTGCCTTTTTCATGGTTGCCTCATTTCTTTTCTGCGAGCGATTGCACCAGCTTTTTCAAATCAGCCACGCTTTGTTTCAAGTCTTGGATCTCCGCATCTTTCTCATTCAACTTCTGGTTCAATCCCTGGATGGCCGCCAGTTCCACGCCGTCAAATTCCAGCGTGCCGATGCCTTTGTCATCGCGGCCGGGATAGAAGGCGTGTTTAAAATCCTGCGCCATCGGGCCGATGTTCGGCACATCAGAGTCTTTTTCCCATTTGTAATTCCATTGTTGAATCGGAATGGCGGCCAGCTTTTCCAGTACGGCTTGGCAATCCACCGGCACAATGTTCTTTTTGGCGTTGCGGTCGGAAATACTGATCCACTGGGTGCCATTCGCCAGCAATTTAACGCCTGCGGGATAAGCCCCGGAAAAAAACCAGGCGCCGCCCGTGGCCAGGACGGAAAATGAGTTTACCCCCTGAGACACGCCGGCACGGCTGCCGTCACCCCAGATAAACGAATTGTTATCGTTGGCTGTGGCGGATTGGCCTGCGGCAAAACTGCCTGTGCCCTTGGCCTGATTGTTGTAGCCCCCCGGAATGGTCGCATACTCGCCACTGCAGTTGTTTGATTCGCCGCCGCCCACCGTCGCATAGTAGGACCCGGCAAGATTGCCGAGCCCGCCCGCGACCGTGGAAGCCTGGCCGCTGGCAGTATTGCCGCTGTAAGAAGTGCCATCGTAGCCGCCGCCGCCAACGAAAGAGCCCGGACCGCTGGCTCGGTTGTAAGCGCCGCCGCTCACCGTCGCGTATGCTCCGCTGTTTGTATTCTCAAAACCACCGCCAATGGTTGCACCAAAACCGCTAATTAAATTTCCTGCCCCGCCGCCAATGGTCGCAGCTTGGCCGGGATTGTTGATTATATTTCCGTAACCGCCGCCAATGGTTGCCTCTACAAAGCCGCAGATATTGCCGTGCCCGCCGCCCACCGTCGCCCAGAGGGCGGTGGCTTGGTTGCCGAGCCCACCCGCGACCGTGGCCGCCGCGCCGGAGGCAGTGTTGCCGATGTAAGAAGTGCCATCGTAGCCGCCACCGCCTACGAACGAGCCTAGCCCGGTGGCTTGGTTGCCGTAGCCGCCGCCCACCGTGGCATAGGTGTTGCCGGCAATGTTGCCCAACCCGCCGCCCACGGTGGTTGCATTTCCATTGGCCATGTTGCCCGCGAACGTGGTTCCATCATAACCGCCGCCACCAATGAACGCTCCGATACCGTAGTTGATATTCTGATAGCCGCCGGCCACCGTCGAATACTCATTGCCAGCTTGGTTATCAGAGCCGCCGCCCACCGCCGCATGCTGGCCGGCGACGCTGTTGTTTTGGCCCCCACACATCGTCGCATATGTGCCGTTGGCGTAGTTGCCAATGCCGCCGCCAAGTGTCGCATAGTTGCCGTTGGCGGTATTCGCATAGCCACCGCCCACGGTGGCAGCCGTTCCGCTCGCGCTGTTTCCGTAGCCGCCGGCGATGGTCACAGCGTCAGCATAGGGACCCACGCTGTTCTGCCACCCTCCCACCACATTGGGGTTCCCGTAGTAGCCCGGCACCAGACGAAATGCCAGTGTCCCGTTGATATGAAGCTCCAAGGGCTGATTGTCAGTCGTGCCAAGGAAATCAACACCGGCCGTGGTGCCGCTGTTACCGGTAAGCGACCAGTTGTTGCTGCCACCACCACCGCCACCGGAGCTGGCAATCGTCAGCGTGTTGCCGCTGGGTGTGATCGTGACATTCGCCCCGGGCGCGAGGGTGACGGCGTCCTGCAAGTTATTGAGGCTCTTGACCACCGAGCTGCCCGCTATCCCCGCGCCGGTGACCGAGCCAGCCGCCACGCCATTGGCAGACACCGCCGAGCCGGCGCCGGAGGAATAAATCGCGTAGGGCGCGGGCGTCAACTGCTGGAGCGGAGCCAGCGCGGTGAAGCTGCCGCCACCGCCATTGGTCTCGACGCCGATCTGCAGCCACAGGGGCGGGCCGGTGAAAATGCCGGGGCCGAAGTCCAGCACGGAAGTGAACAGGCCGTTGGTAATCACCGTAGCAGTGTTCGTGAGCGTGCTGCCGACCTGGTTGACGCCATTGCTGTCGGTGAACACGGCAAAGGTCAGGTCGTAGCTGCCAGTGGCACGAGTGGCGCCATCGTTCAGCCGGCCCTGATACGTGAACGCCGTGCCTTGGGCGTGGGAGGAGAGGCAGAAGGCAGAGAGCAGATAGCAGAGGGCGAAATGTTTGAGTATGCGTTTGGTTTTCATGGTTGATTGGAGTTGATGGTTGAGATTTGGTTGTGGTTGGTTTTTAAGTTTTGATTTGGCTACTGCTTCAATCGGAAGAACAGATTTCCCGTTGGCGGTGCATTGGTGATTCTGTTGTTGACGACCGGGCCGAGGTAGTTGCCCCAACTGCCCATGGCGAGATTATTATTCGTCTGGAGCGTCCAACCCGTCACCGATGGTGGCCACGAGACGATGGCTTGGTTGCCGGAATAGGTGATGGTCAAAGTCGGGGCTGCCGCCTTAATGGCAAGAAAAGCGGGACCATTCAATCCATTGGTGGCGAAGACGGTCACATTGTATTGGGGATCGATCTTGACGATGCGATTGGTTCCATATTCGGTAACATAGAGATTGCCCGCAGGATCGAAAGCCAGCCCCACTGGCTGCACGGAGCTGCCCAGAGCAGCAACCAAGGTCTGGTTTGTGTTGGAATCGTATTTGACGATATTGCCGTTGCCGGCCAGTGCGACGTAGAGGTTGCCGGATTTGTCAAAGGCCAGTCCATAAGGATTGTGTCCCGGCGAAGCAAATGTGGTCAAGGTCCCGCCGGCGTTACGCACTTCAACCAAGCCGTTATATTCATCCGTCACCCAAAGGTTGCCGGCGGCATCAAAGGCCAAACCTTCCAGAAAACCGATGCCGGAAGTTGCGAATACACTTCCTTGTCCTGCCGAATTATACACCTCGATGGAGTTATTATTCGCCACGTAGAGATTCCCCGAGCCGTCACAGACCATGCCTGCCGGATAATTGACCGTCGGATTGACAAATCTCGCCGGGTTGTTTCCTGACGAATCGAATTCTTCGATCCAGGTGTTGTCCTGGGTGCAATCCACATACACCTCGCCTGAACTATTTATCGCGACGGCCTCGGGAGCGGACAAACTCGGGTTGGAAAAGGAGCTGTTGGTCGCAAACACGCTGGCGTTGCCCTGCGAATCAAATTGTTCGACCGTAAAGTATCGGTCGTTGATCCCGCCGTAGTTTAGAGAGTTCGCGACATACATGGTGAACGCCGTGCCTTGGGCGAAGGCGGTTGAGAGTTGCGAGTTTAGCGCTGAAAGCAGGAACAGCGCGGTGAGGAGGTGTTTAATTTGATTTTTTATAATGATACCTTTTCAGAGTTTGAGGGATGAAGAGAGAGGCGGACGGGAAATGAAATCGGGTTGCGGGGAGAACCGCCGTCGCGTGGGTAAACCGATGAGCCAAGCCAACCCACGCCAAAACGCCGCATCGTGGCCCATTTTAATTCACATGGTTTCTTGCTTGGCATAAAACCCATCCCCGCCGTCGTGCAGACCAGCTTTTAGTTGCTCTCATGGTGGCAAATTAGGGTCATTGAATGCAAGCATTAAATATTTAGTTGAACCTCAGGCAGTCGGAAGAGGGACAGATCGCCGCTGTGGTTTGACTGCGGCATTACGCGATGATCCTGCGCGGTGAACTCCGCTGACGCTGGCGGACGACTGCTACTAATCGCTCCACTTCCCATCCATCCCGCCCTGCGCCTCGGTCGGGTCAAGCGGCCTGAGCGAACACTTGCTCCTTTGCTTTGGTCCACGCTGCTGGCGTGAACTCTTTGATATGGGTGATCTTGGCCGACGGCAAGCGCGTGAACAAATCTTTCAAATAATCGAAGGGGTTGATCCCGTGCCGTCGGCATCTGGATCTGTGCGCCTTCGGGATTGATGACCACGCACGAATATGAATTCCTGTTGTCTGCTGATAAATACAGGAATGCCAGTTCGCCGCTCCCCGGCCCGCGCCCTTCGGCTTTGCGAAGCGTGATCAATTTGGGGTAGTGTCCGAATTTGCCGAAACCGTCGCGGCCGGAGCGCGGGCCTGCGACCCGCAGCAGCGTCACCAGGCACAACGCGTTCAGAAAAGGCTGTACCTTTAACGTTCGATCGTGCTGCGGCTCACAGAGCCGCGCTCCAAAAACCAGAAATGTGCTGATGAAACCAAATAAGGACACTGCCCATTTTTGATCAAACTTGCTGCACGAGTTCTTTTGCCTCATACCGCACTTTCGGCAGGCTCGCATATTTGTCCGTGGTGGCGCGATAACCCAGCGCGCAGGCCACCACCGTCGCGTAGCCGCTGTAGTTCAAACCAAGCACGCGGTCATATTCGGTCGGGCTGAGGCCTTCCATCGGGCAGGTGTCCACGCCCAGCACGGCGGCGCAGGTCATTAAATTACCGAGCGCGATGTAAGTTTGCCGGGCTGCCCATTCATGGGCGGTTTTGCCGCGCGGACCGTTGACGATGTCGCCGAGCATCAGGTCGCGGTAAAAGTTCAGCGATTCGGCGGGAATTTTGCGGATGTCGCTGGTGCGTTGGATGAGTTTGGTCACGTCGGCGTCAGTTATTTTGGTGCGGGCGGTGAACACGACAAAGTGCGAAGCATCCACGACCTGCTTTTGATTCCATGAATGCGGCAGCAGCTCGGCGCGCCTGGCGGGGTCGTTGATGACGAGAAAACGATACGGCTGCAGGCCGTAGGAAGTCGGCGTGAGCACGAGCGCGCGCTCCAGGGTTTGCCAGACGTCGGCGGGGATTTTTTTGGTCGGGTCAAAAACTTTCGTGGCGTAACGCCATTGCAATGCCTCCAGCAATTGTTGAGTAGTTCCATTATTCATAGTTCATATTAGATTTTATCCCGCTCAGAATGGCACAATCTTTTTGGAAAAGCAAATCGTGCGGTGGGATGAACTGAGGCCTCTGAAAAACCCAGCTCATCGTGGCGGCGTGTCGGCAGACCGTCGCATTTCTTCGGAAAATTGAGTCGTCCGTCCCGCAATGCGGGATGCCGAAAGCCGCTACGCCTGTTTTTCAGCGGTCTCAATTATTACAGCGGTTTTGACTTTCGGTTATGGTCAGGTCAATTTATGACCCAGCATGAGTTCGCCCAATCTTCGCATTCGCCGCGCCACAATGGACGATTTTCTAAGTTTGAAATCGCTTTGGAATTCCATGCACTTCCCGGCGGGTGAATTGGAAAAACGGCTCACCGAATTTCAGGTGGTTGAAGCTGCCGACGGACAAATCGTCGGCGCGATTGGCGTTCAAATCATCCGCCAGCACGCCCTGCTCCACAGCGAAGGGTACACGGATTTTGCCGTGGCCGATGCCGCGCGGCAATTGTTCTGGGAACGCATCCAGACCATTAGCGCTCATCACGGCGTCTTTCGGTTGTGGACGCAGGAAAATTCGCCGTTTTGGGTTCGTTGGGGCTTTCAACCCGCCACGGTCGAACTCCTTGAGCGCCTGCCCGCGGAATGGAAACATTCCGGGGACAAATGGCTTACCATTCAGCTCAAAAACGAGGAAGCCATCGCCGCGCTCGATAAAGAGCTTGAGGCCTTCCGGGAATCGGAAAAAAAACGCACCGCTGAAACACTGGATCAAGCCCGTACGATGACGGCCACCATCACCGTCATCGCGTTTATCCTGGGAATCGTCCTCATCGGCGTCGCGATTTATCTGTTCGTGCGCCGTGGATTTTTACCGATGCGCTGACGGCAGGTTGAACTCGTCCGCGTGATTCAAGCCTGACGTTCACTATGGCTCATAAAGCCTTGTTTCCTCATGTTTGCACCTTGCTGAAACATGGTGAAAGATAGTGCTTGCATACGTTTACATACGGTGTAGCTTTCCTCATGGCTTGGCTTTATCAAAGACCTGACTCGAAAAAGTGGTGGATAGGCTACCGCGTGAACGGCAGGCAGGTTCTCCGCTCGACCAAAACGAGCGACCGCGCCGACGCCGAGCGTGAGCTGGCCAAACTCGACGCCATCACGCAGGCGAACAAGGCCGGAAGCCTCACGGAAGAATTTGTCGCGTTGCTCACCCGCAAAGAATCGTCCGGGCAATCGCTCCGCTCTGCCGTGAAGCAATGGTTGAATGAGTGCAAGGATTTGTCCGTCCGAACACTGCCGGGCTATCGAGGCGTCACGGATGAATTTTGCGATTACGTGAACGCGACGGACACCGCGCCACTGCTCCGCGATATTCGGCAGGAAACACTGGGCGCGTTCATCCGAGAAAAACGCGCCGACACCTCGACCGGCACGGCGAATCTAAACCGGCGAATCCTGCACAACTTTTTTTCCTACTGCGTGGACAATCAAATGCTGCCGCACTCACCTGTTCCGTCATCCCGCGCCCTGAAACTCGACCGCGAGAGCAAGAGCAAACGCCGCGCGTTCACGATGGCCGAATTGAAAACCATTTACGAAAAATGCCCGTCCGACTTCTGGCGTTACATGGTGCTTGGCGGATTCTACACCGGGCAGCGCATGGGCGATCTGATTTGCCTGCCGTGGGCAGCGGTGGATTTTGAACGCGGGCAGCTACGGCTCAAACAGCGCAAGACGGGCAAGGCCGTCACCATGCCGTTATCGGATGCTCTCGCGGCGCTCATTCTGGAATTGAAGCGCAAGGCCGGAGCGGTGAAAACATCCGATGCAATCTGGCCGGAGCAATGCTGCCGTTATGAGCAATACGGGGCCAGTCCGTTCTCCGGTGAATTTTACGACGAAGTGCTTTTGCCCGCTGGACTGGTGACGGCGCGGGCGTGGCCGTCAGATCAGCGCGACGGCGATGGCAAGCGGACCAGCCGGCGCGAGGTGTCCCCCGTTTCGTTCCATTGCCTTCGCCATACGTTTGTCAGCCTGTTAAAAATTACCGGCGCGAGCCAATCCACCGCGAAGGAACTGGCCGGGCATTCATCCGACGCCATCAGCGACCTTTACACGCACGTTGACGAGGCGACGCTAACCAAGGCTATCAAACAACTGCCGCAGGTGACAAAATGAAAAAGAAAAGTTCAAAATCTAAAGCACATGACCTTCCGCCCTTCGAGCGTACGTCCTTCGACAGACTATTCCAAGCGGCGATTTTCGCCCAGGAATTTTGTGAAAAACCAGAAAATGATCCGGCAGGCCGGGTAGCGCGGCGCTTAATAAAAAAGCTTGGTTTGGTTTTTGCGGCAGGACTCACAAAAGCGAAGTCAGACGACCTTCGAGAACTGGCAGATGCACTCGACAAGTATCGTAGCCCCGACAAAGTGCGTGAATGCACTTACGAAGTGTTGCGGTCGTTTCCTGAATGCAAAATTGCGACGCGCGACGTAGTGCGCAACTTAAAGCAATGGGGCGTGCAGATCACGAAGGAAAACGAACGCACTTTTAAAAAGTCGATACAACGTGCAGCCAAGGAATTCGGCCAGCAGCTTGACGGCAAACCGGGCAGGCCGGGCGCTCCGAAAGAATTGCGACAACGCGCCTAAAGACTGTCTCTTTTCAATCGGCCATGCCGCCTTAGTGTAGCGGCGTGAAAGATAATGCAGCCACTACCGAGCAAACACCGACGACGCCCGCGCCGGAATCCTTCGACCTTGTAAGAATCTCAAAAGCCAAAGAAGTTTGTGACGTTGCACCGAACTCAATTCGGAATTACGCCAAACTTGGCTTGCGAATTTACCGCGCCGGGAAATCCACCTTTTTTTCCAAGATGGAACTCGCCGCGTTCATCAAATCCGGCAAAGGCGCGGTGCAATCTTGAGCCATCGCCGTTTTTTAAGATTCAGCCGGGCGAGTGGAAGCACACGCGCCCGCGTTGACCGGATGGTCCGGCAAGGCTCGCGCCGCGTGCGCCGTCAATTTGTCGCAGCCGATAGGCGCGAGTTAGCCGCCGAATTATCCGAAAGGGGGACGCCGTATGCGTGCTGAAATTCTTTTACCTAGCACCGAACCGATCACCCTGGACGAATCCAAGAGGCTGATTGAACTGGAAAAAATCATCGAGGCTGGACGGCAGACCTTCAGGCAGACCTTCATTGAAGTCGGAACCGCGCTTGCTGAAATTCGGGATTCACGTCTTTACAAATCCGACTCCAAAACTTTTGAGGATTACTGCGTCCAGAAGTGGGGATTCAAAAAAAGCTATGCCTACCAGCTTATAGAATCTTCAACGGTTGCAAAGTCAGTGTCCGCAATTGCGGACATCAAGACAGAATCGCAGGCGCGTGAAATCGCCAAAGTGCCCAAAGAGCAACGCGAGGCCGTCATCAAGACCGCCGTGGCGAAGTCCAAGTTAGCAGGGCGCGAGTTGACGGCCAAGGACATCAAGATTGCCGCGTCGCCAGCACCAGCGCCGGAAGCTGGACTAAATCCCAAGTGCATTTTTCCCGTCGCAATGAGAAGCCAACGTGACGCGGTACGATGGTGGTATTCACGGGGAACAACACCGAAGAAACGCGGTCAATTTTTTCAATTTATTCTCACCGCAGACAAGGATGTTGAAGTCGCGAACAAAGAGAACTTTTCAAAATTGGTCATGCGATGGCTGGCGGAGGATGTCATCGAAACGAAGGGGCAGGGCCATGAATGAAATTTCACTTGGACGCGCCACCAGCAACGCGATCACCGTGCCCAACTCGAAAGGGGATGCCGTGAACAGTGACCACCGAAAAAAACGCAAACTTGGATTTGTCCCCGACGCCAAGCCCACCCCGCCTGAAGTCACCGCCGCGAGACTCCGCGAGCGTTGTCTGATTGCAACCGTCCTAGATTGCCCCGGCAAAGAGTGGACACCCAAATTGCGCCGGGCTTTCGACCTTGTAGAACTATTTCAGGACACGGCTTGCCGCACCGTAGCGGAAGCCATCAAAGCGGCCAGCGTGAACAAGACAATCCCGACGGAACCGGCCATTGCGGAACACTTGAACGGAGAAAACACGCGCCTGATTTTTTCCTTTTCGTCAGACCGCGCAGTCACATTAGGCATTGCCGAGATTGAAGCGGAAACTTTTCTGGAAAACGCCGTGCCCCTTGGGATTGAAACCGTGCTGGGCGAAAGCTGGCAGGCCATCAAGGACAATCCGAAATCCGCCAGCAGCATCGCCCGGCACACCGTCGCGGCTCTGGAAAGAATTACCGCCGAGGGTGACGGCAAATCTTCGCTTACCTTGCGT